>Ga0075418_10008787_pt1 | contig 11333 bp, 9 predicted proteins | sample SoiMetdeltSBSDD2_FD_81776 | JGI IMG/M metagenome (GOLD analysis project Ga0075418, IMG submission 81776) | Bulk soil microbial communities from a Populus tree surrounding site in Tennessee, USA - Soil MetaG P. deltoides SBSDD2 | ecosystem: Environmental > Terrestrial > Soil > Tree plantation...
CATGGGAACCCTCGATGTGCCGCACACGGGCATCATCGTCGCTGCCAATCTGCAACGGTTCAGCGGCAAGCCCTGGGCGGCCATTACGCAGGAAGCGCTCCGTCAGGGCTCCCAGCGCATTTTGCTCGAGCCGCGCGGCTCTCGTCGTCTGTCGTCGCAGTCGCTGCTCGACCTCCGCGTGTCCAGATCGATTCCGTTCGGGCGCGGGCGACATGGCGAGATTCTTTACGACGTGCTCAACGTGCTGAATGACACGGCCGAAGAAGGCCTGGCGAGCGACAACCTGTCAGCCTCGAATTTCGGTCAGCCCAGTGTCTTCATCGATCCGCGTCGCGCGATGATCGGTATGCGGCTGAACCTGGCGCGGCCGTAAGCTGACAGCTGATCGCTGATAGTTACTCAGTGCGAAGCGCCCTGATCGGAGAGATCGCCGTGGCCCGCGTCGCCGGGATGATGGCGGCAAAGAACGCGCACGTCGCGAGCGACAGGGCGCCGGCGCCGAGCGCCGTCGGATCCCAGAACTTCACGCCGTAGAGCTGAGCCGAGAGCAGATAGCCGGCGCCGACCGCCAGCGGCAGGCCGATGAGCAGTCCGATCGCCACCCGGCGGAAAGCTCCCTGCAGCACCATGCCCACGACGTTGCCGCGATTCGCGCCGAGCGCCATGCGGATGCCGATCTCGTTCGTCCGCTGCGCGACGGTATACGCGGTCACGCCATACAGCCCGACCGCCGCCAGCACGAGCGCCACGAGGCCGAACAGGCCGGCCAGGCTGGCCACCGCACGCTGCTGATCGAAGGACCGATCCACCTGCTCCTGCAGCGTCCTGACGCTCGTGATCGTGAGGTTGGGATCGACTTCGGCGAGCGCGCGGTTCAGCTGCGGTTCGAGCACGCCGGGACCGAGGTCGGTGACGAGCAGCAGGCCGCGGACGAAGTGCGACTGGAACTCGAGGCGCTTCATCAGCGGGTGCTCGTAGTCGGCGGTCTGCGCAAGCGCGACGTAGAACATCGGCCGCGCCGGCCGATCGAGCGCGAAGCCGGCGAACTTGGCGTCGCGAACGATGCCGACGATCCGGTAGGTGTTGACGTTCTCGGGCAGATCCAGGCCGAAGTGCTGGTCGATCGGATCCTCGTCGCTCTTGAAGAAGCGCGTGACGAACGCCTCGTTGACGACCGCGACGTTCTCGCTGTGGTCGTTGTCGGCGCCGTTGAAGTACCGGCCTCGCACCAGGCCGACACCCAGCTGCTGGAGATAGTCCGCGCTGACCCGATCCCAGGACGCGCCGGCCGCCTCTCCCGGCTTCGGCGCCGGATGCCCGGCCACGAGCACGAGCTCGCCCCAGTTGTCCGTCAGCGGGTTGTAGAGCGCCAGGCCTGCGCCCCGCACGCCGGGCAGCCGCGTGAGCCGCTCCTCGACGACGCGATACAGGGCATCGAGCCTTTCGGCCGTGTAGGTGGCGGGCGGCCGGTTCAACTGCACGAGGACCCGTCCTTGAACCTTGAAGCCGAAGTCCTGGCTCTCGAGATTGCTCAGACTGCGCGCGAGCATCATCGAACCGGCGACGAGGACCACGGAGATCGTCGCCTGCATGATCAACAGGGTCTTGCGCGCGATCGACGAATGATCGCCGGTGCTGCGCCCGGCGCCGCGGAGGGCGTCCATCGGGCGCGTGCGCGTCGCAAACCACGCCGGCGCGGCGCCGAACAGCGCGCCGGTGACACACGCGAGTGCCATGGCGAATCCGAGCACCATCGGTGCCGGGCGCGTGTCGATCGGCAGGAACGTCGACCCGGCGAACGCCAGCGACAAGAGGAGGCGCGCCGTGCCGAATGCGACCGCGAGGCCGGCGATCCCGCCGGCAAGTGCCAGCAGGATGCTCTCGACGAGCGCCTGGACGACGATGTGGCGTCGCGATGCGCCGACGGCGAGGCGGACCGCCGTCTCGCCGCGCCGGGCAACCGCGCGGGCGAGCAGCAGGTTGGCGACGTTGGCGCACGCGATGAGCAGCACCAGGCCGCACACACCAAGCAGAATCTGCAGGCTGCGGCCGTACTGCTCCTTCATGATCCCGACGCCCGCGCCGGCGGGAACCACGTTGATCGCCTGGCGCGGCAATGCCTGGATCACGTCCGGCATCCAGTTGGCCGGATAGCCCGAATCGTGCTGCATCCACTGGCGGAGGATGCCGGTGAGGCGCGGACCGATACCCTCAACCGAGGCGTCCGGCCGAAGCCGGCCGATCACGCGCAGCCAGGCGGAAACGGGCTGCTTGAGGATGGACGTGTCGCCGTTGATGACCGGCTCCTGCTGGAGCGGAATCCACAGATCGGGCGGATCGCCTCTCAGCGTATCCCCGAAGAACCCGGGCGGCGTCACGCCGGCGACCGTGAAGGCGTGTCCTTCGACGATCAGGGTCGCGCCAACGAGGGACGGATCCCCGCCGTAAGTGCGCTGCCACGTGTGATGGCTCATCACGACGGCGGGAGCCGACGCCGGCGTGTCGTCGGCTGCCGTGAACACGCGGCCACCAAACGCATGGACGCCGAGCGTCGAGAAGTAGTTGCCGGTGACGTACTCCGACCGCAGCGGCGTCGAGCCGGTTTCCACGCCCTGGCGCCTCACGCTGAGCCGGGCGCCGCCGGCCTGGAATGCCGTCAGCTCCTCGAACTCTGGCAGGTCCGCCTTCAAGCGCTCGAACAGTGGATACGAGAACATGCCCCAGCGATCCTGCGGGCCACCCTGGACGCAGCAGCTGTCGCCGTCGCCGATCCGATAGAGTCGCGCGGGATCGCTGACCGGCAGCGATCGCAGCATGACCGCATGGATGAGCGTGAAGATCGCGGTCGTGCCGCCGATGCCGAGCGCGAGCGTCAGAATCGCGGTGATGGTGAAGATGCGGGCGACGCGAAACTGGCGTAATGCGTAGCGAACTTCTCCGATGAGGCTGCCCAAGGTGTACTCCTGCGTCCGCCGGATTCCGGGCGACGACAGGGCTTAGACGGGCCGCGGCAGCAGATCGTTGCCGGTGAGCCTACGACCCTTTCTGAACCTTGGCCAGCGCTGATTTCGGCAGCTTCGCCGCGATGCTCACCTGGGTCCCGACGAGATCGACGACGTCGTACTCGATCGCGAAACCCACGACGATCGCCGCTTCCGAAGCGCCGAGCTTATAGTCGCGCTCGAGCCAGCGCAGGAGACCGGACGTGGCCATCTGCAGCGCCTGGTCGATTGTGCCGCCGATGCCGATGCTGATCAGGTACTCGGCGTTCTCCGCGAGCGGATGGCCGGCGTTGCGTCCTTCGATCAGATCGACCGAGAACTCGATGTCCATCGACGTCTCGAGCGCATCGCCGGTGAGCTCGCCGTCGCCCTGCCCGGCGTGTCCGTCGCCGACGAAGAGCAGCGCGCCGGGGTGGTACACCGGCAGGTAGAGCGTCGTGCCTTCGACGATCTGGTTGTAATCCATATTGCCGCCGAACCGCCCTGAATCGGTCGTGCGAATCGCCGATTCCTGATTCGGCGCCACGGCGACGCAGCCGAGCATCGGCTTCACCGGCACCGTGAAATCCTTGAGGCGATCCGGCGGGTGCTCGAGCCGCGCCACACCGGCGGCGGCGTCGATCGTCCACCGGCTGTTGAACGACTCCGTCCATTTCAGGTCGGCGAGGTGGGAGGGTTCGATCGCGTTTGGCATGACCGTGCTTCCGCTGACCGCCCACGTCCGATTGGTGCGGATGCGGCTCAACCGGACGACGAGCGTATCCCCCGGCATCGCACCATCGACGAAGAAAGGACCGGTCTGCGGGTTGCCGCCGGGGGAGCGGCGCTGATCTTTGGAATCCGTACCGCCGGCGTCGACGCTCCACGTCTTGACCGTGTCGCCGGGCGCGATGTGCAGCACCGGCGCGACGCGCGACGTGAAAAACAGTTCGAACTTCGTCGGCTCGAATGTGTGCGTGCGCGGTTGCGCCGGTCGCGGCGGGATCCGGACCGCCGACCATTCGAGCGTCCGGCCGCCCTGTGTGACCTCGCCCGCCAGCCCTCCGTCAGCAACCTTGCCTTTCGCCGTGCGATTGCCGACTTTGAACGAGATGGCGCCGCTGCTCACCGTGCCTTCGAGTGATTGCGTGCCCACAGTACCGGTGAGCGCCTCGCCGTTCTGCTTGAGCACCATGCGCATCGTGTTGGGTCGGCCGAAGTCGGTCACGGTGATCGCCCAGGCTCCCGACAGATCCGCCTGAGGCGCGAATCCTCCCAGGGCGAGAATTACCAGCAAGAACGTCAACATCCCGGTCTCCCTCTGAGAGGCGTTCCCGTTATTTCAAATCTCTCGCGTAGATGTTCTTCCAGTACAGCTTGTCGCCGTGATACTGGAGCTCGATGTTGCCCTTGGCCGGCAGCGGCTTCGAGTAGTCCCAGTAGTTCTCCATTTTCACGTTGTCGACCACAAGTTGCCCGTTGAGCCAGATGGTCGTCATGTCGCTGTCGCGCTGGATGATGTGGAACGTGTTCCACCGTCCGGGAGGGTTGTCGGCGACGACCAGTGGATTCTTCCCGCCGCTCTTGTTGTTGAAGAGGCCGCCGGAACCGAGCGGATTCGTCCACATCTGAATCTGGGGCGCGTTCTTCAGGTATACCCCGCTGTCGGCGCCAGCTTCGATGCACCAATCGACGTAGAGCTCGACGTCGCCGTATTCCTACACCGTCTGAAGGTTCTGTCCGCCCTTTTCCACGTGCGGCGTCAACTTGTCGGCCTGCACGCCGTCGAAGATGAGGATGCCGTCCACGACGGACCAGTGTTTCAGGTACTCGTCGTTGGACTCCTTCTGCTTTGCGGCCTTCTCGGCGGGTGAGAGCTTCAGCAGGTCGGCGGGATTGAGGCCCGCGCCGTACCGCAGCGTGCCGATGTCGATGAGCGCCTGCCAGCCGGTCAAGTCCTTGCCATTGAAGATCGCGGTAAAGCCTTCGCGCGCAAGTACGGCCGGCACCTTGTTGTCGGTTGGCGCGGCCGGCGACGTGCACGTGAGTGGCGGCGGTGGCGGTGTCTGCGGCCCGCGGCCGCGGCCGCGTCCGCCTTGCTGGGGGGGCGCCGGCTCCTGCTGGCCGGCAGCGGGCGTCGCGGCAGGCGGTGTCTGCAGCGCATGGAGCAGCGGGACCGCCGCGGTCATCGTCATGGTAGCGGCGAGCAGAAGTGGGTATCGCTTCATCGTGACATGCCTCGGAAAAGCGTTGCGGCGGCGGATCGACGAGACGGCATCGTGGCGTTGCCGAGCGCCTGGCCATCAGGGTGGTTAGGATACCGTCTATCGCGCCAGTTCCCGATCCATCAGGATTGGTCCACCGTGATCGGCAATCGCGTCGAAGTATGCCCGGCCGTTGAAGCGGTGATCGGCGTACGGCCGCCGCACGCGCTCGACAAAGCCGAGCTTCCGGAACACGTGCTGCGAGGTCCTGTTGGTCGCTTCGGTCATCGCCAATCGATATCCCCGCGTCATGCTGTTGGTCAGGCACGCCGAGACCAGGCCCTGCGCCACGCCTCGTCCCGAAAAACGGGGCGAGACACCGAGAAGAAAAAGGTGGATTGCCTCTCCCGCCTGGATGTTCCTGGTGGACCGATACTCGCCGTCCAACTGGCCCAGTATGTCGAAGATGGGATCGAACTTCGGACTGATCTGATTCAGGCTCTCTGGCGCGGCGGTCGCTGAATCCTCCGCGAGCAGCGCGCCGGCGAGCTCTCCGGTGCCGGAACGGGCAACGATCGTGAGGCGCTCGTCGATCGCCTTCGGCCCGTATTGCTTCACGAAGAACTCGAACTCTGACGGAGCGAGTTCCACGGCAACCGCGGGCGGATCTCGATGAGCGAACGTCTCGCCGAGCACACTGACCATCTCAGCTACGTCGGCGGGCTGCAGCACATCAAAGCGCATCATGCGCGCGCCTCAACCTTTCTGGTACGTCCCGACCAGCTCCGCCTGCCCGAGGATGTGCCCCTTCATGGCGGTTTCCAGCTGCGCCCTGGTCGGCTCGTGCAGGTCGGGCAGCTCCACATCGAGCGCATAGAGCTTGTGGAAATACCGATGCCGTCCGATCGGCGGGCAGGGACCACCGTACCCCGTGCGCTTCCAATCGTTCCTGCCGTCACGCGCGCCGGCGGGAAGCGCGCGCGAAGCGTCTTCCGCCAGCGCATGCGTCGACGCGGACAGATTGTAGACGACCCAGTGCACCCAGACGGTCCTGGGCGCCTTCGGATCCGGCGCATCAGGATCATCCACGACGAGTGCGAAGCTCTTTGCGCCGGCCGGCGCGCCGGCCCAGCCGAGCGGCGGCGACACATCGTCCCCCTCGCACGTGTACTTCCGCGGAATCTCGCCGTTCGGACGGAATGCGGAGGATTCGAGCGTCAAGGCCATGAGCCCCTCCTTCCAGCCGGCGTGCTGGCGTTTGCAAGATATCGCAATGGATCGTCGCTTCGATCCGGTTTGGCGTCAGAATAATCGGTCAGCGATATGGACTTCCGCTCCGCCTGTCGCAGCCTCATCCGCAACCCCGGTCTGTCGGCGCTGATCGTCGCCACGCTCGCGCTCGGCGTCGGCGCCACGACCACGATGTTCAGTGCGGTATGGGCCGTGTTCTTCCGGCCGCTGCCATTCCCGGAGCCGCATCGTCTCGTGACGGTCTGGCGGGGGGAACCGCACGCACCTGGCGCGCGGCAGCGGGTGACGCCTGCGGACTTCGTGGATTGGGCCGCCCAGTCGACGTCGTTCGAGGCGATCGGGGCGCTGCCGAACTGGACCGGCGAGCCCTGGATCTTCAACGTCGTCGCGCGCGATGGCATGGAACGCGTCCCCGGCATCTTCGCATCGTCTGGCTTTTTTGCCACGATGGGTGTTCCACCGCTCGTTGGCCGTGGGTTGAGCGCCGACGCCGATCGCACGAAGGGCCTCCGGTCCGTCGTCATCAGTCACAGGTACTGGCACACGCAGTTCGACGGCGAGGCATCGATCGTCGGCCGGACGATCGAGATCGATACGTTCCGAGGCGGCACGTTCACGATCGTCGGGGTGATGCCGCCGACGTTCGACTTCCCGCGCGGCACCGACCTCTGGCTGTCGCTCGCCGACTGGGGAGGCGGGGCGATGCCGGCAACCGATGCCGCCGAGCGCTGTTGTCCGTGGTACACCGTAGTCGCGCGATTGAAACGCGGCGTGACGCTCCAGGCGGCACAGCGGGAGCTGGGCGAGATTGCCCGCAGGGTCGCCGCACGGCATCCAAACGGGTCGGCCGCCACCGTGCAGATCAATCCGCTGCGCGATACCCTCGTCGGCGATCATCGCGTGGCCCTGTTCAGTCTCCTGGGCGCGGTCGGCTGCATTCTGCTGATTGGCGCGGCCAATATCGCCAATCTGCTGTTGTCGCGCGCAGTCACGCGCCGGCGCGAAGTGCTGACACGCCTGGCGCTCGGCGCGACACGCTGGCGGCTGGCGCGGCAGCTGTTGACGGAGAGCTCCATCCTGGCGGCCATCGGCACGGTCGGCGCACTGCTCCTGTCGATGTGGACACAGGGGCTCGTGCGCACGGCACTGGGCTCACGGGTGCCGCTGATCGTCGAGAGCCGTTATGACTGGCTCGTCTTCGCATTCGCGATCGGCCTCACCTTTCTCGTGGCGAGCGCCTGCGGTCTGTTCCCGTTGTTCGATTGGCGCGCCGCGGACTGGAGCGCGCGAGGCCAGACCGAAAGCGGCGCAAGCCGCCGCATGCGTCAGGCGCTCGTGGTCGGTCAGGTGGCCATCGCCGTGGCGGTCATCGTCGCGGCTGGCCTCCTTGTGCGGACCGTGACGAACTTGCGGAGCGTCGATGTCGGCTTCGATACGGCGCGCACACTGATCCTCGGGACCGATTTGACGACGTCTGCGCTTCGCAGCCGCGGAAGCGCCGCGCAGTTCGTCGCAGAGCTGCTGCCCCGCATCGTCGTACTGCCGGGTGTTCGGGCGGTTGGTGCGACCACGGGCGTGCCGCTCGAAGTCGGCCTTGGCGAGCAGGCGATCACGCGGCAGGACCGTCCGGTCAAGCCCGCGGCCGAGTCCCCTCACGTCGCTCACATGGCGGTGACGCCGGACTACTTCAAGGCCATGGGCATCGCTCTGACACGCGGCCGGTCGTTGTCAGAAGGCGACCGCGCCGACGGAGTGCTGGTCGCCGTCATCAACCAGACGGCAGCGCGGCGGTACTGGCCCGGCGAGGATCCGATTGGCAAGCGGTTCGCGATCGGCAGCCAGGAGCGGTTCGGATTCTTTCGCGCGCCCGCCAGGGCCGGCGACATCGAATGGCGCGAAATCGTCGGCGTCGTGGCGGACTTCCGATCCGCCGGGTTCGCGTCGGCGATTCAGCCCGAGGTCTATTACAACTACAAGCAGTTTCCGCTCTACGACCCGTCGATCGTGGTGCGCACCACCGGCAACCCCGCCGACGTCATTCCGTCGGTCCGGGCGGCGATCGCGGGCGTGAACGGCCGGGCCATGATCACGCGCGTGCGCACGCTCGAGGACGTGGCCGAGCAGTCGATCGCGGATCCGCGGCTGCGCGCGGGACTGGCGTCGCTGTTTTCAGCGCTGGCGTTGATGCTGGGCATGCTGGGCATCTACGGCCTGATGTCGTACACAGTCGCGCAACAGACGCGAGAGCTCGGCATCCGCATGGCGCTCGGCGCGCATCCCACCCGGCTGGCGGTCATGATCGTCGGAAAGGCTCTGCGGCTGACGGTCGTCGGCATCGGCCTCGGCCTGGTGATGGCGTACGCTTTCGCGCGCTGGATCTCAACGCTGTTGTTCGGCGTAGCGGCCGGGGACGTCGTCACGGTGAGCCTGGCATGCCTGCTCCTGATCGCCGCCGCGATCGTCGCCACGGCCTACCCCACACGACAGGCGATGAGCGTCGATCCTGCCGTCGCGTTGCGCGCTGACTAGCGGGATCTCGGGCTCGGGTCGAAACACCACGCCAGCCCTCGCGATCACAGACTTACACAGCCTGGACACGGATGTGTCGCCGCGATCCGAACCGGTATTCTCGAAACCGGGTCGTATCAACTAATCAGCCCGAAATCGCCTGGTGTAGCCGTGGCGCCCATCTTGCGTTCGGTGGCGAGATGGGTCGCCCGTCCCTGTCTCCGCGCGTCCGTCATGGATAGCGTTCGCTGGGTGATCCTTGCGGTGGCGGCAGTGGCTCAGGCAGGCGCTCCCCAGCCACCCACGAATCTCCGGATCGTGAACGGCAACGCCAGTTGTGCCGCCGGACTGATCGGCACTCCACCGAACTGCGTTCCGGTCCCGCCTGGCCCGGTGTTACCCGGTAAACAGTGGCGATTGGTCTACTCGGACGAATTCAGCGGCACGTCATTGGACCTCGCGAAGCTGTCGCCCTGTTTCGACTGGAACTTCGGCGCGTGCACGGCATCGTTCAACACGGGCAAGGAGCGCTACCTGTCGTCGCAGGTGCAGGTCTCGAACGGCACGGCCAGGCTCGTGGCCGAGCCGCTCACACCACCGTACGCCAGCAGCGCCTGCTACCAGGGGCAGTGCACCTACAAGGCAGGGCTCGTGTCAACCGCGCGGCCTCGCGCCGACAACGGGTCACCGTACCTGTTCCCGTTCACGTATGGCTACATCGAATCCCGGATGAAGTTTCCCGGGACGCCGGGATTCTTCACGGCATTCTGGATGCTGCCGACGAATCCCAGCTTCACCTACAACACCGAAATCGACATCGTCGAGATCCTGGGAGGACATCCGGACACGGTCTTCATGACCTATCACTACAACGGACGCGCCACCTCCTTCACACCCAACAGCGGGCTGCACAACAACGGCGCGTGCGAGGTGCGGGATTACTCCACCGATTTCGTACGATTCGGCCTGGACTGGCAGCCGACCTACATCGCCTGGTACATCGACGGGGTGAAGTGCGGCCAGTTCAACGGCAACTCGAGCACCATCGAAAGCGGCCCGATGCAGCTGATCCTGCACATGATGATTGACAATCAGTGGGAGCGGGACTGGGGATCGGTTCTGATGAACCAGACCCTCGTGCGCCAGCTGGAAGTGGACTACATCCGCATCTACCGGCAGCAGTAGGACCGATCAGCTCGCCCGGTCTTGAAGGGCGAGCCGCTTTCACTTGCAATTGGGCTGCTCGTGGCGCCGGGATTCTTTTCCCCCTACTCTCCTGTCCTCCTGTTCAACGAACAGCGTGAATACAACCCGCCTATTCCTCCAAGCATCCATAGCGATTCGATGTATTCACAGGCTCTGAAGCCGGAAGCCACGCGAATCGGATAGGCTATCGCGTCCAGCTCGCCTTGAATGCTTCCCACTCCGACATCATCACGGCCGTTACCGATTTCGCGTCCCGCGGTTGGAGACGAAGCGCCCGGTCCGGGATGATCCCCTGCACCATCAACCGATCGAGATCGGCGCGCAGCGCGGCGCCGTGGTCGCGGCCGAGCGGAGCGGCCACCCACCCGGCCATCGCCGCGTTGAACGCCCGATCCAGGTTGCCCGTGCCCCGTGCCGCCGCCGCCAGCCAGTAGGCGGCAGGCGCCGACGCGGGGTCGGCCGCGAGCTCCTTCTCCATCCGCGTGACGACGCGCGTGTAGACCGGCTCGCGGGTATCGCGGGGCCGGGTCAGGGCGAGGCGATCGAGGGCGGTCGCCCACCAGTCGAGGAGGCGCTCTCGTTGAGCGGCACCGAGCGGTTCCGTACCGTCGAGCACGCGCTCGAACAGCTCGACTGCCGTCCCGAAGCGATCGTCGAGGTAGAGCGCCTCGCCGAGGCCGATGGTCCACTCGGTCCGTTCACGGCGGTCCAGCCCCTCCGGATTCACCGTTTTCAGCGCCTCGCTCGCCTGCGCGAGGTCCTCCGCCTCGGCGGACTGACGGAAACGCTCGAGATAGATGCGTCCGAGGACGAGTCGCGCGGACTCGGCGGTCGGGGTGAGCTTGATCGCTTCACGCGCCAGCTTGGCCGCGTTCTCGTACTGGCCAAGGTTATAGAGCCGGCGGGCCTCGGCCAGCGGATCAGCCGCCGCGGTGAGCGTTGCCGACAGCCCCAGAATCACGAGCGCGGTGAGGAGGCGCATCGCCAGCGATCGTAGCACCTCGGATCCAGGGGCGTGTGCGGCGCCGCGTCCCGATTTGGGACGCGGCATTAACACCATTGGCCTCAATAGCTTAGTGATAATATGCCGGATCGTGATGCTATAATCGCCGCTTGATGGTGGAACCGACCATCGTTCCGCGTTCCGCGCACCCGATATCTCGGCGGCTGATCGATCCCGACG
>Ga0075418_10008794_pt1 | contig 11326 bp, 8 predicted proteins | sample SoiMetdeltSBSDD2_FD_81776 | JGI IMG/M metagenome (GOLD analysis project Ga0075418, IMG submission 81776) | Bulk soil microbial communities from a Populus tree surrounding site in Tennessee, USA - Soil MetaG P. deltoides SBSDD2 | ecosystem: Environmental > Terrestrial > Soil > Tree plantation...
ACCGGGGTTCCGGGTTCGATGCCCTGTGATGCGCCGCGGAGCAGCGTGTCGGCATCCGAGAGGCCGGCGGTGACCTCGACGCGCTCGGTTCGCGGATCGCGGAGACCGAGCGTGACGTTGACCCGCTCGGCCTTGCCGTCCGCGACGCGCAGCACCCACGGCATCTCGCCCTTGGTGTTGACCGCGTTGACCGGCACGACGAGCCCTGTCGCCTGCTGGGACACGACCCGGCCTTCGGCATAGAGACCGCCGACGAGCCTGCCGGCCGCGTTGGGAATGGAGACGTAAATCGGCAGCTGACGCGTGGCCGCGTCCGTCTGCGGCGCGATCCGATCGAGCCGTCCTTCGAACGGCTGCGCGTAGCCTCGCACCTCGAAGAGCACGCGGGCGCCGATGCGCAATTCCGGCAGGCTGTCGGAGGGCACATTGGCCTCGAGCCGCATCGAAGATGGATCGACGACGGTGAAGAGCTCGGTGCCGGCGGAGACGACGTCGCCGGCGTTGACCGACCGCTTCGCCACGATGCCGGCGATTGGCGAGCGGATCACCGCATCGTCGAGCTGCTTCTCGGCGGTGACGAGCCGCGAGCGCGCGTCGGCGAGCTGCGCCTCGCTGGTGGTGAGCGTGTTGCGCGCGAGGTCCACCTCGCGAGCGGCCAGCGCGCCGGCGGCGACCAGCTTCTCCACACGCTCCAGCTCGCGCTGGGCGACGCTCAACTGGTTTTCGGCCGAGCGTACGGCAGACTGCGCGGATCGCCGCACGTCTTCCTGCGTCCGCGCCTCGATGCGCCCGAGCATCGCGTCGCGGCGCACGGCCTGCCCTTCCTTCACCGTCACCTCGAGCACCGATCCGCCAAGCTGCGCACGAAGCACCGCCTCGCGCTCCGGCTTCAGCTCGCCCGACACAATCGGCCCGGCGATCATCGTGTCGCGCTGAACGGTGATCACGTTTTCAGGCCCGATGAGGATCGAGCGTGCCGACGCCGCCGTGCTGTCCTCACCCCTCACCTCGCCGCTGCACGCGGCGTGGAACAACCCGAGAGCCACGATTCCGCCTGCCGCCAGGTACTGCCCGCACAAGTGCCTTCTCACTATCGACCCGCCTGTGTCTGCGCCCCTTGAACGCTTGAAGTCTGGAGAGTTCCGGTCCCGGCGCGTTGTTGCGGCTGGACCGAGGCCGGCTGCGGCTGCGCGGGAACCCGCCCTCCGGCACCGCCCGGAGCGGCCGTGCTGACCGGCAGCTCGGGAAGAAGCGCCACGCGCGCCCGCGCTACCTGAACATCGCGCGCCGCCTGTGCGCGATTGGCTTCAGCCTGCTGAAGTAAGAGACGCGCGTCGGAGAGCTCGAGTTGCGTGCCCACGCCGGCCCGGTAGCGAACATCTGCGATTTGATACGCGCGCGTCGCCTGCTCAACGGTGCCCGCGGTCGCCTCCCAGGTGGCGCGGGCAGCCAGCAGCTCCACCCATGCAACACGCGTGTCGAGTCCGGACTGCTCCTGCACCTGCTGGAGGCGGATCCGGCTCTCGTCGACGTCGGCCCGTGCAGCCAGCTCGTCACCCCGCTGACGGCCACCCGTCAGGATCGGAACCTCGAGGCTGGCGCCGATAGTCCAGTTGGTCCGCAGGCTGCCAAAATCCCAGAGCGCACCCGCCGGATACGTGACACGCCCGTACGAGGAGTTGAGCGTGATGCTCGGCATCTTCTGCGCTTCGGCCAGCCGCAGCGAGGCGCGCGCCCGTTCCAGGTCCACCTCAGCCGAGTCCACCGCCGCGCGCCGGGGAAGGGGCGTACTCAGCTGCTGCGCGATTGCCGCTGCCGAGTCGGTGGTCTTCATCGCACTCTCCAGGGCTGCCACCTGCGCGGCGAACGGCCCGGGCGGCTCGAGCGTTTCGTCACGAAGCGCGTCGCCGATCTCGAGATCGAAGGTCACCGGCAGATCGAGCAGCTGCTTGAGGCGCAGCAGCGCCACCGCCCGGTCGACGCGCTGGCGAATCAGCACCGGCGACTGGTTGTCGCGGTTGACGCGCGCGCGCAGCACTTCGAACTCGGGCTGCGTACCGGCATCGAAGCCGGCCTGCACCTGCCGCAGTGTGGCGTCCGCCTGGTCGAGCGTGGCCTGGGCAATCTCCACCAGCCGGGCGCTGAGCGCCGCATCGAAATACGCCTGCGTCGCCTCGAAGAGCAGCTGCCCGCTCGTGGTTCGAAGGGTCAGGCCCGCCGACGTGCGGCCCGCCGCGGCGACCGCGGTTTGTGCGCCATTGCGGCCGCCCGAGTAGAGGTTCTGTGAAAACGACAGCGTGGCCCGCCACGTGTTGGTGCGCCCGAACGGCAGATCCTGCAGGCCGTCGCCGGTGATGGTGCTCCCGCCGCCGCCGAAGACGCTCGACCCCACGGCGCCGCAGTCGATGGCGCGCTCGATCTCCGCGACCCGCGCATCGATCGGCGCCTGTGGGTTGAGCGTGAACGGCGCGCACGACGGAGCCGACGTGCTGCCGCTGAAGACGCCCTCGAACTCCGACGCGAGCGAGCGATCGTAGCCGGCGCTCAAGGTGAGCGTCGGAAACAGCCCGCTGCGCGCGCGGATGCGCTCGGCATCCGCACGGCTGATCCCGGCGCGCGCGATGGCCACCGCCTCGCTGCGCGCCTCGGCAATCTCGAGCACCTGCTCGAGCGTGAGCGCACCTCCGGGCAATTGCGGCGGCAGCGCCTGGGCCGCAGCCGACCCTGCCCCGGCGAGCAGGCACAGGCAGAGAACGGCTGATCGAAACGCCTGTAGTCGAGCACACATCGGTTTCATCATCCTTCTGGGGTCGCAGGTCACACGGGGAGGACGCCGAGGTCCGTCGGTGGATCGCGTACCGCCGCGTCAGCCCTGCAGCGACTGACTTCGAGGCGCCGCCGCCACCGCCGTGCGGCCGCGCCGGACGGGCCGCTGACGGCCCACTGTCACGCGCCGCGACGGGCGCTGTGTCTGCAGCCACGTGACGTGATCGGCGACGAGGCCGAGCGCCCGCGACAGATACTCGAGGACGACCGCCAGCTGCCGATCGGTGTAACGTGCGTTGAGCTGCGCCGTCGCCTCGACCAGCCGTTCGTACAGCGGCGAGATGCGTTGCACGCTCCTCGGGAGCGCTTCGACGAGCACGACGCGCCGGTCCTCCGCATCGCGCGTCCGTCGCACGAACCCGGCGCGCTCGAGGCGATCGATCACGGCGGTCATGGCCCCCGTGCTGAGCCCGGCGTGCTTGGCGAGCTGACCGGCCGTGGTCGGGCCGGCGAGGGCCAGCAGATCCAGGCATTTCAGATCCGTCGAGTTCAGCCCGACCAGCTGGCCCACGGTTTCGCTCATCAGTACCGTGCGCGCGCCGATCTTGCGCAGGATCGTCTCGAGCTCCGCCAGCAGGTCCGTTCGCTTCGACGTCATCCTTCTCCCTGAATCTCTCCAACCAAGTATCTTGGTCATAGAGATACTTGTCAACAGAGGCACGGCTGGGCTAGGGGGAACTCGCGGGTCTAAAGATCCGCGCTGCGACGGATCCTTGTCTCGCTGCGAAGAATCGGAATTACCCGGGGAGCTTCACTGGCGTGGCGCGCGCGTAGTGGATGCCGTTGAAGAGGAGCTTGAACGTGCCGTGCGGCTGCCCGCGGTAGGTGATCTCGGGGCCGAACAGCAGCAGGCGCCCGCGGCCGAGCGGCGCCTCGACGACGGCCGCGGCGCCCTCGAGGTGCTTCTGTCCCCACGCCCAGCCGCTGCGCAGCGGCGTCGCCGAGGCGAACCAGGCGATGCGGCGCACGCCGCGCTCCCGGGCGCCGGGCAGGAGCTTGAAAACCGGGCTCGCGTCGAAGAACACGTCGAGATCGGACGTCAACCCGAACGCGGGAGGCGCGGTGTTGTCGACGGCAACGCGCAGGATCGATCCTGGAATGTAGAACTCGGACGGCGGGAGGGGCCGCGTCTGCCCCGCGGCGTCGATGGACGTCAACGCGCTGGCCACCGGAATCCCCATCCGCTCGGCAACGGCGCTCGACTCGCCGATGGTCAGCAGCGTTCCGCCGTCTTCGACGAACCGCTTCAGCGCCGGAACGGTGCGCTCCCACGTCATCCGGCCGACCGCCGCGCGATACTGCGCCGGCACGTCGATGCCGACGCCGTCGGCGCCTTTGCCGGGTACCGCCTCGCCCGGCAGGATGATGACGTCGAACCGGTGCGCCAGATCGCCCGCGTCGAGCGCCGGCGCGAACACGACCTGGTGCGCGAACTCGTAGCGTTCGAGAAGCCATCGGATCCAGCCGCTCGTCGCCGATCCGCCGTAGCGATCCCACAATCCGATCCGCACGGGCGCCACCCTCAGCGCTTCCCCCTTCGGCGCCGCGGCGACGCCGACGAACGTCAGCCCGAGGTCCGCCGCCGCCTTTTCGATCACGGCCCCGGTAGAAGCGCCGGCCGCGATGTAGATAGCGCCCGGTCCGCCGGACACTCCCTCGGCTGCGCGCTCGCGCAGCCAGTAGACATCGTCGCCGTTCCTGAGCAGCCGGTTCACGGCGACGAAGGCGTCGTTCTGACGATGGCTGAGCAGATACCCAGCCGGTTTCGCCGCGCCGATGACGCGGCCTGCTGCGGGACGGCCCTCGGCGACCGCCTCGAAGGGGCCGTCGAAGGCATCGAGCACGCGATCGAATGCCACGCCCATCTGGTAGGCGAGCGTCCACCCCGCGTTGTCGTACGGCGGCGTGGGCGCGGCGCCGGGATACGGGATGTCGTCCGGATGATCCTGCGGCTCGAACATGTCGAGCACGTGCGGGCGGAACGCCTGCGCCGTCTTCACGACGAACGACCCGGCCGGATACTGGCGGCCGGCGACGGCAAACGGCGCCGCGGCGCGATGCACCACGATGCCCGATTTGAGCAGCGCATCGACGAACTTCGTGGCCGTCAGGAAATCGGGCTGGTCGGCCGGCAGGATGTAGCCGCGCGGATCGCGCAGCGCGGGGTTGCGCAGCTGCTCGTCGTAGAGACGGCTGGAAGGCCGCAATTGTCCGGACGCCGCGGCCGCGAGCGCCGCCATGCGCCGCGGCGACGTCGTCCAGCTGTCGCGGCTCCCGCGCTCGATCGCGTTCTTCCCCATGCGGTACGCGTTGAAGAGAAATGTCTCGCGGAAGCGTGAGGCGATGTCGATGATCGCGCGGTTGGCGGTCATCACGTAGTCGACCGACTGCCGGAACCGCCAGGTCTGCGGCGCGATTGGAAACGGCAGATCGGCGCTCGGCAGCTGGCGCTCGGGCACGAACGGGATCTCGGTTGGCGTCGGGTCGCCCGTCGTCTCCGCGAGCAGGCCGATCTGGTTGTGGAAGTAGGCCGTGGTTCGCAGACCGCCGTTCCACCACGTCGAGTAGTTCGACCCCTTGCGCATCGTGACGCCCGCCTTGCCCTCCACCGCGAAGCGTGAGTGGATCGCAGCGCCGACCAGCTCGATGCCCACGGGAATCAGCGGATCGAACACGTAGTTGAACGGCTCGCGGAACGGCGGCGCGAACATGACGGTGCCGGCCGGCGACGTCTGATGGTGGTCGAGGACGATCTGCGGGAACCAGTCGCGATACAGCACGCGGTTCATGTTGGTCGTCTCGGCCTGCGACGACAGGTAGAAGTCGCGGTTGTTGTCGTGACCGACGTACTTCTGGTAGCTGCGCGGGAGGCCATCGAGCGTACGCAGCCGCGGATCCCGCTCGCGCATGTACCAGTTCGCCACCAGCTCCTGCCCGTCGGGGTTGGCGTGCACGACGAGGACGATCACGTCGCGTAGGAAGCGGAGCGTCTCCTCGTCGGACGCCCTGGCCAGCTGATACACGAGCTCGATCAGCTGCTGCGCCCCGAGCACCTCGTTCGCGTGCAGCCCGCCATCGATCCAGACCACCGCCTTGCCCTCGCGGGCGAGCGCTCTCGCCTGCTCGTCGGTCAGCCCGTCGGCGAGCGCCAGGCGGCGCGAGATCTGCTTGTAGCGATCGAGCGCCGCGATGTTCTCCGGGGCCGAGACGATCGCCATCCACTGCGTGCGGCCCTCTTCGGTGCGTCCGATGTCGGCCAGCGTGACGCGATCGGATTCGCGATCGAGCGTCTTCCAGTACTGCTCGAGCTGCGTGTAGGTGGCGAGGAAGTAGTCGTCGCCGACATTGGCGCCGAGCGCCTGCTTGGGCGCGGTGATCGGCGCGCTCGCCTGTGACGCCGTCCGTGCCTGCCATCCGGCAAGCACCAGGAGCACGGCCGAGACGACGAGGATGCGGGACCGGGTGAGCATGCGGCGCGCTGCGCAATGATACGCTGCGAGGACGCCCGTACGTCCCCCGGCACGTCAGCCGGCCTGGGTCCGGCTGAAGCCGGACGCTACGCTACCGCCCCGAACGTGCTGGGGCTGGAGCCCGAAGCCCGGAGGCCGGAACCCTCGTGAAAATCGCCACCTGGAACGTCAACGGCATCCGCGCCCGTCAGACCCAGCTGCTCGAGTTCGTCGAGCGCGAGCGGCCCGATGTGTTGTGTCTGCAGGAAATCAAGGCGTCGCTCGACCAGCTGCCCGTCTGGCTCTGCGACATCGAGGGCTACTGGTGTTACTGGCACGGCGGCAAAGGCTATTCGGGTGTCGGCCTGCACGTCCGCTCGTCCGCGTCAACCGAGAGGCCGGCTTTCGATCACCCGTCGTTCGACTACGAGCACCGGATCGTGACGGTGACGCTGCCGCAGGCGACCGTGGCGTCGATCTACGTGCCCAACGGCGGCAAGGACTTCCCCGCCAAGATGCGGTTCCTCGAGGCGCTGGACGAGTTCGCGGCGTCGTTTCAGGCCTCAGGCTCGCCGCTGGTGCTGTGTGGAGACCTGAACGTCGCGCGAGCCGAGATCGACGTGCACCCGAAGGAACGCAAGCCACGGGCAGTCGGTCAGCTTCCCGAGGAACGCGCGCTGCTCGAACGCATCATCGACCGCGGTCTCGTGGACGTCCACCGGCGCATGGAGCCGGACAGCACGGAGCTCTTCACCTGGTGGGCGCCGTGGAGAAACATGAAGGAACGCAACATCGGCTGGCGGCTCGACTACGTGCTGGCCAGCGCCGCCGTGGACAGCCGCGCCGTGTCCTGCACGGTGCAGCGCGAGTTCGGCACGAGCGATCACGGGCCGGTGGTGGCTGTGTTTGATATGTAGGACACAGGAGGTAGCACGTAGGAGATAGGAGTTGCAGCGCCGAGCTTCAGCTCGGCGAGATGGGTGACTACGTTGGCGCCGGCCCCTGTTCCGCGATCGACCATCCGGTCGCCAGGTCTTCGCCGACGGCGAGGTGGTTGAGGATGAAGTCGGCGGCCCTGAACGCCTCGAGCAGGAGATCTCCATCGAGCCGGCGCCGATGATCGCGGCAGAGCCGGGCCGCTTCGACGCGCACGAGCGCGATGGCCGCCTCCAGGCCGCGCACCACGGTCGCGACGCCGCGTCCCTGATATGCCGTCCACGAGGCAAACGCCTTGGCGGCAATGAAGTGCGCCAGAGGAACGTTCCACCCCTTCCACTCGGGCAGCACCGACCTGACGTACTCGTTTTCGAGTCCGCGCTCGTCTGGCTCGGGCTTCAGATCGTCGGGCACCGCTTCGAGAGCCCGCCGATAGTGCGTCAGACTCTCCAGCAGCTCGTGGTGAGGCACAGCGTCCACCGGCTCGCGCGGGAGCACACGCACGGCGTTGTCAAGGGAGCCGTCTGAGGGACGCCATCGGCGAAGGACGGCGGCGTCACGAACGAGCGTCGCCAGCACCGATTCGGGACCGCTCCGGGCGTCGGCGCAGCGTGCCACCATGTGCGCTTCCCACGCCGTGTAGCCGTCCGGATCCATCAGCATGCCGGGCCTCAGCAGCGGCGGCAGGTCGCCATCGGGAACGGTCAACCCTTCGTAGTCGGCGGGCGGAAATGACGGCGGCGCGTCGACGATCGCAAGCGGCACGTCCTGACGAAAGAGCATGGCGGCAGCCGTGGGACAGAAGTGGGACAGACCCACGAACGTGCCTCGCGCATCCTGCAGTGCCACACGGGGAAAATGCCGGCAGGTCGCAGGAAGCGCCGCCTCGCTGAAATCCCGGTGCACCACGCACAGGTGCGAGCTCCGCTCGAAGAACACGCAGTCGCCCGTGCTCGTGCGTCCGAGGATCGCCGCTGCGTCGTCGGGCATATCCGGCTCCACGATGAACGGACCGGGGCCGGAGGCCGGCGCGGCCGTCAGCCGTCCCGCTGTCAGGGCCTCCTCGAGCGACCGATAAACAGGCAGCTCCACCGGCACGTCCCAGTCGGCCGTACAGCAGTTGCCGGAGTGCCGACAGCGATAGTCGGCGTGGATGCTGAGCGAATACACCTGCGATGACGAGGCCAAGGGGCTGACTCCAAACAGGTTACCGCCGGTGACAGAAGTATTACAGACGACGCGCGGGCGAATTGCTATCGTCGGGAGACCGTTCGCATTCACCATCTCGGAGGCATCTCACGTTCATGGCGACCCCGACCCTAATGTACGGGCGCAAGTATTCCAAAGGCGTCAACCTCATCACCACAATAGCCATGACGGCGTTCCACATCGGAGCCGTCGCCGCATTCTTCTTCATCGATGCCGGCGCGATCTCCGCGGCCGTCATCCTCTACTGCGTGGGCGGCATGCTCGGGATCGGCATGGCGTACCACCGACTGCTCACGCATCGCGGCTATCGCACCTACAGGTGGGTTGAGTACTTCCTCACCTGGTGTGGAACGCTGGCCCTCGAGGGCGGACCGATCTTCTGGGTCGCCACGCACCGGATCCATCACCAGAAATCCGATCGGGAGGGCGATCCGCACACGCCCCGAGAGGGGACCTGGTGGTCGCACATGGGCTGGATCCTGACCGGCCAGGGACTGCATCACGACGCCTCGGTGCTCTCGAAGTACGTGCCCGATCTCTGCCGCGATCGTTTTCACGTGTGGCTGTCCAACTGGCACTGGCTCTCGAACGTCGTCGTCGGGGTGGCATTGCTCGCCTTCGGCGGCGTGCCCTATGTGATGTGGGGCATCTTCTTCCGTACCACCGTCGGGCTTCACTGCACGTGGCTGGTCAACTCGGCCACGCACAAGTGGGGGGCGCGCCGGTTTGAGACACGCGACGACTCGACCAACAGCTGGTGGGTGGCGCTCATGACGTTCGGCGAGGGGTGGCACAACAACCACCACGCCCACCCCACGAGCGCGCGTCACGGCCTCACCTGGTACGAGATCGACTTCAACTGGATCGGCATCAGCGCGCTGCGTATGCTCGGCCTGGCCTGGGACGTGAAGGTCGCGAGAGTTCGCCAGCCGATGGCCTCTCCGGACGCCGACACGCTGGTCCCCGACGAGGCGGTGGCCTGAGCCGACCGGATCCGGCCTTCCGGCCGCTCGACGGGCGTCGAACATCCCCCTCCGAATACTTGACGCGGGCTCCAGTCCCCTGACTGCCCCCCGCGTCTCCCCCGTCCGTACCCCGGCGAACGGCGCAGTACAATCCCCGCGTGACCCGCCGTCAGCGTGCGATCGCCTTTTTCGTCACGCTCTGCGTCCTGCTCGTGGCCGCAGCGGTCGCACTGATCGTGTTCTGGGTGCTGACCACGGTCGGCCGCGGCAGTTGGGCACCCGTGATCTCCGGCATCGTCATCTTCGCGCTGATCATCGCCGGCCTGATCGTCTACACCGTGTTCCTCGTGCTCGAGATCCGCCGCAACGAAGAGCACGACAGCTTCATCAACTCGGTCACGCACGAGCTGAAGACACCGATCGCATCGATCCGCCTCTACCTTGAAACGCTGAAATCGCGCAACGTCAGCGAGGGACAGCGGCGCCAGTTCTACGACATCATGCTGGCCGACGCCGACCGGTTGCATCAGACCGTCGATCAGGTGCTGAAGGCCGGCGCGGGCCGGGAACGGATGCAGGCATCGCACGTCCCGGTCGACATGGCCGCGGTGGCCCGCGAATGCGTCGATCTCGCCGTGGTCCGCCACCACCTTCGGCCCGACGCCGTGCGTCTCGACGCCTCTCCTGCCGCGGCGCTCATGGTGCTCGGCGACGCGGAGGATCTGCGCACGGTCGTCACCAATCTGCTCAACAACGCGGTGAAGTACTCGGGCCAGGATGTACGAGTCGTCGTCTCCGCCGCCACACCCACGCCTGGCACCGTCTGGATCCGGGTGCAAGATCAGGGCGTCGGCATTCCCAAGAAGCAGCTGAAGCGGATATTCAACCGCTTCTACCGCGTCCAGATGCGGGGGGTGAAGGTCACCGGCACCGGCCTGGGCCTCTATATCGTCCGCTCGATCGCCCGAGCGCACGGCGGACGGGTGTTCGCACACAGCGAGGGCGAGGGACACGGCGCGACGTTCACCGTCGAGCTGCCGAGGCTCGCGGCGGAGCCGGAAGCGTTGAGACCGGGCGCGTGAACGGCACGACGGCTGGCAGCCGGATTCTCATCGTCGAAGACGAACAGCACATCGCCGACGGGCTCCGCTTCAACCTCGAGGCCGAAGGGCACGACGCAATCGTCGTGGGCGACGGCGAGCGTGCGGTCAAGCTGCTCGTTGACGAGCGCGAGCGGTTCGACGCCGTGATCCTCGACGTGATGCTTCCGGGCAAGGACGGGTTCGCCGTCGCGACGGACGTTCGAGCCGCAGGTCAGTACGTGCCCATTCTGATGCTCACGGCGCGCAGCCGTCCCGAGGACGTCCTCATGGGGTTTGCGGCCGGCGCCGACGACTACCTGCCCAAGCCGTTCGAGCTGGCCATCCTGCTCGCCCGCGTCAACGGGCTGTTGCGGCGGCGGCGATGGAACGAACGCGACGCAGCCCAGACCCCGACGCAACCGGACTCGTTCGCCTTCGCCGGACGGACGATCGACTTCTCGACCATGGAAATCCGGGTGAAGCAACAGACCTGGCGCCTCACCCAGATGGAGAGCGACCTTCTCCGCTATCTCGTTCGCAACTCGGGACAGGTGGTGTCGCGGCGCACGATTCTGGAGAAGGTGTGGGGTCTGCACGAGGACACCGACACCCGGGCGATCGACAACTTCATCGTCCGCCTGCGCCGGTACATCGAAGACCGCCCCGCGTCCCCGAGGTTCCTGCTGACGGTTCGCGGAATTGGCTACCAGTTCGACCCTGAGGGACGCGAGCGCGATCGCACGTGATCAGCGGACCACCCTACAATGTGAGCCTATGGCTGCCAGCGACACGATCGAGGCAGCGGGCCACCTGATCGACTCCGGCCTGCTGTCCGGGATCTTCGACAAGATCATCGAGC
>Ga0075418_10008795_pt1 | contig 11326 bp, 9 predicted proteins | sample SoiMetdeltSBSDD2_FD_81776 | JGI IMG/M metagenome (GOLD analysis project Ga0075418, IMG submission 81776) | Bulk soil microbial communities from a Populus tree surrounding site in Tennessee, USA - Soil MetaG P. deltoides SBSDD2 | ecosystem: Environmental > Terrestrial > Soil > Tree plantation...
CGCGGAAGGAAAGACGCAGACGGAGTACCGCATCACCGACGCGAACATCGACAAGTACCTCGGGCCGATGAAGCACTTCGCGGAGGAGCTGCTCGAGCGCGATCAGGTGGGCGTCGCGACGGGACTGGCTTGGACCGCGGTCGGCGGCGACATTCTCTTCATCGAGGCGACAGCCGTGCGCGGCAAGGGCAAGCTGTCGCTGACCGGACAGTTAGGCGAGGTGATGAAGGAGTCCGCGCAGGCCGCGCTCACGTATGCGCGCGCCCATGCGGACGAGAACGGGATCGCTCCCGATTACTTCGAGACGCACGACATCCACATTCACGTTCCCGCGGGCGCAATCCCGAAGGACGGCCCGTCGGCCGGCATCACCATCACCTGCGCGATCATCTCCGTGCTCACCGGACGTCCTGTTCGGCGGAACGTGGCCATGACGGGCGAAGTCACGCTGCGCGGCGACGTGCTCCCGATCGGCGGAGTGAAGGAGAAAGTGCTCGCCGCACGTGCGGCGAAGCTGAACACCGTCATTCTGCCGAAGCTCAACGAGCGCGATCTCATCGACGTCCCCGAGCCGATCAAGCGCGACATGAGCTTCCACTTCGTCGATCACGTGGAGGACGTGCTGCAGATCGCGCTCCTCGAGCGCGAAGCGGCGGAACAGAAGACCACGGATCGCGCCGGCCGCGAATCGCACCCGCTCCCCGAGCCGGAGCCGGCGACGCACGAACACGTGCCGGTGTAGTTTTTGGGTGCTACCGCACTCCAAACATTCGCTGCGCTTTTGGCAGGAGCGCCGCGCCTAACGCGACCTTCACGATGTCGGCGACGACGAACGGCGCGACGCCCGCGGTGAACGCGGTGCGCGCGTCGGTGAGTGCGGCGAGCCAGGACCAGCCGCCGAGGTAGATCACGCTTAACGCGAGGAGCATGCCGGTGATCGCGCGCGCGATCGTGCTGCCCCAGCCGCGCTCGGAGACGAAGCCGGCGAGCCATGCAGCGAACGGATACGAGTAGAGGTAGCCGGCGGTTGGGCCGAGGAGAACAGCCGGTCCGCCGGTTCCGAGCGCGAACACGGGCAGTCCGCTGAGGCCTTCGAGGAGATAGAGCATCGCGGCGGCGGCGCCGCGCGTGGATCCGAGCGTCACGCCGATGAAGATCACGGCCAGCGGCTGCAGCGTGAGCGGAACGGGAGTGAATGGAAGCGGGATCGCCACTTGCGCGGCGAGCGCGATCAAAGCGCTCGCGGCGACGACGAGCAGCATGTCGGCGGCGACGCGTCCGCGCACGAGGCGCTGCGTCACGACGGCGGGGATGGTCATCGCTTTCTCATTCATGAAGCGAAATATATCCTAGCCCGGCGATGAACTTAAGAAGGCGCGTTCTGCTCCTGACGATGCTCGCGCTCGCCTGCGCGAAGCGCGAGCCGCTGACGCTGGAGAAAGCGCGCAGCATCATCGGCGACGTTTCGCTGCGGCGCGAGCCTGTGTACGCCGAAGTACCGCAGAAGGTGTCGTGGTCGCCGAAATCGCCGAAAGACGCGTACGACGAGCTCGCCGTCCGCACGCTGCGCAATCTCGAGCGCGCGGGTTTCGTCACCGTGACCGAGCAAATCGACGGCGACGCTGCGACGTACATCGCCAAGGTGACGCAGAAAGGCTTCCCGATCCTTGGCACCGCGCCGAGTGTGCGCGGCCCTGTGTTTCGCGCGACGATCTGCGAGAAGCGCTACGACGGGCTTCGCAACTTCGTGCGTCATCCGACCGAGCCGGCCGTCGGACACGCGGAGCTCGTGTGGCATTACGAGAATCCGACTCCGCTCTACGCGATGTTCGAGACGAAGATCAACAAACCGCTGCAGCATCCGTTCGTGTCGACGGTGTCGTTCTGGTGGGAGAAGCACCAGTGGCGGTTCGAAGTGAATGTGAAGAAGACGGACGGGTAAACCAGAAACTAGAAACCAGAAACCAGAAACCAGAAACAACAAGCGAGTCTCGGTTCTGGTTTCTAGTTTCTGGTTTCTGGTTTATTGCCTCCGTGTCATCCTCCGCACTCCGTCACGCGCGGCAATCAACGCTTCCGTGGCTTCCGTCGGGAAAAACCCCGTCTCGACCACGCCCGCGTGCTCGCGGATACGTGCGACCACATCCGCGATGTCGGCGTTCTTCGGCACCATCACATCGAGAATGAAATGACCTTCATCGGTGATGCGCGGCGTGCCTTCGTGAAGGCGCAGCACCGGCGCGAGTCCCATTTCGGTGAAGTGGCGCTGCAGCACTTCGCGCGCGAACGGCGTCACTTCGACGGGAAGAGCACCGGCGCCGAGGCGCTCGACGATCTTCGATTCGTCGGCGATGACGATGAAGCGAAGGGCCTGCTGCTCGACGATCTTCTCGCGCAGCATTGCGCCGCCGCGGCCTTTGATGAGACGCAGCGCGGCGTCGATCTCGTCCGCGCCGTCGACGGCGAGATCGAGCGGCGCGATCTCGTACAGCGGAAACGTCGGAATGCCTTCCGATTTCGCCTGCGCCTCCGTTTTCTCGGACGTGCATGTGCAGCGGATGTCGCGAAGCGCGCCGCTGCGCAATGCGTCGCCGAGGAGGCGAACGAACTCCGCGGCGGTCGAGCCGGTGCCGAGGCCGAGGGTCATGCCGGTGCGCACTTCGTCGAGCGCCGCGCGCGCGACTTCGATCTTGAGCTCTCGATTCGCGAGTTCGTTTTTCATCGGCGATCAGAATCCTCCCGCGGCGCCGCCGCGGCGCGGATCCGCCACGGCGATGAGGCGGCCATTCTCGAACAGAATCGCGTGCACGTCACCGATGCTCTCGCGGCGGCCGACTGCGTGACCTTTTGCATTCAGCGCGTCGACCGTTTTTTTCGGCGCGCGGCTCGTCTCGTACACGACCTCGTCCGGCGTTGCCTGATGATGCCAGCGCGGTGCGGCGACGGCGTCGGGCAGCGACTTGCCGTACACGACGACGTTGAGGAACACCTGCAGCACCGTCGACGGAATCGTCGCGCCGCCGCGCGATCCGAGCGCGAGAAACGGTTTGCCGTCGCGCAGCACGATCGTCGGTGCGAGCGATGACGCGGGCCGCTTCGCGGGCTCGAGGATGTTCGCGCCGCTGTTCGCAAAGTCGGCCATCGCGTTGTTCAAGAAAAATCCGGCGCCCGGAACCATCACGCCGCTGCCGAAGTCGTCGCCTAACGTCGTCGTGAGCGCAACGATGTTGCCCGCGCTGTCCGCGATCGTGAAATGCGTCGTGTGCGATGCCTCGGCCACGAGGTCGCGCGGCTCGGTGAGCGCGCTCGTTCCGATCACGCGATCCATCTGGATTCCCTCGCGCCACGTCTCCGCGCGTTTTTGCGACAACAGCTCGCGATAGGGAATGCGCGCGTTCAGCGGATCGCCGACGTAGTGATTGCGATCGATCCACGCACGGCGGCTGGCCTCGAGAATCAGATGAAGCGATTTTGCGGTTTGGAATCCGCTCGCGGCGAGATTGTCCGCGCTGAGAATGGTCAGCGTTTCGCCGATCACGATCCCGCCGCCGGACGGCGGCGGCACGGTGTGAATCTCGTACGCGCCGTAGCGAAGCTTGATCGGTGCGCGCCACACCGGCTGGTATTCGCGGAGATCGCGGAATCCGATGATGCCGCCGGACCCGCGAATGCCTTCGACGATCTTCTTCGCGATGTCGCCGTCGTAGAAATCGCGCGCGCCGTTTTCCGCGAGGCGCTGCAATGTCCCGACGAGCTCCGGCGGCGGCAGCGTCTTCGGAATCTCGAGATTGCGCTCGCGCTTCGCGGCATCGATGTCGCTCGCGAGATCGCCTTCGATCTTCACGCCGTCCTTCGCGATCGCGATCGCGGGCTCGACGAGCTCCTTCCACGACTTCTTCCCGAACTTCGTGTGCAGCGCATCGAGACCGGCGACTGTGCCCGGCACCCCCGCGGCGAGCACGCCGGTGCGCATGTCTTTTTTTGCGTCGCGCGGTGCGGTCTCGCGGAAGTCGAGCGTCCACACGCCGCGCGTTGCGGCGTCGTAATACATGAGAAATCCGCCGCCGCCGAGATTCCCCGCCTGCGGATGCACCACCGCGAGCGCAAGCGCGACCGCGACCGCGGCGTCGGCGGCGGTGCCGCCTTTCTGCAAAACGTTCAATCCGACTCTCGTCGCGAGGGGATGAGCGGTGGAGAGTGCGGCGTGCTTCGCGGTGACGGAGCCGCCGGCGAATGTGTTGAGGGAGATCGCGAGTGAGAGGACGATTGCGAATCGAGTCGCGCGTGTCATTTCCGGGATCGTCGTGAGGTTCGGTTGCGGTCGTAGATGATCTTCAGGCCTTTGAGCGTCAACTCCGGATCGACTTCGTCGATGTGCGCGCTCTCGTCCGCGAACAGCGGCGCGAGGCCGCCCGTCGCGACGACCTTCTTGAGATCGGGAACTTCTCGCTTGATGCGCGCGAGGATGCCGTCGACGAGTCCGAGGTAGCCGAAGTAGATGCCGGATTGCATGTTGACGACGGTGTTCGTGCCGATCACGTGATCGGGACGGCGGATGTCGACGCGCGGCAGACGTGCGGCGCGCGCGAACAGCGCTTCGGCGGAGATGTTGAGGCCGGGCGCGATCACGCCGCCGATGAACTCCGCGTTCGCGGTCACGACGTCGAACGTCGTCGCGGTGCCGAAGTCGACGATCACCGTCGGGCCGCCGTACGCTTCGTGCGCGGCCGCGCAGTTCACGATGCGATCCGCGCCGACTTCGAGCGGATTGTCGACGTGAATGGCGATGCCGGTCTTCACGCCCGGCTCGACGAAGAGCGGCTCGACGTCGAAGTACTTCTGCACCATGAACGTCATCGCGCCGTTCAGCGGCGGGACGACCGACGCGACGATTGCGCCTTCGAGTGATGCATGCAGCGCGTCGCCGACGAGCTGTCGCGCGAGAATGCCGTATTCGTCCGCGGTGCGCTCGCGCGCCGTTGCCAGGCGCCACGAGCTCACCAACTCTTCGCCGCGATAGACGCCGAGCACAATGTTCGTGTTGCCGAGATCGACGACGAGAAGATTGGACGTCATTCGGTGAGGGATGTTACTCGTTCCGCAGTTCCCTCGTCCGCTCCCGCGTGAGCTTCGTGACGATCTCGCGTTTCAACGCTTCCGCGCTCGCTACGCCGCGCCAGCGCTCCGCGTAGTACGCGGCGAAGGCGTCGCGGTAGGCGATCCATGCGCGTTGCGCGTCGCGAAGGAGCGTCTTCCAGTCGTTGTAGCTCTCGCCGAAGCCTTCGATGTCCTCGGCGACGCGTTTCTGCGCTTCGCGATACGCGGCGTTGAGCTCACCGTCCGCGCGTTTCGCCTCGGCCGCGGACGCAGCCGGCGCGCGTTCCTTCGAATAGCGCTCGAGATGTTCGACGAGCTTCAGCGTCTCGGACATCTCCGCTTCGAGCGTGAATGCGGCGTAGCCGGTGCCTCCGCGACTCTGCTCGCCGATCCACGTGTGCTCCGCGTCGACGTAGGCCTTGCCCTTCTCGCGCAACTCATCGAAACGTGCGCTGCTGGGAAGTTTTTCGAGGCGCGCTTCGTACTCCGGCATCACCTCGGAGTGACGAAGCGCGGAGCATTCGCCCATGCCGCGGCCGCTCGTCACGTGATCGCAGAACTTCAGGTCCGCGGTCTCTTCGCCGGTGCGCATCTTGCCGAGGTGCTCGAGCATTCCTTCGAGCTCGGCGGGCGCCATGTCGTCTTCGGCTTTGCAGAGAAAGTATTCGGCGATGTCGAAGTCGCGCGTGACGCCGTCGCCGTTCGCGAACTGCTCCGCGAGATCGCGATAGCAGTAGCTCTCGTCGCCGCATTCGTGAAGCGCGGCGGCTGCGGCTGCGGGCGGTTTGTAGTCGGGACCGAATTGCGTGCAGACGGCGAGAACGAGCGCGAGCATGAAGCTCAGGCTAGCACCAAATCTCCGGCGCTCACCGCGACCAATCCGTCCGATGTGTGGAGTTGCGCGCGGCCCTGCTCGTCGATGCCGGCCCACGTGCCGGTGATGGTGCGGTCGCCGAGGACGCAGTGGATGCGGTCGCCCGGATTGTGGACCGCGAGCGCGCGCCACTGCGCGAGCACGGCGTCATGATCGAGCGGTTTCGCGAGCTGCTCGTCGATGTGCTCGATGAACGCGAGAGTCGCGGTCTCGATGCCGGCGAAATTGCGCGGAGAGACTTCGACGATCGTGATCGCGTTCGGACGTGTGTCGTCCTGGAACGGCTCGACGTTGATGCCGGTGCCGATCAGCAGGAACACGCGCTCGTCCTGCACGCGCGCTTCGATGAGGATTCCGGCGATCTTCTTTCCGGCGACGAGAATGTCGTTCGGCCACTTGATGCGCGCGTCGATCGCGAACGTGTCGCGCAGATACGACGCGAGGATGTTCGCCATCGCCAGCGGAATGAGCGGCAGCTCGTGCACGGGACGCGAGATCAGCGTCGTCGCGTAAATGCCCTTGCCCGGCGGCGACGACCAGCGGCGATCGTTGCGTCCTCGTCCCGCGAACTGCTCACCCGCGATGATCATCGCCTGCGGAAGCGACAGCTCGTTCTCGATGCATTCGCTCACGACACGGCGGGCGATGAGATTTGTCGACGCCACGCGCGGGATCACCGCGAGCGACTCGAGAGTCTTGAATCGCGGAACGATCGATTTCGTGTCGATGAGCGGGTTCATGTTCTGCGGAGTCTCAAAGTCGCAAAGTCTTAAAGAGGCTGCGCCGGACCGGCGCTCGCGGCAGAAGCGGAGCTTCTTTGAGACTTTGAGACTTTACGACTTTGCGGCTTTCATTGGTTCTGCTTCAACTTCTCCAGTCGCGCGCGCAGCTCCACCAGGCGCGCCTGCGCGCCTTCGACGATGTGCGGCGGTGCGTTGCGCACGAACTGCTCGTTGGCGAGCTTGGCCTCCATGGAGGCGATCTCTTTTTCGGTCTTCTCGATGTCGCGGAGAATGCGGTCGAGCTGTTCCTGCGAGATTTCTTTTTCCGGGAACACGATGGCGATGTGGAATCCCTCGATGACGTCGTGATGCGCGCCGGCGGGCGCGTCGCCTTCGACCGACACCTCGTTGAGGCGCGCGAGATCGAGCAGCAGATACGCGGCGTCGCGGAAGAAATTCGATTCGCGTTCGTCGTTCGCCTTCACGAACAACGTGAAACGATCCTTCGGCGTGAAGCCGCGCTCCGCGCGCACGTTGCGGACGGTGGTGATGATCGCCTTGATCGCGCTCATCAGACGCTCGGCTTCCGGATCGTCGAGCACCTCTTCGGCGATCGGATACGGCGCGATCATGATCGACGGCTCGACGCCGCCTAACTTCAGCCAGATCTCCTCGGTGACGAACGGCATGAACGGATGCAGCAGGCGCAGTGAACGATCGAGCACTTCGAGCAGCACGCGCTTGGCGAGGCGGCGATCGTCGTCGGATCCGTGGCGGCCGAGGAGGACCGGCTTCGCCATCTCGATGTACCAGTCACAGAACTCGTGCCAGAAGAATTGATAGAGCGCCTTCGACGCTTCGTCGAAGCGGAACTGCGACAGCTGCTTGTTCACCTCGGCGGTGACGGTATTGAGGCGCGACAGGATCCAGCGCTCGACCGTCTTGAGGTTGTCGCGATCGATCGAACCTTCGTTCTTCAGCTCGACGTCGAGGTGCATCAGCGCGAAACGCGACGCGTTCCAGATCTTGTTCACGAACGCCGAGTAGCCCTGGATCGTCGAGCGGCCTAACGGGATGTCGCGTCCCGACGCGGAGACGGAAAGCGTGAAGCGAAGCGCGTCCGCACCGACTTCGTTCACGACGTCGAGCGGATCGATCACGTTGCCGAGCGTCTTCGACATCTTGCGGCCTTCTTCATCGCGCACCAGACCATTGAGGAACACTTGCGAGAACGGAGCGCGTCCGGTGAAGCGCAAGCCCATCATGATCATGCGCGCAACCCAGAAGAAAAGGATGTCGAATCCGGTGATCAGCGTGTCGGTCGGATAGAAGACGTCGTAGTCCGGCGTCTCCTCCGGCCAACCCATCGTCGAGAACGGCCAGAGACCCGACGAGAACCACGTGTCGAGAACGTCGGTCTCCTGCTTGACCGGCGCGCCGCACTGCGGACACGTCGACGGCTCGTCCATCGTCACGGTCGTGTGGCCGTTCGGACAATGGAACGCGGGGATGCGATGGCCCCACCAGAGCTGGCGCGAGATCGTCCAGTCGTGGATGTTCTCCATCCAATTGAAGTACGTCGCCTCCCAGGCCTGCGGGACGATCTGCACGGTTCCGTTGCGCACGATGTCGATCGCCGGCTTCGCGAGCGGCTCGATCTTCACGAACCACTGTCGGGAGATCATCGGCTCGATGTCGGTGTCGCACTTGCCGTGCACGCCGACGTTGTGCGTGTAGTTCTCGATCTTCGCGAGGAAGTCCTGTTCTTGAAGCATCGCCACGACTTTCTTGCGCGCGTCGAAGCGATCGAGGCCGCTGAACTCCGCGCCGGCAGCGTCGGTCATGCGTCCGTCTTCGGCGATCACTTGAATCTGCGGAAGGTCGTGGCGCAGGCCGGCTTCGTAGTCGTTCTTGTCGTGGGCCGGCGTGACTTTCAATGCGCCGGTGCCGAACTCCGGATCGACGAGAACCGGATCGGCGAAGATGCGGATGCGGCGATTCACGAGCGGAAGAATCGCGAACTTGCCGATGAGATCTTTGTAGCGCTCGTCGTCGGGATGCACGCCCACGCCGGTGTCGCCTAACATCGTCTCGGGTCGCGTCGTGGCAATCGGAAGTTTGCGATCCGTTCCTTCGACCGGATAGTCGATGTAGTACAGCTTTCCATTGCGCTCGCGGAACTCCACTTCGATGTCGGAGATCGCGGTGCGGCAGCGCGGGCACCAGTTCACCATCGCCAGATCGCGATAGATCAATCCGTCCTCGTAGAGCTTCACGAAGACGTAGCGCACTGCGCGGGAGAGACCTTCATCGAGCGTGAAGCGCTCTCGCGTCCAGTCGCAGGAGGCGCCGAGGCGCGCGAGCTGGTCCTTGATCTCCGTCGAGTGTTGTTCCTTCCACTGCCACACGCGCTCGACGAACTTCTCGCGGCCCATGTCGAAGCGCGAGATCCCTTCCTTTGCCAGCTGCTTCTCGACGACCATCTGCGTCGCGATGCCGGCGTGATCGGTGCCGGGAAGCCAGAGCGTGTTGAAGCCGCACATCCGCTTCCATCGCGCGACGATGTCCTGCAGCGTCATCACGAGCGCGTGGCCGATGTGCAGGCGTCCGGTGACGTTGGGCGGCGGGATGACGATCGAGAACTTCGGCTTCTCGCGATCGACGACCGGCGTGAAGTAGCCTTCGTCTTCCCACTTCTTGTACAGACGCTGCTCGAAGCTCGTCGGCTCGTAACGGGTGGCTAAGTCTTGTTTCATGGCAAAGGGGACGCATTATAAGTTGCCGGTTGCCTGTTGCCAGTTGCCGCGACAGCATTTTCAGGCAACTGGGAACTGGCAACCGGCAACTCCTGTTACGCAACCCGTGATTCTCGGAATCGAAACCTCCTGCGATGAAACCTCCGTCGCGCTTCTCGAGCGCAATGGTGATGTCCGTGTGAATTTGATCGCGTCGCAGATCGAGAGGCATCAGCCGTTCGGCGGGGTGGTGCCGGAGATCGCGTCGCGTGAGCATCTGCAGCATCTCTTTCCGCTCGTCGAGCGCGCCCTCGGCGACGCGCGCGCGAGTTGGAGCGAGGTCGACTCGATCGCGGTCACCGCGGGGCCGGGACTCATCGGCGCGTTGCTCGTCGGTGTCGCCGGCGCGCAGGGACTCGCGTATGGCCTCGGCATTCCGCTCGTGCCGGTGAACCATCTGGAGGGACACATTTACTCTGCGTACCTGCAGAAGGAAGGACCTGCCACTCCACTGCCCGACCGCTTTCTGTCGCTCGTGATCTCCGGAGGTCATTCCGCGATCTACGACGTGCGCCACGCAGACGTGCGCCGGATCAATCGCACGCGCGACGATGCGATCGGCGAAACGTTCGACAAGGTCGCGAAGTTCATCGGGCTGCCGTATCCCGGCGGTCCGCAGATCGAGAAGCACGCGCGCGTGGGAACTGCAAACCCGAAACGGTTTCCGCTTCCCGTGCCGCAGTTCAAGGACGAGTCGCTCGATTTCTCGTACAGCGGCATCAAGGCCGGAGCGATCCGGCTCGCGCGCGAGCACGGCATTCGCGCGGACGGCGATCCTGCCGCGCTCGCCGATTTCTGCGCAACGTTCCAGGACGCGCTGATCGCGCAGCTGTTCGTCCGTCTCGATGCGGTGTGGGACGGACTCAGCCAACTCAGACCAACCGAGGTGGCGATCGCGGGTGGTGTGGCGGCGAATGGCGTTCTGCGCGAGCGGATCGCGGCGTGGGGCGAAGCGCGTGGCGTCGTGGTGCGGCTGCCGGAGAAGCTCTACTGCACGGACAACGCGGCCATGATCGCGTTCGCCGGGTTACAAAAAGGCAACGCCGGCGATCCTCGGCGCGTTACCGCCAGATCGCGAATTGCCTGACGAAACTTTTCTCCATGGCGTCCGTCTGACATAGCGAAGGGCACAAGAAACGAAACCGAGATTCTCCTACTCTCCTCCTGATCCAAGAACACAACCGCCGGGCGCGTGGCCCGGCGGTTGTGTTTTTGCGAATAGAATCGCTACGTGAAAGTCGTCGTCGCCGGCGGTACTGGATTCCTCGGCGAGCCGCTGGTGAAACTGCTGGTCGCTCGCGGCGATGATGTCGTCATCCTCTCTCGCAATCCATCGAAGGTCACGATCGGTCGCGGCGTCGCGTGGGATGCGCGCACGCAAGGCGGATGGTCGAATGACGTCGCGAGCGCGGACGTGATCATCAACCTCGCGGGCGAGAACATCGGCGAAGGCGGGCGATGGAGCGACGAGCGAAAGCGTCGCATCATCGCGAGCCGTCTCGATGCAACGCATGCACTCGTCGAAGCGCTGCGCAACGCACCATCTCGCACGCGCGCGTTCCTCAATGCATCGGCCATCGGCTACTACGGCTCGCGCGGCGATGAGATGCTCGACGAGAGCTCCGCGCCGGGATCGGATTTTCTTTCCGAGGTGTGCCGGCGATGGGAAGACGCGGCGCGCGATGTGGAGAGTCTCGCGCGGCTCGTGATCGTGCGGATCGGCATCGTCCTCGCGCCCGACGGCGGCGCGCTCGGGAAGATGCTTCTGCCGTTTCGTTTGTTCGTGGGCGGAAAGTTCGGCAGCGGGCGGCAGTGGATGTCGTGGATCACGCGCGACG
>Ga0075418_10008796_pt1 | contig 11325 bp, 6 predicted proteins | sample SoiMetdeltSBSDD2_FD_81776 | JGI IMG/M metagenome (GOLD analysis project Ga0075418, IMG submission 81776) | Bulk soil microbial communities from a Populus tree surrounding site in Tennessee, USA - Soil MetaG P. deltoides SBSDD2 | ecosystem: Environmental > Terrestrial > Soil > Tree plantation...
TCCTGGCCGCTGCGCCGATGCCGAGATCGCCCGATGTCGGCGACACACCGCAGGCGTTCGTGCTCGAGAGCAGCGTGGGATAGCGCAGGTCCATCGAGCTCTGCGCGACGCCGCCGGGGCGATGGCAGTTCGCGCAATTCGTGTGCAGATAAGCGCGTGCCCTCTGCGCGAGCGGCGCTGACGTATCGAACGGATCCGGCATCGACGGCTGCAAGGTCGGATCCCCGAGCGGCGTCGTGAACATCGTGATCGCGTCGAGCGTTCGCAGCTCGTTCGCCGTGCGGCCCGTGCTCGTATACGTGAAGTCGTGATTGAGCTGCGCCGCCTCGAGGCCCAACGAATAGCCCGCGGCAGCGGTGTGGCAGGTCAGGCAATCGTTGCCGCTTGGGAAAATCCAACTCTGCGTGCCGACCGTCACGGTCTTGCCGCCCTGAACGAGCGTCGCATCGGTTCGCTGCGCGTTCCATTCGTAGGTGTAGCCGGCCCAATCGCCGTCCGGGTGGCGCATGAACAAGCGCGTCTCGACGAGCTGGTTGTTCAGGCGGAAGTGCTTCATCAGCACCGCGCCGTTCGGGAAGCTGAAGTCGCCGTCGGCGCCGCGGCCAATCGACGTGCCGTTCGGGATCGCGAGCCAGCGTTCTTTCGTCGCGTTGTCCGACCAGAACGGCGCGGCGGGCGCGTACGGAATCAGACCCGTCGCCGGCTGGCTCGCGTTCTGCGGGCTCACGCAGCCCGTCTGCGACAACAACGTCGGCATGGGCGATACCGGCGCGGCGCCGCCCGCCGGGACGATCTTGTGCAGCCCGCCGCCGGCGATATCGACGACGTAGAGCTCACCGTCGTTGCCCTGCCCGAACGAGGCGACCGACAGTGACGAATCGAGCAGCTCCTCCGACGTGTAGCCGCCACTCCCGTTCGATACGAGGCGCCAGATCCGGCCGCTACCGTAGTCCGAGAACAAATAGCTACCGACAAGCGCAGGCATCACGGAGCCGCGATACACATAACCGCCCGTGACCGAATAGCCCAGCGAACGTCCGTATTGATGCACCGGATTGATGAGACCCGTGGCCGTGCTGCAGCTCGCAGCCGGGGCACCATATGCGCTCGTTCCTTCGCGGCAATCCCAACCGTAGTTGCCGCCGCGCTGGACGCGATCGATCTCCTCGAAGGCATCCTGACCGACGTCTCCGACCCAGAGATCGCCGTTCGCAGAGTCGAAGCTCCAGCGCCACGGATTGCGGAAGCCCCAGGCGTAAGTCTCGGGACAACTATTGGCCTGGACGTTGTGATCGGGCCCGCAAAGCGCCTGGCCGGCAAACGGATTGTCGGCAGGAATCTCATACGGCGGTCCGGCCGTATCGATATCGAGCCGCAACATCGAGCCCAACAGATCCGTGGTGTCCTGTGCGGTGCTCAACGGATCGCCACCGCTGCCGCCATCGCCGAGCCCGAAGTACAAGTACCCATCGGGGCCGAACGCGATTCCTCCGCCGTCGTGATTCTCGAACGGCTGGTTGACGCGAATGATGTCCGTGCGCGTCGCCGGATTCAGCGTGGCACCATTGTCGGTGCTCGTGTAACGCGCGACAACCGAGATCATTGACGTACCTTGAGTGCCTTCGGTGAAAGACAGGAACACCTGGCGATTCGTCGCCCACTGCGGATGAAACGCCATGCCGAGCAACCCGCCCTCCGATGCGGCGTTCACCGACACGGAAATGAAATTACTCGCGGTTGGGTTCGCGCTATTCGCGAAGACGCGTACGCGCGCAGTAGCCGGAAGGCCGCTGCCCTTCTCGAGCACGAACCACCGCGAATCGTCACCCGGCGCCTGTAGCATCGCGAGCGGCTGGTTGAACGTGAGATTCGGGAACACCCGCTGTAATTGAATCGCCGTGCCGGCGGCTACGGTCTTCGCGGGCGCGACGCACGAAAGGTTCGACGGCCGCGCGTCCAAACCCACGGTAGGTCCGGATGGAGGCGGCGGGGTCTGTGGCGGAGTCTGGTTATCGTCGTCCGACGAATGGCACGCTTCTAGCAAGAACAACGACGCGATGAGGATGCACGGACCTGCACGGTTCGCAGTCACGTTACGTCCTTGTTTTGGGAAATTGCGTCAATGCTGCCCTGATCCGGGCACCTAAAACAAGGGAACTTTTGTCGGCATCCGCCGACGCGATTTTCACGTTGTTAAATCGGATGAGCCTATGAGCAAGCGACAGCCAATCGTCTTTTGGGCAGCCTTTGCCGCGACGGCGCTCGCGGGCTGCGTCATCAACCCCGTGACCGGCGATCGCGAGCTGGCGCTCGTTTCGCCGGAGCAAGAGATCGCGATCGGCGAGCAGCAGTACGAGCCGTCGCAGCAGATGCAAGGCGGCGAGTACGCACTCGATCCGGAGCTCACTTCGTACGTGACGGGTATCGGCCAGAAGCTCGCGGGCGTCAGCGACCGGGAGCTCCCGTACGAGTTTGTCGTGCTGAACAGCTCCGTCCCGAACGCGTGGGCGTTACCCGGCGGCAAGATCGCCGTGAATCGCGGCTTGCTTACAGAGCTCGACTCCGAAGCCGAGCTCGCGGCCGTGCTCGGCCACGAGATCGTGCACGCGGCCGCGCGGCACGGCGCGCTCGCGATGCAGCGCGGTCTGCTGCTGCAAGCGGCGTTGCTCGCGACGCAGGTCGCGGCGCAGCGCAGCGACTATGGCGGCTTAACGGTCGGCGCCGCGAACCTGGGCGCGCAGCTCCTCACAATGCGCAACAGCCGCGAGGCGGAGCTCGAGTCGGATCAGTACGGCATGCGTTACATGGCCGCGGCGGGCTATGACCCTAACGCCGCCGTTTCGCTGCAAGAGACGTTCGTGCGTCTCTCCAAGGAAAACGGCGGCGAAGGCGGCCGACTCGCGACGCTGTTCGCGAGCCATCCACCCTCGGAGGAACGCGTCGAGAAAAACCGCGCTACGGCGGCGACGCTCGCGGCGGGCGGCGACCTCGGCCGCGAGCGCTATCAGGCCGCGACGGCGCACCTGCGCGAGCGCGAGCCGGCGTATGACGCCTACGACGAGGGCCGCGCCGCGCTCGCCGCCAATCGACCCGCCGACGCTGAGCGCGCGGCGCAGCAGGCACTGCGCTTGCTGCCGGCCGAAGCGAACATTCACGCTCTGCTGGGCGACGTGGATCTTCACGAGCGCCGTTACGCGGATGCCGCCGAGCACTACGCGGACGCCATCTCCCGCAACGACGACTTCTTCTATTACCACCTGCAAAAAGGGCTCGCGCACCGGCAACTGCGCGACTGGGAGCAGTCGCGCACGGAGCTCGAGACGAGCGTGCAGTTGTTGCCGACGGCTGACGCCGTCTACGCGCTCGGCACGCTGGCCGAGCAGCGCGGGGACCGGCAGGCGGCGCTCCAGTACTACACGCAGGCCGCATCGTCGGACAGCCCGGCGGGCCACGCGGCCGAGGAAGCGGCGGTTCGGCTCGATCTGCCGAACAATCCCGGCAACTACATTCAGGCGCGCGGCGGCCTCGACAACTCCGGCCAACTCATCGTCGAGGTAGCGAATCCCACGCGCGTGCCCATCATCGACGTGCTCGTGGCCGTGCGCTACGCGGATTCACAAGGCGCGGTTCGAGAAGTCGGGCGCCGCGTCAACGAGCTGCCGCCCGGACAAGCCACGCGGTTCGCGACCGGCCTCGGTCCGTTCACGTCGTCGCAGCAGTATCAGGTCGGCGTGACGGGCGCGCGCGTCGCGCGCAACGATTAGCTATTCGATTTCGATTTCGCTCTGCGTCAGCCGGTCGAGGCTGAACGTGTAGCTGCGGCAGCTCGGCCGCAACGCGTCGGACTTGCGCGGCTCGTAGCGCGAGCGACTGAGCGCCACGAGGATCGGCTCGCGAAAAATCTCGTCGGAAAGCTCGATGATCTCCGGCTCGACGATGAACCCGGCCGAGTCGACGAGAAAGCAGGTCACGACGCGCCCTTGCTTCGCCTGGCGAATCGCCTGGATCGGATAGCGAGGCGTGGCCGTCACGAGCGGCAGAACCGGCGGGAGCGCGGCAGCTCTCGCCTCGGTGGTCTCGGGTATCGCGACAACGTCGGACTGAGAACACCACCATCCACCCGTCGTTGTCAGCGTACGCCATGAGCCGCCGAGGTTGTCGCGCCGCAAGTCCGCGGTGAACTGGCGTCCCGTCCGCGGATCGCTGAACCGCATCTCGCGATCTTCCTTGACCCACGGCGTCAAGCCGCTCCACGCCGGAACCGCGTCGGCTTCGATGCGCGCCAGCCGCGCGACTCCTTGCGGGGAGAAGTTGAACAGCACGCGCTCGTCGCCAAACTCGGGGTGCCCCCAGACGACGCATGTCCAGGTGCCGACGGGGTTGATATTGCCGGCTGCGCCAGCGGATTCGCCCGCGCAAGCGAGAGACGTGACGATGACAGCCGCCGCGACAGGTCTGAGCCACACGACTATTGGTGCTCCTCCACCGTGACACGCCCGCGCAACCGACGTTCGTTCATCATGCCGCGGATCTGCGGCATCTGCCTGGCGTTCGGATTCAGCGATAGCGCGACGTCGAGATCAGCATCGGCTTGGTCGAACATGCGCTTCAAGTAGTACGCGTACGCGCGATTGCTGTAGGCGTGCCAGTTCGAGTCGTTGATCTCGAGCGATTGATTGCAATAGTCGATTGCAATGTCCGGCTGGTTCTTGGCGGCGTGCGCGGCACACAAGTTCGACAACGCGGCTGCTCGATCACGCGGCGACGTCGGCCGCTCCAGGCCGATCTTCGTGAGGCGAATGCCTTCGTCGTATTCCTTGATGCGCAGCGCTTCGGCACCGGCGGCGAGATATTCATTGGAGACGCCGAGCACGGTGCGGCTGTCGGGTTGTTCTTGCGTAATCTCGGGGATGGCCTGGCGTTGCGCAAATGCCGGACCGAGCATGAGACAACTTGCCACGCCGCAGATCGCGAAGCGGACCATTCTTGCCTCCTCCCAGATTAGTATAGTCCCGGCTGCGACGACCGGAACAGTCGCGCAATCCCACCGGCAAGGCCCGTACCTTATGACAGAAGTCGCTGCGGCGGAGGCTTTGATCCTCGCTCACATGCCGAGATTTCCGGCTCGGCAGGAGCCTATATCGGCCTGTTCCGGCCGCGTCTTGGCCGAAGACGTTCACGCGGAGCGCGACCAGCCGCCCTTCGATCGCGTGACGATGGACGGCATCGCAATCCCGTTCCGCGACTTCGCGGCCGGCGTGCGCTCGTTCGAGGTCGTCGGCATCCAAGCGGCCGGCGCCGAGCCGCTGGCCGTCGGCGCCCAGCAGTGCGCCGAGGTCATGACAGGCGCCGTCTTGCCGGCAGGCGCGGATACGGTCGTGCCGGTCGAGCGCGTGCAACGCAACGGCGCCTCGGCGGCGATCACCGCCGACGCGACCGTGGCCGCCGAGCAATTCGTCCACCGGCGCGGCAGCGACCGAGCCCAGGGAAGCTTATGCCTTGGCGCCGGTACGCGCCTCGGGCCTCCCGAGATCGCCGTGCTGGCCGGCGCCGGGTACGCGACAGCGTTGATCACCGACTTACCGCGCGTCGCGGTCATGTCCACCGGCGACGAGCTCGTTGAGCCGGGCAAACCGATCGCGCCGCACCAGATCCGCTCGACGAACGACCGAGCCGTCGAGGCGAGCCTGCTGCTCAACCGCTTGGGCAACGTGACGCGCGCGCGGCTGCGCGACGACGCGAACGCGCTCGCGATCGCCATCGATCGCCTCGATGCGGAGCACGACGTGCTCGTCTTGAGCGGCGGCATCTCGATGGGCAAGTTCGATTTCGTGCCATCGGTGCTCACGGAGCTCGGGGCGAAGCTCGTACTGCAGAAAGTGCAGCAGCGCCCGGGCAGGCCAATGTGGTTCGGCGTCAGCGCGCGCGGCAAGCCCATCTTCGCGCTGCCCGGCAACCCGGTTTCGACGCTCGTCTGCGCGACGCGCTACCTATTGCCGGCGTTGCGGCAGGCGTCCGGGCTTCCGGCCGCGCGCCAAGAGCTCGTCGAGCTGACGGCCCCGATCGAAGCCTCGCCGACGCTGACGCTGTTCACTCCGGTGACGCTCTCGTCGTCGGAACGCGGCACGCTGCTCGCCGCCCCACATCCGACGAACACGTCGGGCGACTTCGTGACGCTCGCCGGTACCGACGGCTTCGTCGAGCTCGCGGCCAAGCGGGGCTCCTACTCCGCCGGCACCGTCGCCCGCCTCTTCCGCTGGTGAGCCTTAACCGATCCAGATTGACCAGAGTCGGCGTTCGGCGCAGGTGTTCGGCTGAACGCTATTTGACCGGTTGCGGCTCCGGGAACTGCCAGGTGCCGTCGAGCACGGGCTTGCGCGGCCGATACATGCGGACGACGTAGTTCCAACCGCGCGGCGTCGCGAGGCAGTTCTGCGATTTCGCAGTGCAGCCGCCGAACTGGATCGTGAATGAGCCGTCGTCGTTCGGCTTTGCTGTGAGGTTGTTCAACGAATAACTATCGAGCTTGTTCTTCTCGAAGAAACCGCGCTCGTTGTAGACGCTGATCGACCAGAATCCGTCGACAGGCACGTCTTTGACCGTGAGCCGATGGACGGTCTTGCCGTCGTTGCTCGCAGACGCGCCGCCCGCATAAACGGCCGCCTCCCTCGGATTGCCGCCCCAGCCAGCGGCTGTCGTCAGCAGGTGTTGAATCGGATCGACCTCGTCTCGCGCGCCGAACCGCTCTTCGGTGGTCGTGCCCGCTTTGGCGGACAGCTTGAGCAGCAGGTTGCGAATCTCGTTGCGCGCCGCAGGGTCCCAGTTCGGGATCTCGAAAGTGCCCTTCGCGGCCTGCTGCACACAAATTCGATCCTGCGCCGCATTCGCCTCTTTCACGTCGGATTTGCTGCCGGGGTCGGCCAGCGTGCGTATCGCCGCGAACACATAGCGCGTGCCGACCTGCTCGCGCGTGAACGTGTAAGCCCCCGGGGCATAGACGACGGGTGTCGTGTAGTGATCTTCGTCGATCATGAGCAGCGACATGAATCGGTCGCCTACGTTCGGCAGCTCGATCGTCACCGGGCCGGCATCGAGGTCGAACACGCTAAACGAGTACAACGTGTCGCGATTCAAGCGGATGATTTCTTGAGAGTCGATAGCAACGGGTGCGCGGTGGTGCCCAAGGCAACCGAACGCGCCGTCCTCCACGGCTTTCGCGAAGTACATGTGCGATTCGGCGCGCTGAAAGTTCACGACCGTCACCGGAACTGTCGGCGCGGAACGAGCCTTCACACGGCGTGCGTTCGTCGCTCGATGCGCTGGCGCACGTTTCTTGGGGGCTCGTTTAGCAGATGCTTTCGATCGCGATTTCATCGGAGCTCCAACAGGTGTCGGGTCTGCAAGCTAGGTGAGCTTCAGAGGTCCCTGCCATGGGCTCTTCGGGCAACTTGCTACAACGCCGCGCTGCGCAGGAGTTTCGTCGGGCGGCGAAAGCCGATCATTTACGTCTGCGCGACGCGCTACCTCGAGAGTCGCGTCGTCGTCACTTGACGTTGATCGCGACGAGCGGACCGGCTCCTTGGATGTAGAGCACTCCGTTGCGAGACAGCGCGAGCCGGCCCGTGAACGGATAGCTCCAAACGGTCTGATGCGTGGCTCGATCGATGCCGTACGTCGCGAGATTGGTGGCGACGAAAATCATCGAGTCCGTGACCAAGACTTCGCTGTTGAACCCCGTGTCTCCCGCTTGCGGCGGCGTCCAAGACCAAATGACGCTGCCATCGTTTTCGGCGCGCGCTTCGAGCCGCAGTGGGTTGTTGTTCCCGACGTAGAGTACGCCCGAGTGATAGGCGGGCGTCCGCGGAAAGACGCCTGTGACCTTCCACGGGATGGTCTGGTTGTTCACGTCGAACTTGGAGAGGGTGTTGCCAATCCCTCCGCCGTTCAAATACGCGTTTTCGTAGGCCGCGGCGAATACCGACCCCGGAGCCCCGAGCACTGCGGATCCGTTGATTCGATAGACGTAGTTCTGGTAGGTCGGATCCGGGATGTTCGCTTGCACCGCCCCGGTTTGGGCGTCGTGGACCGCGAGAAATCCCGTGTACGAATACACGCGAGTGTCGTCGACGGCGGGGGTCCACTCGGACTGCTGCGCTAGGCCGGCAAAAAACAGCTGCTGTCCCGAGAAATTGAACGCGTACAGTCCGCCGTAGGTTCCGGCGTTCGTGTACACGCCGTAGGGCCCAATCGTGGGTGCCAGATAGTGTTCCCACTGCGACGACATCGGCGACTTGAACACGATGGCGCCCGAGCCTTCGTTGAAGGCGTACATGAAGGTCGATGACTGTTGTCCCGCGGCGATGAAGACCATTCCGTTCCCAACCGCCGGCGGATTCACCGATGCGTACGACAGTCCGGCGAAGTCGTAGCTCCAGACCTGGCCCGCGTCGTGCTCGTTCAGGGCATACAGCTTCGTGCCATACGCCAGGAACAGCCTGCCCGCGTTCGTCGTGAGGGTCTGCGAAAGGCCGCTGTAGCCGGCTTGGTTGTTCAGGGTCGCGCCCTGCCAGCGCGTCGAGAAGTCGTTCGGGTCCGGCGAGGCGGGAACGTAGCCGGTGTGCGCGGCGTTCCCCTGGAACGTGTTCCAGTCGGGGACTCCCGCCCACGGCACGAGCGAAGTCAGGTTGTTTCCAGGCCAAGCGCCCGCGGCCGAAAGAATCCTCACGTCGTAGGGCACGCTGAACGAGGGCGGCGTCTGCGGCGCGCTGCACGACACGTTGGCGCAGAGACTGATGTCGACACTGCCCGTGTAGCGCCCTGGCAGCTTGGATGTGGAGATCGTGAGCCAGAGCGAGTACCCGTTGCCCGTCGGCGTCACGGTGATGTTCGGCGAAAACACGGCCGCCGCGTCGGCCGCTGCGGCATAGACCGTCCCGGTAAGTGTCTGCGACTGCACTGCTAGCGCAACCACCACGGGCGTTGCCTCCGCAGCGATTCGCGAGATCCGTGCGGGCGTCGTACCCAACGTGTCGACGGTGATCGACACAGCGAACGTCGTCGAGCCGGCCGCGTTCTGCGCGGTGACGGTGTAATCAGCGGCCGGCGCCAGCACGGCCGGCGTGCCGCCGATTTCGCCAGTGACGCCGTCGAGCGCGAGTCCTGCCGGCAGAGGCGGAGCAACCGTGTAGCTCGCGACCACACCGAGGACGGCAGGTCGGAGCGGCGAGATCGGCACTCCCAGCGCGAACACGCGCGGGGTCGGATACGACAGCGTTCTCGGCGGCAACAGCACGACGGTGACCGACAACGTGAAGGTCGTGGACCCCGTGCTGTTCGTCGCGGTGATCACGTAGTCCGCAGCCGATGTGGCTAGCGTGGGCGTTCCGGAAATCTTGCCGCTCGCCGCATCGATCGACAGTCCCGCCGGCAAAGGCGGCTGCACCGAATAGGTAGTCACCGTCCCCGTCACCGACGGGAACAACGGCGTGATCGCAGTCCCGACCTCGTATGTTTGCGGACCGGCATACGAGAGCGACTTCGGTGCTGCGATGCGCACCATGATCGAGAGCGAGAAAGTGGTGCTGCCCGTCGAATTCGCGGCGTTGACGACGTAGTCCGTCCGCGCCGATGCGACGGTCGGAATACCCGTGATCCGCCCGGTGATGGCATTGAGGAAGAGGCCGGCAGGCAACGGCGGTTGCACCGTGTAGTTCGTCACAGTGCCGGTGACTGTCGGGTCGAGCGCCGCAATCGCCGTGTCCACGGTGAACGTATGCGGGCTCGGATAGGAAAGGTTGCTTGGCGGCGCGACGAGCACCGAGAGTTGCAGGAAGAAAGTGGACTGACCCGTGCTGTTGATCGCCGAGATCTGGTAGGCCCTGGCGACCGCGGGCGTGGTCGGCGTACCCGAGATCACCCCGGTGCTCGGGTCCAGCGCAAGACCCGCGGGAAGGGCCGGAACAGCGGAGTAGCCGGTCGCCGTGCCGCTGACTTGCGGCAGTAAAGGCGTGATGGCGGTGCCAACGATGTAAGGCTGCGGAGTGGAATAGAAGAGGCCCACCGGCGGTGGAATCACCACCGCGATCGACAACGCGAAGTGCGTCGACCCGCCCGCGTTGCTCGCCTCGATGAAATAGTCCGTCTTTGGAGTCAGAGCCGTGGGCGTGCCGGAGATCCTTCCGGTCGCGGGGTCCAGCGATAGACCCGACGGAAGCGCGGGCTGCACGGAGTAATTGCTCACGGTTCCCGCCACGACCGGCAGCAGCGGCGGGATGGCCACGTTCACGACGTAGGTCTTCGGCGTGGAATAGGCCAATCCGCCCGGCGCCACCGGCACGACCGCGAGCAGCAAGCTGAAGGTCGTGGACCCGCCCGCGTTCCGCGCGGTGATCAGGTACGAGGTCGCCGGCGACAGCCCCAACGGTTTACCGGAGATGACGCCGGTGCCGGTATCGAGCGCGAGGCCCGCGGGCAACGCCGGCGCGATCGAGTAGCTCGTTACGGGCCCAGTCACCGTCGGCGACAGCGGCGGTGTCAGTGTTACGCCGACCGTGAGCGCCGCGACTGACGGATAAGAGAGCCCGCTGGGAGCGACCGGCACGACGGTGATCGAGAGATCGAAAACAGCCGAGCCGCCTGCATTGGTGGCGGTGACGGTGTAGTTTGCCGCCGTCGCAGCCGCGGTCGGAGTGCCGCGGATCTGTCCCGTCGAGGAATCGATCGACAGGCCCGCGGGCAAAGCGGGAGCGACGACGTAGCTAGTCGCGGTCCCCGTTATCGCGGGAATGAGCGGCGTGATAGCGACGCCAACCGTGTAACTCTGCGGGCTCGTGTACGAGAGCCCGCTCGGTGCTGGCACCGAGGGGTTGTTGTTGCTGCTGCCGCCACCTCCGCCACCGCCGCACGCGGAGACGATCGACGTCAGGAGAAAGAGGACAAAGAGCGTTCTAGCCCGCTGCAGCCCGTCGGCAAATGCCGCCATGTTCTTGTTCTCTGGGACGACGGCCCCGGCAATCTTGTCGGGCCGACTTTGCCATATTTGCGAACTGTTGATCCACTACGCGCTGTCATAAGCGCGGCGCGTGCGGATCTTTTCGTTGTCGTCAGCCTTCCGGCCCGACGAGCCGCGCGGGATCGAGGTTGTTGTCCTGGCACAGGTAGTCGAACGGCTCGTTGTTCTTGCGCCAACTGAGATAGAAGCCGCCGGACCAGGTCGCCGTGTACGCGCCCGGATCGTCGATGGTGACTTCGTAGATCAGCGTGTCGAAGTTCGGCCGCGAGATGCGCTCGATCGTATGGAGCTGATCGGTGTGCGGCAGCCCGAGA
>Ga0075418_10008797_pt1 | contig 11324 bp, 6 predicted proteins | sample SoiMetdeltSBSDD2_FD_81776 | JGI IMG/M metagenome (GOLD analysis project Ga0075418, IMG submission 81776) | Bulk soil microbial communities from a Populus tree surrounding site in Tennessee, USA - Soil MetaG P. deltoides SBSDD2 | ecosystem: Environmental > Terrestrial > Soil > Tree plantation...
CAGGTGTCCTTCGAGCGTCTGGAAGATGACCTTCTGGACCTCGACGTGGGTCATCCCGAGAAAGCGTTCCGCCGCGGCCTGCAGCGATGTCTCGTCGCCGCGAATCTTCACGTTGGCGACAGCCTTCACTGAGACCGGAACGCCCTTGAGCGTATAAGCCCGCTTGATCTCGAGCGGGATGGTCATCACGTTCAGGTGCAGGTACTCGACCTTCTCGAGGAGCGGAATCCGCAGCGCTGCACCGCCTCGGACCATCCGGTAGCCGACAACTTTGCCGTCTGCCAGCTTCCGCCGTCGTCCGCTGAGCACCGCGACGGCGTTCGGGGAAACCTTGATGTAGTTGCGGCTGATCAGCACCATCCCCGCAAAAAATGCGAAGAGGACACCGATGACGAGTATAGGGAGCCAGAGAGCGTTATTGATACCGAACATGGGGTCGCCTCAGCGTTTTTTGACGATGATCGTCTCGCCGACTATTTCCTCGACAACGACAGTATCGTTCTCCGCGATGGCGATCGGCTCGCGCGCCCGCGCAATGCGATCGACGAGCTCCTCGCCAACCCGAAACCGGACCTGGCCCACACCTCCCGCGGGAATGGACACGACCACGCGCCCGGGCTGCCCGACGAGATCCTGCGAACGCGTTTCGGACGACGCCTGCTGACCGAACAGAAACTTTGCGAACCAGTACACGGGCGCCGCCAGGGCAACGCCGGCCGCGAAACCGATTCCGGATGCGCCCAGCGTCCCCGCGCCGTATTGCGTGGCGATCGCACCGAACGCGCCAAACGCGGTCACGAACACGCTGAGGACGCGCGTGCTGAAGAAGCCCGGGCCGCCGTGGTCGAGATCGTGATCGAGCCCGCCGCCAAGGTGATCGAAGACTTCGCCGAAGACCAGCGATACCAACAAAAACAGAAAGCCGGTCGCGGCTATCGCCAGGAAGACGGTAAACGCATTGACCTGGAAAAGGTTGGTCATAGGCAGGCGTCGAGTGTGCTCACTCTAGGGAAGGCGCCTACTGATGTCAAATACGGCGGCCGTCAGCCGCGGGTTCAGTTGCCCCTAAGTGACTGATTCGGAAGTCCGACTACATCGCAATGACCACCCTCTTACCGGCATACGGTACTGTCCGGCTCGCCCCGGACGGCACCAGCTCAATCCGAAACGTTCGCGGCGCCGCAACGTTCGTCATGCCCGCCGGCGCACCGGGCTCAATCGTCAGCTGCCGGGTGCGATCGTTCCAGGCGAACCGGATCCAGCTGCCTCTCCCCTTCAGATACTCCTGACTGATCCCGTCATCGTCGTACAGCGTGTACAGACCATCCGCTCCGCCATAAACCTTGATCGTCGTCGGCTCGCTGACTGTCTGAGCCGTGTATTGCCGGATCGGATCGACCGGGACCAGCGCGCCGGCGCGGACGTATATCGGCATCGTTGCGAGATCGACGTCGCGCGATACCGTTCGACCGCCTGAGACTTTCGTGTTCGTCCACCAGTCGAACCACTCACCTTTCGGCAGGTACACCTGGCGAGACGAGGCACCCTTGGTGAAAACCGGCGCGACGATCAGGTCTCGTCCCCACATGAACTGATTGCCAATGCCTCGAGCGACGTCGTCGTCCGGATAGTGCAGCCACATCGCGCGCATGAGCGGCAGGCCTGCGTCTCGCGCCTCCCGCGCGAGCGTGTAGGTGTACGGCATCAGCTGATAGCGAAGCTCCGAATACTTTTTGGCGACCGGCTCGATTGCCGGGTTGTTCATCTCTGACTGCAGGATGGTGCGGCGATCGTCGGCCGGAATGGGCGTGTTGGTATTGCTGTACTCGCGCGGTCCCATGTCGCTGAGGCCCCAGCCCCACGGAAGCCGCGTAAACCACGTGCGCCCATGCGATCGGAACGAGCCGCAAAACGCCGCGAACTGATGCCACCGCGCATAGAGCTCGCCCGTCAGTTCGTTGTTCGGGTAGAACCCGCCGATGTCGGATCCCCAGTACGGACCGATGCTCAATGAATAGTTGATGCCAACGGCAATCTGGGCTTCGAGCGTCTTCCACGACGAATCGGTGTCGCCCGACCACACCCAACCACCCCATTGCGCAATCCCCGGATAACCGTTGCGCTGAAGGCTCCACGGCCGTACTTTCGGCGTCGACGAGAGATGGCCCTGGTAGTACAGCTGGTGTCGCTTGATCCGCTCGAACAAGTTGAACCAATCACCTTCGTCGGGCCAGAACGCATCGATGCCGGCTTTGATCAATGGCACGTGCTGTTGCCAGTACGACTGAATATGCGACGAGTCGACGGTCTCGCCAGTGGTGGGTGGGTTCGTGCCGTGCAGGGTCGGCAGCTTGTCACGATCCCACGGCACCATGTGGACCACGACCTTCACGTTGCGCGCGTGCATGTCGGCCAGCACGTCTTTCGGATCGCGCTTGAAGACCTCGGGATTGAAATCGAACGATGGCTGGCGCGTGTTCCAGCCGCGCGGCGAAAACCCGGTCCCTAAATAAATGACGGCATCGAGCGGAATGCTCTTCGACCGGAACGTGTCGATGATGCCGAGCATCTGCTTCTCGTCGTCCAAGGTTCGATGCGACTGCATGTAGCCAAGCGCCCACTTCGGCGGCATGACAGCCGGACCGGTGATGGTCGAGAAATCTTTGAGAGCCCTGACGGGATCGCGCGCATCGAAGACGAAGAAGTCGTAGAGGCCCGGAACGTACGCGTCGGCCGGCGGCACGCCTTTTCCAGCGTTCTGCTGTTGATTCTGCTGCGTCTGGGGTTGCTCGGTCCCGGTCGGTTTCCACGGCAGGAACAGGCCGCGATCGGTCTTTCGCAGATCCACATGCACCCATGGCGCCGCCACGAACAGGCCCCACCCGCCGGTTCCGAGGAGCATCGCAACTGGATTCCGCGAGCCGTACATGTCGCTCTGCCAGCGCGGCTCCATCGTATCGAGCGCACCGCGGCGATCGAACTGCACCGGTTGCTCGCGCCAGGGTCGGGCCTTGTCCGGCCGGGGGCCACCCTCTCCCATTCCGAGGACGGGATGCGCATCGAGCGTGAACGACAGGCTGCCGTCAGGCTCGAACACAACCTCCTGCACAACGGCACCAGCGGAAGTCTTGACGGTTAGCGTCAATGGATTCGGCCGCACGTCGACAAGGAGGCTGCCTATCTTGCGCTGTACCGGCTTCGACAGCTCGCGAACGCTGAGCGCGGGCGCGCTGTACTTGCGATCGACGATCGCGGGGTTGACCGGGAACTCGCGATCAAAACTTCGTGGCTTCAGCGTCACACGGATGCTGGTGTCGCCGGCGGCGCGGATATCCAGCTGGGCCGGCTGGCCGGCGGCCGTGATTTGCTGCGCTCGAACTGTGGTGCTGACCGCTAACGTGAATAGAACGGCGAGAGCGGCTCGAGAAGCGGTGCACATAGGCGGGGAGTGTAGCGCACGGGTGCGGTCAATCGCCTTTCGAAAGTTTTGATAGGGCTATTACTGCGCGGTCCAAACAGGCGCGAAGTGCAGAAACCGCGATGTCTCGACGGCCACTTTGAATACGCGCGTGAGAAACCGCAGGAAACGGCACGAGCGACCTCTGGCAGGTCGCGTGCAATGTCCACAGCCAGGAGACAACCAGATGCGCGTCAAGGTTTACGACGGCACGCCGGCACACGGTGAACGCAGCCTATGCCACACGTGCCGCCATTCGACAATCATCCGCGGCCGCACGCTCGACGAGGAGATCGTCCAATGTAATGCTGGCGTCGTGCACGCCGTCCGCATCACGTTCAAGGTGACGTCGTGCAGCGAGTACGTTGACGACAGGCTGCCGAGCTACTTCGAGCTTTTTGAGAAGGCGTGGATTCTGCAACCGGCGTCGAAAAGGCGGGCCGCGGCGTTCGTGAGGAGCTCAGAGCTCCCGGAGGAGGAACTGACTGGGATGCTGGTGGATTTGCGGCGGCGGCGCGATTCCTGAACAAGCCTCGCTGAGGGTGGCGCCTCTAGATACGCTGGAAATTCTTCTCGATCTCTCGCCGCGACAGGCGCAGCACCACCGGCCTGCCGTGTGGGCAGACGGACGAATAGGCGGTGCGGCGAAGCTCTTCGAGAATGAACCGCATCTTTTCGAGCGTGAGCGGATAGTTCGCCTTGACCGCCGCATGGCACGCCATCGTCGCGGCGATCCGGCGCAGCGCCGCCTCGACGCCAGATCCTCGGTCGAGACCTTCCAAATCCTCAGCCAGCGCGCGAACCGCGGCCTCGCACTCGGCTGGTTCGAGGATGGCGGGCACAGCCGAGAGCCGGAGGCTATCTCCCCCGAAGTCCTCGATCTCCAGCCCAAACCGCTCCAACGTCGATCGGTGTGGCGACAGCGACTGGCGTTGCGCCGGTGACATCTCAATCAGGATTGGCGTCAGCAGCCGCTGACTCTCGAGCCGACCGGTAGTCAGTCTCTCCATGACGCGCTCGAACAGGACCCGTTCGTGCGCGACGTGCTGATCGACGATCGCAACGCCCTCGTCGTCCACGGCAATGATGAACGTGTCGCGGAACTGGCCGAGCGGAATCATCGGTCTGATCTCGGCCGGCATTTGCTGAACAGGCGCCGCGACATCGCGTGAGGAACTCGACACTGATGTGTCAGGTTCCTGCCGGGCGAGCACTTCTGGAACCCAGCGACTGCCAATGGTCGCGCCGGCCAGAACGCCCGGAATGCTGACGGCGCGCGGCTCCTCGGGACGAGGAGCGAACGGTGTGAACTGCAGTTCCGGTGCTCTGCCCTGCCCAAGCGCATCGGCCAGCGCGCGCCGCAGCACTTCATGCACGAGCGACTGCTCCAGGAAGCGCACTTCCGCCTTGGTGGGATGGACGTTGACGTCGACGCGATCCGGCGCTATCTGCAGGAACAGGTGGACCTCGGGGCTGCGCTCCTTGATCGTCGCGACGCTATAGGCGTCGCCGATCGCGTGCGCGATGGTTCGATCCTTCACGATGCGCCGGTTCACGAACACGTTCTGAGGGCCACGCACTGGCCCTTGATCGCCGAGTGCTGCCACATACCCATGAATCGCGAGGCCGCCTGCTTCTTTCCGCACCTCGATCAAGTCGGGACGTTCGCCGAACAACTGAAAGAATCGCTCTCTCAACCCGGGCGCCGGCGGGCACTCAATCAACTTCCGTCCACCGCTGGTCAACCAGAACCCGACTTCGGGATATCCAAGCGCCATCTGCGTCAAAAGGCGTGAGATCTGAGTCGCTTCTGCGGTGTCCGACTTCAGGAACTTCCGGCGAGCCGGCAGGTTGTAGAAGAGATCGCTGACCTCGATGGTCGTGCCTTCCGGCGCTCCGACTTCACGTTCGGACGCAACGGTACCGCCGTTGATGCGAATCTCCGTTCCTGTGGCGCTGCCTTTCGCGCGCGTACGGATCGTGAAATGCGAGACTGACGCGATGCTCGGAAGCGCCTCCCCCCTGAAGCCGAGCGTCAGGATCGCGGCGAGGTCCTCTGGCGCGGCGATCTTGCTCGTGGCATGGCGTTCGATCGCCAGCCTTGCGTCCTCCGCATCCATCCCATCCCCGTCGTCCTCGACGCGGATCGACTTCTTGCCGCCGAGTTCGATGGCGACGACGATTCGCGTGGCCTGAGCGTCAATCGCATTTTCGACCAGTTCTTTGACCACCGAGGCGGGGCGCTCCACAACCTCGCCCGCGGCGATCTGGTTGGCAAGATGGAGAGGAAGACGACGGATCCGGCTCACAGCCACCGTTTCGTTCGGAAGAAGTAGAGCATCACGACCGCGACACTGAGCATGATCCCAAGAATCCACCAGAACTGCGCGGCGTTGCCACCCGGCAAGTGCGGCAGGCCGACGTTCATTCCGTACAGTCCGGTGAGGACGGTCAAGGGCATGAAGATCGTGGAGATGATGGTCAGCACCTTCATGATTCCGTTCAACTGGTTCGACACGTTCGAGAGATGCGCGTCGAGCAGGCTGGAAATGCGGTCCTGAAAGAACATCGCTTCGTCCGCCAGACGGACGAGGTGATCGTGCACGTCGCGGAACTTGTATGAGATCGGCTCAGAGATCTGACTAAACTCCCGGCGCGCGAGTCGCCCGACGACGTCACGCTGCGGCTGGACGACACGCCGCAGTGACGCTATGTCGCGCTTGAAGTCGAGAATCCGCTTGACGATCGATTCCTTCGGCCGCTGAAACACTTCTTTCTCCAGCGCATCCAGACGATCGGCGAGCTTGTCCACTTCGGGCCGATAATTGTCGACCATCGTGTCGACGATCCGATGAAGGAGCGACGCCGGGCCTTCGCCCAGCACTCGCTCATTGCGGCTGCAGATCTCGCCAATCCGGCCGATCGACCTGGACATGCCGTTGTGAAACGTGACGAGGTAGTGCTGGCCGAGGAAGAAGTCGACTTCCTGCGTCCGGAACGCGTGTTCCCGGGCCTTGAAGTCGATGCCGTGCAGGATCAGATACAGGTAATCGCCGTACGATTCGACCTTGGGGTGATGAATCTCCGCGATCGCGTCCTCGATCGCCAGTTCGTGAAAATGAAAAACGTCCTGCAGGATTTTTGCTTCTTCCGCGTTGGGAGCCGAAAGGTCCACCCACACCCACACGTGGCTGTCTGGCTGCAGCCAGGCCGGATCCACCCGGTCGACGACCTGGGTGGATCCGTGCTCGTGTTTGTAGACCTTGATCAATCCCCACCCTTGACTTGCAGCGCCGCCTGCGCCGCCGCGAGGCGCGCTACCGGTACGCGGTAGGGGGAGCAGCTGACGTAGTCCAAGCCGACCTTTTCAAAGAACCGGATCGACGCCGGATCTCCACCGTGCTCGCCGCAGATGCCGAGCTTGATGTTCGGACGTGAGGCGCGGCCCTTCTCCACCGCGATCGCGACGAGTTGGCCGACGCCGCTGGAATCGATCGTCGCAAACGGGTTCTTCGTGACGATCTCCAGCTCCTGATACTGCGGCAGGAACGATCCCGAGTCGTCGCGCGACATGCCGAGGCCGGTCTGGGTGAGATCGTTGGTGCCGAAGCTGAAAAACTCGGCGGACTGGGCGATCTCGTCGGCGGTCAGCGCACCACGCGGGACTTCGATCATCGTGCCGACCATGTAGTTCAACTTGACGCGCTGCTCCTTCTCGACCTCCTTGGCCGCTTGGTGCACCACGTCAATCTGCAGATCGAGCTCCTTCTTGAACCCGACGAGCGGGATCATAATCTCGGGCCGGACCTTGATGCCTTCCTTCTGGACTTCCGCCGCAGCTTCGAAAACGGCGCGTGCCTGCATTGCCGAAATCTCGGGATAGCCAATGCCGAGACGGCAACCGCGGAAGCCGAGCATCGGGTTGAACTCGTGCAACTGCGAGACGCGCTGCTGAATGCGTGCCGCCGGCACGCCCATCTTCTTCGCCAGCTCCTCCTGCTGCTCTTTGGTGTGCGGCAGGAATTCGTGGAGCGGTGGGTCGAGGAAGCGAATCGTCGCGGGATAGCCCTTCAACGCGCGGAAAATACCGGCGAAGTCCTCGCGCTGATACGGCAGCAGTTTGGCGAGCGCAGCCTTGCGTGCCTCGACCGTCTCCGCGAGGATCATCTCGCGCATCGCGTCGATGCGGTCACCCTCGAAGAACATGTGCTCCGTCCGCGTGAGCCCGATGCCCACGGCGCCAAACGCCACGGCGTTCTCCGTCTGCTCGGGCGTATCTGCGTTGGTGCGGACGCTCATCCGTGACGCGTCGGAGCACCACTTCATGAGCTGCTGGAAGTGCTTGAACTTCTCGGTCTTCTTGGCCGTCTCGTTGCCATCGATCAGGCCGGCGACGATCTCCGATGGCGCGGTCTTGACCTGTCCGGCGAAGACCTTGCCAGCGGTGCCGTCGATCGACATCCAGTCGCCTTCGTTGTAAGTCTTGCCGTCGACGGTCACAGTCCGCGCCTGATAGTCGACTTCGACCGCCGCGGCGCCGCAGACGCACACCTTGCCCATCTGCCGTGCCACGAGCGCCGCGTGTGATGACACGCCGCCGCGCGCCGTGAGGATGCCTTCCGCGGCGATCATCCCGCGGAGATCTTCCGGCGACGTCTCCACGCGCACGAGCAGAACCTTCTCACCACGATCCGCCGCCACGACGGCGCGATCGGCGTTCAGATAAATCTGACCGGATGCCGCACCGGGACCAGCGGGAAGTCCTGTGGCGATCGCCTTGGCCTTGGCAACTTCCGCGGTGTCGAACACCGGTGCGAGTAGCTGGTCGAGCTGATCCGCGGGATTCCGCATCACCGCCGTCTTCCAGTCGATCAGCTTCTCCTTGTACATGTCCATCGAGAACTTGAGCGCCGCCATCGCCGTGCGCTTGCCGTTGCGCGTCTGCAGCATGTAGACGACGCCGTCCTCGATCGTGAACTCGAAGTCCTGGACGTCCTTGAAGTGCTTCTCGAGCGTCTGGCGGATGCGCTCCAGTTCGGCGTAGGCCTTTGGCATTTCTTTCTTCAACTCGGCAACCGGTTCGGGCGTCCGCACTCCGGCGACGACGTCCTCGCCCTGGGCGTTGATGAGGAACTCGCCGTAGAACTCCTTGACGCCGTTCGCCGGGTTGCGCGTGAACGCCACACCCGATCCCGACTGGTCGCCGGTATTGCCGTACACCATTGCCTGGACGTTGACCGCGGTGCCCCATTCAGTCGGGATGTTGTACTTGCGCCGATAGACAATCGCGCGATCGTTCATCCACGATCCGAACACCGCGCCGACGGCGCCCATCAGCTGATCCCACGGCGAATCCGGAAACTGCTTGCCAGCGCGCTCCTTCACGAGCGCCTTGAACCGCTTCACCAGCTCCTTCAGATCGTCGACGGTCAGCTTCGTGTCCTCGACGTCGTGGTGATACCGATCGTGCTTCAGGCGTTCGATCACGGTTTCAAACGGCTCGTGATCTTCATCGGGACGCTTCTGCACGCCAAGGACGACATCGCCGTACATCTGCACGAAGCGGCGGTAGCAGTCCCATGCAAACCGCGGGTTGTTGGTCTTCGTCGCCAGCGCCTCGACCGTCTGATTGTTGAGACCGAGGTTGAGGATCGTGTCCATCATGCCCGGCATCGAATCACGCGCGCCCGAACGGACCGAGACCAGCAGCGGATTCTTCAGGTCGCCGAACTTCTTGCCGGTCTGCTGCTCGATCGAGGCAACGCCGGCTTCCATCTGCGCGCGCAGCGCAGGCGGATACGAACGCTTGTTCGCGTAGTAGAAGGTGCAGACGTCAGTGCTGATCGTGAATCCCGGCGGCACGGGCAGCCCGATACGGCACATCTCGGCAAGGTTGGCGCCCTTGCCCCCGAGCAGCGGCTTCATCGAACCGTTGCCATCCGTTTTGCGGCCGAACAGGTAGACGTATTTCTGGGATCCGGATTTCGGGCTTCGGGACCCGGACGTTTTCGATGATGCCCTGCGGGCGTTCGACTTCGATGCCTTGCGAGCGAGCTTCTTAGCCATTCGACTGCTTTACTCCGTTTGAGGAACGATTTCCGAAATGTCTGCGAGTTCGAGAATCAGGTCGCGCAAATCCGCCATCAGGCGCAGCCGCGCCGTGCGAAGCCGCTCGTCGTCCGCCATGACGAACACCTCCGTGAAGAATCGATCGACGACCGGCCGCAGCGCCGCGATCTCGGTGAAGGCCTGCCGATAGTCTGCCTTCTGCGCTGCCTCAGCGATCTTCGGTCGCCGTGCGTCGAGCTCAGCCAGCAGCGCCTGCTCCGCTGGTTCCGTCAAAGCCCCGCGGTCGAGAGGCGCATTGGACTTGAGCTCGCGCGCGATGTTCTTGACGCGCTTGAAGAGCACGGCGAGCGCCTGGAAGTCTTCCGACGTCCTCATGCGCTGCAATGCGGCCGCAATGCGGCGCGCGCGCAGCGGACGGACATCGCCTGGCGCGGCAGTTGCGCCGCGCACGACTTCAGTCGGGTTGCCGCGTTGCTCGAGCGCGTAGCGGACGCGCTCCTGCGCAAACGTCAGCACCTCGTCCTCGACGGACGTTCCGCCTCCACCTTCGAAGGGCTTGTTCGCAGCAGCCACGAGATCTCTCAAGCCGATCTCGCGATCGACCTCAGCCAGCTCGGGCAAGTCCATCAGAATCCGAACGACGCCATGCATCTGACGACGAAGGCCGAACGGATCGCGCGAGCCCGTCGCTTTCTCACCGGCATTGGCCAGGCCCACGACCGTGTCGAGCTTGTCGGCCAGCGAGACGGCCGCCCATACCACCGCCGCCTGCCCAAGGTGTGCTTTCGTCGGCGGCGCGTCGGCTTCCACGCCGATCGGCAGGTAGTGATGGTAGATGGCCTTCCACACCTGCTCGGGCAGCCCTTCCTCGCGCGCGTAGATGCCGCCCATCGTTCCCTGCAACTCAGGGAACTCGAACACCATGTCGCTCGTCAGATCGGCCTTCGCTAATCTGGCTGCCTGCGATGCCGCAGCAGCGATCGCCGGCCCGCCGAGCGCTTCCGACGCAATCCAGCCCGCGAGCTTCTCGATGCGCTCCGCCTTATCGCGATAGCTGCCAAGCTTCTTGTGAAAGACGACCGTGTGCAGGCGATCGAGACGGGATTCCAGGGTGTGCTTTCGGTCCGACTCCCAGAAGAACCGCGCATCCCTCAGCCGCGCCGCGACGACGCGCTCGGCATTCTTGGCGATCAAACGCTCGTTCGTCGGCTGAGTGTTGACGACCGCCAGAAATGCTTCCTTCAGGTTTCCTTGATCCGTGACGACGGGGAACCAGTGCTGATGGTGCACGAGCGTCGTCGCCAGCACTTCTTCCGGGAGCACGAGGAATCCTGCGTCGAAGAAGCCGGCAATCACGGACGGGTACTCGACGAGATCCGCGACTTCCTCGAGGAGACCTGCGTGTTCCTTGAGCTGGACGCGTCCGCCGAGTCGCCGCGCGTGAATCTCGAGTTCCCTCGCAATCCGGTCTCGCCGCTCGTCGTGATCGAGGACAACGAAGTGCTCCGACAACTTGGCCTGATACTCGTCGAAGCTGCGGACTTTGATCGAGCGCCCGGCGCGGCCACTGGTCGCGAGGAAGCGATGCCCGTAGGTGACGGCGCCAGATTCGACATCCTGCACTTGCGAGCTGCTGGCCAGCGGCGATCGAGCAATCGTGAACGGCACCACTCGACCGCCGTACAGAAACAGCAGCCAGCGAATCGGCCGGCCGAATAACAACTCGCCCTTGCCGTCGTCCAGCCGAGCGTCCCAGTGCATCTGCTTGGGGAACGGAAGATCGCGCAAAACGCCAGCG
>Ga0075418_10008800_pt1 | contig 11323 bp, 5 predicted proteins | sample SoiMetdeltSBSDD2_FD_81776 | JGI IMG/M metagenome (GOLD analysis project Ga0075418, IMG submission 81776) | Bulk soil microbial communities from a Populus tree surrounding site in Tennessee, USA - Soil MetaG P. deltoides SBSDD2 | ecosystem: Environmental > Terrestrial > Soil > Tree plantation...
AGAGGTCACGGAATTGCGCCGGCGCGAAGTGATCGCGAACGACATTCGGACTCAACGACGCATTGCCCACGATGATCTGCTGGATGCGGAACTCCTGCGTTCCGCCCACCGGCCGCGTGTTACCGAAGCGCGAGATCGGCACATTGAGCGGGACCACGCTTTGCTTCACCGTCAACGTGCTCAACGGATGAATGCGAACCGCACCCGCCGGACCTTCCCTCAAACTGACCAGGCGCTCGCTGGTTCCCGGCATCACGGCATTCCAACTGGCGGCGTCTGCCAACGCCGTGCGCAGCAGCGCGCCCACATCCACGGGCGCAGGCAATGGCGGCTTTTCACCAGACACCAGCGTGACATTGAAGGACACCGTAAAGTCGATCCACCAGATCTCGAACTTCGCCTTGCCTTTGACATTCAACGGCCGCGGTCCGGAAAGCTCGCCGGCGAAGCTGACTTTGAACAGATTGGTCGACCCCGCCTTCAACTGCAGCGAGGCGTGCAGCGAGGCGACAAAATGGAACGGATCGAACTGCATCAGCACGTCGTAGCCGGCCTGACCGGAAATGCTGAACTTCGATTTCTTGGCGAACAGTTCGGCGTGCGCGCCGAACTGCACGGTATTCGAGGTGATAGCGAAATATGAGTCGCAGCGGATCTTCAAATCGCTGGAGTCGGCAAAGACAATCGCCGCACGCTGCATCCGTTCCAAGCCTGGCGGCGGCGTGAAGGCCGGGTGAAGCCCGCCGACAGAAAGCGCGAAGAACGGCTGATCGCCCCAACTCAAGCGCATGCGCATTTCGCCGGTGATGACGAAGCGGTCGACCAGGCGCGAGTCGAACAGGACTGCATCGAGAAACGCGCGCTTTTGGTCGAAGTCCACGCCGCCGAAGATGTTCATCTGCAGCCGAACGAGGTCCAGGTCTTTCTTGGGCAGGATGGCCAGCACCTGGCCCATGATCAGGAATCGCGTGCGCACGCCGAGCTCGAGGATCAACGCCAGGTTGATGGTGATCAGCGGCGGCGTGCCCCAAGTAATCTGCGCCACGAGACCGAATAGGTAGTGATCGCGCGCTACCGGGAAGAACTCACGAATCACGCTGAGGTACTGCGGCGCGTTGCGAATCAAATCTTTCGGCGCCAACACGCCATTCAACGTGTTGGCCCGGACGCCTGCCTGAACCGCATCTTCATTGACCGTGCGATGGATACCCAGCAATCCACCAATGCGCACCAGCATGAATCCGAAGCCGATGGGAATGGGCTTGAAATCATCGGCCGTGATGATCACGAGAAGTGAGAATCCGCCTCCAGGAATGTTCGTGTTCAACAGGCCCAACGCCGAGAGCGAGGCGAAGCCTTCGATCTCCATGTGAAGGGCGCCGGCGTATTGCGAGGGCTCGCGGTCGAGATCCAGGAAGCCACCGCCGTGAACGACTTTGGCGTCGATGTCGAGGCCAATGGCTTGCGGCGGCTGGAAGCCGAAATCCAAGTCGAAGAGGCTGAGGTTGGCGTCCGGTTTAACGAAATCGGCAGTGAGCGCGAATCCGGCTTTGTCGAAGCTGGCTGTGACCGGTCCCAGTTGGATGTCCGCCGCGATGGTGGCGGCGAGCGTAAGCTTGGCTTTGCCGTTGTCCGACTCCGGCGCGAGCCCTAGCGAAAGAAACTGAATGCGCGCGGGACCGAATGTTTTGCCGACAGGCGTGACGCGATTGAGATCCGCGTCATTCGGTGCGTCCCCTTCGCGCGCCTGCGGCGCCCTCGACAGCGCCGACAAACGAGGCGCCGCAGTCAGGGAAGGCGGCGTAGGCGGCGGATTCGTTTGCTTGATGACGTTGCCCTTGCCGCCATCGATGAAGAATCCCCGCTCCGTCGACCATCCCAAACCCAGATTGAGCGGAATCCTCTTCTCGCCCGGCAGAATTTGAGACAGGAAGCCGTTGCCGGATTTGTCGAGATTCAGTACCAGCTCGCTTTTCCGCGACACCGCCTTGACGCCCGCGACCGCGGTGGAAAATTCGAACTCGGTCTCGAACTGTCCGAATTCCACATGCGAGCCGTCTTCTTTCCCGAACCGGAAAAGGGCGCTGTCCTCGCTGCCTCCCTCGAAACCCAGCTTGATGCTCGGCTGGCCCGGGAATCCCCCGCTCAGTTTGGAAAACTCCTCGAAATGAATGAACAAGTCCCCTACCGTCACGGACGGCGTGAGCTTGAATCGCCAGTCTTTGTTAAGTCGAATGTTGAAACTGCCGCCAAGCTCGAAAGAAATCAGCAGGCCGGGACCGCCATGAATTTTGGGAACGAATAAGAACGTGAGCGTACCGTTCTTGTCGACCGCCTTCTTGGGATCCGCAAGGTCGCGCTCTTTCCAATTGAAACGGACGGAGAGCGTGCGCTCGGACATCTTGTCGAGCAGGGGCGTCGGGGAACCGGGTGAGGGGTCCCAACCATAAAGCGGCTCGATTGCGATCGCTGAAAGGTCGCCATCGTCCTGTTGGGATGTGAACAGTGTGACCTTCGCAAGCTCGAGGATCACCAGCGTGGCCGAGAGAGGAATGAAAACGGTGTCGGAAAAGGTGCGCGCCTGACCTTCATCGTCGAGGAGCCAACCGCGGCTCTTGAAAATCGTGACGAAACGATTCCACACCACATGAGGAATGGTTGCTGTGACGGGCTCTTCGAGGAAGCCGAGCGGTTGAGCGCTCCAATAGATCAGCGGGCCATACGGCACGAGGTGCAGCCGGAGGTAGTCCACCATCAGAATATCGATGAGGCGGTGCACCAGCTCCGGGATGTTGTGTATGCCCTCGACGTCCAGCGCTTTGACGAAGTTCGTCAGCGTGGTGAAGATTTCCTTGATGTCGCCGAGCGCTTTTTTGAAGTCGTCGAAGCTCGGATCGTTGGCGTCGCGATACGCGCGGATGTTGGCGAGATTTTTTTCAGGCAGCACCAGCTTCGCGGCCTTACTCGACGACAGTCCGAGCACCTTTCCGAGATCTTGGGCGTGTGCCGCGGAGACCTCTGTCTCGATGCTAATGGTCTTGCGGTAGTCGTTGATGCCTTTGATTTGATGCTGCGGGAACGGTTGGCCAACTGCAATGTTCGGCGGCAACCCCAAATCGATGAGCACTTCGGCGCGCGCCGCATCGTCGTTGAGACGGTCGGCCAGCCACTCGTAGAACTCGCCGATCTTGCCGACAACGCCTTGCAAAAAGTTTTCGGCGCTCACGGCTGACCTCGCAACACAGGCTTCGCTTCACTGGGCTCGCCGGTGAGCCGCGCCTTGTGAATCGCGAAGGGCTGGTGGTCCTCGGATGCGTTGGGCAGCTCGTATGGAAACACGCTACGCAGTTCCTGGATGGCGTGCAGCACGTCCTGGTTCTGGGCATCTTTGATGATCTTGAAGTGAATCAGCCCAAGATTGTTGCCCATCGCGATCTGCCGGCCGTTGCGCATGATGTCGAAACTTCGGTGGTGACGAGAAACCAGCCGGCGATAAGCATCCGCGAACTTGTCGCGAAAGTTGGGATTCGGCGTCGCTCCAGTCGAGATGTCCGTTCCCGCCGATGGGGGCTTCGCAGCCTCCGGGCGTTCTTTGTCCGGCTCGTAAGGCGGTCCGTTGAATTCAGGCCGTTGGTCGAGCAGGATCTTGATGCGCCAGGACCAATCGGGAGGCGTCGCCGGCTTTACGGCTGTTCCCTCGGGCCAGCCAAAGGCGGGAAGCAGCATCGGCGCCTCTTCGAGTCGCGAACGCAGCGCCGGAGCGGCTTGTGCCGCCTTCTCGTTCAGCACATCGGCCTTCGCATTCCATCCCAGACGCTCGGCATTGATTCCGGCGCGCACAAGCCGTTGTGCGCGTCCGATACGTAGATCGATGTCGCGAACGTAACTGGGAAGAACCTTTTTGAATCCACTCGAGGTGAATTGGACGAACCGGCACGGCTTGTCCGCTGTATCCGTATTCTTCCAGTAGCTCATGACTTGCGCCGAGCCATAGTGCACGTCGCCTGAAAGCAGGACGACCTTTCGGTAGGGCTCCAGCCGCTTCAGCAGCGCTTCTGTCGCTTTCGGATCGAACGCCCATGCCTCAATCGCATCGGGATTCGTGCCTGGCATTCCGCGGAGGGTTTCATTGCCGTTCGCGATGGCCTCTTTGACGTCGAAAGCGCGATAGGCCAACGGCGCGATGATCTCATCGAACATCGGCGGACCGAGCACCGGCAACGGCGCCACGACGATCAACACTTCCTTACCCGCCGCCAACGGCCCGGCAGGGATTTGCTTCTCGATCACGTCCAGCGTGATGTTGGTCGGCGGTCCACCACGCGTGAGCCAATTCCGTTGCGTGCGGTTGTCAATGACGAGGACAAGATGCCGCGTCCCAAGCACGGAATAGTGCCAGGACAACTGATCGTCGAATTTCGACGGATCGATCGTGCGGCGATTGAGACCGAAGAGCTGCTCGATTTCGTCGTTCGCGGTCTGCTGCGTGGCCGCCGTCGAGGTACTGGTGAAGAGTTGCGCGGCGAGCTCGAGCAGCCTTTTCGGTTTCCCCTGTGTATATTTCTCGGGATCGTTGCCCCAACCTTGAAACAGCGCAAAGGCGAGCATCCCGTTGCGGACAATGGCGCGGCCCAAGGGATTGGTCATCACGCGGTCGCGCCACATCGGATTTAGATTCCAGTCGTCGGTGACCTCGTGATCGTCCCACATCATGTAAGTCGGGACATTGGCCATCGCGCGGCGGACCTTATGCTGGTGTTTCAGCGCCTGAACGCAGTTGTTCCGGCGTTGGTCTGCCGTTGTTTTGTACCGCCCTCCCAAATCGTCTTTGAGCTGCTGAATGAAACTTTGAAACTTGCCCTGCTCGTCCGCGGTGAGCGTGTCCGCAAACGTGTAGACCTTGGGGAATTTCGCACGTTGAGGCGAGCCGGCCGCTGGCAGTTTGCCGGGTTTGAGCGTATCCGTGTCGATGGGGTCGCGCTCGATCGGATCGAGATCGTCCTTTTTCTTGATGGCGGACTTCAACTCGTCGGCTGTGAGCGTCTTGAACGCGAAATCGGCGAAGCGGCGCAGCAGGGCGTCCACGATCTTTGGCTGGTTTTTGTCGTCGCGCCGACGAAACAGCGGTAACACGGTGTCGGGAACCTTCGTGGTGTAGTTCGTCCGAAACTCCGCGATGGTGTCATCAAAGTCCTTGAAGACGGCCGGCTGCCACAGCTCATTGTTCCAGGCGTCGAGATACATCGCGGCGAATTCGCCGAATGACAATAAATGCGAATGATTGTCGACCGTCGTCAGCCGTGCTTCGGACAACACGAGGTTTGCGCGCATGCCCGCCGGAAAGTTCTTCTCGTCGGCGAGAATGAACTTGGCCGCCAGTCCATTGGGTTCATTGATGGCCAGAAATTCGCGCTTCGCCAACAGGTCTTGGCCGAGAGCGGCCATCTGCGGCAGCATCATGACCTCGACATCGTCCGCGTAAATCTGATCGCCGGCGAGCAGGAGTTGATGGATACGCTGATTCGGGTCGCTGAAACTGTCTTTGATGAGATCGTCCACCCACGCGAGACCGTCGGTCAGCCCTGCCACTTGCAAGCGACAGGAGCCGTGAATGATTTTCAGATCCGTCAGCTTGTCCGGCGGCAATGCGAAGCTGGGCAGCTGATTCTCCGCGTAGCCTAAGGCCAGCCGGCGTTTCTCGGCAGGCGTCGTGCTGAGGACGTTGTCTTTGAGTAAGTTGAGCGACTTCAGGTCGTTCTTCGCGCCGCCTGCTTTCTCGGTGAGCGAGATGTTGTAAGAGTAGACTTGCCCGGGCTTCAGGACCTCGGCGCCGGTGAGCCTCATCATCACGACGGCAATGTGAAGCTTGTCGCCAATGGCAAGAGTGTCGACTCTGTCGGCGTCGCGGCTGAACTTCGGCGTGTCTCCAGCCTTGGCGAGACCCTCAAACAGAGACAGTTGCACCGAGCATGCCTTGCTCAGTGCCACCCAAACGGAGACGAGTCCGGGCTCAACCCGACGGAGAATCGGACCGGACAGAATCGACGGCAGTTCCACTGCAACCTCGCGTGAAGTCCGATTGAAGCCAATCGTTGGCGCCTGCTCTCGTGACTGGGCGATCGTATACAGAAGCAGCCGTCCGTCCCTGCGAAAAACGTCATCGGCACAATTTCCACTCCCGGGGAGTGGTGAGTAGCCGGCTAGGCGAGGAGTGTGTTATCGAAAACTCGATCTGGATGCCGAGTGGGATTGAGTGGAGGATCGCCGAATATTCCGTGCTGGGCCGTCGTGTCAACGATTGCTAGTGCTGGCGTACCATTTTCTGCTCGAGAAGGATGCATCGTTCGAGGACGCGGCCAAAGGGATGCTGCTGGCCGATGGCAACCTGAACGAAAGCCGCAACGCCGAGGCGCCGCCGGTAAGAGAGGAGCCACATCCATGTTCGTCGTACTCGTTCGCCATGCCGAGCCCGTGGCCGGAGGGACCGACCCCGGTTTGTCCACGACCGGTCAGCATCGAGCGACCACACTGGCCAAGATCCTGGCCAACACCGGCATTACGGCCATCTTTACCAGCAATCTCCGTCGTACGAAGGAGACCGCCAAGCCGCTGGCTATCCTGTTGTCAATCGCACCCGTAGTCATCGCCGACGATCCGTTGGCTGCTGCCGCTCAGATCAAAGCCGCCGGCAAGCGCGTACTCGTCGTCGGACACACCAACACGGTGCCCGCGATCATCGAGGCGCTCGGCGGGCCGGCGAACGTCGTGATCCAGGCGAACGAGTTCGATCGCCTGTTCGTCCTGCAGGTTCCCGCACACGGCGCAGCATCGCTGCTCACGATGCACTACGGCGTCTGAGGCGTGTTCCATCGCCGTAGACCCGCGAACCTGCGCACAATCGCCTCGAGGTCGGCGTATTCGAACGGCTTGCCGAGCCAGCCCTCGGCACACACCTCGGCAGCCCGGGCGGCGGGATCGGGCGCGGCGGTGAGCACGACGATAGGAGGGCGCGCGTCGCGGCCCTCGAGGGCACGGCAGAATTGCCAACCGTCCATGACCGGCATCTTCATGTCGAGGAGGATCAGATCGGGGTCGTGACCCTCCATGACGTTGAGTGCCTCTTGGCCGTTCTCGGCGCAGGTCACATCGAAGCCCATCGACGTGACCATCAGCCGGAGGAACTCGCGCAGATCGGCGTCGTCGTCGACGACGAGAATTCCGCCTCCGCTCATCACGGCGCCTCCGTGCGAGGAAGACGCATGTAGAACGTGCTCCCCTTTCCTTCCTCGCTCTCGAACCACATCGCTCCCCCGTGACGGATGGTGATCTCGCGCGCCATGAAGAGCCCGATCCCGAGGCCACCAACGTCGTGTGGGGTCCCGGCGTGGGCGCGAAAAAACAGCTCGAAGATGCGGTTCTGTTGGTCCGCCGGAATCCCGATGCCTCGGTCGCGAACCGAAATCATGACGTACTCGTCCGACGTCGCGACGTCGATTTCGACGTCGCCGCCGAGAGGTGAATACCGGATCGCATTGTCCACGAGCCGGCGGATGGCTTGCTCCAGCCGCGGGCGATCCGCGGACACCGCCACTGCCTCGGGCGCGTTCACGACCAGGCGGCCGCGAGTCGCGGGCGCTGCCCAGCGGACGACCGAGCGCAGCAGCTCGGTGAGCTCGACCGGCTCTCGGTGGAGCACGAGCCGCCCAAGCGAGATGCCCGACACATCGACCAGATCGTCGATCAGACTCTGCAGCCGGTTCGACGCACGCTCGATGGCAGCCAACATCGGACGGTCCGCTTGGCTGGCGTCGCGTCGCTGGTTCATGTACTGGGCATATCCCTTGACGATGGCGACCGGCGTCTTGAACTCGTGCGCCAGCGCGGCCAATACCTCGCGCTTCAGACGATCGAAGGCCACCTCCTCGGTCACGTCCGCCATCACGACCACGACGCTGTGAATGCGATCCCCGTCCCGCATCGGCGCGCTCGTGATGCGAAAGGATCTTCGCTCGCCAGTGCGTTTGAAGACGAGCTGGTTGATCTCCCGAACGATCTCCCCACGCAAGGAACGCCTTACACCTGTCCGGTCGGCTGGGATGACGCGTCCCTGCTCGTCTCTGAACTCCAGGAGGTCCATCCGTTCGGCCAGGGTGACGCCGCCGCCGGCACGCTCGATAATGCGTGCCCCCAACGGGTTGGCGTGCACGATGCTCCCTTCGCCGTCCAAGACGAACACCGCCTCTTGGATGGTATTCACCACTGCGTCCCAGCGTCGCTCCACCGTGCGCCGCTCGCCGGTCTCGAGCGCCAGCGACGCGACGTCGGCCAGGTTGGCGGCGAAGGCCTCGTCGTCGTTCGTCCAACGTCGCGCGGGTCCGACGTGCTCATGACAGAGGATCCCGTAGACCCGCCCCTTGTCCCAGATGGGCACGTCCATCATCGACGTGATGCCGTGTACCTCGAGATAGGCTTTGGTCAGCTCGCGAGTGCGGGCGTCGGTGCGCGCCTCGTGCGCCGCGATGACACGGTTTTCGGCGATCGCAGAGAAATAGCTTGGATAGTCGCGTTTCCACAGGGTGACGCCGACCGTGTGTCGACCTCGGGTGCGAGCGAAGTCGTCGTCACACACGATCGCGTTTCCGTCGGGGAGCAACCGCCAGATGCTGGTCCGCTCGACGTCGAGGGCAACTGCGGCCGCCTCCGTGATGGCGCGGAACGTCTCGGCCACATCGGCCTTGTCGCGCTTGGCCAGCTCGAAGAGCACGCGCTCTCGACGGCGAGCGGCCCCGACGTCGCCGTCAGCGGGGGTGCGCACGTGGGCCTCGGGCTCCGCTGTTCACCATCGCGCCGCTTTCAGAGGATCTCGATGTGGGCGCCTTCGTATCCTTTCTTCCCTCCTAGATACTAAGGCAGTCCCGCGGAATACTAAGGCAGTCCCGCGGATTCACACGCCGCGAAACATACGGTCGCGATGGCCACAAACGATCCGAAGTACTTTTGTGAGCTAGGCTCGCGCTCTCACGACATGCCGATCAACAGGTGCGAACGGTGTCGCGCCGGTCGATCGACCAGGAACTCGTCGCCGATTTCCTCGTCCGACGAATGCGTCGCACCCCACTCGTGGTGACAGTGGGTGCAGCGCCAGTGAAATGGAATCCCCGAGAAGATCTCAGTCACAAGAGTGACCCACCCGTGCGCGCCGCAATCAGGGCATCGAAGCGGAAACTGTCCCATGCGGGCTGTGCGTAGCAAACCACGGCGCATCGCTTACGCGCATCAAGTTGCGCGCTCGTGCGCGGTATCGCTCGCCCATGCCTTGCGGCGGCCCAGAAGTTCTTAGAAAGCCGGGTCGCGACTTTCAGTATTAGCCTGGTCGCCGTAGCGGAATACATAGACGACGGCGGCGCATTTTTCGAGCGTAGAATAGGCGTCACAAATCCAGGTCGCACTCACACCCGATTCGATGGAGATGCCCTGTGCCGACTTCGAATCGCGTTCTCTCTCAATTCGCGATCTCCGCCCTTCTTGCCGCTGCCGTCGTCGCGACCGCGGATGGCCAGGCGAGCCGCGAAGCGCCCGTTCCAAAACCCACGCTGCCAAATCCCTATCGCCTCGTACCGGACTGGCCTGCGCTTCCCGCGAGCATGAAAGGACCGAACGGGAAGAAATGGGGAGAAGTCATCCGGGTGCACGTCGCACCGAACGGCAACATCTGGGTCTTTCATCGCTGCTTCAACGACAAGCCCAATGGCGACGCGACGTGCCTCAATCGCGGTGACGCCAACCCGCCCATTCTGGAGTTCAACCCCGCCGGACGATTGATGAGAAGCTTCGGCGTCGGCCTGTTCGCGCATCCGCACGGGTTCACTGTGGACAAAGACGGGAACATCTGGACGACCGACACGAACGACCAGGACACGATTCTCGGCATGCCCGCGAAGGACGCGCGGGGCGTGATGATGGGCCAGACGGTTTTCAAGATCAGCCGCGAAGGGAAGCTGCTGATGACGCTTGGCAAGCCGGGGGTGGGCGGCGATGGACCGGACCTGTTCGATCGCCCGACGGGCGTGGCCATCGGCGCCAACGGCGACATCTTCGTGGCAGACGGCCATTCACGCAACAAGTCGAACAGCGCCCGCATCGTGAAATTCACGAAGGACGGGAAGTTCGTCAAAGCCTGGGGACGCATGGGATCGGAGCCCGGCAACTTCCGGGAACCCCACGATCTCTATGTAGGCGGTTCGAAGGGTTACGTATATGTGGCCGATCGCCAGAACAACCGCGTGCAGGTGTTCGATCAGGACGGCAACTTCATCACCGCGTGGAAGCAGTTCGGTCAACCGAGCTCGGTGTATGTCGACGGCAATGACAACATCTACATCGGTGCCACCTACGAGAGCGTCGCTCCAGGCGAGACCGCTCTCCGGCCGACAGCCGGTCCGAACGATAGGGCCATCGTGATCGGCAACGCGATCACCGGCGAGCTGAAGTACTTGATTCCCGATCCCGGCGATCTGAGCAAGATGACCGACACCGGAACGTCGGCGTCGGGTATCGCCGTGGATGATCAGGGCAACATCTACGCGGCGGACGTGGGCTTCAACAATCTCCGGAAGTACGCCCGCGTACGTTGACATTCTCGGCAGGGGGCGCTAGGCTGCCGCGCCGATCGATAGGAGGTCAATATGCGCCAGCTGCTGGTGGTCGTCGGGGTTCTGGCTCTGATGCTTCCGCTGCTGAGTGACTCGCGTGCCGCTGCGCAGGAGCAGGCGCAAGTTCAGCGGGACGCGACGGGAAATCCTATCGGTGTCCTCGGTCCGGTGAATGCGTTGGGCCAGGAGATCAAGCGACCGCCGGCGCCGACCGGGCCGGCGCCTCACCTGCCCGACGGAACGATCGATCTGGGGGACGGCGCCTGGGTCCTCGCGCCGGGCGGGGGCGACAGCATCGCGCAACGATTGAGCGGCGGCGGGGAACTGCCGTTGCTGCCTGCCGCGAAGGCGCTCATGGCATCCACCAAGCCGACTGATGATCCTGTCAACTGGTGCCTGCCGCTGGGTGTGCTGCGGACCAGTCCGTATCCGTTCCGCTTCATCCAGAACTACACGCACAAGAAGCCAACGCACATGTACATCCTGTCCGAGTGGATGGGGTCGTTCCGCCAGGTCTTTCTGGACGGCCGCAAGCATCCCACCGAACTCGAGCCCACCTGGTTCGGCCATTCCATCGGCTGGTACGAGAACGACACCCTCGTCATCGACACGGTCGGGTTCAACGACAAGTTCTGGTTCGATCGACGAGCGACGCCCCACACGGAGCGACT
>Ga0075418_10008803_pt1 | contig 11322 bp, 15 predicted proteins | sample SoiMetdeltSBSDD2_FD_81776 | JGI IMG/M metagenome (GOLD analysis project Ga0075418, IMG submission 81776) | Bulk soil microbial communities from a Populus tree surrounding site in Tennessee, USA - Soil MetaG P. deltoides SBSDD2 | ecosystem: Environmental > Terrestrial > Soil > Tree plantation...
GCCCCGAACTGGGCATCATCGCCGCTTGGACCGTGTTAATCTATGTCCTTGCTATCAGGGTCTTTCGTTGGGAGTAAGCTATACATGAGGCGTGGGTTGCTTTATGGCTATAGACATTTTATAATTTAGGCTTTATGGCAGAAAGCAGCGCATCCACTTTCCGCAAGCGGATGCTTGCAATAGAACAAAATATGAAATTACGCACGCCGCTTTCGTTAAGTATGGCGTCTTTTATGTTGGGTGTAAGTGAGCTTGTTAAGGATGTGCGCCTCGCCAAAGTTACAAACCGTTTTTGGACGCCAGGTAATCCGCCAGACCCAGACAAAATGCACCGCTTTACTTGTATCGACACCAGGCCATTGCAGTTTCCGGAGGAATGGTGGACCGGCGAACCAATAGTACCTGACCGTTTGTATGCATTTATTGACCCAGAAGAAAGCAGCTATCATTTTTGTCAAAATATAGATCGCGCAGATGATGAAGAGGGTTCCGGCGTGTTTAGAGATGAAGACGGTTTCAAGGAGCTTACAATCGTCATGAGCAATTTGCGTAGTACTGTTGATGCTCGTTGGGAGGCGACTATTATCGACCATGGACATAACCAAATAGTTAACCTTGGCGTTTTAGCCGCCTCTAACACTATAAGCGCCGATAATGTTGATGATTTTGGTCTTATTGCAAGTATTGTGCAAACTTCTCTGTTAGGGATGGGAACAAAGGGGGCTACTTTTGTACGCCAAGATGACTAAACCATTCTTTGTGTTGGCTCCAATGGACGATGTGACTGACACCGTGTTTCGGCAAATAGTGGCCGATTGCGCGCGACCAGATCTGTTTTTTACAGAATTCGTAAACGTTGATGGCTTGCAAAGCCCGGGCCGGGCAAAGTTGCTCAAAAAGTTACAATTTACACCCAAAGAAAAGCCAATTGTTGCCCAGATTTGGGGCAAAAACCCTGACAATTATTTTAAAACCGCCCAAGAACTAGTGGCTATGGGGTTTACTGGCATCGACATCAACATGGGTTGTCCGGTAAAAGCGGTCGTCAACAACGGCTGCTGTAGTGCGCTCATTAACAACCGCGAACTGGCGGTAGAAATAATCAAGGCAACGCAGGCAGGAGCCGGTGGCAAAGTGCCGGTCAGCGTAAAAACACGTGTCGGGTTTAATGCAGTTGACCGAACGTGGCCGGAGCTTCTGCTACGACAAAACCTTAGAATGGTAACGATTCATGGCCGTACGACAAAGCAACAGAGTGCCGTGCCAGCCGATTGGGACCTAATTGGTGCTATTCGCGAGCTGCGCGACCAAATTGCCCTAAACACCTTAATAGTCGGCAACGGCGATGTCGCAAACCGGGCGCACGGCCTAGAGCTCGCTACAAAGTACCGGCTCGATGGCATTATGATTGGCCGCGGTATTTTCCACGACCCCTTTGTATTTGCTAAAGAAAGTCTATGGCCAGACTACACCAGACAACAACGCATCGGCCTATTTACTAAACACGTTAAGCTTTTTGCGGACACTTGGAAGTATCGCGAACGCAATATCGCCACTCTTAACAGATTTTGCAAAGTCTACATCACTGGCTTTGACGGTGCCAAAGAACTGCGCGAACAACTGATGACGGCGCAATCCGAAACAGAGCTGCTGGACATGCTAAAGATTGCATAATTCATTATTGCGATTTCTGCATAACTATTGTTTACTTTAAGAATGTACACAGAAGCTTTGCATGGCTGGGAAGGACTCTGGGGCGTTACCCCGGTTGAATTTTATAGGTTACATTGGGATCCGGAAGGTGTTGTGGCAAGATTTAGCGCCATTCGTGGAGGGCTTATTTTGTTGGGGACAGAGCAATACAACTACAAAATGGGTACCTTACTATCATCTGAAATTATTTTTGCCCCATCGCCAGAGGGCGAAATTGTCAAACCAGAGCCTACTTTTAATAAGGCGGAACTATCGGCCGCTATTGGCTTAGTTTGTTTGCCTAAAGGCAGCAGGCCGAGTTTACGTGCCTATGATTTGCTCGGCGGCCAATCTGTTATCACAGAAAGAATGTCAAAAATCATAGTTGGTGATGGCAGATATGTTAGCAATCCAAAGTAGATATCTTTATAATAGCTTGGATGATAAAAGCTGAGCATCTTATTAAACGATACCGCAAAAAAGTAGCGGTCGACGACATCTCGTTTTCGGTTGAAACCGGTAAAGTAACTGGCTTTTTGGGACCTAACGGCGCTGGAAAATCGACAACAATGCGGCTAATGCTTGGCCTGGATAACGGACAAGGCCAAACAACCTTTGACGGCAAACAACTACATGAATATGTCCGGCCGTCGACCGTTGTCGGCATTTTATTGGAGGCCAAAGCTTTCCACCCAACCCGGACGGCGCGCAACCATTTGCAAGTATTGGCCGAGGCAGGGAATATCCCCCTAGCGCGTATCGATGAAGTACTCGATATTGTTGGCCTTGCCGATGTCGCCAAAAAGAAACCCGGCAAATTTAGTTTAGGTATGAGCCAACGCCTGGGTATTGCCGCCGCCATTTTAGGTAAACCGAAGTACTTACTACTTGACGAGCCGGCGAACGGCCTCGACCCCGAAGGTATCGCCTGGTTGCGCCAGTTTATCAAGGACTATGCCGATGCCGGTAACGCAGTGTTTATATCGAGCCACCTGTTAAGCGAAATGTCGCAAATGGCCGACAATATTATTGTTATCGGCCGCGGTGAGCTTATTGCTAGCACTACCATGGACCAGCTTATCGCTGGCAGCTCGCACTCTAGCGTGTTTGTGCGGGTTGCAGACCTGGCTAAACTAGAGAAAGTTTTGACAAGTAAAAAGGTAGCTTTTACTAAACAAGATGGTGGCTTAGGCGTGAATGGCATAAAAATCGAAGAACTCGGCAAGATAGTATTTGACGCTGGTCTGTCGGTGCAGGAACTAAGCACCCGTTCTGCTTCGCTCGAAGAAGTCTTTTTAGAGCTCACCGCCGAAAGCCAAGAATACAAGGCACACGCCGAAAAAGGAGGCAAACGATGATTGCTTTATTGCGCGCCGAATGCCGCAAGCTGCTGACTGTGCGCTCCACCTACATTATTACGGTCATCGCCCTGCTGCTGGTCGCCTTTTTGTCATTCTATATCGAAGGTTACAAAGGTATGATGCCACTCCCAGAGTGGCTAACATATCTTATGAACAATGTTAGTACCACGATAAGTATTTTTGTGGCAATTATGGCAATTTTACTTATCGGCCATGAATATCGCTACAACACCATTACCTACACCTTAGCAGCGGCAAATAGTCGCACAAAAGTGCTGCTTGCCAAAATTTGCACTGTCGCCACATTCGCCCTAGTGCTAACTGTTATAGCTTGGGGGCTTGCCTTTGCGGCGTATTGGTGCGGCGTGCAATTGTCGCCAAACCAGCTACAGCAGTGGGTGACGCCTCAGCTCGAATGGGAAGCAGTGTGGCGCGGTGCGTTCTTTGTGGTTAGTTTTGGATTGCTTGGCTTGGTGCTCGGATTTTTATTCCGTCATTTAGTAGGCTCCATTGCTGCCCTGTTTATTTTGCCGACCGTCGAGGGAATCCTATCCCCGTTGTTAAAAGAGAACGTCAAATACTTGCCATTTTCGCTATTAGAGCAAGTGCATATTGGCGTCAGTTGGAAACCGTTTACCGCCGCCTGCTTGTTTGCTGCTTACCTCGGCACACTTTGGCTCGTTGCTTGGTATTTATTTATCCGCCGCGACGCTAACTAAGTGTATTTCAAGCTTTTTTAAGCTTGCGCGGTTATCTTATCAAGAAAGATATTCATACTTGCAATCCAGCGTTTGGTTTGATCAAGTAGGTCAATTGAACCATCACCCGATAATATTCCTGGCGTACCAATCGAGGCTACGTTGATGGTTTGGTTGTTGTAGTCTATTGAGAGGTAGATCTGCCCATGATGGGTAATATATCTTCGGGCTTTCTTTAAATGCTTGAACCATAATTTTTCTTGAGCGCTACGAAGAAGGCTATATAATGTAAGGTTTTCCTTCTTTAGTTTTTCCTGGAAGTGAATGTCCCATTTTACGTTATATGGAGTAAATCCTAGGTTTTGTTTCTGATTTATAACAAATAGGCTAAGATCAAAGGCGGCATATAGTTCCCAAATTAGTGCATCGCAAACAAAAAAGATGTTATTCGAAAAATTAGCTCCAGACATGCCAGGATTGTAAAGATTTTTAATCTGGCCGTAGAAGTATTCTGCGGCCAGAAGCTTTATTCGTGAATCCTGAAAGTCCATGTCCCAGAGAGCCTTGAAGCTACTGAATTATTGTATGGTGGGGGTGGAAGGAATTGAACCTTCGACCAAGCGGTTATGCGTACCACTACAACTTTCGTTGCACCTTTCGGTTTTGTGGTCTGGACTGTCTCTTCACCGCACAATCATCGTCGGTGCCTGCCATACAGTCTCTACACCTTTCCCATTTGCATGGGATTTGGCTCGGGATTACCATCTAAAAGGCTTCCCCGATTTTGACAAGATATACTTACCGGTTGCCCGGTAAGCAGCCCTAAAAATATTTTGGCATATCTAGTATACTAGGGTTATGAAGAATGGGTCTAACTGTAGCGTGTGCGATAAACTCCTCACAGGTAAACAAACACTATTTTTCTCGTTAAGATGTAAAAATATATCACACCAATCATATTCTGCCCAAAAAAGACGAGGACTGGAGCGCAAGCTATTCCTCGTTAGAAAGCTTGGCGGCAGATGTACCAGCTGCGGATACGCAGCTAATCTTGCCGCACTAGCGTTTCACCATTTGGGAGACAAAGAATTTCAGCTAGATGTTCGTTCATTGTCGAACCGCAAGGCAGGACCTATCCTGGCCGAAGTAGCAAAATGCAAGCTACTTTGTCATAACTGCCATGCAGAAACGCACAACCCCGATCTAGACTTAGCCAAACTGTTAATTGAGCCGCCTGCTCTAACCACTGAGCTACACCCCCTCAGCATTTTGCGTAAATAACGCAACAGAGACGAGTATAGCAGATATCAGGGGGCAGGTATACAATGTAATTGGTCCATGTTCACTAAAATCAAAATCGGGTATTACCGCATAAAAGGAATAATTTTACAGCTTCGCGATGTTCGCGTGGTGGGCCTGTTATTGTTTTTAATTGTAGTATTGATGATTAGTTGGAGCGGCATTAAAGCAATTGAAACAAATTATCAATTACAAAAAGAGATTGCCCAGCTTAAGGACCAGACCGATCTGCAACAGTTAGTAAACGAAAACCAGCGCCTAGAAAACGGCTATTTTGACACGCCGCAGTATTTGGAACTGGCCGCGCGCGAAGATTTTGGTTTGGCTGCACCTGGCGAGGCAGTAGTAATTGTGCGAAAGTCGGTAGCCTTGGCACATACCGTCGACGCGCCAAACGGCAAAAAAACCGAAGCCAAGGCCGAGGACAAGCGGCCAACCTACCAAAAAAACTTCCAGGCCTGGATGGACTTTTTCTTCCACCGCGGCGCGAATGATTGACAATATCACCTCTGTTTGGTATACTTAAATTTTACGACGCGGGGTGGAGCAGTGGCAGCTCGCGTGGCTCATAACCACGAGGTCGCAGGTTCGAGTCCTGCCCCCGCAACCAAGAAAAAAGCCCTACATTGGTGGGGCTTTTTTCTTGGTTTTGTAGCCGGGCTGTACGAACGTTCGATTGTTGTTTATATTTTTAAAGGTCCCAAGCTGCTAAACAACATCGTCATCGTTTTACGCAATGGCCCCAGAAATTACTTCAGCAATTGAGAATTCACTTTCGTCTGACGGCCGCCAGGTCATATTCGTTTGTGGCCTAAGCGGTGCTGGCAAAACAGAGTTTTGTAATGATGTACAGAGGGAACTAAGCCGCGAGAGCGTCATCGTCAGAACAGACTGGTATTTAACGTATGGCTCATTGGAGCGACGAAGAAGAATATATAAGGCGTTCGATGACAACAATGCTGAAGCTATCGAGCGAGAAGCTAATCCTAAAAACTGGTATAGCTGGGATAGATTTAAGTCTGACGTAAAGGCATTGCGTAGTCTCGGACAGTTACAGCTGTCAGCTGCATGGGACCAACGAACTGGCGAAAAACATCTCTCGGTTGAGTTGCAAGTAGCATCTGACGGTGTAATTATCTGTGATGGCATTTACTTGTTAGATCCTGCTATATGTGAGTATACAGATGTAACCGTCTTGCTTGACGTTTCCCCTGATACGACTAAAGAGAGGGCTGGAAAACGAGATCAACATAGAAACCCTGGTTCCTACCTAGCACTTAAAGAAAGCTTGAAGGAAAAATATGACGTGCCTTATTTCGAGCAGTACAGACAGCTCGCCGATATAATTATCGACAACAATGACTTTAACAACACCATGCTTATAAAGCCCTAAATTCCAGTTCGATTGCGTTTTACATGCTAAGTTCGGCAAAGCGGTCTGTCGCTGCTGCAACTAAGGCGTATTTGTCGGCAATCGCATCGAGCGGGAGGCGCCCCTCGCGGTATAGTTGTTTATCCATCATTTGCTCTGGGTCGCCGCCTGGCCATAGCCGCCAAGAATCATTGTCAATAACATCTGCTACCACTAGGGCTGGGGCGCGACCGGCCTCAATTTTTAGATCGGCCATAACTACATCCTGTTTGGCCCAGGCAGCTTCTAAGGTCTTGAATGTGGCGATGGTAAGCTGGCCCAGTTGCATTAGTTCACCCCTGCTTAAACCAAAGGGTGATTTTGTAATTGGTTCTTCGTCTATAAGACTTTCTGGCGAGATAGGTTGTGCGGCATTATGGCGGCGTACAACCCCGCGGTCAAAATCGTATGCCAAAATGGGGTCATGGTTAGGGTCATCCTTTGCAAAATATTCTAGGACTAAACCACCGAGGTGTGCGCCGCGGGCGACCTCTGGATGTCGTTTAAGGTAAGACCCGTACCCGTAGCGCCGTGCAACTAGCTCGACAGGAATCATATTGACCCGTTTAGCACGGAAAGTTCGGTCGTTTTCTTCGGAGATAAAATGGTTAGGGATCCCCGCTCGTTCCAAAAGCTTAAAACAGTTAACAGTCGTACGAGTAGCGGGTACAGCCTTGCCGATTAAAAGGTCATGTTTGGCCCCGTCGCCAGCAGTTATGTCATCCTTGCTTTCGATGAGTACCTTGCTTGTGCCGGGAACCTCCCAAATAATTTTTGTTTTTCCTTCTGCTATTTTTTTGGATCGTATGCTCATACTTTTAGTATAGTATTGCTGTTACTGTTCGGTAAAATTTCTGGGTTGCAAAGCTTGACCGGAATGCTACAATACGCAAGAGTGAACTGTACGTATTGACAAAACATAAGAATTATGTATAATAATACGTGTTGTGATCACAAACAAAAACGTTAAAAATAAAATAAAAAACGAGGGCAATAATGGTTAAAACAAAGAGTGGGTTAGCTTTCGAGCTAATAAAAACCAAAAATAAAAAAATATTGGCTATCGACAGCTTACTAACCAAAGCTTAGATAAAACTTCAATTAAAAAGATCGGAGCGCTCCGATCTTTTTAATATGCCAAATTACATTAGTAGCTAGCGGTGACAGCAAAATGGGCTACTGCACAATTACGATTGGAATTAATTTGTAACAGTCTTGAGTCACTTAGGTATTCCTTGTGTGCCCGCGCGGGCAGATTTCGCCTAAATTTCCGGTCGCTCGCTGACGATAGGATCTGTACTGGAACTGCAATTACCGAGAGGTTCATGTCTTCGTGTTCTCTGCCAAAAGGTTGTGCCGTCTGTTTTGGCAAATCTTCGGGTGCTGGAGGCAGGTGCAGAAACGGGTTGTTGTCTTTTTTGCCAATTTTACGACTACTATGAACCTGAACCAATCGCTGGCCAATAACCTGGCCGTCACACATTAGCTCCATCCAATAATCGGAGGGAGGCCCGTACGGCGAAAGAAAGCTTGGACTTCCAAAATCTACATACATGTCGATCGATTGAATCATACCTACGTTGGTAGCACCCGGTACCAAAGCAGCGACATCAGCGAAATCGATGGTTTGCAAGCTAGCGCCGGAAAGGCTTCTGTATAGTTTTTTAAGTTGGTCAAGGGCGGTCTTTCGATGTTCCTGGCTGGCTTCCGAACTAGACATTGATGCTTCAACCGCACTTACCTCTGCATTGCTAACTGTTTTGACGAGTATGGGTGCATTAAAACCCATTACTCCATCAAGTCCGATGTTCTGTCCAGAGTTTGGTGCATCTATTGTATATTCACCCCTAGTTGCCGATACATAGCCGGCCTGTCCGCTCTCGTCATCGACTGGCAATTTAGTATAAATTTTTGGGGTTATGCATAATTTTATTCCCTCGGATATGCCAGAAATAGCTATTCGATCAGATAAAACGTAGCCCTCTAGTCTTCTCCGCCAGCTCGCTTCGGCGGCCGATTCTATCATCTGTTCCATGGGCGGCCGATTTATAAATTCTTCGGCCTGCGCCCACACCCGGTTGAGATCTGCAAAGAAAACACCGCCTAAAACATTTAGTGCTTGAATATTTCGGGCAAAGATTTCCGCCTTCCGGGTAGTATTTTTGTATACTTGTTGATAGAGCTGTTGTGTTAGCGTTGCTGCAGCTTGCGTTTTGCCTCCAACAGTTTCTGCTTCGATGCAGTTGCCAATTGCAGCCGCTGGGTCAAAATCACCTGCAACGAGTCCGGCTATACCTATGTATTCTGCTACTAAAGCAAGCGAGCTATCTTGAGCGGGTTTTTCCTCTGGATAATTTTCACTGCTAGTATACATGTATTATTTAGCAGTTAATTAGTATTACCATAAAAATCTAATCTTGTAACCTAGCTGCGTGTGTGCAAGTAAACCAAAATAGCCCAGCGGCTGTGGTATAGGTTTTTGAGTGAAGTATGTTTTATATAGGTGGTAGCGGCGAGTGGACTTGAACCACTGACCCCAGGCTTATGAGTCCTGTGCTCTAACCAGCTGAGCTACGCCGCCTCGAAAAATCAGAACAGATCAAATATAGCAGATTTTGCCCCTGTTGGCTAGTGCGGTGGGCTTATAGTGGAAGGGCTAGCCCAGTTGCGGTGTAGGCAAGGGGCAGCCTACCAAGCTCTTTTGGACTCATAACTAGCGTAGTTTCTGGTGTGCCCCCGCTCATTGCTACTTCTTTTAATTTCATCACCGAAGAATCGATACACGTTGTTACTGAAGTCGGCAAGCTAAAAGGACTGATTTCAGCAGGGTTCATATCGGTCACTGTCGCCAGTTCGGAACTGGTAAGTATTGTGACCCTTCCGGGAATAAGTTGCTTTATAGGCCAGCCATTGGGTTTTGTGTTTTGTGGAATAAGACAGCAGACAAAGGCGGTCTCTTTGTCGTCGCGTACGCCTACCATTGGGACCTGCAAAGGATCCGTAGGGCATTCGTAAGGAGGATAGTATACAGAATACTCAACGCCTAGTGTAGCCAATGCAGCCTGGACGCTGGGGTGGAGTAACGGGGTGCCTTGTACTCGCCTAAATTCGCCCTCTATGGCGGATTGGTCATCTGGGTACCTGTCGGGGTTACAGATGCGGAGTCTCGTCGGACCCGGTAGGGAGCTTTCGGCCCAATCTGCAAGCGAGGGGCACGGTACTTTCCGGGTAGTAATCTTTTTAGTAGCTGCGGTATTAAGGATATATTCGGCAATCAACTTACGAAGATTTTCGGCTTTCAATCGCGGGCCTTTATTGGCAGCGCTGATTTTTGCCTCATTAATCCAATTAATAGATGGTGCATTTGCCATATTGAGACGAAAATTTTAATTCTTGATAAGTAACAATCGTACGATACAAGAATATACTACAATTACAGCATGAATATACAAATAAGCCCTGGTAAATATGTGGTAGCAGTGTCGGGTGGGGTTGATTCGGTGGTATTACTAGATTTGTTGGCCAAAAAACCAAAGTTAGAGTTAGTAGTGGCCCATTTTGACCATGGCATTCGGGAGGATTCGGCCGAAGACCGTAAGTTGGTTCAAAAATTGGCCAATCATTACAATCTGCCAGTGTTTTACAAAAGCGGCAAACTGGGCCCCACCGCCAGTGAGGCCAAAGCGCGCGAAGCCCGCTATGCCTTTTTGCGACATATTAGGGCAGAGCAGGGCGCACGAGCAATCATTACTGCACATCACCAAGACGATATGCTCGAAACAGCCATCATCAATATGCTGCGTGGCACTGGCCGTAAGGGACTAAGCTCGCTAATTAGTACAAAAGAACTGGTGCGGCCACTGCTTACATGGAGTAAAAGCGATATTTTAAGCTATGCTCGCGAATACAATCTGGCATGGTACGAAGACAGCACCAATGCCGACGAGCGCTACCTGCGTAACTATATTCGCAAACATATTTTGTCGCGTTTTACAGGGCCCGACCGCGCGGATTTACTGCGCCGGGTCGAACAAGCTGGTAAAATCAACATTCAAATTGACCAGCTGTTAGAGGAAGATCTGCAAAAACAACCGGCGAGGGACGAACTCGACCGCTTATGGTATTTGCAACTGCCCTACACAGTTGCTAAGGAGATAATGGCCGCCTGGCTGCGTCGCAATGGCATTATTAATTTCGACCGAGCCATGATTGACCACCTTGTAATCGCTGCCAAAACCGCTACCCCAGGCAAATTGGCGGATATAGATGCTGGCCACTTACTGGCGCTCGGCAAAGAAAAAATCAAACTCGAACCCCATGGACACAATAAATAATAAGATCGCTACCGGAAGGGAGTGAGCCGGGCAAAACCCCTTTGGGTTTCCCTTCCCTAAGATGTATAATCACTTGATATGGATTCTAAAAAGTCTTTTCGAGGTAGTATGGGTAGTAAAAACGGCAAGCGCGGCTTCCGAAACTTTGGTTTTATCGCGCTACTTATTTTGTTTGGTTTAATTATTTTTGCGGCCTACGCTCAGCCTAGTTCGTTCAAAACAATTCCCTTTACACAGGTCGTTGAAGAAGCCAACCAAGGCCAATACCAAAAAATCGAGGTCAAGGGTAACGAACTGACAATTACTAAGAAGGGTGAAGATTCTGCGACCCTAAAATCGTTTAAAGACCCGGCCGCCAGCCTTAAAGAAGAAGGCTTAGATTCGAACAAAGTAGAAGTGTCGTACAAGTCGGAATCGTCAACCGGTTCGACATTGGCAAGCATCGGTATTTCGTTACTACCAGTCTTATTAATTGGGGCGTTGCTGTTCTTTATGCTACGCAGCGCGCAAGGGCAGGGGAACCAGGC
>Ga0075418_10008815_pt1 | contig 11317 bp, 8 predicted proteins | sample SoiMetdeltSBSDD2_FD_81776 | JGI IMG/M metagenome (GOLD analysis project Ga0075418, IMG submission 81776) | Bulk soil microbial communities from a Populus tree surrounding site in Tennessee, USA - Soil MetaG P. deltoides SBSDD2 | ecosystem: Environmental > Terrestrial > Soil > Tree plantation...
ATGACCTGCGCGCCGAAGAACGGCCTCGAGACAGTCAAGAGTTGCAGCAGGACTGCTACCAATCCGAATGCAGCGAGCACGCGCGGCACCAGCGTGAAGCGATACAGCACGGCGTAGAAGGTCAGCAACGTCGCGCCGCCGACAACGAGGTGCGAGTAGTGCGCCCAGTTCCGAGACGCAGCCACAACGCCGCGCACCGCCTCGAATGATGCAGGATCGGCACCGCTTGCGGCGTAAGCCTTGCTCAGCGACAACAGCGACATCACGGTGCCATTCTCGACTGCTGCCAGCGATATGGCAGCGATGCCGAGGGCGAGGAACCACAGCGCCATCGTTTCGCTGTACTTCCTGAAGATGGGGAACACCGTAATCGCGATTGCGGCCGCCATCGCGCCGATCACGATTCCCAGCAATGCGGATACTCCGACTCGCGTCGCATGCGGCGCGGCATTGACGAGGAAGCCGGGCGGACTGATCGCCGGCTGCAGCAGCACGAAGTTGACGAGGAATCCGCCAATCCCCTGCGCGAGCAGTAGCGTACCGACGGCTCTGCCGGCATTCATGGGCTGACAGGCCGCTTGCGATACTTGCCGTACAACAGCTCTTCGGCGAACTCGACGCACCTGAACTCGAGGAGCTGCGCGTTCTTGTCGAGGCGCCGGTACAGCGGCAGAGAAATCTTCCACGGCCGCGTGAACACCTCGGGATCGGTGATCGTCGCTTCGTACAGCAGCAGGTCGGGACCGGCGGGCGTGTAGCGCTCCTGCACTTGCATCGCGGGACCGTGAAAATTCCCAGCGCTATCGAGCCACGTGTCGGCGACTTGCGCCGTCACATCGATCACCAGCGTGTCGCCTTCCCAGCGGCCGAGGTTGTGACCCATCCACGAATCCACCTGCGCCGGCAGGTCGGGCTGATTCATGTAGACGATGCGGGTCGCACCCGCGAACTCATAGGCGATCAGCAGCGCGCTGCGTTCCTGTGTGATCTGAAACGGATGCGGCAGATACGTCGCTCGCGGCACGCCCGGCATGTAGCACTTCGCGAGCGGATCGCGCTCCAGCCAGTTCGCCTTGTTCTCCGCGCGTTTCGTCGCAGCTTCCGCTGTGTATGGAATGCGGCCACCCTCGACGATGCCGAGCCCGCCGGGTATCGCGCCGAGCGCGCCGAGCTGTGCAATCGGGCCGCCCTGCGCGTTGTGCGGTTCGAGATTCCAGTGAGCGGTGCCCATGGCTTCCCAGATGCCGTTGAGGTCCGGCTTGCCGTCCGCGGTGCGAGCAATGCGCGGCTGAGTCGCGCATGCCGTGAGTGCAAACAACGTGAGCAGCACGAGTAGGGGTCGTGGCATGACTGCGTTCCTCACTGCTTTGCTTGCAGCGCGTCCGCTTCTTCCTTGCGCGCGCCGCCGAGAATGAGTTCCATGCTGTAGTTCCCTTCGTGACACGCGAACTCGTAGAGGCGCTTGTCGGTCTTCGCCATCGGGAACACGAGCGTGAAGCGGTCGGTGAAGGTCTTCGGATCGACGACGGTCGCCTCGTATTCGACTGTGTCGTCCGCGGTGCGCGTCAGCCGCTCGGTGACCACCTTGTCGTACGACGTGCCAGAGTTGTCGAAGCTCTGCGTGAGACCGTTGAAGTTGCGCGTCTCGATCACGAGCGTGTCACCTTCCCAGTGGCCGCGCGAATAGCCGGTCCAGCCACGCAACGCGTCGTCGGGCTGTTGCCGGCCGTCGAGGAACACGGTGCGCGCGTCATGGATCTGCTCGTTCAGGATGACGACATGGTCGCGGCCCTGGAGGATCTGCAGATAATTGTTGTCGAACCCCGGCGTGAGCGGTGGGCCGACGTCGCTGAGGATGCAGCGCTCGCTCAGCCCCCGGTCCTCCGGTCCGTCCTTGCCGATGCCGCCGAAGCCGAAGCGCACCGGACGCGTGCCGGCAACGTCCTTGAACGCAGCCGCGAGGCCGCCGATCTTGGTCACGCCGTCGACGAGCTTCGGCAGTCGGCCGTTGGCCGGATACACCAGCAGCGACGTGCGCAGGTCCTCGACGTGCGACTTGTAGTCGAGCCAGAAGTCGTTGTGGAAGCCCACGCCTTGTTGCGTGAGCTGTTCGAATTGCTTCTCGCGCGCTGCGTTCGCCTTGGCGATGTCCTCGCGCGTCCGGAACAGCTTGTCGGGTGTGTCCTTCGGACGCTGCAGCGGCACGTCGGAGCTGAAGTTCCACACGCCGCGCAGATCCGGCTGGCCATATTCGTTGCGCGGCGCTTGGTACTTGGCTGTGTCGGCCGCCTGCGCGGCCGGAGCGAGCGCGATGAACAGCGACGAGACAATGAGCTTCCGCATCGTAGCCATGTGGGTCTCCCTTCTCACTCCAGGTTGACGATGACCTTGCCGCGCGCGCGGCCCGCTTCGAGATACGCCATCGCCTTCGCGGCTTCGCTGAGCGCGTAGCGCCGGTCGATGACCGGAGTCACCTCGCCCGCCTGCATCAGCTCGCCGAGCAGGTTCATGTCGTCCTGCGTGAGCCGCGCGATGAAGAAGCCGACCTTCTGATCGACGAAATGCTGCAGCAGGGTCACTTTGAGCGCCGGCATGAGCGGCCCGATCCAGTTGCCCTTGGCGCCGCCGATGACGACCAGCGAGCCGCTCGGCTTGAGTACACGGCGCATGTCCGAGAGCGACCGATTGGCCACGTTGTCCAGGATGACGTCGTAGCGCTCGTCGGTCTGCGTGAAGTCGGACTGCGTGTAGTCGACGACATGGTCGGCGCCGAGCGAGCGCACCAGCTCGACATTGCGCGTGCTGCACACACCAGTGACCTCCGCGCCGAAGTGTTTGGCGATCTGCACCGCGAATGTGCCCACGCCGCCCGATGCGCCGTTGATCAGCACCTTCGATCCGGGCTTGACGCCGCCGTGGTCGCGCAGGCCCTGCAGTGCCGTGAGCGCAGCGATCGCGACGGAGGCCGCCTGCTCGAAGGTTACGTTTGCAGGCTTCAGTGCCACGCCGCGGCTCTCGCGAACGACGACGTACTCCGCGACGGCGCCGTCCGCGCCGCCGAATACTTCATCGCCGGGCTTGAAGCGCGTGACGTTCTTGCCGACTGCTTCGACGGTGCCCGCGAAGTCGACGCCGACGCGCGTGTCCTTCGGCGTGCCCAAGCCCGAGCTCAGGCGCATGATGTAGGGCGAGCCGCGCATCATGTGCCAGTCGAGCGGGTTCAGCGACGCGGCGCGCACTTTCACGAGCACCTGATCGTCAGCCGGCGTCGGCTTGGCGACTTGTTCGAGCTTCAGCACTTCGGGTCCGCCATAACAGCTCGCGACCAGGCCTTTCATGGAGTCGCTCCCGGCGGGCAACGCCGCCTGTGCGCCGCACGACGAGTTGTAGCTCAGCGCGACGGCGAGCGAGACGACTGCCACGGCCAGCACGATCGCGAAGACACCCAGGATGCGGTTGCGTAGTTTCATGGTTGTGCGCTCCTTCGGACGGGACTATGAGCGCGGCCGGCTCGCGCGGCCAACCGCTTGCGACAGGACACCGCGAGCCTCCGCCGAGTTACGGCCAAGCCGGACGAACGGCGGTCTGGGGCGCTTGCAACGGGGGGCGCGGCCGCGAAGGCGCCGGAGCGTTGGTCTATAGTCGAGCCATGGCAATGGCTTTCCCTGCATTCAAACCCACCGGTCTGGCGCTGATTTTCGGCTGGCGGCGCGTGCGCTTCGTGCTGATCGTTTCGACGATGTTCGGCCTGATCCTCAACATCGGCAATCAGGCGCCGTTTTTCGTCGTGCTCGCGCGCGCCATCACCGTCGGGCTGGCGATCCTCTTTGTTTTCGGGCTGTTCGAGCAGTGGCCGCGGCAGCTTTGGCGACCGTTCTCGCGCTGGGGCTGGCAGCTCCTCGGTATCGTCATCGTGATTCCGTTCGCTGCGGCCTTCGCCTACTGGATCACGACGGGCGGCGACGCACAGCTTGGCACGAACAAGTTGCGGCAGACGGGCTACGCGCAGCTCTGCATGACCGCGCTGCTGTTCGCGCCGTGGATTGCGGTGAGCGCGGTGATCCGTCAGCGCGAAGCGTTCGCGCGCGATCAGGCACACACATTCGAGCTGGAGCGGAGCGAGTTGGAGCGCAAGGCACTCGACACTCGCCTGCGCCTGCTGCAAGCGCAGGTCGAGCCGCATTTCCTGTTCAACACGCTCGCGAACATCCAGGCATTGGTGGATGCGGGCTCGCCGCAGGCATCCAGCGTGCTCAAGAGTCTGATCGCGTATCTGCGCGCGGCCGTGCCGCGCATGCACGAAGTGGGGACGACGCTGGGCCAGGAGCTGGAGCTGGTGCGCGCGTACCTCGAGCTCATGCAGATGCGCATACCCGATCGGTTGAAGTTCACGCTGCACATCGAGCCGGCGGCCAACGCGTTGCAGTGTCCGCCCATGACGCTGCTCACTCTCGTCGAGAACGCTGTTCGTCACGGGATCGATCCGCGCGAGGAGGGTGGGCGTATCGACGTCGACGTGTGGCTGCGGGACGGCCGCTGTCACGCGCGAGTCACCGATACTGGTGCAGGCCTGCAGGGTAAGACTGGCGGGCTGGGTACGGGCCTTTCGACGCTGCGCGAACGAATGCAGCTCGCGTTCGGCGGCGATGCGCAGTTGCGACTCACTGAAGTGCAGCCGCACGGCGTCTGCGCAGAGCTGGAATTTCCGGCGAAGCAGGCGAGCGCATGAAATCGCCTCGCCCGACTGCATTGATCGCCGACGACGAGCCGCTGCTGCGCGACGTGCTCGAGCGCATGCTCGCGCAGGTCTGGCCGGAACTGGAGATCGTCGCGCAAGCCCGCAATGGACGCGAAGCAGTCGACAAGTTTGAGGAGAATCAGCCCGACGTGTGCTTCCTCGATGTGCACATGCCGGGAATGACCGGTGTCGAAGCCGCCCGCCACATCGGTCGTCGCGCGCACCTGGTGTTCGTTACGGCATACGACCAATACGCGGTGCAGGCCTTCGCGCAAGGCGTGCTCGACTATCTGGTCAAGCCGGTCGAGCCATCGCGCCTGGAAGAAACGGTTGCTCGCTTGAAGGAGCGGCTACGTGCGTCGCAGCCCGCATCCAACACCGAGGCGCTGCTGCATCAACTCGCGGCGAGTTTGCAGAAGAGCTCGACGCCGGCGCCGTTGCGCTGGCTGCGTGCATCGGTCGGTCAGACGGTGCGGCTGATCTCTGTCGACGATATCGACTTCCTGCGCTCGGAAGAGAAGTACACGACGATCGCGTGGCGTGACGACACGCACCAGCCGCGCGAAGCCGTCGTTCGCATGCCGCTCAAGGAGCTGCTCGCGCAGCTCGATGCGGAGCAGTTCGCCCAAGTGCATCGCTCGGTGGTCGTGAACCTGCGCGCCATCAGTCACGTGACGCGCGGCGCGAACGAGACGGCGGATATTCACCTGAAGGGCAGGGAAGAGGTGCTGCCCGTCAGTCGCAGCTACCTGCACCTGTTCCGGCAGATGTGATGTCTAGAGCGTCCGACGATAACGCTGATCGTTGACCTGCACGCCCCACACCGTGTCCGTGCGCTGTGAGCCGTCGGGCGCCCAGCCGTCTTTGGCGTAGAAGCGCTCGGCGCGAACGTTGCCGACGAGCACCCAGAGGATCGCGCGTCGATAGCCGGAATCGAGCAGAAAAGCGCGTGCAGATGCCAGCAGCGCAACGCCTACTCCGCGGCCCCACCATTCCGGATCGACGTGGATTGCCGCGAGCTCGCCATAGCCGGGAACATCCGTGTCGCGAGCCGCGCACGTCGTCGCGAAGCCGCGGATCGTCCCGCGCTTGTCGACGGCGACGGTCGTCATCGGCTCGCGGGGGTCGGTGCCGCCGAACGTGTAGCGCGCTGCGCGATCCTCGGGCTTCAGGCCATCGAGGTACTCGTCGGGGAGAAGAGCGCGATATGCGATCTGCCACGCGCGAACGTGCACGCGGGCGACGGCCATTGCATCGGCGGGTTCAGCGGGTCGCAGCAGCATGGCGCGAGTCTCGCATGACTTCCTCGCAAACCTGTAAAGACTTGTATAACGGTTGACACCTCCAGGCACCGATGAATGAAGTCGAGAGCGGCGTCGCCGCCGATGAAGTCGCGCGCAGCGAACTGATGAGCTTCGATCGGATGAGCCACTAGACTCGCTGGACGGGCGCGCTGCGCGGATTTCCGGCCGGTCGCGCGGGCGCCCCGCACGACGCCCGAATGATCAGCTCGGCGGGTACGGTTTCGCTCACGGGCTGGAACTGCGCGGGATTCTCGATCGCGGTCGCCAGGCGATCCAGCGCACGACCGCCCATGTCGGAAATTCTCACGCGCACCGTCGTCAGCGCCGGCACGACGAAGCGCGCCGTCGGGATGTCGTCGAAGCCGGCGATCGCGACGTCCTGCGGCACTCGCAGTCCCGCTTCGGTCAGCGCACAAAGACAACCGATCGCCATCATGTCGTTCGCCGCGAAGACGGCATCCGGCCGCATCCCGGTCGCGAGCAACTCGCGTCCGGCGCGATAACCGGACTCTTCGGTGAAATCGCCCCGCAGAACATATTCGGCGGCTCCAGGCAGCTCGCGATTGAGCGCAGCTCGGTAACCGCGCAGGCGCTCCTGTGCGTCGACGTTCACGTCGGGGCCAGCAATGTGCGCGATCGTGCGATGGCCGTTGCCGGCGAGGTGCGCGACCATTGCGTACGCGCTGCTGTAGTTGTCGACGAAGAACGAAGTGTGCGTGTGATCGATATCGACAGTGCTGATCAGCACGATCGGCAGCGAGCTGCGCACACGTTCCTGCAGGAATCGGCCGTCCACGTAGGGTGACATCACGAGCAGGCCGTCGACGCGGCCGATGAGGGCCTGCAGGGCGTTGCCCGCTTCGATGGCATCGCAATGCGTACTGGAAATCAGCAGGTGCAGGCCGCGCGCGCGCGCGGCGATGTCGATGCCGCGAATCAGCTCGGAGAAGAATTCCCCATACAGGCTCGGGAGCACGATCCCGATCGTATGGGTGCGACGGGTCATGAGACTTTGCGCGCCGCTATTCGCGACGTACTGCAGACGGGCTGCAGCCTCGAGCACGCGAGTGCGGATAGCTTCCGTGACGACGCCGGTTCCGTTCAGAGCCCGCGAAACCGATGCCATGGAGACATGAGCTTCGCGGGCCACATCTTTCAGTGTTGCACTCACGCGTCAGCCCGGACTGCGTGCTCCAGGCTCCCCCTCTTGCGGCGCTGCTTCGGACTCGCAGCTGGGCCTATTCTGCGGAGGGGCCGGAGAGGGTGTCAAACCGGGTCCCGGTCGAGCTTTCGTGCCGTGATTTCCTGCACCAGGCGCGCGTGCGCGCGGGCATCCAGCCGGTAGAAATGCATCACCAGCGCGGAGACGATCAGGCCGCCGGCGGCGACCAGCGTAATCATCAGCTTGATGGCAGCAGCGGTCTCCGGCGACTGCGGCTGATTGGCTACATAACCCGCCCAACCCAGGTAGGCGCCCAGGAAAGCGGACGAGGCGCCGAGCGCGATCTTCTGGATCAGCGTGACGAAGCCGAACACGAACGCCTCGGCGCGCACACCGGTGCGCCATTCGCCGTACTCGACGGTGTCCGGCACGATCGACCAGAAATTGATGCCGATGGAAGCGCTGCCGATCGCGTAGACGACGATGAATCCGTACAACACACCGACTTCGCGCGACTCGGAAAAATACAGGCCGACGAGCCCGGCGAACGCGATCGCGAGGCCTGCCTGCCACGCCCAGCGCTTGCCGACGTAACGTGCAGCGATCGTCCACGGCAGGATCATCGCCGTGATCGTGATCTGCATCAGGCTGGCCGCTTCGCCGGCGATCGCTTCGCTCTCGCCCAGGTAGTACTTCACGTAGTACACGAGGCCGGAGGTCACCAGCATGTTGCAGAAACTGAAAAAGCCGATGCCGGCGATGATCTGCAGGAACGGCACGTTCTGCGCGACCATGCGAAACAGGTCGCTGACCGGCGGCGGTTGCTCCTTGGCGTGCACGATCGAGGAGTCTTCACGCGTCGCGAGGAACGTCAGGATGGTGAACACCGTCGCGATAGCCGCCAGCACTGCCGTCGCGCCGAAGTAGCCGGCTGTGCGGCCGCCGCTGGTGAAATACGTGACGAGACGCGGAGTGAAGAAGCTGACGACCGCTGTTCCGAGGAAGGCGCAGATCATCCGCGCGCCTGCGAGCCAGTTGCGCTGCATGGAATCGCGCGTCATCGTCGCCATCAGTGCGCTGTAGGGAATGTTCACGAGCCCATACATCGTGCGGAACAGCACCTGCGTCGCGAACGCATAGCCGATCAGCGCCGCGCCTTTGAGCCCGGTCGGCGCAAACATCAACGCGAAGCTCACCGCCAGCGGGATGCTGCCGAATAGCAGGAACGGCCGATACTTGCCCCAGCGCGTGCGTGTGCGATTCGCGAGCACGCCGATCGCCGGGTCGATCACGCCGTCCCACGTGAGGCACAGAAAGATGATCAGGCCGGCGACTTCGCTGCGCAGCCCGAGCACATCCGTGTAGTAGTACGCGAGGAAGAGCTGCAGCGAGAACCAGTAGAAGTTGAACCCGAAATCGCCGATGCCGTAGCCGAGAATCCGCGGCAGCGGAATGCGGTCGGCTGGCGCCTCCTCTGCGGCCTTCGTCCCCTGTTGAGTCACGATTTCTATGTTGGTTGCCATATTGGTAGCTCAGGGCAGAGGTTCTCGCCAAGGCGCCAAGGACGCCAAGCTTCCGAAACGTACAATTCTGCTTGGCGCACTTGGCGTTCTTGGCGTCTTGGCGAGAGAAATTCTCTTCCTCACAAGTCATCCTCGAACGTCGTTTGCTCGATCGGCGCGCGCTCGTCGACCGGTGCGATCCAGGTGAACGAGCGCGTCGCGCGCATGTCGGCAGCCGAGCTGCCCACGTACAGTCGATACTTGCCGGGCGTGGTGATCCACGCGCGCCGGTGCACGTCGTACCAGGCCAGGTCGTGTGAGTTCAGCGTGAAGCGCACGATCTGCGATTCCCCCGGCGCCAGCTCGACCTTGTGGAAGCCCCTCAGCTCCTTCACCGGCCGCACCACATCCTGCGTCACCTCGTCGCCGACGTACAGTTGCACCGTTTCCTTGCCGGGCAGGGTGCCGGTGTTGGTGACGTCCAGGCTGACGTGAATCGGCTGGCCGGCCAGGACCTCGTCGGGCGCGCGCAGGTTCGAGTACTCGAACGTGGTGTACGACAGACCATGGCCGAAGGGGAACAGGGGCTCGATCTTTTTCTTGTCGTAATAGCGATAGCCGACGAACACACCTTCGCCGTAGTGCGCGTCGCGGCCGTTGGAGTAATACAGATAGCTCGGGTTGTCTTCGAGCCGCCGCGGAAAGGTCAGCGGCAGCTTGCCGCAGGGATTGGTCATGCCGAGCAGCACTTCTGCGACGGCGCGTGCACCTTCCTGGCCCGGCAGCCACGCTTCGACGACCGCGCTCACCCGCTCGATCCACGGCAAGCGCAGCGGCGCGCCGTTGTTCAGCACGACGATCGTGCGCGGATTCACCGCCGCGATGGCTTCGACCAGCTCGTTCTGCGGTCCGTAGAGCTCCATGTCGCGACGATCTGCCCCTTCGGTTTCCGAGGTGGTCGAGACGCCGACGAACACGATCGCGACGTCCGCGTTGCGCGCGATGCGCACAGCCTCGTCTACGGTTCCCGCAGGCGGCCGGATGCCGAAGCGGAACAGGTGGAATGCGAGCGTGCCGCTCACGTAGTCCAACTGGATCGGATAGCCGCGTCCAGCGCGCAGCTCGAGCTGCACTACGCGCATCGGAATCGGAAACAGCTCTGCTCCCGCGGGCGGCCGCGTCGGCGTCTCGTCGTCGATGATGCGCACGCCGTCGATCGTGAGCACTGCGTTGCCGACTTGCGTGAGGCTGAATTCATACGTGCCCGACTTCTGCGGCCAGAAGTAGCCGGTCCAGCGCGCGGAGATTGGATCTTCCTGCGCGGGCGTCAGGCCCTCGCCGAGGCTGAGCTTGTTGAAGTACGTATCGACGCCGGCGCTCGCGGGCCTGCCGGCGAACTTCGCGTTGGCGTAGATCGCGAACTGCAAGCCTTGCACTTCGCGTGTCGAAGTCGTGCTCAGCAAGCGGCTGTCGGCGGCGGGCGTGACGAGCTCGTTGTCCACGCCTTGCGCGTACTCGACGTGCATGCCCGACAGCTCGCGCAGACTTTCGAGCGCGGTGACGATGCGTGAGGGGATCACGTTGGCGCTACCGCCACCCTGAATGACCGCTGCATCGGCGTTCGGGCCGATCACTGCGATCGAACGCACACGCTCTTTCGACAGCGGCAGCAATCCATCGTCGTTCTTAAGCAGCGTGATGCTCTCGCGCGCGATCTCGACTGCGAGACCGCGATGACGGTCGCTGCCCAGCTCGCCAGCGGGACGACGGACTGCATCCATCACGCCCGTTCGGAACAGAGTGCGCAGCACGCGCCTGACGTTGTCATTGAGCTGCTCGACATCCACCTGCGCGTTGCGGATGGCACGCACGAGCATCTCGCCGTAGTAGCGCGCCGGGCCCGGCATCTCCAGGTCGAGGCCGGCGTTCGCAGATTCGACCGTCGTGTGGATGGCGCTCCAATCCGACATCACCATGCCGTCGAAGCCCCACTCGCGCTTGAGCACCTCGGTGAGCAGCCGGCGGTTCTCGGTCATGAACACGCCGTTGAGCCGATTGTAGGCGCTCATCATCGTCCACGGCTGCGCCTGGCGCACGATCATCTCGAACGGCGCGAGATAGATCTCGCGCAGTGTGCGCTCGTCGACATTCGAGCTGCCGATGCGACGCTGGCGCTCTTGCTCGTTCGCGACGTAGTGCTTGACGGACGCACCGACGCCTTCGCTCTGCAAGCCGCGCACGAATGCCGTGCCGACGCTGCCGCTCAACAGCGGATCTTCCGAATACGTTTCGAAATTGCGGCCCGCGAGCGGATTGCGCTGGATGTTGACATTGGGACCGAGCAGGACGTGCACGCCGAGCGCGCGCGCTTCGCGACCGATTGCAGCAGCAGCGCGCGCGACGAGCTCGGAATTCCACGTTGCCGCCATCGCGACGCCAGTCGGAAATGCAGTGGCCGCGTCGCCGCGCGTCGAGCGCACGCCGTTCGGTCCGTCGGCGAAGCGCATCGCAGGAATGCCGAGACGCGGCACGGCGATCGTCGAGAAATTGTCGGCGCCGGCGACCAGCGCGGCCTTCTCTTTCAGCGTGAGGCGCACCAGCAGATCGGCAA
>Ga0075418_10008816_pt1 | contig 11317 bp, 9 predicted proteins | sample SoiMetdeltSBSDD2_FD_81776 | JGI IMG/M metagenome (GOLD analysis project Ga0075418, IMG submission 81776) | Bulk soil microbial communities from a Populus tree surrounding site in Tennessee, USA - Soil MetaG P. deltoides SBSDD2 | ecosystem: Environmental > Terrestrial > Soil > Tree plantation...
CTCGCGGGCACGCTGACGCTCGGCGCGTCGACGGGGCCGGGCGCGCACCTTGTGCCGCTCCTTCTCTGCGAGTTCCAGCGCCGCCACGCGGACCTGGCCATCGCGCTCTCGATCTCCGACACATACGCGGTCATCGACCGCGTCGCCGACCGCGAGCTCGAGCTCGGGATCGTGGGCGCCGTGCGGCGCCATCGCTCGCTCCTCTTCGAGCCGCTGGCGCGGGACGAGATCGTGCTCGCCGTGCCGCCGAGCCACCCGGCCGCCGGAGGCGAGATCTCGGTGCCCGACCTGCGGGACGAGACGCTCGTCGTCATGCAGGAGGGCGCGGGGGTGCGGCAGGTGGTGGACGAGGAGCTGCGCCGCGCCGGCCTGCGCGTCCGCGAGCTCGAGTCGAAGCTCGAGCTGGGGCTTCAGGAATCCGTCAAGAGCGCGGTGGCGGCCGGGTACGGCATCGCGTTCATCTCGCGCACCGCGATCGAGGGCGAGCTCGCGGCGGGGACGCTCGCGGCAGCCCGCGTGACCGGGATCGAGCCGACGCGCCAGATCTGGGTCGTCCGCGCCAAGGGTCGCCGCCCGAGCCGGGCCGCGGCCGCCTTCCTCGAGTTCGCCGCGGAGCAATCCGCATGATCGTCCGCTGGGGACTGGATGCGCTCCCGGAGGTCCTTCGGGAGGTCGGGAGCGAGAAGCCGCTCCTGGTCACGAGCCGCCGCTGGGACTCGCTCGAGCTCCCGGTGGCCGCGCGCTACTCGGGCGTCAAGCAGCACGTCCCGCGCGAGACCGTCGACGAGGCGGTCGCGGCCGCAAAGGGCGTGGACGGGCTCGTCGCCCTCGGCGGCGGGAGCGCGATCGACACGACGAAGGCGGTCAGCGCCGCCACCGGGCTGCCGGTCGTCTCCATCCCCACCACGTACGCGGGCGCGGAGTGGGCCAGGGGCTTCGGCATGCGCGACCTCGAGCGCGGCGTGAAGGTGAGCGGCGGCGGCGCGCGCATCGAGGGGATCGTCTACGAAGTCGAGCTGACCTACGGCCTGCCGGAGTTCGAGACGGGCGGTACCGCCATGAACGCTCTCGCCCACACCGCCGAGGCCCTCTACGTGAAGGGCAGGAACCTCGAGGCTGACGAGAACGCCCTCGCGGGCGCTCGCCTGCTCGCCTCCGCGCTGCCCCGCGTGCTCGCCGACCTTGACGACCGCGAGGCGCGGAGGGAGCTTCTCGAGGGGGCCATGCACGCCGGCGCCGCGCTCGGAAGCGCCGGGCTCGGCCTCGGCCACGCGATGGCGCAGGCCCTCGGCGGGCGCTACGGCATCTCGCACGGGGCGCTCAACGCCGTGGTGCTTCCGCCGGCTCTCCGGTTCAACGAGCCCGTTGCCGGAGCGGAGATCGCCCGCTTCGGCAAGGCGATGGGCGCGAAAGGCGACGTGCCGGCCGCGGTCGCCGACCTGGCGCGCCTCGCCGGCTTCGAGCGGCTGCGCGACCTCGGGGTGCCCGAGCCGGAGTTGCTCGTCGTGGCGGCCGCGGCCGCCGAGCGCGCCGGCGCGAAGGCCAACCCGCGCGCCGCCTCACCCGAAGAGATCGCCGGGCTTCTCCAGAGCGTCTGGTAGCCCGGCATCGGTCCCTCCGTCTGGGGCGGAGTAGGATCGACTCACGTGAGGAGCGCCTGAGGCATGGGCGGGGCGCCGCCCGAGGTCGAGCCCCGCCGCGTCCTGCTTGTGGCCGGGATCCACTTGGCCGCGCTCTCGGCGTTCGCCTTCGCCCAGCCGCTCTTCGACCTTCTCTCCAAGAGCCCGGCCTTCTTCGCCGCGCGTGGCTCGACGGGCGCGGACGTGATCGTTTTCGCGCTCGCGCTGACGCTCGTCCCGGCCGGTGTCCTCTTGGTCCTCGAGGCCTTGGCCGGGCTGGTAGACGAGCGGCTGCGGGTGGGGCTTCATCTCTTTTTCGTCGCCGGCCTCTCCGCGCTCGTCTTTCTGCACGTGGCCGTGCGCATGGGTATCGACTTCGGGCTCGGCCTCCTCGCGGCCGCCGCGCTCGCGGGGGCAGGCGTCGCCTTCGTGTACCGCCGTGCGGCGCTCTTGCGCGCCTTCCTCACCGTGCTCGCGCCCGCTCCACTCGTCTTCATCGTGCTCTTCCTCTTCGCCTCGCCGGCGCAGCGGTTCGCCTTCCCCGAGGCGCACACCGTCCAGGGCGCCACGGCGGTGAACGCGACGACACCGGTCGTGGTCTTCGTCTTCGACGAGCTCGCGACCGCTTCCCTCATGACCCGCGAGGGGGAGCTTGACGCCGTGCGCTTCCCGGGGTTCGCCGAGCTCGCGCGCGAGTCGACGTGGTACCGGAACGCCACGACGGTCAACGCGCACACGCACCTGGCGGTCCCGGCTCTTCTGACCGGGCGCGTGCCGGAGCTGGGCTCCGTGCCTTTCTTCGCCGACCATCCAGACAACCTCTTCTCGCTCTTGGCCGACGACTACGAGCTACGCGCGATCGAAGCCCTCACGCGCCTATGCCCGCCCGGCGTCTGCCGCGGCGCCCCCACAGAGTCCTTCACAGGCCGAATGAGGTCCCTCTGGACGGATCTCGGAGTCGTCTACGCCCACCTCGTCCTCCCCGAGTCGCTCAGCTCCGACCTCCCGCCCATTACCAACAACTGGTCGAACTTCCTCGGCAGGGAGGAGGACGAGGCGGAGCGGCCGCCCGACGCAGGGGCCTCGGAAGGGAGACGGGCGCTTCGCCGCGATCTGCCTGTGTGCGGGCGGAACGTGTGCAGCTTCGCCGGCCTCGTCTCCCGTTCCAGGCGGCCGACGCTCTACTTCCTCCACTCGCTCCTGCCGCACGCCCCGTGGCTCTATCTCCCCTCGGGGCGCCGGTACGCGGGCGATGTACGCGACATCCCCGGCTCGGAGAACGGCGACTGGCTCGAGGAGTGGCCCGCGCAGCAGGGGAATCAGCGCTACCTGCTCCAGCTCGGCTACACAGATCGGGCACTCGCCGCCCTGCTCGACCGTCTCCGCGCCGAGGGGGTCTACGACGAGGCGGTGATCGTGGTAGTGGCCGACCACGGCGTCAGCTTCCAAGCCGGCCAACCGCGCCGGAACGCAACCGAGGAGAACCTGGTCGACCTCGCGTTCGTCCCGCTCTTCGTCAAGGAGCCCGGGCAGACCTCCGGCCGCGTGGACGACTCGTTCGTGAGGACGGTGGACGTCGTCCCGACGATCGCCGACCTGCTAGGCGTCGAGCTTCCCTGGCCGGTGGACGGGCGCTCGCTCGTTGGCGCGGAGGGTCCGCGTGACGGTCGGGTGGCGATCCCGGACCGGGCGGGGGAGGCGGTCACGGCGAACCTTACGTCGCTTCTCGAGGAGCGTGAGCGCGCGCTGTCGGCCCAGGTGGGCCTCTTCGGCGAGGGCGATTGGGAGCGCGTCTACGCGGCGTGGTCAGACCCCTCGCTTCTCGGGGCCCAGGTCTCCGAACTCGATGTGCTGACCGGAGACGGCTCGGCGAAGCTCGACGGGGAGCGTTTTCTCCGGCAGATCCGACAGGGGGCCGGGACCGTTCGGACCTACCTCACAGGGTCGATCGAGGGCGACGTCCCCGCCGGGACCTCTCTGGCGGTGGCGGTCAACGGCGTCGTCGTCGCGCAGGGCCGCTCCTACGAGGACGGGGACGAGATCGCCTTCGGCCTGCTCGTCCCGGAGGAAGCCTTGCGCGGCGGCAGCAGCCGGGTGGAGCTGTTCGTCGTCGGCTCGAACGTCGGCCGGCCGAGCCTGGTACGGCTGAAGAGCGGGAGCGGCTGAGGCCGTCGCTGCACGGGGACGTGCAGGGGCCGCCATGCACGCCGGCGCCGCGCTTCTCCAGAGCGTCTGGTAGGCGCAATCGGGCACAATGCCGCCGTGGCGGACGACTGGCGCATCACCGTGGACTTCGACGACGAGGGCGACGGCACGCAGCTTGTGGAGTGGCTCTCGGCGCGGCGGCTGGAGGCGGAGGAGCGCGAGCGCCTCGGCGGCCGCGTGGTCGTCAGCCGCGACGGCCCGCGGGTCTTCCTCTACGCCGACGACGAGCAGCAGGCGCGCGACGCGGACGGTTTCGTGCGCGCCCATCTGTCCTCCGAGGGGCGTCCGGCCAACGTGTTGCTCGAGCGCTGGCACCCGGTGGAGCAGGACTGGAAGGACCCGTCCGTTCCGCTGCCAGAGACGGCCGACGAGCTCCAGGCCGAGCACGAGCGACAGCAGGAGCGCGAGGCCGCCGAGTCCTTCGCGAGCGGCCACGCCGAGTGGGAGGTGCGCGTTTCCCTTCCCGACCGCGATGCGACCGACGCACTGGCCGAGCAGCTCCAGGCAGAGGGACTCCCGGTCGTCAAGCGCTCGACGTTTCTCCTCGTCGGCGCGGCGAACCGCGACGACGCCGAAGCGCTCGCAGAGCGGCTTCGCGGCGAGTCCCCGCAGGGTGCGAAGGTCGAGGTCGAGCCCGGCGGCGGAATGGTCTGGGAGGTCATGCCGCACAACCCGTTCGCCGTGTTCGGCGGCCTCGGGGCCTGACAGGCTCCGTCCCGTCGGCTAGGCTTCTCCTGTACCGGTCCGCGAGGAAAGGAGGCTGACAATGGATGTTGCCCCAGTGTCTTGCCTCCGCGGTCCCGACGGCTTCTTCTAGCAGCCGAGCCTCCCGAAAGCCTGCTCGAGACCGCGCAAGCGCGTGTCCAGAGCCCCTGCAATGAAAAAGGAGTCCTCGGTTGTCCCTTGATTTGAACGCGCTCGGATGGAGCCCGAGCCGTGAACGAGAGTTCGAGCTGTACGCCGGCGACGCGCTGGCGCCGGCGCGGGTTGCCGCGCAACATCGCGGCGCCTACGTCGTCTACGCGGCGTCCGGCGAGCGGCCCGCCGAGGTTGCGGGCCGGCTTCGGCATGAGGCCGCGAGCGCGGTCGACCTCCCCGCGGTCGGAGACTGGGTCGCGGTCGCCGACGGCCCCAACGCGGCCGCGGCGACGATCCACAGTGTCCTCGAGCGCGAGACCGTGTTCCTGCGCAAGGCCGCCGGCGACGAGAGCGTCGAACAGGTCGTCGCGGCCAACGTCGACGTCGTGTTCCTCGTGAGCGCGTTCGGTGACGACCTCAACGTCCGCCGGATCGAGCGCTACCTCGCCGCCGGCTGGGAGAGCGGTGCGCAGCCCGTCGTCGTGCTCAACAAGAGCGACCTGGCCGAGGATCTCGACGCGGCGGTGGCGGAGGTCGAGGCGGTCGTCTTCGGGGTGCCGATCCACGTCGTCAGCTGCCTCGGGGGCGCGGGCGTCGAGGAGCTCGAGCCCTACTTCTCCGGAAACCGGACGGCGGCGCTCCTCGGCTCCTCCGGTGTCGGCAAGTCGACCCTCCTCAACCGGTTGCTCGGTTGGGAGCGCCAGGAGACGCAGGGCCTGCGCGACGACGGAAGGGGGCGTCACACGACGACGCACCGCGAGCTTGTCCCGCTCGGGAACGGCGGGCTCGTCCTCGACACCCCCGGAATGCGCGAGATCGCCCTCTGGGACGCCGAAGGCGGCGTCGACGAGACGTTCTCCGACGTGGCCGAGCTGGCGGCAGAGTGCCGGTTCGCGGATTGCGCGCACGTGAGCGAGCCCGGCTGTGCGGTCCTCGCGGCGCTTGCGGACGGCACCTTGTCCGAAGAGCGGTTCGAGAGCTATCGCAAGCTTCTCGGCGAGCTGAAGCACCTCGAGCTGAAGACGGACGCACGCGCGATGGCGGAGCAGCGCAAGGCCCGACGGCGCTTCGCGCGCTCGATGAGGAAGACGAGCTACTGAGAGTTCGATGGAGATCCGGCCGGCACCCGAGCGCGAGAATCGCGCGAGTAGAAGCCGCATCGGCATCCTGCGCCCGCTCGGGATCAGGGACTTCGCCCTGCTCTGGGCCGGGGCGACCGTCTCGCTGGCCGGCGACGGCGTCTACATCGTCGCGATCGCGTGGCAGGTCTACGAGCTCTCGAACTCGCCGACCGCGCTCTCGCTAGTCGGGCTCGCCTGGACGTTGCCGATCGGCATCTTCGTGCTGATCGGGGGCGTGATCTCCGATCGCTTCGAGCGGCGCCGGATCATGATCGCCGCGGACCTCGTGCGTGCGGGCGCCGTCGCGACGATCGGCGTCCTCGTGCTCACCGGGGCGGTCGAGCTGTGGCACCTGATCGTCCTCGCGGCCGTGTTCGGGACAGGCGAGGCCTTCTTCGGCCCGGCGTTCATGTCGATCGTGCCCGAGATCGTGCCGCGGCATCTCCTCCTGCAGGCGAACTCGCTCGACCAGTTCATTCGCCCCTTCGCCTTCCTGCTCGTCGGCCCCGCGCTCGGCGGCTGGATGGTCGCGACCATCGGGCCCGGGCAGGCGTTCATGCTCGACGCGGGCACGTTCCTGGTCTCCGCGGCGGCGATCTTCCTCATGCGGCACCGGCCGGCTCCGCGCGAGGCCCCCGAGGAGCGAATCTCAATGCTGCGCGACCTCCGGGAGGGCTTCGTCTTCGTGCGGGCGCACGCGTGGCTCTGGGCAACCCTGCTGGCGGCGGCCGTCTTCCTGCTCGCCTACTGGGGCCCTGTGGACGTCCTCGTGCCGTATCTCGTTCGCAACGAGCTCGGCGGTGATGCGAGCGACTTCGGGCTCGTGCTCGCCTGCGGCGGTGTCGGTGCGCTCCTCGCCGCCTTCCTGCTCGGCCAGCGTGGGTTTCCGCGGCGGCACATCACGTTCATGTACTCGGCCTGGGGGCTCGGCTCCCTCGCCCTCGTCGGCTTCGGCCTCGCGACCGAGGTGTGGCAGATGCAGGCGATCAGCCTGGTCGAGGGCGCGCTCTTCACCTCGGGGATGGTCATCTGGGGAACCCTCGTGCAGACGCTCGTCCCGGGCGAGCTGCTCGGGCGCGTGACCAGCCTCGACTGGTTCGTGTCGACGAGCCTGGTCCCCATCTCTTTCGCGCTCACCGGGCCGGTTTCTGCCGGGCTCGGTGCGCAGACGACGCTCGTCGCGGCCGGCTTCGCGGCCGCCGCCGTGACCTTCGCCTTCCTCTTCGTCCCCGGCGTGCGCGACACGGAGCGCGACGACAGCCTCGAGGAGGCCCGCGCGAGCGTCGGGAGCTAGGCGGTGCGCCGACGCGGCGCGACCCCGAGGACGAGCAGGGCCGCGACGACGCCGAGGGCGCCGCACGCGAGCCAGAGACCGGTCGGGCTGAGGGCGTACACGGCCGTCCCAACCGCCGGTGCGAAGACGAGCCCGAGCGCCCACGTGAGCCCGAACGCACCTTGATAACGGCCGCGCAGGTGCACCGGGGCGAGCTCGGCCACATACGCCTGCGCCACCGGCGCCGAGGCGATCTCCCCGATCGTCCAGATGACGACGGTGACGGCGAGGAGCGGCACGTCGGTCGCGATCGCGGTGAGAGCGAACCCGGCGCCGGTGAGGAGGGTGCCGGCCGCGATGACGGGACGGCGAGGATGGCGCCCGGTGATGGTCGTCATGGGAAGCTCGAGGAGCACGACTACGAGCCCGTTCAGCGACATGAGCGCACCGAACGTCGCGAATGAGAAGCCGTTGTCGACCACGTGGAGCGGCAGCGCGCCCTGCTGCTGGAAGTAGACGAACGCGCTCAGCAGGGACGCGATCAGGAGGAGCAGGAACGGACGGTCGGCGCGCACGGCCCGCAGTAGCTCGCCGGGGCGCTCGTCGGTGCGGCGCGACCGTACGCCTTCGGGGAGGAAGAGGAGGGCGGCGAGCCCGAAGGCGGTCGAGCAGGACGCCTCGACGACGAAGAGGAGGAAGAACGACCGCTCCGCGAGGAAGCCGGCCGCGAGCGCGCCGACGGCGAAGCCGACGTTGATCGCCAGCCGGTAGAGCGCGTATGCGGTCAGACGGCCCGCGGGCGGGACGATGTCTGCGAGGAGCGCTGCCGAGGCGGGGCGGTAGAGCTCGGCCGCGAGACCGGCGAGCGCCGACAGCACGAGGACGACCCCGAGCGTCTCCGCCTGGGAAAGGGCCAGCATCGTGGCGGCAGCCGAGAACATGGAGACCGCGGTCGCGTTACGCCTCCCGATCCGGTCGGCGAGATATCCACCCAGCAGGGACGCGACCAGTGCGCCGAGCCCGTACGAGCTGACCGCGGCGCCGGCCTGCGCAGGCGAGTAGCCCTCCTCGGTCAGCCAGATGACGAGGAAGATGAGCACGAAGCTCCCGAGGCGGTTGACGAACGACCCGCCGAACAGCACCCAGGCCGCCGGAGGCATCGAGCGGACGTTGCGCCAGAGGCTCGGAGGGGAGTCCGAGGTCGCCACGAGCCATAAGCTAATCAAATGTGTGGGATTAGGAACTCGGTGGTATAGTCAGACCGTCGTGGCCGAAGCCATCACCGTTGACGTGCTCGTGGTCGGAAGCGGGGCCTCCGGCCTCGCGGCCACCGTCTCCGCCGAGCAGGCCGGAGCGCGCGTCGCGCTCGCCACCAAGGGCTCGGTGCAGTCCTCGAACTCGGCGAAGGCCCAGGGAGGCATCCAGGCGGCCTTCGGCGAGGACGACTCGCCGGACATCCATGCGGAGGACGTCTGGAAAAGCTCGCACGAGACCGCGGACATGACCCTCGTGCGCATCCTCACCTCGGAGGCGCCGGGCACGATCCACTGGCTCGAGGAGCAGGGCGTCGAGTTCACGCGCGAGAACGGCGGCTACCGCCTGGCGCGCTGCGGCGGCGCGAGCCGCAAGCGGCTGCTCCAGGTGGGCGACCAGACCGGTCTCGCGATCACCAGTGCCCTGCGCGAGGCCGTCGAGTCATCGAGCGCGCTCGTTCTCCCCAAGTCGCCGCTCACAGAGCTCGAGCGGACCGGCTCCGGCTGGCGCGCGCACTGCGGCGACCACATGGTCGAGGCCGGCGCGGTCGTCCTCTCCGCCGGCGGCCGCTGCTTCCGGGAAGCCGAGGAGCGCGGCGAGCTGACCACGAACCATCCCGGCGCCACGGGCGAGACGACCATGATCGCGCTCGACCTCGGCGCCGAGGCGCGCGACCTCGACGCCCTCCAGTACCACCCCAACGGCGGCCTGTGGCCGGACAATCTCAAGGGCTATTCCATTCCAGAGACCACGCGCGCGTACGGCGCGGTGCTCGTCAACGCCGACCGCGAGGAGTTCACCGACTCGCTGGGGCCGCGTGACGAGGTCTCCCAGGCGATCGTGGACGAGGTCGAGAAGGGGAAGGGCGTGAAGACTCCCGACGGCCGGCCCGCCGTCTGGCTCGACACGACGCGGATCCCCGAGGCGGACGCGGAGGTCTCCCTCCCGTACATGCTCCGCCGCTACCGGGCCGCCGGGGTCGACCCGCTGCAGGAGCCGATCCTCACCTATCCAATCCTCCACTACCAGAACGGAGGCCTCGTGATCGACGAGCACGCAGAAACGACGGTCGAGGGCCTGTTCGCCTGCGGCGAGATCGCGGGCGGCACCCACGGCCGAAACCGGATGATGGGCAACTCGCTCCTCGAGTGCTGCGTCTTCGGCCGCCGGGCCGGGGCTGCCGCGGCGAAGGCGGCCGCGTGATGGCCGTCGCCACCGATCTTCAGAAGGTCGTCGAGGACGCCGCTGCGCACCTGTACGTCTGGGCGCTGAAGGACATCCCGCAGGACCTCCGCGACGCGCTCGCCGACGCTGCCGACACCGAGACGTCGGTGCCGGGTCAGCGGGTGCTCCAGACGATCCTGCGCAACGTCCAGGTGGCGGAGGACGAGAAGAACCTCGTCTGCCAGGACACCGGCATCGCCGTCTACTACTGCCGCGTCGGGGAGCACTTCCCGCTCCACCCGGCCCGCATCTACGAGGCGCTGTACGACGGCACCGAGCGCGCGACGGTCGAGCATCCGCTGCGCTCGAACACGGTGCACACGCTCACCCGTGAGAACACCGGGCAAAACGTCGGCTACCGCGTGCCCATCGTCCACTGGGACTTCGTCCAGGGCTGGGACGGCCTCGACGTGAAGTGCGTTCCCAAGGGCTCCGGCTCGGAGAACATGAGCTTCCTCAAGATGTGCGTCCCCGCCGACGGGGTCGCGGGCATCAAGCGCTTCGTGCTCGACTCGATCGTCGGCGCGGGCGGAAAGCCCTGCCCGCCCGGGATCGTCGGCGTCGGGATCGGCGGCTCGGCCGACTACGCGATGCACCTCGCCAAGGAGGCGATCGCGCGCCCCGTCGGAACGCGGAACCCCGACCCGCTCGTCGCCCAGCTCGAGGACGAGCTCAAGGACCTCCTCAACGAGACGGGCATCGGCCCGATGGGCCTCGGCGGCGACGTCACAGTCCTCCAGTGCCACATCGAGCACGCCGACACGCACATGACCCTGAACCCCGTCGCCGTCAACTACCAGTGCTGGGCTGCACGCCGGGCCAGCGCGCACGTCAGCGCCGACGGTGTCGTCGACTACGACAGGGAGGCCTGATGGCCGAGCAGCACGTCACCTTCCCCGCGTCCGAGGAGGCCATCCGCGAGCTGCGCGCCGGGGACTCGGTGCTCGTCGACGGGCACATCATCGGCATCCGCGACCGCACGCAGGTGCGCATCTTCGACCAGGGAGTCGAGCCGCCCATGGACCTCACGGGCGCCTTCCTCCTCCACACGGCCCCAGGCGTGCGCAAGGTGGCCGAAGGCAAGTACGAGAAGGTCTGCATCGGTACCACGACGAGCGCCCGCATGGTGCGCTTCACCGAGCCCCTCGGCCGCGACTACGGCGTGCGGGCCATCTGCGGCAAGGGCGGGCTCCCCGACGAGGCGATCGAGCCGATGAAGCGGCTCGGGATGGTCTACTTCGCCATCGTCGGCGGTGCCGCGGCGCTCGAGACCACTCAGATCGAGGAGATCGAGGAGGTCTACTGGGAGGAGCTCATGCCCGAGTGCCTCTGGAAGTTCCGGGTCAAGGACTTCGGCCCGCTGACCGTGGCGATCGACTCGCACGGGACCTCGCTCTACCACGACGTGCAGGAACAGGCGCAGAAGCGATTGGAGGATCTGTATGCCCGGCTCTAGCCTCGGCCCCCCCAACGGGTTCCTCGACGTGCCGGCGCGCTCGCCCAAGCCGCGCACGAAGGGCCTCACCCACGTGATCGACAAGGGGATGAACCTCCGCGACATCGAGGGCCTCTTCGACACCGCCGGCGAGTACGTCGACATCGTCAAGCTCGGCTGGGGCACCTCGTACGTCACGAACAACCTCGAGAAGAAGATCGCGCTCTACCGCTCCTTCGACACGCCGATCGTCTGCGGCGGCACCCTCTTCGAGGCGGTCTTCGGCCGTGGCAAGCTCGACGGGTTCAAGAACTGGCTCGAGCACTAC
>Ga0075418_10008818_pt1 | contig 11314 bp, 9 predicted proteins | sample SoiMetdeltSBSDD2_FD_81776 | JGI IMG/M metagenome (GOLD analysis project Ga0075418, IMG submission 81776) | Bulk soil microbial communities from a Populus tree surrounding site in Tennessee, USA - Soil MetaG P. deltoides SBSDD2 | ecosystem: Environmental > Terrestrial > Soil > Tree plantation...
CAATCGCGCTGGGATGGTGGCCGCTGGCGGCCCTGTTCCTCGCCCTTCGACTGGCCGGCGCCAACCTCGACGGCGCTGTCGCCCGCGCCCGCGGCGTGAGCCGGCCGTGGGGATTCGTGGTCAACGAAATCGGCGACCGCACCTCGGACCTGCTGACCTTCGCCGGCCTGGCGGTCTTCGCGGCGCGACAGCACGGCCCCGGCTTCCAATGGCTGTCCTGGTCTGTGCTTCAGGTGCTGGTGGCCGCACTGGCCGCGACGCTGCCGACGTTCGCATCCCTGGCCGCAGCGGCCGCAGGCGCGACGCGGCGCAATGGTGGCCCGCTGGGCAAGACCGAGCGTTGCTTGTTCGTCCTGCTGGCCACGGCGTTTCCGGTCATCATGCCGATCGTCCTGACGCAGCTGGTGAACGGTTCGATCCTCACCACCGTGCTGCGGCTGCGTGCGGCGCGCCGCGAGCTGGCGGAGAAGCGCCAGCAGGAGCAGGAGCGTGCCGAGGTGGCCGAGCAGACTGCCGACACCCGCCCGATCTTGTCGGTGGTGGCAGCATGAACGCGATCTCCTACGTGCTACGGCACTGGATGTGGCGGCTGGTGAGCGCGCTTTCGGGCGGGCTGACCGTGAGCGGCAAGTGGCTCGCATCCGGCGGCTGCATCGTGGTGGCCAACCACTCCTCGCATGCCGACACCGCGGTACTGCTGGCCGCTCTTCCCCCCAAGGCCAAGCCCGTGTTCGGGGCGGCTGCCGACTATTGGTTCGACGTCCCGGTCCGCCGGTTCATCGCGACCTCGCTGGCCGGTGTGCTGCCGGTGCGGCGGTCCGGCGGCGGCTCGTACGACGCGCTGCTGGCTGCGGCTCGCCCCGCGCTGAAGGCCGGACGCACCGTCGTCATCTACCCCGAGGGCACTCGCTCGACCGATGGCACCATCGGCGAGTTCCGTTCCGGCGCATTGCGGTTGGCGCGGGAATGCGGTGTGCCGATCGTGCCGGTCGCGATGACGGGCACTGCCGACGTGCTGCCCAAGGGCGGCCGCTGGTCTCCCGCCCCGATGCAGGTCCGCATCGGCGAACCCGTCGATCCGACCACTGCCTCGGCTGCGGAGCTGCGCGAGCACGTGCTGGCATTGCGCGACGGCCTGCAGCCGGACGTCGTCAGGCGCTATGCGCTGGCGGCGTGAGCGCTGCTACTTCATCGTGGACGCGAGGCGAATCTTCCACCGGACGACGCTGGCGTAGCACACCGAGAGCACTCCAAGCATGACGATGTCGAACGTCCATGCCGACGCGGTGTGCTTCCAGTGGGAGTCGTGAGGGATGACCGCCACCGTATTCGTCAGATCGACCGTCGACGCGGTGGCGGCCAAGCCCCATCGCGCCGGGGTAAGCCACGAGACCGGGTCCAGCGGCCGGTTCGTCACCGGGATAAAGCCGCCGGCGAGCACCAGCTGTGTCATGACCGTCACCACCATCAGTGGCAGAACCTGATTGCTGTTCTGCGCCAACGCCGAAACGAAGAGGCCAACGATCGCCGCCGCCACACAGGTCGCCGCGATGTCGACAAACAGCTCCAACCTCGGCGCGCCCAGCACCACCGCGCCGAGCGGCGCGCCCTTGCCGATCGTGGGCGCTGTCACGATGAGCACCAGGATCGCCGACTGAACCACCGCGGCCGTCCCGAAGACCGCGATCTTGGCCGCGAGATACGCCGACGCCGACAACCCCGCCGTCTGTTCGCGACGGAAGATGACGCGTTCGCCGACCAAATCCCGAATTGTGAGCGCCGTCCCCATGAAGATCGCGCCGAGGTTCAGCAAGACCACGATCTGCTTGGGCTCGTTCGGTGAGGCGCTCTCTAAGGCGGCTTTGCCGAAGCCGGTGTCGCCGGCCACCGCAAGTGGCAGCAGTCCGAGGAGGAACGGCATTAGCACCAAGAACATGAAATAGCCGCGGTCGGCCCGAATAAGCCGCACCTGGCGGCGAGCAATCGTCGAGAATTGGCGCCATAGCCCGGTTCGCACGGGTTTCCCCAGGGCCGCAAGGTGTTCCGGCGCGGCCGGGCCGGCAGATCCGACGGGGTGCTCGGCGCGCTCAAGGAATCGCCTGTGGGCCGCATCGGGATCGGCGCCGATGTGGGTGAAGATGTCGGCCCAGTCGGTCGTTCCCATCGCCGGTCCCAATTCACTCGGCGGTCCACAGAATGCGGTCTTACCCCCGGGCGCTAGCAACAGCACCTGATCGCAGACGTCCAGGTACGCCAATGAGTGCGTCACCACCACGACAATGCGGCCAGCGTCAGCAAGCTGGCGCAGCATCTTCATCACGACCTGATCGAGAGCGGGGTCAAGCCCAGTCGTGGGCTCATCGAGGACCAGCAGCGACGGCCCGGTCAACAGTTCCAACCCGACCGACGCGCGCTTACGCTGTCCGCCCGACAACTTATCGATGCGTGTTTCGGCGTGCGGCGTCATTTCCAGTTCCTCGAGCACCTGCCGCACCACCCACTGCCGCTCTTCTTTGGTGGTGTCTGGCGACATCCGCAATTCCGCCGCGTAGCCCAACGCCTGGTTGACGGTGAGCTGCCGATGCACGACGTCGTCCTGCGGCACCATCCCAATTCGGTTGCGCAACGACGCGTACTCGGCGTGAATGTTGTGCCCGTCGAACGACACCGCCCCGCCGGTGGGCCGCGCTCCGCCCACCATCACGTTCAACAGGCTGGACTTCCCCGAACCCGATGGTCCGATCACCGCCGTCAGCGTGGCTGGTTTGGCGGAGAACGAAACCCGGTCCAGCAGTGTGTGATTGCCGCCGATCGTCAGACTCACGTCGCACACATCGAGGCCACCGGCCTTCGCGGCAGGTTCTGTGCGACGAACGAGCGTGCCGTTGGCGAAGACCATGTCCACGTTGGCGATCGTGACGACGTCGTTCTCACTCAAGTAGGCGTCCTTGACCCGCTGGCCGTTGACAAAGGTGCCGTTGCTGCTGATGTCCTGGATCTGCATCCCCTGCGCAGTCGGTACCAGGCGGGCGTGGTGGCGTGAGGCAAGCAAGTCGCCGATGACGATGTCGTTGTCGACTTCGCGCCCGATGGTGGTCGATCCGGGTGGCGCGGCTGCGGGTACGCCGGGCCGCAAGAAACGGATCAACGTAGTGACGATGTCCACCACGTCTGTCTTGACGTCGGCATCGCGCTTCCCCGGAATCGTGGTTCGATCATCCGGCGGGAAGTCCGCCGATTCGCCGTCATGGCCGAGTCCGAACGTCACCCGCGGACCGTTAGGGTCACCGATGTGGATCGCCTGCCCGTCTCGAATGTTCACAGACGACACTCGCTCGCGATCGACGAACATGCCGTTCGTGCTTGAGTTGTCGATCGCGACCCAGTGATGGTCGAGGTAACACAGCACCACGTGAGCCCGCGAGACCATTGGCTGCGGCAGCCGCACGTCCGCATGCACATCGCGCCCGATCACGACGTCGCCACCCGGCCCGAACGTGCGGTGCCAACCACCGGCGTACACGGTGATCGTAGGCGGCAGCGGCCGACTCATCTGAACAATCTATCGGTCCGCGTTACGACCACGCGGCAATCACCGCGGAAAGTCCCGCAGTGAACAGCACGCACACGATGATCATGTACACCCCGTAGAGCCGTCGCAGCAAGGGGTGCAACAGCTTTGACAGCAGCCAGACCGCCAGCCCGACCGTCGAGATTCGCAGCCCACGCTCCAGCAGGGTCCAGCCGGCCAGCTGCCACAGGTCGATATGGTGCTCACCGGCTGCGCGGGCGTACACCTTGACGGGGATGCCCGACAACGCCTGATTCATGATCGCGCTCGGCCCCGCGGAGAACTGGTCGAATGCCGTCGCCGCCATCCGCGTCGTAGTCAGTGGCGCTGGCAACAACACACCGCGTGACGCGAGCCACGCGTTGGTCAGCACGCCGAGCACCGAACCCCCGATCACCGCTGCCGCACATGGCATCACGCGGCGCGGAACGGCGGCGGCGAACAGAAGCAGCGCCATCTCGGCAACGATGAACCAACTCAGCGCCTCGGCGAAACCCCATAGGAACGCCAACGGCAGGCCGTACGGGCCGCCGATTACGCGGGCGATCGCCGACCAGACACGTGATCGACGCTCCTGCATGTCGTCCCGGTCATCCACGATGACCCCCGAAATACACACGACAAGAACGCAATTCGCCGGTCATCCGAGGAGGTACGCCAACGGGAGCACGAGCAGCAACGAGTCAATCCGGTCGAGCAGACCTCCGAATCCCGGCAGCCACGTGCCAGCGTCCTTCACTTGAGCCTGACGCTTCACCATCGACTCGAGCAAGTCGCCGAGCAAGCCGCCGAACGCGACCGCGATCAGCAGCCCGATCGAAATCGTGCCGAGCAACGTGAGCACCACGAACGCCCCGATGAACGCGCCGACCAGTCCGCCGATCGTCTTGTTTGGGCTCAACGGGGACAACGGCTTACGCGCCCAGCCGAAGCGGCGCAACCCTTTTCCGCCACACCAGGCGGCGACGTCGGCGGCGGATGCGGCGAAGGCCACCAGGAAGGTGTCTGGCCACACCATCACCAGGTGGGCCAGGGACCAGCAGATCCACACCGAACCGAAGGCGGTGAACGCGGTCCGCCTGCCACCGTGCTCGACGTCACCGCCGAGCACCGAGGGCAGCGCACAGGCCAACACGATGATCGGCGCGAGGCCCAACAGCGATGGGCGCAGCCATGCCGCCAACGGGTACAGGACACCCAACGCCAGCAAGATTCCGGTATCGACCCTGCTGAGTCTCACCAGGCGCGCGTACTCCATCACCGCGACGACTGCCAGAGCGGCGGCCAAAGCGGCGGTGGGGCCGCGACCCATCCAGACCGGGATTCCGACTATCGGTGCGATGAGCACCCACGTGGTCCACTTCTGGATCAATTCCCGCTTGCGTGACGCAAAGACGGCGATTCCGCCGATCACCAGGATCGCCACCGTGACCCACATGAAGAAGACGGCTCGGGCGTAGAGGTGGATGTGCAGTGGGCCGAGGTCGAGGTTGAGATGCATCCGCCGATCGAAATGAACAATCGACAGGTACCAGTCGATGAGCATCAGCGGGGCCCAGTCGGTACTCGGCCGACAGGCCTCGCGTCCATTAAGCCTCCTGGCAGACTGCGGTTCAGGGACACGATAAGCCGTACCGACAGATCCGGTACCCGAAAACGGATGTCGGGCATTCGACATCGGAAGTTCGTCGTCGTATTCGATTCGGCCGTAACCGCGGTGGCTGACAGGTTTATCGTGAGCCGGTGGAAGGCACGCCTTTTGGCCGCTACCAGCTGATTGAGCTGCTGGGCCGCGGCGGAATGGGCGAAGTGTGGCGCGCCCACGACACCACCATCGACCGCGTGGTGGCGTTGAAGATGCTGCTGCCCCACTACGCACAGGACCCTGACTTCGAGACGCGGTTCCGCCGCGAAGCCCGCGCCGCAGCGCGACTCGACGACCCGCATGTCGTACCGATCCATGACGTCGGCGAGATCGACGGCCGGCTGTATGTGACCATGCGGCTGATCAACGGCGTCGACCTGCAAACCCTGTTGGACGCCGGACCGCTCGAGGCCGGCCGCGCGGTCCACATCATCGAGCAGGTCGCGTCGGCGCTCAACGACGCGCACCAGGCGGGACTGGTGCACCGCGATGTCAAACCGTCCAACATTCTGTTGACGCACAACGACTTTGCGTACCTCATCGACTTCGGCATCGCCCGCGTTGTTGGTGAAACCGCGTTGACGTCCGCCAACACCACGATCGGCACTTGGGCCTACATGGCACCCGAGCGCTTCAGCAAGGGTGAGATCGAACCCAGCTCGGACATCTACGCATTGACATGCGTGCTCTACCAATGCCTGACCGGTCAACCCCCGTACCCGGGCGAGGCGCTGGAGCAGATCGCGGTGGGCCACATGGTCGCGCCGCCGCCCAGGCCGTCCGAGGAGCGCGGCACAGTTCCGATGGCGATGGATCGCGTGATCGCCACCGGCCTGGCCAAGCAACCGACCGACCGCTATCCGAGCACCGTGGACATGGCCGCAGCAGCCCGCCGGGCCATCACCGAGCCGACGACGAGTCCGGTCCCACCCGTCCCACCGGACTCGGCGCAGACCCAACCGTGGCACGCCAATCGCGGTGCGCCACCGACCATGCCCGCACGGCTCGGCGCACCATCCATTGCGCCGGTGCCGCCGAACTGGGCACCGGCCGCGAAGCCGCCAGGCCGGCGCCGCGGCGTCTTGATTGGCGCTCTTGCCGCTGTCGCGGTGCTGGTCGTGGGTGGCGTCATCGTCGGTGTGACGCTCACTCAGCGCGACAACCGCGCCACCACCGTCCCGCCCACCACCGCCACCCCAGGTGAGAGGGGCGTCGGCGCGCCAGCCAACACGGGTGCCTTTACCGGTACGTACCGGGCGGACTTCAGCGCACCAACCCTCATCGAGGGCGGACCGCTCGAAGGTACGACGCCGCAGACGGCCACATGGGCAATCCGTTCGGTGTGCCGCCCAGGCGGGTGCGTGGCGACGGCCTCACGCGTGAGCGGCGACGGTCCGCCGGTGACGAGCCTGGTGTTCGACCAGATTGAAGGGCGCTGGTTCGCCGTGGGCACCGGCTCAGAACAATGCCAGGGCGCACCCGCCGAAATCTGGGTTGTGTTGACGTTGCAGCCACGCCCCGACGGCACCCTCACGGGCGAAGCTACGGGAACAACCAGCAATACGTGCTCGGGACGACAAACCGTGACGTTCACCCGCACGGGGGACGTCGACGTCGACAGCCTCCCCGATCCGGCCAGCCTCCCGCCGCGGGTCGTGTCGCCCGCCGAAGGGTTGCGCGGTCGCTATCACAGCACGCGAAAGTTCACCGGCGGCTTCGGACTAATGGAAGGCGACTACCAAGTCGTCACCAACTGTCTTCGCACGGGCGACCGGTGCATGAGCTATTTCCATGCGCCAGCCGATTTCCGGCCGTTGGTTTTCAACGGCGGGACCTGGACGCTGGACACCTCGAACGAGGGCAAGTGTGACGACGGCAGGATCTTCGACCTGAGGGCCACCGGCCAGTATCCGATGCCACAACCATCACAGGACCCGATCCCGCAGCTCACCGGGCACGGTCACTGGGAGCAGACCGGGGCGTGCGCGGTCACCACGGACTTCGACGAAACATTCACGCGCACAGGCGATTAGCACTCCGTCGCCCGATGCCCGCGCAGACAGCAACTTCACGTATCTATCGAAAAACCTATTGAGCCTTGGTCATTGGCCGCGCAGCGGCAAACCAGCTACCGCCTCAAGAATTCGACAAGAAGAGTCCAAGGATGCGTTTAGCGGCCGGTCCTACGTTCGCGTCGTCAACTCGACCGCGGTCCACCCGGGACCGCCTGACCAAAGGAAACAACATGAACACCACTCACAACCTGAAGAAGGTGATTGTCGGGGCGCTGCTGTCCGGCGGCGTCGCGCTGGCCGGATTGGGGCTCACCACAGGCACCGCCCAGGCCGCGCCGCAAGGACCTGGCCCGACGATCGACCACTCTGACTTCGGTGTCCCCGTAGTCGAGTGCATCCAGTGCGGTCGCAACCTCCCCGGCAAGCTGGACATCCCCAGCATCAACCCGGCCGGCAAGGTGCCCGTCGCCGTCCAAGGCGTCGGCTAAGAACATCGTTTGGCCGTCCGCCGGTTCGCCGGTGGGCGGGTCGAACGCGCGCTGGTGGACTGCTGCGAATCTACGAAACATTCACGTGCACAGGCGATTAGCGCTGCGTCGCACAGGCCCGCCCGCCGGGTCGTCACGGCGGAAAAACCTTCTTGACGCTGCCGTCCGCATTGACTTGCATGTAACCCGTACCTGGGGCCGCGGAATGGATCGCCAGCTCCAGGCCGCCACCCTCAGCGCCCGAGACGATCAGGTAGGTCTGGCTGCCGTCGGGCGCACCGAGGGCTTGGGGCGCACCAGCCAACGTGGCGGCCACCGCGTTCGCGTCGAATGCGCTGAGATCGGCGAGCACGTCGAACGAACTAGTCGTCGTGTCCGCCCCCCAACCGTTCCACTTGCCGTCGCGGTACATGAAGTCCTGTTCGACGTGGCTGTTGTTCGGGGAGACGCGCTCGAGCACCGCGTAGGCGGGGTAGACCACCAACTGGAATCCCATTGTGTCCCCGAACTTTTCTCGCATGGTTGCCAGCAGGCCGCTCAGCCCGTCGGACGTCTGGAGTTGTGTCGGTCCGGTGGGCGTCGACTGGGTTGAGGTCGGTGCAGAGGTACTGCCCGGGACCGTCGTGTTGGTGCCGGGCGCGGATGACTTCGTGCCTGGCGCAGACGGGAGCCGCTGTTCGGTTGGCTGAGCCCTCGTGGTCGGGCGATTGGTTGAACTCCCGTCAGGCCAAACGATGACTGCGACGACGGCGATGACAATGACGACGACGGTCACTAGGCCCGCCAAAATCCAGACGGCGGGGTTGTGCCACCAGGGAGATGGAGACTGCATGGCGGGCGGAGACCAAGGCGCGGGTTGGGGAGGCGCGTTGTATTGGGGAGGCGCGTTGTATTGGGTGGCTGCGCTCGCCGGCGCTGGGCTCGGCCCCGTATCGGGGTAAGGGACCGGCGCGGACCAACTGGGTGCAGGCGGTGGCGAGGTAAACGGTGCGGGCGGAGCGTGCGGGATCGGCGCGGTTAGCGCGGCGCGGGCACCAACCGCCAGGTCTTTGGTCGTGGCGTAGCGGTGGTCGGGGTTCTTGGCCATGCCGGTCGCGATGACCTGGTCCATCTGTGGTGAAATCCCGGGCTGCATCGTCGATGGCCGTGGCGGCGGCATTGTGAGGTGGTTGGTGATCTGGCGTTCCAAGCTGTCGCCCGGAAATGGCTGGCACCCGGTCAGACACTCGTGCAGCACACACGTCAACGCATAGATGTCGGCGCGCGCATCAGTACGGTCGCTGGTGAATCGCTCAGGCGCCATGTACGCCAAGGTGCCGATCGTGGCACCCGTGCTGGTGAGCTTGGTCGCCTCGGCCGCACGGGCGATCCCGAAATCAATGAGGTATGCGAAGTCGTCCTCGGTAACCAAGATGTTCGATGGTTTGACGTCGCGGTGTACCAGTCCGATGCGGTGCGCTGCGCTGAGGGCGGCGGCAATCTGTTCAACGATCGAGACGGCGCGTGGGGGCGCCAGTGGGCCGTTGGCGACCAGTTCATCTATGGTTTTGCCGTCGATCAGCCGCATCGTCACGTAGAGGCGTCCGTCGATCTCGCCGAAATCGTGGATCGGGACGATATGAGGCTCGTCGAGGCTGGCCGCTGCCTGGGCCTCCCGACGGAACCGGGCTTGATACTGCGCATCGTCGGCGAGGTTCCCGGGTAGCACCTTCAAGGCGACCATCCGATTCATGGCGGTGTCGAACGCCTTCCACACTTCGCCCATGCCGCCACGGCCCAGCAGCTCCAACAACTGGTATCGGCCGAAAGGTGTCCCCTCCACCGGCTAACCATAAGAGCCAGTCGCTTCACCTGCTAGCGGATTGGCTACGGCCCCGGGAGGCTTAGTGCCAATACCCCACATGGGATTGCGCTGCTTCATCTTCGAGCAGTGGGCCAACGACGGTGATCGGGCGCGAGCCGTTGCAAAGGATCTCGCGACAAGGCAGCGCAAACGAAGTGTGCGCGGGATCATCGCCGGTGAATTCGAACAGTCGAAGGTTCGACATGCCGTAGACGACCCTGCCGATCCCGTTCCAGTAACTTGCGCCCGCGCACATCGAACACGGCTCAGTACTCGCGTACAACGTCGCTTGGTTCATCCCGTCGATACCGAGCTCGCGCCATGCATTAGTTGTGGCGACCAACTCTGCGTGCTGCGTCGGGTCGCCACCGTCTGCCCACGCCGTATTGCGATGTTCGGCAATCACCTTGCCGTCGGCACCGGCGACCAGTGCACCGTAAGGGGCGCCTCCGCTCTCGCGGGCCTCGTTGGCCAACACAAATGTTCGCCGAAGCAGTGCAAGGTCGGGCACATCAGTCAGGCCGGGCTCGCCGAAAGCCCGGGCTGCGCCCGAAACGAGCGATCCAGCCACTCCGAATAGCGCCCCAGCGCTCAGCAACACCGTCCGCCGGTGCAGATCTCGCATGGTCGACGATGTTATCCGTCGACAACACCATGTCGAGGAGATCCTGTTGCCGCACGTTTATTGACGACGATTGAGAGCTTGTGCGCCAAGCTCTGACCCACAACGCAGTAGCGTTCCGTCAGCTCGCCCAGCTTGGCCAAAGTCGCTTCATCGGCATCAGTTTGCAGCTCGGCGACAACGCTGATCTCCTGCACGCCGATCGGCACGTCGCGGGAGACACCCAAAGTGCCACGGGCGTCGAACATCCCGGTCGCATGCAGCTCGGCGTCGACGATATCGATGCCCATGGCGGTGGCGACGCTGCGCATCGTCACCCCCGCGCAAGCGAGCACGGCCTGCAGCAGCATGTCGCCGGAGCAGGCGTCGCTTCCGTCCCCGCCAGTGGCCGGATGCAGACCCGCACGGACCGGGCCCGACCAAGTCTGCACCGAAGTGGTGATGCCGTCGGTCTCGGCGCCCACCTCGCCGTCGCGCTACGCGGGGTCCACGAAGACCGGCGGCTCCCCCGACATTCCAGCGACGACAGCAGCGATCTGATTGGGCTTGCCGATAAGCCCGGTCTGCAGCTCGGTTTCGAGCACCAGCGCGGCCGCGGTGTCGTTGCTGGCCCAGGTCTCGTCGTAAAGACGTTTTGCCGCGCGGACCGCGTCCGGTGATTTCTGCGCGATCTCGTCCGCGAGTGACAGCGCCGCAGAAAGCGGATCGTCGGCAGTCCGAGTGACGAGCCCGAGCTCCAAACCCTCACTCCCAGAAACGATGCGACCGCTAAACGTCAACTCTTTCGCGACGTCGATCGGTACGAGCCGCGGCAGTGTCTGCGTGATCCCCATGTCGGGAACGAGGCCCCACTTGATCTCCATGATGCACAGCTTCGCGTCCGGCGCGGCGATTCGGATGTCGGCACCGAGCGCAATCTGTAGCCCGCCGCCGAAGCAGTTGCCGTGGATCGCCGCGATCACTGGTGCCGGCACCAACGACCAGTCGTAGGTCACGCGCTGAGCGAAGTTCGCCAGCCGGTCGTCGTCTCGCGCCAACAGAATGCCAGTGCCGCCTTCTCCGGACATGAAGCTTGCTATGTCCAGGCCGGAGCAGAAGCTCTTGCCCTCGCCATGCAGCACAACCGCGCG
>Ga0075418_10008819_pt1 | contig 11313 bp, 5 predicted proteins | sample SoiMetdeltSBSDD2_FD_81776 | JGI IMG/M metagenome (GOLD analysis project Ga0075418, IMG submission 81776) | Bulk soil microbial communities from a Populus tree surrounding site in Tennessee, USA - Soil MetaG P. deltoides SBSDD2 | ecosystem: Environmental > Terrestrial > Soil > Tree plantation...
CTCGTAAAGAAGGCGAGGATAACATCTCGTGGTTGGGTCGGAACCTGCCCGCGGGTGATGTCACGCACGTGGTTTTAGTTGGTGGCACGAGTCAGATTGCCTTTCGTCTCCGAGTCGCGCAGGCGCATCTTCGTCACGATTTGGTACCGAGTCACTGGTCTCACGCCTTCTTGCTGAAACCAGCAAAAACCCCTGGCGCGGGCGGTATCGTTGAGATTTCATTGGAGCCGAAACAAGGATTTGCGTTCCCGGCCCCTACCAATGGAGTTCAGAAGGGCAGGCTCACGACCTATCGCGATCCGGCCCAATACCCGAACATTGCGGTGCTCGGAATTCCAGTCGCGGCAGCGGAGGTGATGAACGCGCTTGAGAGGTTCCAGATGCAGCGGGCGGTGCTTGACGCGGTTGACCTGGTGGTGAAGTGGCTTGCCTATGCCTGGGGAGTATCACGCGCCGGCAATCCTCTGATGGATAGCCAGGGAATTCCGTCCTCTGCGATGCTCGAAACGGTTTTCGGGGCCGCTGGATTTGATCTTACTCCCGGGTTGGAGAGTCGTTCGAGCTGTCCGGAAGCCATTTGGCAATCCGCGAAGTGGTGGCATGAATACTACGAACGCGATAACCGCACGCGAATTACAGGAGCGTTTTTCACCCCGGATGTAATGTGTAAAGACCCAGCCGGCAAAAAACCTTGAGTACCCATGCTTAAGTGCGATTGTCACCACTGGTCCAGCGAATACAAGTCTTCGTAGGTCTGTCGCCGGCGTATAATGGCTTCTTCCTTCGAATCACGCACCATAACCGCCGCGCTTATGGGGCGGCCGTTGTATTGCGACGCTTGATCCAGGGTATAAGCTCCCGTGTTCAGCAAAGCCAGCACGTCACCGACTCGCGTTGCGTCAGGCAGCAGCCGATAATTCGGAAGCCGCGTGCCCTGCTCAATGTCGAAGTAAACGTCGCCCGAATCACACAACGGACCAGCGACTTTGTAAGGCATCGCGTGAGGGTCATCGGCTCGCGAAGCCGAAATTAGGTGGTAGTACCACTTGTACATCGCCATCGAAAGGGCCAGCGAGTAGCCGGCGTCGGTCAGCAGCCAGGTATCTCCCGTTTCCGGCCGCTGTTTGATGTTACACACTCGTGTTAGCAAAACGCCGGTGTCGCCGACAATCCTGCGGCCGGGTTCAAACACGATAGTGAGTCCTTCGAGCAGTCCCGCTTCGTCCTCCACGCGCGCTTCTGTCAGTGCTGCCGTCAACACCTGTTTTGGATTCAGTTCAGCGCGCAGCATCTGGCGCTCCCGCTCGGTTATGTCCTGGGCCATCGGAGTATCGGACAAGTAATTCACCGGAAGACCGCCGCCAATGTTTATGTGGCTGAGACGATGCCCGGTCCTCTTGTGGAGGGCGACGAGAAAGGTCCACATCTCGGCAAAGGCGAGCGCAAAGGGTTGTGGATCCGGCGTTTGTGAGCCTACGTGAATATGCACCCCTACGAGATTGAGAGCATCTGTAGCCGCCAGGGCGCGACTAAAAGCTTCATCGATTTGCGAAGGCGAAAGTCCGAACTTCGATGACAGCAACCCGGTCTGAAGCCCAATGTGTGAGCGGGTGATTATCTCAGGGACTATGCGAATTGCGATGTTCGCGCGGCTGGCCATCGAGCGCGCGATCCGCGTGACTTGATCCAGCTCGTGAAGCGAGTCGATGTTGATCGCAAGTATGCCGTACTCGATCGCGTCGCGGATTTCTATGTCGGTCTTCGAAACGCCGTTGAAGACTATTTGATCCGGACGGAATCCAATTTTCTTAGCCTTGAAGAGCTCGCCGCCGGAATTGACCTCGATGTCACCGCCGGCCCGCCGCACGGCGTCGAGTATGGCCATGTTCGAGTTAGCTTTTGATGCGTAACAGATCTTGACGCGCGGATGGACCGACTCAACAGCGCCGCGCAGCTTGCGAACGTTCTCGACAATACGCTTCTCGGAGAAGACATATAGAGGCGTTCCGTGACGTTCAGCGATGCCTGCGGCGTCAATTCCGTCGACCGTCAACCGGCCGTCGTGTGTTTCGAGATAGCCGGGGACTTGCCAGGCCGGCAGGGGGTAATGTTCTTCCATCAAAGTTCTTCCGAGCGCTACTCTGCGGTGGTTGGATCAATGACGGACTTTATCTCTGAGACGCGATTAGCCGGAAAGCCGCCGCGCTTGGCGTGCTCGCGAACCATTGCCTCGTCTGGGGCGATGTAAACGCAATAAACCTTGTCACCGGTGACATAGCTATGAATCCACTGGATTGCAGGCCCCAACTCGCGAAGCACTCCGCATGAAGTCTGCGAGACCATCTTAAGTTCCGCCGGTGACATGGCGCCGGCGCCGGGCATTTCACGTTCGATCAGATACTTGGGCATATAAATATCACTCCTCTTTGAGTTTGCGTGACGGCGATCACCGAAGCTTACACTCCACGCCAAACAAAAAAAGTTGTGGGCCGTCCGCTAGATCTTAAACCATAACGATGCGAATCTGCGCAAGTCGGTTGATCTCGACAGGCCTCATGAATTAGAGATTGAGAATCCACCTGACCGCAAAGACAAAGGCCGACCCGCGATGCAGGCCGGCCTTCAGGATGCCGGAAACGGGAGTTAGAAGTTGAATCGCGCACCGAACTGAAGCTGGCGCGCCGGTGCGGCTGCGGTGAAGCCAAAGGGCTGGGTGGGAGCTCGTCCCAGGATCCCACGCGGCCTGCCGTCAGTCAGCGCCGTAGTGCCAATGACATTGTTTATGCCAATAAAGTTGGTGTGGTTGAACAGATTGAAGGCCTCGAACGTCAACTCGAGATATTTGCCCTCGACGAATCCAAATCGCCGCGCCAATCGCATGTCAACCTGGTAGAAAGCTTCACCTCTGCCGGTGTTGCGACCGATGTTCGAGTTTGGAATGCAGGGCTCACCGGCTGCCGGGCGAATGCAGGGACGATCTCTCGTGGAGACTCCGTCGCCATTCGCGTCAACGCCCAAAAGAACGTTAAACGGTCGTCCGCTGCCAGCTATGAAGATTGGCGATAACACCCAGTCACCGAAGATCCGATCCATCGCCGAGTCGCCCTCAAATGGACTGCTGAAAACGCCGCTGAACACAAAGCGATGCCGCTGATCGAACGCGGAAAGCGCGCGATCAGCTCGAAGATCGATCATGTTCTGTGCGGAGAAGTCGCTGTTGAAATCGGTCACCTCGTCAATCGTCTTTGAAAAGGTGTAGTTCGTGTTGATCGAATAGTGGTGCGAGAAACGTTTCGACAACTGAATCGTACCTGCGTGGTAGAAAGAATTTGCGGTCGATTCGTAGTTGTTGTCTTGAAGCCTCAGCGGATTGATAAAATCAGTCGTCTGCCCAGCCGCCGGGAAGCGAATGAATGTCCGCGTACCCGAAAGCGCACTCACCGGACCGCTCTGCTTAAACCCGTTGATGTCATGGTTGCGCGGAATGTGCGCCCCGCGGCTGTACAAATAGCTGACCTCCACGCCGTAGCCGGCGCCCAGGTCCCGCTGAATCGCCATACTCGCTTGTTGGGTGTACGGGTTCTCGAAATTCGGTCCAACGCGGAATCTCACCTCGAGCGGCCTTCCCGGTCCCGGCACAACTCCAAACTGGACGAGATCCGCTGCGGTGATAGTCCGCGTCCCGATCACCCCCTGAGCCAACAACGTCTGGTAAATCTGTATCGACGTCGGTAGCCCAAGCGCGTTCGATGTTGCGGTGGCCAGAACAATGTTGATGTTGCTCGGATTGCCGGTGGCGTTCAGTTCGTTCACCACGTTAACAATCTGGTTATCGACCTGGCCTACGTAAATTCCATAGCCGCCGCGAATCGCGGTTTTGCCGTCGCTCCACGGATCCCACGCGAAGCCCAGGCGCGGCTGAATATTGTTTTTGTCGAGCGGTATGGGGTCGACGTTGTTTTCGAGATAGTAGCGGACGCCAAAGTTAAACGTGAAATTTGGCCGGATCTTCCACGTGTCCTGTCCGTAGAAGGAGGTGCGATGACTCCAACTGTCGAACCCCGACTCGCCGAAGCCTTGTTGGTACACCGTTGGCGCATTTGCGTTAAACGCCTGCACCGACGTAATAGGCGTGTTCGCTACCGCAATAAGGTCTGCGCGGCCGGCGGTTGTCAGCAGGGCGATCAATGGTGCTCTTGTGGCTACTGGAACCAATGCTATCAACGGCAACTGCGGCGTGAAGTTGAACCGTCCACCAAAGAATGTCTGAGAGTTAGAAGAGTTATCCACCGCGACGTACTGCCCGCCTAACTTAAGCGTATGCGCGCCGCGCGCGAGGGATAGGTTATCCGATATTTCATACCGGCGCTCGATCGCTATGGAAGGCAGAAAAATATCGCGCCCGAAGTTACCAAAGCCGTCGATGTTGAATTCAGGCCCGATCGGGTCATTCGGTATGACATCGTTGTTGAGGTAACTAAACTGCGCTTTCACTTCGTTGATCGTCCTTTGGTCAAAGAAGTGAGTTTCTGAGAACAAAACGCCGCTTGTGAAGGTGTCTATCGTTCGACCGCGGGAAGTAGCCGTAAGCGCCCCGGCGGCCTGGTTCTCGAAATGAGCGTCGGCTGTATTGAACCGCACGTATCCGCTATCGGACGAACTGAAAGTGTGGTCAACACGAAACGTTCCAACGGTATCGAACCCGTCAAACGGAAATTGCCCGCTGGCTGCTTGGAACAATGCGGTGGTGCGAGGCTGAGTCGAAATCGCGGAACGGATTCCGGTTGCAAGCGGCGCAAAGGGTGTGGAACTAAGAAAACTGAACAGCGCGACTTGCCCGGCAGTCAGATTGAAGATGCTCGGATCGTTAAGCAGATTCACAAACGCGGTTTGCTTCTGATGCAGTCCTTCAAACGCCGTAAAGAAGAAGGTCTTATCTTTTGCAATGGGACCGCCTACGCTTCCTCCGTATTGCTGCCGATTAAAAGGCGACTTCCCGGCTGGGTTTTGATCGAAGAAATTGCGGGCGTCGAATTTCTGATTGCGGAAGTACCCAAAGATGCTTCCGTGCCAGGCGTTGGAGCCAGTCTTTGAAAGGATGTTAACGATGCCGCCAAACGCGCCGCCGTATTCCGCGCTGTAGGCGTTGCGGTTGACCTGGAACTCCTGCACGCCTTCCTGGCCGATGACTTCGCGAGCAGCGCCGGAGCCTGTGTCGGTTGACGCGCCGTCCACCATAATGGAATTGCCACGCCCGTTGTTGCCGCCGAAGGAGAGTCCCGATTGCGGAGTCTGCGCCACGCGGAAATCGCTCGAGTCGTTGATGTTGTCCGAGTCGGTGACACCCGGAGTAAGCAACGCGAAATCCAAATAGTTGCGGCGGTTAATAGGCAGATTATCGATCTGGATCTCGCTTATGACTGTCGATTGTTGAGTGCGTTCAACCTCAACAACCTGGCCGCCCGCCACGATATTGACTTCAGCTTGAACGCCGCCGACGCCAAGCGAGACCGGAACATTGCCAACCTGTCCCACATCGAGGTGAATGTCGCTGATTGTCTTTAGAGCGAAGCCAGTAGCTTCGACTTTCATAACGTACGTCCCTGGAGGCAGCGATAGAAAGACGTACAGCCCGTTCTCATCGCTTTTCACCGTTCGGGTCGTACCCTTGCTCTGGTCGGTTAGGGTAATGTTGGCGCCGCCCACTGCCGCGCCATTTTGGTCCGTCACTTGTCCCCGTAACTCCGAGTTTGAGATGGAGGCTTGAGGAAAGACGATCTCGACGCGGACCAATAAAACCAACATCATAGCGAACGTTAGTCTTTTCGTTATTACCATCGCAGGAACCTCCCAAATATTGTCAGGACTGGAGAGCGTGAAAAAAATCTATTTTCTTTCAATCCTCAAGTCAAGTCCGTGTCCCAACACGCGCACCTTCCCAACACCTGTTCATTTAAAACACCGTTTGCAAACCACATATTTGAATCGAAAACGCGCCGCGCCGGCTGTTCCTCCATCGACTGATTCCAATGAGATCATCCTTGACTTTGTCTGGCTTTCGACAGAATATGCTGGCATCAAATCGGCTTTTTCCTTTTCATAATGAACGTCAGGTGCGACCTCGGTCTGAGGGATTGAGCATGCGGCCGCAGCGAGACAAATCAAGTGGTTTACCTCTGTCGCGCCCAGGAGATGATTGGCGATTGACAAGAGCTGCGCATCGAGGATAGCATCCGACCGACTGGTCGGTTGGTTGGCGGTAGACGTCGCGGCCGGTCGAGTTAGTTATATATCATCCAGTATTAGTAGGTCTCATTTTCTTGCCTGTGCCATTCCGTTGAAGATGTGTCGAAGGGGACAGCGTCGGCGCGCGTAAAGGGAAACGAACCCTGAGCGTCACGAACCTCGCATATGCGCGAGGCGTGGCAAAAATCAAACGAAGCAACTTTGCGTTTGCGGAGGAAACAATGAGAAGGAGAATCCTATTAACACTGCTGACTTCAGTAATTAGTTTGGCGGGAGTAATTCCTGCCTTCTCTCAAGTGGACGTCACATCCGCCACAATCAAGGGGACAATCACTGATCAGAACAAAGCCGTGGTCGTCGGTGCAATAGTGACTGCCAAGAGTACGGACCGAGGGACCATTCGAACCGTTAAGACTGGGAGCGACGGCGACTACGTCATTACCACTCTTCAGCCGGGAGCCTACGAGGTCCGGATCGAAGCCCCGGGCTTTGAAGCCGCCATTATTCCAAAGGCTGAAATCACCGTCGGCATGACCGCCGTCTACGACATCGAGTTGCAGCCCGGTGGAGTAAAGGCGCAAATTGAGGTTACTTCTGAAGCGCCGGTGATCGAGGTCGAAAGAACCCAACAAGCGAACACGATCGACAGGAGACAGGTTGAAAACCTGCCAAACGTAGGGCGCAACTTCCAGAGCTATGTTTACACATTGCCGGGCGTTTCTAATTCAAACGCGCCGAGGGCCCAGCTTGCGGGTAGAGTGACTGGATTCCTGAGCTCCGGGTTCTCGATAGGCGGGAGCAACGGTCGGAACAACCTGATCACCGTTGACGGCGGCGAGAATGAATATGGTTCCGGCCAGGCTCGCTTCGACATCGGCACCGAATCGATACAGGAATTTCAAGTCAACCGCAATTCGTTCTCCGCTGAGTTTGGATTTACGGCCGGAACGGCGGTAAACGTCATCACCAAGAGCGGTACTAATCAGTTTCACGGCAGCGGGTATGTCTTCTACCGCTCGGACAAGACATCTGCGCGCAATTTCTTCGACTTTACAAACCCCCGCGCAAAGGATCGACAGATCTTTCCGGGATTCACTTTTGGTGGACCACTAGTCAAAAACAAGCTGTTCTTTTTCACTAACTACGAGAAGAACATGGTAGACGCGGCGCGTTTTCGAACCTACACCGCCAATGCGCTACTCCAGCCCAACGCCGCTCAGGCCGCTCTGCTCGCGACACTGGACGCCAACCCAAGCGCCAACATCCAGCGGATAGCCAGCAATCTGCGCAGGGCGCTGACCACCACCCAGTCGGCTTATCCGAACACCTGGAAAATCCTGACCGAGAACGAAGGCACGTTCAATGGGTTGTTGCGATTCAATACGTGGAGCACGAGGGTGGATTACCAGATCACCAACCACGACTCAATCAACGGGCGTTTCACATTGACCAGGAATTTCACCGACGACATCGGTACCAATAACGGCACATCGCCCTCGGTCGACGCTACGTTAACCTATCGCGATTACTCCAGCGTCGTAAGCTGGACCCATAATTTTGGGAGCAACATTGTCAATCAGATGAGAGGTCAGATTTCGCCGGGCAACACCGCGATAACCGCGCCGCCTGATCCGGCTCAAGTGGGCATTATCATCAGCGGTCTTGCGGGGTTTGGACGCGGGTTTGGCTCGCCTTACATTGTTCACCAGTGGCGTGCCCAGTTCGAGGACACTCTGACATGGATTCGAGGCAGCCACACCTTTAAGTTTGGTGGATCGTATCGCCCGGTGCATTACAATTTCCGGAACGACTTGTGGTTTGCGGGCGAGTACCAGTTCACGCCTAGCGCGGCGTACCCGATCTCTTTGGCTGTGCCCGCGGTCGTCACCCCCGGCAATCCTGGTGGGGCAACTGATCGGGCGTTGTTTGCCGGAGCGGCGGGTGCTGCTGCCGCCACACAACTGACCTCACTCCAGAACTTCAACTTGAATCTGCCGTTTCTCTACAGACAAGGATTCAACAACTCGACATGGGAGGGCACCGGTCATTATGTCGGAGGTTTCGCCCAGGACACCTGGAAGGTTCATCAACGGTTGACGCTTGATATCGGCGGCAGGGTTGACTGGGACGGAGAGCCACCGCCCGTGCCGCGTCACGCTTACTTTTCACCACGTTTCGGATTTGCCTGGCAGATGACCCGCGACGGCAAGACGGTTCTGCGCGGGGGCAGTGGCATCTTCTACTCGCCGATCTATATCCAGATCCCGGGTTATACCAGCATCCTCAACGGGAGTGGAACATACATCAACCAGATTGCAAGAAGCCCGCTGAACGGGGTCACCGCGGTTTGGCAGGCCGGTGTTGCCCAAGGGAAGTATCCATTCAGCGTCCTGAGTGAGGCGGACGTAAACGCTTTGGGAATCTCAACCGCCAGAGGAGCGGCTGGTCGCGTTCTGTTTGATTTGAATCCGGATTACAAAAACAACTACGCGATTCAAGCCAATCTCGGTATCCAGCGACAGCTCACCAACAGCATGAGCGTCGAAGTCGCGTACCAGATGTATCACGGTCTTCACATCCAGCAACCGGTTGGACTCAACTATTGCGAAGCTGGAACCCCTGGCTGCCCCGCTACCAATGCTGCGCAGGAAGCGGCGCTGCTGACGCGAAACAAACGAGTGCTGGGTCCGCTTTACCGAGTATGTTCAACCGGGGTCGTCGGTCAGACCGATACGCAGTGCGGCCGTATCAACGACGCGGGCATCACCCAATTCACAGATTACCAATCGCGTGGCAGCTCGATCTATCACGGAGTAACTTTCCAGCTGATCAAGCGATTCAGCAATTACTTCTCGTTCCAGTCCAGTTACACGTTCAGCAAGGCGATCGACGATCAAACTGATTTCAACTCAGCCTTCGCGCCGCCGTTCCCCTCACGGCTGGGTACTGAACGGTCACTATCAACGTTCGACGTGCGAAACAACTTCGTGTTCAGCGGTGTTTTTGTGAGTCCCTTCAAGTCCGGTGCCGGACATAATTTCGCTTCACGCGCCCTGGCGGATATCACGCTCAGCCCGAGCATCTTCATCCGCAGCGGCATTCCGTTCACGATCCGCACGGGTGCCGACATCAACGGCGACACACGCAGCGGTACGGATCGCCTCTTTTACATAAACCGTAACACTGGAATCGGGCCGGACTTCCGCAGCGTCAACATGCGGCTCAGCAAGATGTTTCGTTTTGGGGCTGAGAGTCCGAAGCGGATCGAGTTCTCGATTGACGGTGGGAATCTGTTCAACCGAACAAACTTTGGCTCGGTAAACGAGATAGTCCCAACCGCCTTCGAGCCCGCCACAATAAACGGTCTGCCGAATCCCCGGGCAGGGGAGCCAACCGCAATCGACTACCTCTCGGATACGGTGCGGCTCAAGGGGCGTCGTGATCGTGACTTCAGGAAGGGCGAGCCTCTTAGCTTCACTACCGCATTCGCCCCCCGACAGCTCCTGTTGGGTCTGAAGTTTGCCTTCTAGTCTCACCAACATGCGGCTTCGCGTCTTCTGCTATGAGCATAAGACGCGAAGCCGTAAACCCTCTTCCGATTAACCCTTCGTTATAGGACAGCAGTTTCTTCGAGCAAGTTTCCTTCTGCAAACCTTTCAGCCCTTAACATTGGCGCGTCCTCAAATGTTGTGGCGCCGCGCAAGATCAATTCAGATACTATCTTTCCAGTCGCGGGCGAATGCATTACACCGTGACCGCTGAAACCGTTAGCCAAAAACATTCCTTCCACTCCTGGAGCCCGGCCGATGATCGCGTGATGGTCGGGTGTCATTTCATACATTCCAGCCCAGCAACGGCGTGGATTTACTTCGACATCCGCAAACACCGGCACGCGATTCACGGCTCTGGTGAGGATTTTTTCGATAAAACCGTAATCGAAATCGGTTCGGAACCCGTGGGTCTGTTCGGGATCAGGCCAGGCAAGGAGAAAACTCGAGCCTTCCGGACGAAAGTGAAACCCTGTCGACAGATCGATCACCATTGGCAACCGCGATGAAAGTTGTTCGAACGGCTCCGTCTTCACGATCTGCCGTCGAAGCGGTTCCACCGGTATTTCGACCCCGGCAAGACGAGCGACAGCCGCGGCCCACGGCCCGGCCGCGTTAACAACCGCCCTGGTCGATACATACCCACGAGACGTCTTAACGCCCTTGACCAGGCCGTGATCCACATCGATGCCGGTTACATCCGTTTCCAGCCACACTCTTGTCCCACGTTCTCGGGTGCGCTTTGAGAACCCTGTCATCACGCTGTAGGGATCGACGAAACCGTCGGTGGGGCAAAAGCTTCCCCCAACGACATCGTCGGCGATCAACTGCGGAACCGTTTTTAGGATATCTTCGCTCGTGACCATTTCCGCGTTACTCAGCCCACAAGCGCGCTGTTGCTTCAGGTTGGTTCGAAGATAGTCGAGATGTCGCTCGCTGGTCGCGACGAACAGATACCCGTGAGGTCTGTAGCCGGCGGTGTGACCGGTTACCTCCTCGAACTTCGAAAAGAGATCAATCGAGTAGAGCGACATCCGGATATTGATTGGAGTCGCGAACTGAGCGCGCACACCGCCCATGCTTTTGGCCGTGGAACCCATACCCTGTTGGGGCTCGCGTTCAATGATCAAAACATTGGTGCAGCCCAATTCTGTCAGGTGATAGGCGACGCTCGTTCCGACGATGCCCCCACCGATGATCACTACATCTGCTGTGTCAGACATAAGTAGTCCGTAGTCCGTGGTCCGTGGTCCGTAGTCCGTAGTCCGTGGTCCGTGGTCCGTGGTCCGTGGTCCGAAGCAAGTATTCACAAAGAGTCCTATGGTCGCAACTGCCAACTGACGACCGATTACTTACTACGGACTACGGACTACGGACCACGGACTACGGACTACGGACCACGGACCACGGACCACGGACTACGGACTACGGACTACGGACTTCTCACCCTTTTTGACGCATCGTTGGCTTTTGTATTAATCTGGAGCGAAGGAGTAGAGCAGTATGAAGAATCGGGTGC
>Ga0075418_10008820_pt1 | contig 11313 bp, 9 predicted proteins | sample SoiMetdeltSBSDD2_FD_81776 | JGI IMG/M metagenome (GOLD analysis project Ga0075418, IMG submission 81776) | Bulk soil microbial communities from a Populus tree surrounding site in Tennessee, USA - Soil MetaG P. deltoides SBSDD2 | ecosystem: Environmental > Terrestrial > Soil > Tree plantation...
GTGGCGGGACGGTGCCGTCAGTTGGAGTAGAAGAGCCAGTTGTACTGGCCCAGCACCGACTGCTCGTAGCGTTTCCGCTTCAGCCAGGGGAAGCGCGCGAAGACACCCTCGACCGGTTCCAGGGCCGCCGTGTACATGAGGTACGCAATCGCAACCTGGCGCGGCCAGGCGTCGAGCGATTTCTCCATCTGTCGCAAGACGGCCTGGGTGATCGACGGCTCGAACGGATGATAGAGATGCACGAGGAGCGGCGTGTGCGGGAAGTCGAGCGCCGTGGCGTCCGCGTTTCGCACCTCGACATCGCGGCACCGGCGGGAGGCGGGTTGGTACAACTCGATGTTCCGGCGCGCGATCGCCGTCAGGGCCGGCGAGATCTCGACACCCAGGACCTTCTGGAACGGGTATTCGGACGCAATGAGCAGCACCCGGCCCTTGCCGCAGCCCAGATCCACGAACGTGAACTGGCGGTGATCGATCCCGACGTTGTCGAGCATCCAGCGCGTCACGCGGGGCGGCGACGGCAGGTAGAGGATGGCCTGCTCGCGCACGCCCGCGTCCTCGATCCCGAGCTGCGCCGGTTGCACGCTGCCGGCCGTATCGGTCTTGAACGGGCGATCGAAGGAGTGATCCGTTTCCGGATGGTAGGCGAGCAGCAGCGTCGCCGTGTCGGCGAGGCCGCGCCGCAGCCCGGTGCTTGCGATCGAGTACTTGATCCGCCGCAGCTTGGTCAGGAAGGTCGGACGTTCCGCCGACGCCATGATCACGCTCGGTTCAGGACCATAGACCTGACGAAGTGCCGTGGATGCCGGCCATGGCGGACAACGAGCTGGAGGCCCGCCAGGAAGGCCGGCACACGGTCGTCGCTGTCGAGAACCGCGTAAGTGCAGCGATCGCGGTGGCGGTTGTACCAGTCGGTCCACCGCTGTTTCTCTTCAGGACTCAAAGCGCCTGAGAGGCCCTGCCCGATGAGCAGAATCCGCAGCGCGAAGAGATCGACGAAGGCGCGATCGTGCGGCTCCGGGGAAACGACCATCGCTTCCTCGATTGTCCGCTGCAGCATCTGCTGGTGTCCGAGGGCCTCGTAGTAGGCAAGCAGCGGAAGCGGCAAGCCGCGGGCGATATCGAACGCCATCTGGTTGTAGAAGCGTGGATTGAAGTCGATCAGCAGGGGCTCGGCCTCGGCGTTGATGAACTCCGCTTCGAACACGCCCGAGAATTCAAGGCGGGCGACCATGCGTTCGAGGCCGGCCGCGAGCTCAGGCACAACCGCCGCCTCTTCGAAGCACACACCGGTGCCGACCCGCCGCGGCTGCTGCAGCACCTTCCGCGCCGCCCTCGCGCCGCGCAACCGGCCATCGTGGACGTACGCGGAAATGTTGTAGATGCCCGTTGAGGCGTTCTTGAAATACTCCTGGACCATCGGCTGTGAGACCGTCGGATCCAATTTCAGCAACACCTCTCCGTAATGCTGACGCGCGACCCAGCCGAACCGCCATTGGAGCTCGTCCTCGGTCTCGACGAGGCTGCCCTTGTTCCGGTTGGTGAACATCACCTGCGTCAGTGGCTTGACGAGGACCGGGAAACGCGCCTCGCGCGCGCACGTCTCGAGCTCCTCGGGCGTACGCGGAAACCAGGTCCGAGGCACCGACAGGCCTGCCTCGACCGCGTGGCGGTACAAGAGCCGTTTGTTCAACAGGGGGTAAATGACGTCGACCGAGACCGGCGAGAGGTGGAAGTACTGGGAGAGCTGCTGCCGATGGAGCGAATAGAGCCACGCCGTGTCATCGCTCGTCGGCAGCAGGACGTGGCGCCCATGCTTCGCGCCAAATTCCATCAACCAGTCCAGAAACCGCTCCACTGCCTGCACCGGGGGACATTGCGCACGGTGGGTTGTGTATCTCGACCAGCCGCTCACCGCCAGCCGGCTGGGATCGGCCGTGACGACAGGAATCCCCGCCCGGCCGAACGCCCGCACGGCACCCAGTGTGCCGTTGTAGTTCGCCATGGTGAGCAGCGCGGGTGGCAGCGAGTCAGCCCGGAGAGCGTCGCCGATGGCCACCGGCCTCGAAACCCAGAAGCGGGAACCTCTCGATTGTCCATTGATCAACAACCGGTTTCACTCCGATTCGGGGCTGTCGCCGAGGAAAGACGCCCCCCGTCGACGGCGAGACGACCCCACGCCGATCGAACTGATGCCGCATGATTTCCGTCAGGGCAGCGCATTATACTTCGGGTCCCTGAGCCAGCCTTCCGCAACCAGCCTTGCTGCGTTGATACCGACGGGCTTCTGACGTTGGGCACAGGATCACGAAACGCCACACCGTCCGCCTAGCAGTTCATCTGCATATCTTGGCCCGCGACGGACATGCGACCCGAACCCACGACTGGTCCGACGGAATATGTGCGCCCTGTACACCCGCAGGCTTCATGCCAGCACGGCTGCCACCCCCCGAGCCAGACGTGCCGGCACGGATACCCCACGGGGCCGAAAATCCGCGATCCCCCGGTCAGAGATCACGGGCAGATTCCCGGCAGCGGAGTGACCGTCGAGACGGCGAGTGTGCCCTGGACGCACAGCCTATGGCCTCGCCCGCGTGGTGCATATTCACAGGCTTTCTCGATGCTCCGTCCTGGCGAACAAAAGTCTGCCGGCTATGGGTTTTGTCAATCGCGAAAGCCAGATTTCGGCCGGATCCGCGAATAGTTGGCGGCAGACCTTTTGCCCCAGAAAATCACCATGTCGTCCAAAGGACGCCGGACCGGTGTCCTGTTCATCAGTTCTGCCGAGCATCCCGGTGCGGATACGTTCATCCACACGTTAATCATGCGGACGTTGGATCGCTCGCATTTCGACGTCCATATCGCATGCTCGGCGGGACGGCCGGCCGCGCCGACCCCGGCGTTCACGGCGCTGACCAGCATTCCAGACGTGCACCTGCGGCCGTCCAATTTTGGGCCGTCGCTGACGGGTCTGTCGCCGATTCGACGCGTGTTCGCGCTGGTCGGCGTCGTGCGAGCGATGCTCGGTCTGCTCGGCCTTGCCCGGTACGTACGCCGTAACCGCATCGCGGTGCTGCATTCGACCGATCGGCCGCGGGACGCAGTCGCGTGTGCCCTGCTCGGCCGGCTGACCGGAGCGAAGTCGATCATCCACGCCCATCTGAAAGTCGCGGGCTGGATGAGCAGCAGTCTTCGCGGATCGATGGGGCGGGTCGACGCGCTGATTGGCGTCTCCAAATTCGTTGCCCGATCGCTCAGCGAGTACGGGTACGAGCGTGAAAAGATCTTCGCGGTGCTGAACGCGACCGATCTGCCGCGATGGGATCCAGCGATCGATGGCCAGCCGGTCAGGAACGAGTTCGGGCTCACACCCGACACGCCGCTGATCGTGTGCGCCGGGCGGCTGTTTCGCGGAAAAGGGCAGGACGTTGTGATTCGGGCGCTTCCGCTGGTCCGCCGCGAGTTTCCGGATGTCAGGCTGTTGATTGTCGGAGCCGACGATCGCCAGGCGATGCGCGGCAGCTTCACCGAGGAATTGAAGCTGCTGGCGCGAGAGCTCGCCGTTGAGGAGAACGTGATCTTTGCCGGTCACCGGTCGGACATGCCGGCCGTGATGGCGGCTGCCACGGTGTTCGCGTTGCCATCGGATGAAGAGCCATTCGGACTGGTGTTTGCCGAAGCGATGGCGATGAGGAAGCCGGTCGTGGCGCTCGACAACGGTGGCACGCCCGAGGTGGTGGATCACGGTCGCAGCGGGCTGCTCTCGGCCCCTGGAGACCAACGAGGACTCGCCTCGAACATCCTGACGCTGCTACGAGACCCCGAGCTCGCGCGGCGGATGGGTGACTACGGGCGGGCCCAGGTCGAAGCGCGATTCACGGCGGACCGGATGGCCACCGAAGTGGGGAGGGTCTACGCCTCCTTGACTGCGTCCTCGAACCCCAGCCCCGCCGGGCTGGCGGACGACTCGGCGTCCCCGTCTGAAATCGTTGGCGCTCACGACTAGATAAGACGATCGTGATTTCTGCACTGCCCGTTCCTTCGCGTGCCCCAGCCGCCGAACCGATTGTCGTCACCGGCGGCCCGCCGCCGCGGCCGGTCGCGCATATTCCGTCGCTCGACGGTCTGCGTGCAGTCAGCTTCCTGATCGTGTTCTGGGCACATGCCGGGCTCCCGTTCGTCCTGAAGATCCCCGGCGGCTTTGGCGTGACCGTCTTCTTTTTCCTCTCGGGATTCTTGATCACGACGCTGATCCGCACGGAGGAGCAGAGCACCGGGACCGTGAGCATCCGCAATTTCTATCTGCGGAGGGCGCTGCGGATTCTTCCGCCATTCTATATAGTGCTCGGCCTCGCGGTGCTGCTGACGCAAATCGGCCTGCTACCAGGTCCGCTGGAGGCCAAGTCGGTCTTCGCTCAGGTCGCGCATTTCGCGAACTACTGGTTCATCTTCAATGGGACCGAAGGCGTACCGCTCGGAACGGTGCCGTACTGGTCGCTCGCGGTGGAAGAGCACTTCTATCTGATTTTCCCGCTGCTGTACATCGTGCTGACGCGCTACTTGAGCCGGCAGCGCCTGGGCGCCACCTTGTGGCTGCTCTGCGGTGCGGTGTGCGTGTGGCGATGCGTGCTCGTGTTCGGCTTCGATGCCTGGGAAGAGCGAACCTACATGGGATCCGACACGCGCTTTGACTCGATCCTGTTCGGCTGCGCGCTCGCGGTCAGCATGAACCCGATCCTGGATCGGCCCGTCGGCCGCCCGGCGCTCTGGAAGTGGGGCCTGCTGCCCACGGGCCTGGCGCTCCTCCTGATCGGCTTCACCTACCGCGCGCCGTGGTTCAGAGAAACGGCGCGTTACAGCATCCAGGGGCTCGGCCTCGTGCCGGTGTTCGTCACCGCGATCCGGTTCCCGGAGTGGCTGCCGTTCCGCGTGCTCAACGCCAAGTGGGTCGCGTTCGTCGGTACCCTTTCCTACACGCTCTACCTGACTCACCAGGTGACGCTGATGGGGGTGCACAGCTGGTTTCGCGGGCTCGACATCGGTAGCGCGTCGGCAATCGCGATGGCGCTCTCGTTGGTGATTTCCCTTGTGATCTATCAGTTCATCGAGAAACCCTGTGCGCAGCTCCGGAAGCGACTCGCCCCGTACGGGACCGGCCAGCGCGTCACCGTCTCATGACCGAGCCTGACGGATGTGGGCGGCTCCGGCCGTCAAATAGCACCGCTGCGAAGATCTTCGACCAACTTGTCACACCCGCGCCAGGCGAGCGCCATCGCGGTCAGGACGGGATTTTTTTCGGATCCGGTCGTGAAAGCCGCCGAGTCGGCGACGAGGACATTCCGCACCGCGTGCATCCGGTTCCACTCGTCGAGCATGCCGAACTTCGGCGAGGCGTGCATACGGCAGCTCCCCGCGAAATGGATGGCGCTGCCGACCGGATCGATGGTCCACACAGCGACCTTTGGCTTCAGTTTGACCCGATCGAGCAGGTGCACGACCTGGTCGCGCGTGGCTTCGAGCGCGGCCGGCGATTCGGGCGGATAGGCGATATGCAGCCGGAGGCCCGGGGTCCCGTCGTCGAGGCGCTTGCTGCCATCGAGCGCGACGAAGTTCTCAGCTGCGGGCGCCATCGTGCCGAACAGGCTGAATCCCGCCGACCGCAACCGCCCGGGACGTCCCTGGAGCGCGCTGCGGACGAAATGCTGAACTCCCGACCACTGCAGCGCCGACGCCGCGTACAGCGGCCTGGTCCGGCCGAGTGCCAGCCGGCTGATGTAGGCTGCAGGCGTGAATGCGAGCGGCGCGTTCAGATCGATGACGAGTTTGCCGATCGGGTGATCGTGCAGGTAGCGACCCAGGACACCATGAGTGTTGCCAAGACCCTCGGGGAAGTCGGCGGATGTGGATTGCAGCAAGATCTTGGCGGTGTTCACGGCGCCTGCCGCGACGACCACCGCCCGGCACCGGACGCGCTCGTCGGCCCCGGTCTGGCGATCGCGCACGATCACCGACGTCACCCGCCTCGCGGCGCCCGACCATTCGAGCTGGGTGACAGATTTGCCGTATCGCACGTCAATCCGGCCGGCCCTGGCGATGGGTTTCACCAGCCGGACGAACGAATTGAATACCGTCCCGCTGGCCGTGAGCGTCGTCCGCGCGCCGTACACATAGGGCACCGGTACGACGGCCTGTCCTTCGCTCTGCGCGGCCGTGGCGATGTCCCGCCAGGTCGATCCGAGGGACAGGACGTCGCTGACCCGTCCGGCCGGCAACTGGGGAAGGCTGGTCGTCGTCCCGGAAATCTTGAGGAGCGGCTCCACGCGCTCGTACCACGGCTCGAGCTCCGCGTAGTCGAGCGGCCACGTGAACGCTTCGCCGGCTCGCCGGCCGTCGAGGAAGTCGTCGACCGAGAAGCGGGGCACCGCGCAGCTCCAGTGATTGGTCAGTCCGCCGGGCGCGATATCTTCATAGAGGATCGTCGAGGGGTCGCCCGTAATCGTGAGGCCCTCGGTGCGCGTCCGGATCGGCCGATGCACCCGCACCACCGTCAGGCCTCCGATGCGCGCCGTCAGGCCGCGCGCGTCGGCGGCCAGGCCCGCTTCCAGGAGCGTGACGTTGACGCCGGCGCCGGTGAGCTGCACTGCGGCCGCCGCGCCTGCAGGTCCGCTGCCGATCACGACGACGGTGTCGTCGTGCGCCCGGTCTGATTGACTATGCAAGTTCAATTGAGAATAGCACTCTTCCACGGCCCCTATTGCGCGACCGCGCGCCTTGGCATCGCTCGCGCCGGCGGCTTGGCAACTGGTGAGCGAGGCCGGCAGCCGTGAGCAGCACTGCGACTGAAATGCGCCGCCGGCGGTTCGGTCACACCGAACTGCAGGTCTCCGAATTCGGCCTGGGCTGCGCCCGCCTCGGCGGAATCTTCAAACAGCAGCCAGCTGAGTTCGAGAACATCCTCTCCGCGGCGCTCGACGCGGGAATCAACTTCTTCGACACCGCGGCTATGTACAGCCAGGGCGAGAGTGAGGCGCTGATCGGCCGCACTCTCCGCCGGCGGCGGAACGAGGTGATCATCGCGACCAAGGCGGGCTGGGTGCTGCCGGCGCAGCAGCGTTTCATCGCGGGACTCAAGCCGCTGGTCAGACCGCTGATCGGCGCGCTGAAGCTGTCGCGGCGTCATCTGCCAGGCGCAGCGCGGGGCACGTTCTCCCAGGACTTCTCGCCTCGGTATCTCCGGACCTCGCTCGAGGGCAGCCTGCGCCGGCTGCGCACGGATCGGCTCGACCTGTTCCAGCTCCACAGCCCGCCTCTGGAGGTCGTGCAACCCGCCGACTGGACCTACACCCTCGAGACGCTCAAGCGCGAAGGAAAGATTCGCTACTACGGCGTCTCGTGCGACGCCGCCGAGGCGACGCTCGCGGCGCTGACGCACACCGGACTCTCGTCAATCCAGGTGCCGCTCAATTTGCTGGAGCGGGCGGCGCTGCCGTCGCTGCCCATTGCGACGAGCAGGGGTGTCGGCGTGATCGTGCGCGAGTCGCTAGCGAACGGGCTGCTCGTCAAGGACCTCACTCTCGAACAGATCCGACAATACTGTTCGTCGGACGAGGAAACGTCGGCGAAGGCGGCCAGGCTGCAGAACTATCGGCAGGTCGCGGCCGACTGCGGCTGCTCCCTGAGCCAGCTCGCCTTGCAGTACGCCAGCGGCCTCGATGGCGTGTCGGTCACCCTGATCGGCGTGAGCCGGCTGTCGCAGCTCGAGGCGTTCCTCTCGAACGGCGTCGGCCAGGCCTGTGCCGGCGCGCTATCGACTGTCGACTGACCGCCGGACCTGGTTTGCGCTGGATGGTTCGCGTCATTCGCTCGTCGCTCGCGGTCTTGTTGCCGAGTGTGCTCGCAGCCTGCTCGTCGGCCGAAACTGCACGCCTGGGGGATCTTCGACTGGAGAGCGGCGCCACTCTCCACGACTGCCGGGTCACCTATCGCACGCGAGGACGCCTGAATGCCGAGCGTTCGAATGCCGTGCTGGTCGTGCCCTGGTTCCAGGGCAACAGCGTGCAGACGGCGCTGCAGGTTGGCCCCGGCAAGCTGGTAGACACCTCGAAGTTCTTCGTGATTCTCGTCGACAGTCTCGCCAACGGCCGGGCGTCGTCGCCGTCGAACAGCGCCGCTCAGCCGGGCAGCGCCTTTCCTGCAATCACGATACGCGACATGGTGGAATCCCAGTACCAGCTTGTGACTCGTACCCTCGGCCTGCGCCATCTCCACGCGGTCGTCGGCATCTCGATGGGCGGGATGCAGGTATTCGAATGGACCATCGCGTATCCGGACCTCATGACCAAGGCGGTGTCGATCGTCGGGTCGCCGAAGGCGCAACCCGACGATATCGAGCGGTGGAATGGTTCGCTTGCGTGGCTGGCACACTCACCATGGGCGCGGACTCGCACCCGGCTGTCCGAGTTCAAACCCCGGTCGGCGCTGGGCGAGTACCGGACCGATTCAGACAACCAGCGGCGGCAGATTCAGGCGATCGTGGGGCACGACGTTACCCGCCGGTTCGGCGGATCGATGGAGCGTACGGCCGCGGCGCTGCGGGCGGAGCTGCTGGTGGTGGGAACACTCGCGGATCGCGAGGTCAACAACCGCCCGGCGTTAGAGTTCGCACGGCTGGCCCGGGCCGAGGTGCTGGAGCTGGACGGCCGGTGTGGCCACCAGGCGCCGAGCTGCGAACGGGTCACGTTGTGGCCGGCGATGGCGCGGTTCCTCGGACGCTGACGGGGTGTTTACAGCCTCACTCGGAGGACTCGACGGCCGCTGGTGTTTTCATCACGACGGGGACTGTGCCGCCGCGGGAACCGAGACGGCACGAGGCCGGCGCAAAGCCGAGCGGACGGCTTGCAGGTGATCGGTGTCGATGCCGCCGGTCAGCCACAGCACGAGCCCGTAGGCGGCGAGGGCGAGCGGCGCCGCGACATAGGCCGACAGCGGCAGCGCGAGCTGACCGACGACCGCCATCGCCGTGCCCGACACGCTGACCAACAGCAGCAGCCGTCCGAAGGCGCGGTCGAAGATTCCCTGCGGCGCCAGCCAGACCCCGCAGCCGATCATGATGGCTTCGCTGATGCCGGCGACGACGCACAGGCCGAGACCGCCGTTGCCGTAATGGGTCTGGAAGACCGGCACCAGCAGCGGATCGAGGATGACCGCGGCGACCACGGCCAGGCACTGGACCACGCTCCATGCTCGCTGGCGTCCGGCGGCCATGATGCAGGTGCCGAGCGGCATGCTGAAGTACACGAGCGCGACGAAGACCGAGATCACGCGGAGATTGTCTTCGGCCGGGCGGAATGCGGTCCGGCTGAAGAGCGCGACGCCGATATCGGGGAAAAGTACGCAGCCCACCGCGACCGGCACCACCACGATGCTGACGCTGCGAAGCGCCCCCTTGGTGGCGCGCCTGAAGCCCTCCATGTCCGTCGCATGCAGCCGGCACAGCGTCGGGTATAACGCGCCGAGCAGCGCCGTCGCCGGGAGCAGCAGCGCGCCGACCAGACGCCGCGTGACCGCGAACCAGCCCATGACTTCTGGGGGCGCCATCTTCGACAGGAACAGCGCGTCAATGCTGGGCTGCAGCGCCATCGCGAATCCGAGCGCCAAGAACGGGACGCCACTGACGGTCAACGACTTCACCGTGCTCCAGCGCACGCTGATCCGGCCAACCCCCACCGAGCGCAGCGACCGCATGATTGCCGCCAGGACGATCGCCCCGGCGACAGCCTGCGCGAGCAGCACGGCATTCAGCTTCCCACCCACGAACAGCACCAGGCACACCAAAATAGTGGCGATGACCTGGTGCGCCACGTGCACGTAGGCAGGGATGTCGGTGCGTTCGAGGCCCCGAATCGTGTCCTTGTAGCCCGCGACCATGGAGTTCACGGTATACATCAGAGCGCTCAAGCCGAGTGCCCACTGCAGTTCGGCGGGATACCCGAGCAGATAACAGCCGAGTGCCAGGAGGAGATAGACCACGACCGAGGTCATGGCCCGCCAGGCCAGGCTGCTGCCGAGCATCTCGGCCGCGACGCTGTGATCTTTGGCGATGACCGCCGGCAGCACCGCTTCGTGTCCCCAGCCGACCGCCAGGAAGCCGAACGCGCAGAGGGTGCTGGCGAAGTAGGCATAACCGAACGCCTCGGCCCCGAGGAAGTAGGCCGCGACCGCGTTGATCACGATCGACAGCGGAATCGTCAGCGCCTGCGCCACCGTCAGGTAGATGGTGTTCCGGACGATGACTTGGCCGTAACTCGCGCTGTCGCGGGCGCTTGCAGCAACCTGCATTCGATGGTCTTCCTCGTGGTGTCTCAGCGGGATCGCTCGAACCCGTAACCCCAACCCGAAAACGGGCAGGCGGGTGGGTCCGGTGGTTCATAGCAAGACTGATGGCAGGATCGATGGCCGGGTCAAGCGGCGGGGGAAACCGCGGAATCGCCAGCAACGACGGGTCTTTCGGGCTCCGGGGTGGCGGGGGCGGTTCGGCTCGTCGCGCCCCGAAGGCAGTGTCCTGAAGTCTTTAGTCTCCCCATGTGCCGACTTTTTCCGCCCGCTGAATGGCCTTCGTCCCTCCGCCTCCCCTATATTGCACGAGTTACAGGGGTTAACGCTATTCCAGTAGCCCCGGGGCCGGTTGGTCGTCTCCTTGCTACATTGGCCTCGATTCCGGCATCACAAAGGATTCCGGCGGCACCGACGCGCCGGCATCCCGGCGGCCATCGAGAGGTCCACGGCGGGGCAGTCCCTGTCCGTGCGTTGAGAGAGCTCCCATGAAGGTCGTGCTGTTCTGCGGCGGACTCGGCTTGCGCATTCGTGACGCCGAAAACATTCCGAAGCCCCTGGTCACGATCGGGTACCGGCCGATTCTCTGGCACGTGATGAAGTACTACGCCCACTTCGGCCACAAGGACTTCGTGCTCTGCCTCGGCTACCGCGGCGACGCCGTCAAGAACTACTTCCTCAACTACGACGAGTGTCTATCGAACGACTTCACGCTGTCCGAAGGAGGCCGGAAGCTGGAACTGGCGGCCAGCGACATCCACGACTGGAAGATCACGTTCGTCGACACCGGGCTGGCCTCGAACATCGGTCAACGTCTCAAGGCGATCGAGCCATACGTGAAGAACGAGCCGGAGTTCCTCGCCAACTACAGCGACGGCCTCTCCAACCTGCCGCTCCCGGCGCAGCTGGAGCACTTCCACCAGCGGGACGCGATCGCCAGCTTCGTGAGCGTCAAGCCGCAGTTGAGCTACCACGTCGTGA
>Ga0075418_10008821_pt1 | contig 11313 bp, 10 predicted proteins | sample SoiMetdeltSBSDD2_FD_81776 | JGI IMG/M metagenome (GOLD analysis project Ga0075418, IMG submission 81776) | Bulk soil microbial communities from a Populus tree surrounding site in Tennessee, USA - Soil MetaG P. deltoides SBSDD2 | ecosystem: Environmental > Terrestrial > Soil > Tree plantation...
CAGCTACCCGCAGGCCGATTGGTTACGCACAGCGTTGCGCGCGGCCAAAGCCGTCGACGCGGGCAAAGTGAAGGCGGAGACCGGGCTCGACGGCGAAGCGCTCGGCAAAGCGCTGCACGAGGAGCGCCTCGCCGCGGTCAAAGAAGCGCTCGCGGCTCAACGCCCGTAGACGAGGAGCAACAGCCCGCCGTAGTACCCGGACTGGAAGAAGTCCGAGGCTCCGTGCCCGAGGTTCACCTCGAGATCGAACCGACGACCGATTGGGAACAGCACGGCACCTTCGACCGTTTCGAGCTCGGCGGCGTCGATCGCGGAGCGGTCCTTCGCCAGACGCAGGCTAAGCACCGTCGCTTGGCCGAGGTCGCGCTCGACGGCGATGAAACGGTCATGATCGAGGAAGCTGTTCGCGAGCGTCAACGCGGACGCGCTCAAGAAGTTCAACGCGGCGATCCGCGGCAACACGGCGAGATTCCGCTCGTAGTCGAACTCCTCGAGCCCGAGATACAACCGCCATCGTTCCGCCATCGACACCTTGGCGTCGAATGAGAAGCCGTCAGCCGACGATTCGACGGTGCGGCTGAACGTGCGGCCCAAGGGCCCCGTCACCGTGATCGGAATCTCGATGTCGCGACGCTCGTAGCCAAAACCGATGCGCCACCGGTCGCGATCGAAGTAGACCGAGCCTGAATAGTCCGTCGTCTCGAGCTCACCCGAGTCTCCCCATCGTTCCGCTTCGAGCGTGAACCCAACTTTGTCGAACCGGTGATCGACGCCGAGCAGCAGCGTGTTGGCCTCGATGTCGGTGCTCTCGATCGGCGACGAGCTCTTGCCGGCCGCGAAGTTGAGCCAGGTACGCGAGCCGACGCCGACATAGGAGGAGGCGTACAAACTGTGCGCGTCGTGCTCGTCGGCTTGAGCATTGAGCCCGAGCACCCAGCCGCGTGTCTCGTCAGGCGGTGTCGATTGCGCGCCGGCGGCGAGCACCGGCGCCAACGCCACGGTCAATGCCAGCGGCCATCCGACTGCGCGGCGAGAGCCCATGAAGAGCACCTCCGGCGAGAGAGGACGACGATCTTACCAACGAGCCGGAGACAAGAGGTGCCGGTGTTACGGTTTCGGTTCGCACGAACTACTCCGATGGCCGTGCGTGACGCGAACCGAAACCGTAACACCGGCACCCCGCTCACAGCCGATAGCGGAAGTCCTTGCCCGGCAGCTCGGGACCACGCACGCCCTTGCGCAACAGCAGGACCTTGAAGCGCTCGCCCATCTCGCCCGGGAGAATCAGCGTCTTCATCGCGCTCTGCTCGCGCGGCGACTTCAAGTCGACGGCAAGCTCGGGCGGCAACGCCGCGAGCAGGCTCAGCAGGTATTGACCCTGCGTCGTGAAGCCGGCCACCTCGAACCCGGCCGCCAACGCCGCGTCGGCGCACGCGCTGAAGTCGACCCACGCCGTGATGTCCTGCAGCCCGGGATACGCGAACGGGTCATCGTGCACGCGGTGGCGGTAGTGGCAGACGAGCGTGCCCGCGGCACGCTGCTCGTGGTAGTAGTCGGAGCGAGTGAGCCCGTAGTCGACGAATAATAAGGAGCCGCGCTCGAGCGAGGCCGCGAGCGCCGCGAACCACGCGGGCTGCATGAGGCAAACTTCCGAGCGGAAGCCATTCGGCAATGCGCGCCCGAGCGCCTGCTCGATCGTGCGCACGGCCTGCGTCAACTCACCGTCGGCACGCGCCGCTCCCCAGCCGACGCCCTCGCCGGCGACGACGACACCGACAGCCCTGGGCTCGGCGCCCTCCATCGTGAAGTGCGAGACCGGCAGCGCGTCGAGGACTTCGTTGGCGACAACGACCGCCGCAAGCGGCTTCTCGGGCAGCCGGTCGATCCACGCAATCTTCGCCGCGTGGGCCTCGAGCGCGCGCTGCTGCCGTTGTCGCAAGTCGGCGCTCGGCTCGAGGATCCAATAGCGGACTTCGCGACCAAGTGTCGCGAACGTGTCGAGCAGCTGCGCCGCCAGCGCGCCGGTGCCGGCGCCGATCTCGATGACGTCGTTCGCACCAAGCGCGGAGAGCTCGGCGTCGAGCGTCAGTGCAATGGCGCTGCCGAACGAGCGCGACAGCTCCGGTGCCGTGACGAAATCGCCGGCCGCGCCGATTTTTACGCTGCCGGCGCTGTAGTAACCGAGCCCCGGCGCATAGAGCGCGAGCTCCATGTAGCGCGCGAAATCGATCCAGCCGCCCGCGGCCGCAATCTCGCTGCGAATCTTCGCGACGAGCGCAGCGCTCTGCTGCAACGCTTCCTCGCTCGGGACGGGCAGCTCCGCTCTACTCATCGCCTAGGAATCATGGGTGTCTCGATAGTGTAACCTTGGAGCAGAATCTTAAGCTGGAGCCATGGTGGCTGGTCCGGAACGACAAGCGAGCCTCGACGGCCGCTGCGCGCTCGTCACAGGCGCTGCAAAACGCATTGGCGCGGTCATCGCGCGCACGCTGCACGCGGCCGGCGCGAACGTCGCGATTCATTACAACCGCTCGGCGGCCGACGCCGACCAGCTCGCGGCCGAATTTAATCGCAGCCGCGCGGGCTCCGCGTTCACGATCGCCGCCGACATGCGCGACATCTCCGCCGTCGAGCGCATGGCCGCAAGAGTGCTGGAGCGCAGCGGCAACAAGCTCGACGTGCTCGTCAACAACGCATCGAACTTCTATCCGACGCCGATCGGCACGATCACGCTCGAGCAGTGGGACGATCTCTTCGGCAGCAATCTCAAAGCGCCGCTGTTCCTGTCCCAAGCGCTCGTGCCGGCGCTGCGCGCCGCGCGCGGCGTCATCGTCAACATCGTCGACGTGCACGCGCAGCGGCCGCTCCGCGACCATCCCGTTTACGGCCCGGCGAAGGCCGGGCTCGCGATGCTGACGCGCTCGCTCGCGAAGGACCTCGGACCCGACGTGCGCGTCAACGGCGTTTCGCCCGGCGCGATTCTCTGGCCCGACGAAGGAATGTCCGACGGGCTGCGCGCTGCGATCATCAAGCAAACGGCGCTGAAGCGCGCCGGCACGCCGGAGGACATCGCGGCGGCAGTGCTGTTCCTCGTTCGCGACGCGCCTTACGTCACCGGTCAGATCATCGCCGTCGACGGCGGCCGCAGCGTAGGCTGGTAGGCGAAGCGCTCACCCGTCACGGGATGTACGAGCTCCGGTGCGAGCTCGGCGAGCGGCACGAGCACGAACGGCAACGTCATTAGCCCGGGGCGCGGCAGCCTTTGAACGGCGTCGACTCGTCCGCCGTACAGCAACAAGTCGAGGTCGAGCTCGCACACCGCGAGGTCGGCACGCGCGCGTCCCGCGAGCGTTTCGATCGCCCGCAACTCGTCGCGTAACGAGTCGACGGAGAGCTCGGTCGTGAACGCGATGACAAGGTTCGAATAGTCGGCAGCCGGCACGCCGACGGCCGCGCTGCGGTAGACGCTCGAGCTGCGCACGGGTCCGAACCGCCGCGTGAGCTCCGCGAGCGCGCCGCGCAATCTTCGTTCGGGGTCGGCATTGCTACCGGCCCCGATGAAGACCTCAGGCATAGTCGGCCGGCGTGCGCTCGATGCTGATGCCGACCTCGCGCGCGGCCGGAATGGCGCCGGGCTTCGCGACCGACACCTTGACCCATTGCGCGCCGAACTCGCGGATGACGATGCCGCCGATCGCCGTCGCCAGCCCCTCGACCATCTGGTATTTCGCGTCCCCGACGAACTCCATGAGCCGCTTCGCGAGCTGCTCGTAGTTCAAGGTGCCGTGAATGTGGTCGCTCGCGGCCGCGATGCGCGCGTCGGTGCCGATCTCGAGATCGATGCTGACCACCTGCTTGATTCGCCGTTCCCACTCCCAGAAGCCGATGATCGTCTCGATGCGAAGCTCGCGGAGGAAAATCTTGTCCACTGTTGTCCTTTGTCTTATGGCGGCGGCTTGAGCTCGTCGAGGGGCCAGCGCGGCCTCGCGACGATTCTCGGCATCTGCTCGCCCTCGGCGCGGCGGCACCAGCCCGCGTACGCGATCATGGCGCCGTTGTCGGTGCACAGCGCCGGCCTCGGATAGTACACGCGCGCGCCGACCTGGCGGCCCAAGTCCGCGAGACTCGCGCGCAGCGCTCGGTTGGCGCCGACGCCGCCGGCCACGACGAGCCTCGTAAGGCCGGTGGCCGCCAAAGCTTGACGGCACTTCCCCGTCAGCGTGTCGACGACGGCCGCTTGGAACGAGGCGGCGACGTCGGCCCGCGCCGATTCGGGCAACGAGCCGTCGGCCGCGCGGCAGCCTTCGATTGCGAGCCGCGCCGCGGTCTTCAGGCCGCTGAAGCTCAAGTCGAGGCCCTGATTCTTGAGCGGGCGCGGTAGGGCGAACCGCCGCGGATCCCCGTGCTCGGCGAGAGCGGCGAGCTCCGGACCACCGGGATACGGCAAGCCCAGGAGCCGAGCGACCTTGTCGAATGCTTCGCCGGCTGCGTCGTCGAGCGTTTCCCCCACGATCCGATAGCGGCCCAACCCCAAAACTTCGATGAGCTGGGAATGACCGCCCGAGACCATCAGGGCCAGGAACGGAAACTCGGGGGCCGGCTGCTCGAGCATGCAGGCCAAGATGTGCCCCTCGAGGTGGTGCACGGGGATCGCCGGAACCTTAAGGGCATAGGCCAGCGACGACGCCAGCGACCCCCCCACCATGAGGGCGCCGATGAGCCCGGGCCCGGCCGTATAGGCGATGGCATCGACCCCGCCGAGCTCGACCTGGGCGTCCTTTAGCACGGTCTCGACCATTGGCAGCAGCTTCGCGATGTGGTCGCGGGAAGCGAGCTCCGGTACCACGCCGCCGTAGGCCGCATGGATCGGAATCTGGCTCGCGAGCCTCTCGGCCCGAATACCGACGCCGGCCTCGTACAGGGCCACGCCGGTCTCGTCGCAGCTCGTTTCGATCCCAAGTACGCGCATATGAAGGCTTTACAGCTTACGGGAGGCGCGGCTAATATGCCGCTCTTCAGCCGGCTCAGCCGGCCCTTTTGTCTTTACACATTCAAATTCGTGGGTATTCGATGCCGGGCGTCAGAATAAGAGAGAGCGAGCACTTCGATGCAGCGTTGCGCCGCTTCAAACGTGCTTGTGAGAAAGCCGGTGTTTTGACCGAGCTACGCCGCCGAGAGTTTTACGAGAAGCCCACGCAAGAGCGCAAGCGCAAGAAGGCCGCGGCCGTGAAGCGCCACATGAAGCGCAACTCGCGGACTCCCACGACAAGGCGTCGCAGACTCTACTAATCTCCCCGCTTCCCGGTCATGTCCACGCTCAAGGCCCGCCTTACGGAAGACATGCAGGCCGCCATGAAGAGCGGCGACAAAGCACGCTTGAGCGTGCTGCGCATGGCGTTGGCCGGGGTCAAGCAACGCGAAGTCGACACGCGCCGTCCTCTCGATGATGCCGGTGTCCAGACCGTCATCGAGCGCATGCTCAAGCAGGGCAAGGATGCGCTGGCGCAGTTTCGCGAGGGCGGCCGCGCCGACCTCGTGACCAAGGAAGAATTCGAGCACAAGGTGTTGCAGGCCTATTTGCCGCAGCAGTTTTCCGAAGCCGAGCTCGATACGTTCATCGCCGAGTGCATCGACGCCGCAGGAGCCACGAGCGTCAAGGATCTCGGCAAGGTCATGGGCGTCATCAAGACACGCGCCGCGGGGCGCGTCGACATGAGCACCGTGAGCGCCCGCGTCCGCACGATGTTGACGCCCGAATAAGAATCACGTCGCTTCTCCTTTTTTTTCGGCCGTTGTAGTCGGCCCTCAGGCTCGGATAATCCGGAGCTATGGCCGGGCGAATCCCAAAGTCCTTCATCGATGAGCTCGTCGCCCGCGCCGACATCGTCGAGGTCGTCGGCGCGCGCGTCACTCTGAAGCGCGCCGGCAGCAATTTCAAAGGCCTGTGCCCGTTCCACGGCGAGAAGACTCCGTCGTTCACGGTCAGCCCATCGAAGGGGTTCTACCACTGCTTCGGCTGCGCCGCGCACGGCACAGCCATCGGCTTCTTGATGGCTTACGACAACCTCGAGTTTCCCGAGGCCGTCGAAGCGCTCGCCGAGATGATGGGGCTCGAAGTCCCGCGAGAGAGCACCGGGGAGCCTGCGCACAAGGACGACAACGAAGAGCTCTACGCGTTGCTGCGCGAGGCGGATCAGATCTATCGCTCGACGCTGCGCGGCAGCGACAAGGCGATCGCGTATTTGAAGAAGCGCGGCATAGACGGGCCGACCGCGGGCCGCTTCGGCATCGGCTACGCGCCCGACGCGTGGGATACGGTGATGAAGCAGCTCGGCACGTCCGACGCGCGCATCGCGAAGCTCTTGCAAGCCGGGCTCCTGAGCGCCAACGACTCGGGCCGCCGCTACGACCGCTTCCGCGATCGCATCATGTTCCCGATCCGCAGCGCGCGCGGCCAGGTCATCGGCTTCGGTGGCCGCGTGCTCGAGACGGGCGAGCCGAAGTATCTGAACTCGCCGGAAACGCCGGTCTTCCGCAAAGGGCACGAGCTCTACGGTCTTTACGAGGCGCGGCAGAATCCGGGCAGGCCGAAACAAATCATCGTCGTCGAGGGCTACCTCGACGTCGCGAGCCTCGTGCAGTTCGGCGTCGAGTACGTCGTCGCGACGCTCGGCACCGCAATGACGGCCGAGAACTTGCGTCGGTTGTCTCGGCTCACTGACCGCATCGTGTTCTGCTTCGACGGCGATTCCGCGGGTCGCACCGCGGCGTCGCGCGCGATGGAGACGGCGCTGCCGTTCGGCGGCGGCAACGTCGACATCCGGTTCCTGCTGCTGCCCGAGAAAGACGACCCGGACACATTCGTGCGCAGCCAGGGTGCCGATGCCTTTCGTGCGCTCGCCGCCGGCGCCATCGCGTTGCCCGATTTCTTCGTCGACGAGCTCGACAAGCGCGTCGACTTCAAGAGCACGGGCGGCCGCGGGCGCTTCGACGTGTCGGCGAAGCCGCTGCTGCGCCGCCTTCCCGAAGGAAGCTATCGCGAGACGATCCTCGACGCGCTGCGCGGCAAGATGAATCTCTCAACCGACGTGTTCCAGAAGCTCATGGACGACACACCGGCATTCGTCGTCGAGCAACGCCCCACTCAAACCGGCAGCGGCAAGCGCAAAACAGTCGTGCAGAAGGTCATTAACCTCGCACTGCATTACCCGGGAGCCGCCGTGCGGGCAGCCGACTCGGAGCGGCTCGCGGCACTGAATCAGCCGGGCGCGGATCTCTTGCGCCGGGTCTTCGCCGCGGCCGCGGAAATCGGCGACGGCAGCACCGCAAGAGTTCTTGAGACTTTGCGCGACGACCCCGACTTCAAGCACCTCGAGCGAATCGTGGCCGAGCCGCCGCTCGGGATCGAGACCGAAGACGCTGCGGCCTCGGAGCTAGCGGCCTCGCTCGAGCATCTTGGTCAGGACGCCGCACGTGCCGCCGACGCGCAGAGAATCCGCGGACATCGGCCTGGCACGGGTCCTGCATAGCCGCAAAATTCGTGTTGAATGTGAGGCATTTCACGGAACCAGTCCCTAGCACACAAAGTCCTACGCGGGTATAGTGCCGCGTTCGATTTCGCCCCTCTATTTCCAGAGGAAATTCATGCCCACGGAAACGCCCCAGGCACAGCTCCAGGAAGACGAACGTCAATCTCAGCTGAAGCTGCTCATTGCGAAAGGCAAGGAGCAGGGTTACCTCACGTACAGTGAGGTCAACGATCATTTGCCGAGTGAGATCGTCGATCCGGAGCAGATCGAAGACATCGTCAACATGATTAACGACATGGGCATCACGGTGTATGAAAAGGCACCGGACGCCGAGTCGTTGATCCTCTCAGATTCCGCAGTATCCAACGACGAGGACGCGGCCGAAGAAGCGGCTGCGGCGCTCGCAACCGTCGACGCCGAGTTCGGCCGCACGACGGATCCCGTCCGCATGTACATGCGCGAGATGGGCACGGTCGAGTTGCTCACGCGCGAAGGCGAGATCCGCATCGCGAAGCGCATCGAGGAAGGCCTCGACCAAGTGCGCTCCGCGCTCGCGCAGTTCCCGCCGACCGGTCAGCTGATTTTCGACACGTACGACGCAATCCTGCGCGGCGAGACGCGCCTGCAAGATCTCATCACGGGCTTCATCGATCCGAACGAACAGATCGCGGATCCAAGCGCGCGTGCCGCCGCTGCCGCGGCCGAGCCGCCGCCCGACGAAGAGAGCGACGATCCGGATTCCGAGGAAGAGACGCCGGACACGGGACCGGATCCCGAGGAAGTAGCCGCACGCTTGAAGAAGCTCAAGCGTCTGCACAAGCGCTACACCGAGGTCCTGGCCGAGAAGGGCGTCAAAGACACTGCGACGAAGAAAGCGCTGAAGTCGCTGACGAACGAGTTCATGGAGCTCAAGCTCGCACCGAAGGTCTTCGACCAGCTCGTCGGCCAGCTCCGCGATGTCATCAATCAGATTCGCGGCCAAGAGCGCATGGTCATGGCGCTGTGCGTGCGCGACGCCGGAATGCCGCGCAAGGACTTCATCGGGAGCTTTCCGAAGAACGAGACGAACCTGCACTGGGTCGACAAGCACATTCGTCAGAAGCGCAAGTACTCGTCGGCGCTGAACAAGGCGCGCGAAGAGATCCAGAAGGCGCAGAAGCGCCTGCAGAAGATCGAGGAGCTGACGGCGCTCACGATCGGCGATCTCAAAGAGATCAACCGCGAGATCTCGCTCGGCGAAGCGCAAGCCCGCCGCGCGAAGAAGGAAATGGTCGAGGCGAACCTGCGCCTCGTGATCTCGATCGCGAAGAAGTACACGAACCGCGGTCTGCAGTTCTTGGACCTCATCCAGGAAGGCAACATCGGCCTCATGAAGGCCGTCGACAAGTTCGAGTACCGGCGCGGCTACAAATTCTCGACGTACGCGACGTGGTGGATTCGCCAAGCCATCACGCGCTCGATCGCGGACCAAGCGCGCACGATCCGCATCCCCGTGCACATGATCGAGACGATCAACAAGCTGAACCGCATCTCGCGGCAGATGCTGCAGGAGATGGGTCGCGAACCGACGCCCGACGAGCTGGCGCAGCGCATGGAGATGCCCGAGGACAAAGTCCGCAAGGTGCTCAAGATTGCGAAGGAGCCCATCTCGATGGAGACTCCGATCGGCGACGACGAAGACTCGCACCTGGGCGACTTCATCGAGGACACGGCCGTGTCCTCGCCGATCGACTCGGCGACCGATGAAGGCTTGAAGGAAACGACGCACGCCGTGCTCGCCGGCCTCACGCCGCGCGAAGCGAAGGTCCTGCGCATGCGTTTCGGCATCGACATGAACACCGACCACACGCTCGAAGAAGTCGGCAAGCAATTCGACGTCACGCGCGAGCGCATCCGGCAGATCGAAGCGAAGGCGCTGCGCAAGCTGCGCCATCCGTCGCGCTCGGATCAGCTCCGCAGCTTCCTCATCGACGACTAGCCTAAGAGGTGCCGGTGTTACGGTTTCGGTTGAACCGAAACACCGGCACTTCAAGTCAACGCCTCGGCTCAACCGAAACCGTAACACCGGCACCTCGGGTACTGGCACCTACTTTCGTCTTCATCGCATACTGCCCCGCCCCTCTCGGCGGGAGAAAGCGTATGCGTCCGACGCGCGGCTTCGTCCTACTGACCGGATTGCTGGCCGCGTGCTCGAGCGCTGCGGCCGTTGCGGCACCCGCGTTGCTCCGCACCGTCGCATCGCTCGACGAGGCGCGCGGCTACTGCCTCGACATATCCGGCACGGGGCCGACGCTCGATCTCGACGCGCCGCTGCAAGCGCACACGTGCAAGGGACTCGAGCCGATCGACGATCAGCTGTTCGAAGCGATCGGCCAGCAAATCCGCGCGGCCGAGCACGACCGGTGCCTCGCCGTCGAAGCGCTCGAATCCGGCCAGCCGTTGCGCCTGCGCGCATGCGCGGACGCGCGAACGCAACGTTGGCGCTTCGCGGACGGGCGCTTGAGCCCGGCGTCGCGACCCGAGCTTTGCGTCGCGCTCGCGGCTGCGCGCGGTGAGCCTTGGGGCACGCCGCGGCTCGTCTCGCCCGCGTATCGCCGCCAATCCGTCACGCTCGAGACTTGCGACGGCAAGGCGGATGCGCGGCAGACGTTTCGTTGGCTCGCGCCGGCCGAAGTGGCTGCGAGCCGCGCCGACGATGCACGCGTCGGGATGCCGCACGAGGTCGCGATCGCGCTCGCGGCGTTCGGGCACGAGTTCGACGGCGCGATCGCGCAGCAGACCGCCGCGCTGTACGCGCCGCAGCCGCGCGTCTACGCCCAAACGGAAATCACGGCCACGAAGGACTTGGCCTACGGGCCGCACGAGCGCCAGCGCGTCGACATCTACACGCGCGTGCGTCGGCCGGCCGAACCGGTGCCTGCGATCGTCGTCTTCCACGGCGGCGGCCTGATCGGCGGGAATCGCGGAGCAACGGCCAACGTGGCCGAATACTTCGCGAGCTTGGGCTACGTCGGCGTCAACGGCGGGTATCGTCTAGCGCCCGAGGCGAAGTGGCCCGAAGGTGCGCGCGACGTCGCGGCCGCGGTCGGTTATCTGCGCGACCACGTCGCCGAGTACGGCGGCGATCCGAACCGCATCTTCGTGGCCGGCATCTCGACGGGCGCGCTGCATGCCGCGACGTACGTGTTCCGCCCCGAGCTCCTGCCCCCCGACGCGGCACGCGCCGCCGGCGCGATCCTCGTCTCGGGTCCTTACACATTCGACTTCGACGCGGCCGGCCGCGGCGAGCTCGCCTACTTCGGCGAAGACCGAGCGCGTTGGCCCGAGATGGTCGTGAACGGCAACGTCACGCGCACCGACATTCCCGTGCTCATGACGACGGCCGAATGGGACAACGCGCGTTACACGAAGGCCTATGCCGGGCTCTTCGAGGAGCTCGTCGTGAAGCACGGCGTCACCCCACGCTACTTGCAGAGCTTGGGGCACAACCACTCGTCGCAGCTTCTCTCGCTCGGCACCGCGGACCGCAGCGTCTCCGGCGTGATCGTCGACTTCATCGAACGCACGGGCAGTCGCTGAAGCCGCCGGTGTACGATACGCGCGTGGGCCCGTAGCTCAGTTGGTTAGAGCAGGGGACTCATCGTAAAAGGTGCCTTCGCGACGACGAGCCGCGAAGTGGACGGGATGAATTCAGGGAAACCGGAGCGCGAAAGCGTCGGCAACCCTGAGCCAAGCCGGCGGTACACCGCCGGACGGTGCAGAGACTACCTGAGAGCTGCAGTGC
>Ga0075418_10008824_pt1 | contig 11312 bp, 9 predicted proteins | sample SoiMetdeltSBSDD2_FD_81776 | JGI IMG/M metagenome (GOLD analysis project Ga0075418, IMG submission 81776) | Bulk soil microbial communities from a Populus tree surrounding site in Tennessee, USA - Soil MetaG P. deltoides SBSDD2 | ecosystem: Environmental > Terrestrial > Soil > Tree plantation...
GGCGGTCACGGCCCTGTCCGGCGATGCGATGTGGACGGCGCTCGATCGCAGCGAGTTTTCGAAGGAATTGTTGGAGGAATCGATCCGCCGGGCGCCCGCCCATGCCAAGGGCGATTACCGCGAGCTGACTAAGAAGGCCAAGGACGCCGGCGTGTGGCTCGTTGAGTATCGCGACGGATTCAAGGCCGCGGTCGCGATGCTGAACGGCTTCCTGCACGAAGGCGACGGCGGGGCGTTTTGCTTCGCGGGCCAGATCAAGGGTGAAGACAAACCGCGATCGTGCCAGTTTTATTTGCAACAGCCGGACCCGTACGCCCACTTCGGCGAGCAGGTCAAGGCGATTGAGTCGATGATCAATACGGGCCATCCCCCATATCCGGTCGAGCGCACCCTGTTGACGACCGGCATTCTCGACGCGATCATGACGAGCCAGCACACCGGCGGCAAACGCGTCGAGACCCCACACCTGAAAGTCGCCTACCAACCCACCGAATGGTCCCATGCCACGGGGCCGATCCCGAAAGTCATCAAGCGATAGCTCACCGCAAAGACACCAACAACACAAAGGAAAGGCAATGTCTAGGCCGTCCTTGATCTATCTGCTGACTTCTTTGTGCCCTTTGTGCCTTTGTGGTGAATCATTCGCCGACTGGGCGATGGCCAAGGCCTACAAGATCCCGAGCGAGTACACGAACCAGGAAAGCGGCTACTTCTCGATCATCGAGGGCCAGAACGGCAAGCTCTACATCGGCTGCGCCAAGTACGGCGTGAACGCGTACCTCGTCGAGTTCGACCCGAAGAACGAGAAGATGAAGATGGTCATGGACGTGCATCAGGTGATCGGCTCAACCGCCACCGGCTTCGCGGCCCAGGCCAAGCTGCATACGCGAAACAACGTCGGCTCGGTGACCGGGAAGATCTACGTCGGCTCCAAGCAGGGGTACCCGGAAAAAGGCGAGTCGCGCGACTCGTACGCCGGCGGGTACGTCCTCACCCACGACCCGAAGACCGGGAAGAACGAGCATTTTGGCATCGCCAAGGCGAAACACGGGACGATCAGCGTCATGCCGGACGAGGAGAACGATCTCGCGTACGTCTCGACCTGCTCGGACGACCGGCCGATCGATCACACGCACTTCATGGTCCTGGACCTCAAGACGAAACAGTACACCGACCTGGGCGACATGGAGCACTCATACGCCTTCGTGGTCCTCGACGACAAGCATCGGGCCTTGCATCCGGTCCGCGGCGGCCTTATCGCCCGCTACGACCCGAAGTCGAAGACGCTCGACAAGCTGAGCGTCACCGTGGACGGCAAGCCGGTACCCAAGGAGATCAGTAAAGACGGCGCGATTCAGAATTGGGACACGACCACCGACCGCAAGACGCTCTACTGCGTTGAGATGACGACCAACCAACTCTACGCCTTCGACATCGGCGCTGCCGGGGATGCGGTCCCGGGCCGGTCGCTGGGCAAGCTGCTGCCGCACGCCAAGTCAACCGACTGTCGGGCGATGGCCGTGTCGCCCAACGGCGTCGTCTGGATGGCCGTATCGGAGCCGGGGCGGCCCGAAGGGCAAATTGCGCACCTGGTCAGCTACACTCCTGGGGACTTGGGGCCGAAACAGCACGGACCCATCGGGATCAAGAACCCGGATTACGTGACGCTCACCGGTCCCGACGGCAAGCCGAAGCCTTGGCATCACACGCTGAGAAAAGAAAAAGACGGAACGCTGACTCCGTGGCAGCCGCTCGGCATTGCAGCGGCCGCGGACGGGACCCCGTACGTCCTCACGTTGGCACCGTTCACGCTCTTGAAGTTTGAGCAGTTTGCGAAGAAGTGATCAGCGCAGGAGCTCACGGTCGAACCTTCCGGCGCCGAGTATCAACACATCTCCCCCCCGCCCATAAAATAAGATAAGCCGCCCCGTACCTGTCCCGGGCCATTCGATGACGTCGCCGCTCGCGGGAAAGACCATCGCCGTCGCCGAAGGCCGGCAGCTCGAAGACCTCGCCAAACTCTTGGAGAAAGAAGGGGCAACCGTCCTCCGTTGCCCCATGCTCAGTATCCTCGACGTGACCGACGCCAAGCCGGTCAACGCGTGGCTTCGCGACCTGGCCGCCGGCAAGTTCGACATCGTCGTGTTGCTCACCGGTGAGGGCCTGCGCCGGCTGATTGCGTTCGCCGAGCGGGCCGGGAACAAGGACGCGGTCGTCGCGGCGCTGGGCAAGGTGACGCTCGTCACGCGCGGACCCAAGCCGGGTCAGGCGCTCAAGGAGGTCGGTCTGAAGCCGGCGCTCGTTGCCGCGGCCCCGACCACCGACGGCGTTATCACCACGCTCAAGCGGACCGACCTCGCCAGCAAGCGAGTCGGGGTGCAGCTGTATAGCGAGAGCAACGCTCCGCTGACCGACTTCCTCACCGCAGCCGGGGCGAAGGTTAAGACAGTCCAGCCATACGTCTACGCTCCCGCGGCGGACGCGGAGCGCGTTGTCGATCTGATCCGCCGGGCCGCGGGCGGCGCCGTGGATGCCATCGTGTTTACCAGTTCCCCGCAGGTGGACCGGCTATTCGAAGTGGCGGCCGACCGCCAGATGGACGAACTCTGGCGTCGCGCGCTGGATCGAGTGAAGGTCGCTTCCGTCGGCCCGGTTGTCGGTGCGACGCTGAAGCAAAAAGGCGCGCGCGTCGACATTCAGCCGGAACAGGGCTTCCAGATGAAGAATCTGGTCGTCCACATCAAACGGGCCTTCGAATCGTAACGGCGCGACACCTGCTTGAAAATGACCACTGGCCGTGACCCAATCCCAACGTCCCGCGGTTCCGGTGTGTTCAATGGTCGTTGGGTTTGGTACTTGGTCATTCTCTAGCCTACCCGGTCGCGAACTGACCACCGAATGCTGCCGTTTCCCCTACCATTCGCCCGGCCCTCGTTCCTGTACCTATTGGTGGTGCTGCCGGTATTGGGCTTGATGGCCATAGTCGCGGCCCGCCGGCGCCGGGCTGCCCTCGCCCGCCTCGGCCGGCCGGAGACGGTGGGTGGTCTCTCCTCGCTCCGGCCCGGATCGCGGCGCCGGTCCCGGCTCCTGCTGTTCCTCGGCCTGTTGGGTTTGATCCTCGCGGTAGCCGGTCCGCGATGGGGCAAGGGCGGGGAAAGCGGCGTTGTCGTGGGCCGCGACCTCGTGGTCGTGCTCGACTTGAGCCGCAGCATGACCGCGGCCGACATGGCCGACGCGGTGCACCGCGAGCGATGGGAGGCGGCCCGCGCCGGCCTGCATAATCTGTTGGACCGTGTGCAAGAGCGCGGCGGACACCGGCTGGCCCTGGTCGTGTTTGCCGCCCGGCCGTGGATCGTCTGTCCACTGACATCTGATTACGATCACTTCCGGGCCCGGCTGGATGAATTCAGCCCGAACGCGCCGCCGCCGGAAGTGCGCCCCGACCCCGAGCAGCCGATTGTCACCGGCACCGGGATCGGTGCCGCACTGCGAATGGCCCTCACGGCGCACGACCTGCGATTCCCGGGCTATCAGGACATTCTTCTCCTGAGCGACGGGGACGGGCCCGCGGTCGAAACCGAATCCGAAGGCGGGGTCCGCGACGCGGCCGACCGGCAGATCCCCGTTCACGTGGTCGGGGTCGGTGACCCGTCGCGGCCTACCGACCTCGTCTTTGGCGAGGGGAATAGCGCCGAGTTCGTTGGCACGAAGCTCCAGGAGGGGATCTTGCGCGACATCGCCCGCCGGACGCGCGGCGAGTATCTGTCGAGCGCTAAGGAAGTGCCGGCCCTCGGCGATTGGTTTACCCAATCGATCGAGCGCCGCCCGAGTCGCGAGCTGGCCGACGACGCCATCCCGCAGCCGAGAGACCGGTCGATCTGGTTCCTGACCGGCGGTGTCTTGTTCGTTCTCCTGGCGTGGTTCCGCGAGCCGTGAGAGAACCTATGTCGAAACCGCATACTCGCAGGAAATGGGCCCGGTCGTCGATGGGCGGCATGATGCTGTTCGCGACGCTCGCCGTCTTACTGATCGGCGCCGGGACGCCGCCGACGACGGACGACCTCGTCCGACAGGCGAATGATGCCGTCGAACGAGGAGACCTGGATACGGCCGAGCACCTTTATGCCCAGGCCGAGGAGCGGGCGCACGATCCCGGTCTGATCGCATTCAACAAGGGCACGCTCTTGTATCATCGCGCAGACTTCCGGAGGGCCGAGCTATGCTTCCGCCGGTCGCTGGGCGACGCGGCCATCCCGCCGGATCGCCGCGGCCGCGGGCTGTACAACCTGGGCAACTGCCTGGTCCGACAGGCCGGTGAGACCGACGTCCGACAACTCCAGTCGGCCATCGATTGCTATGAAATGGTCTTGCGCGAGTCTGCGGACGAGGGGCTGCGGTCGGACGCTGCCCACAACCTGGAATTGGCAAAGCTCCTCTGGGCCAAGGCGCGGGCCCGGCGGCCCCAGGGCGACCGCGACCCCGAGTGGGACGAACCGAAGGAGCCCCGCCAGCCGCCACCCGACCCGACGAAACCGCCGGAGGGCAACGGTTCGGACGGTACGGGAGACGGCCCGAAGAAGCTGGAGCCAGGCCCGAAACTGGATTCGGGGCAGGGCCCCGGCCAGGGCATGATTCCGAAGGAAGCCGAGAAAGCGGCCCCTGGCCAGGGCAACCTGCCGGTGCTCCCGGACACCGACGACGTGCGGCCGCTGCCACTGGAGGACGTCCGGGCGGAACTCAACCGGGCCGGCCAGCGTATGCACCGCGAACGACAAAAGCTCCGCGAAGAGGCGGCCCAGGGAGAACGCCCGCGTGCCAATGACTGGTAATCGATTCCTGGTCCTGCTGCTCGCGGTCGCGGGCACGGCGCACGCGGAGGTGGTCATTCCCGTCATCGGGCAACCGTCCCCGTTTTACGGGGCGGCCGGCAAGGGCGTGAAAGTCGGGGCACGCGCGGAGCCCGTCGAATTGACGCCGGACGGCGTCGTGGTCTACACGTTGCAAATTCAGAATCTCGTCAACCCCGCGGATGTACAGCGCCCGGACTTGTCCGCGATCGACGCTCTCAGCCGCGACTTTCAAATCGAAGACGGGCCGGCGCCGGCTGCCGAGCCGGACGGGACCCGGATCTTCAACTACCGACTCCGCCCGCGGCGCGCGTCGGTGACGGCGATCCCTGCATTCACGTTTCCCTACTACGACCCAAGCCTGCCGCAACCGCCCGACAAGCCCGACTTCCCGTTCCGCAAAGTCCGAACCGAGCCGATCACGATCCGCATCCGAAAAGCGGTCCAGCCGCCGGCCGCGGTCGTTCCCCTAGAGGTGCCGGACTTTGCCGCCGAACCGGCGCGATCAACGTCGGCGGAATTGCCCCCATGGTTGTGGTGGGCGGCGGCCGCAGCGCCGCCGGTGCTCGCCCTTGGGTGGTGCGGTATTTGGCACATGCTCAATCCCGGCGGCGCCCGGCTCCGCCGCCGGCGGCGGAGCCGGGCGGCGCGTGCCGCGATCAGGACCCTCCACTCACTCGCCCGAAACCCCCGCAGCGACCCCGGCACCGTCGTCTGGTGCGTGGCCGGATACCTGGCAGAGCGCTTTGAACTCCCCGGCCTGTTTCGCACTCCGGACGACTTGACGCGCCGACTGCGCGAAGCCGGGGCCGATGTGGACACGGTCGCCCAGTGTGAGGCGTTCCTCAAGTCGGCGGATGTCGCGCGCTTCGCTCCCGCCCCGGAGCGATCCGCCGACGCCCTGATTGTCGATGCCGAACAGCTCGTCCGCCGGCTGGAGGGGGAGCCATGATCCCGCTCGCCCTGGTGGCGGCTATGGCAACCGGCCCGTCGCCCGTCGACCAGGCCGGTAACGGGGATCTCTCGGCCGCGGCCGAATCGGCCTATCGGGCTGGACTCGACGCCCGTACGGACGCAGCCCGGGCCCGCCCGCACTTTGTCCGCGCTGCCGAACTCTACGAAGCAATTTGGGAACAGGGGAATTACTCTCTCGCAATCGCGCGAAACATGGCCCAGTGCCGGTTTCTGGCGGGCGACGTCGGTCGAAGCATCCGGGACTACCGCCGCGGGCTGAGGGCTTTTCCCCACGACGGCGACCTGCGCGTCGGCCTGGCCTTCGTGCGCGAACAAGTGGCCTACCCGCTTGTTGGCGACGTCGCGGATGCGGCCCGGCCGAAGGACAACCCGTCGCCCTTCGATCGTCTGCGAATCCCGCTGCACCGGTTGGCATGGGTCGCGATCGGCCTTTCCGCGGTGGGGTGGTTTGTCCTCGCCCGCGCCTGGTTCACCGCCCGCGGTGGACTGGCGCTGTTCGGCGGGGCGATCGTGTTCGCGGCCGTCGCGCTGGGCGCGGGGCTCTGGTGGGAGGACAGCCGGCAGCGGGCCCGGTGGACACAGCCGGCCGCTGTGGTCCTCGCGCCCGGCACGGACTTGCGCACTGGCAATAGCGACGAATATCCCAAGCGCCTGGACGGCCGGTTGCCCGCCGGGGTTGAGCTGAAGGTCCTCGGCGAGCGCGGCGGCTGGCTGCACGTCGAACTGGCCGGCGGGGCCGTCGGATGGGTACCGAAGGACCGCGTGGCGGAAGTCAACTGAGCCGACCGATCCGGGTTGGCACGGTTTCTGATCCCGGCTACAATCCCGCGCCGGAACGTCCGCCGTTCCTTCGGGAGTCCGCCATGTCTGCCGCGAGTCGCCTGGCCCTCGTCACGGTTGCACTTCTCTCAACGGTCGGCTTCGCGCAAATCCAGGTGGACGACCGACCCAAGTACGTCGAAACGGGCCCGCTCACCAAGGAGGAGCTGAATCGCCGAAAGGCGGATCAGTTGCTTCGCGAGGCGCGCACGCTCTTTGCGCTGGGCATCATCCGGCAGCGGCACGAGAAACTGGTTGAATCGGTTACGACACTGGAGAAGGCTCTCGCGATCGATCCCGATTCGTTGGAGTTGCGCCGGGCGCTGGCCCCGGCCTACGTCGCGGTCGGTCGGGACACCGAGGCGATGAAACTGTGCAAGCACGTCCTCGATCGCGATCCACATGACGCGGAGATCGCGTTCCAGTATGCCCGCCTGCTGCGCGTGGACAGCCGCCCGGCGGAGGCAATCGCGGTTCTGCAGACGGCCGTGACGAGCAAGAATGCCGAGGCCCGTCCGGAGCGGCTCCTGTACATGCTCTCCGATCTGTCCGACCTGCTGGAGAAGCGAGGCGATTTCGCGGGCATGGCCAAGGCTCAGGAATCGATGATCCGAGTAATGACCGACTACCGCGATCAGCTTCTCTACGGCACGGGGCAAACACGCGAGGGCCTGCAAGAAAACCTGGGCCGGGCATACGAGCGGCTTGGCCAGGCACGCGTCCAGAAGAAAGAGTACGACCGCGCCGCGGCCGCGTTTCGGTCCACTCGTGACGTACTTCTCAATTCCGAAGATCCCGAGGCCCGGCACCAGGCTGTGCGAATTTATCTGAACCTGAGCGAGATCGCTGCGGCCCAAGGCCGATGGTCGGAGGCCCTCCAGGCACTGGACGCCTATCTGGAACACGCCCCGGTGCAGATTGAGCCGTACGAGAAGAAGGTTGAGCTGCTTCGAAAACTTGGCCGCGACCGCGAGGTCATTCCGACTCTCCGCAAATACGTGGCCCGCGATCAGTATCACCTCGGCCTGCAGCTCTTGCTCGCGAGCGAGCTGGCCAAAGACGCGGGCACGCGCCGCGATGCCGAGAAGATCTACACGACCTTGCTGGAAAAGAACGTGAAGCCCGAGGTCTACCGGGGGTTGTTTCATCTCTACCGTCTCGGCGGAGAACCGAGCAAGGTGCTCGATCTGTTCGACGCGTCCGCCGCCATCGCCGACAAGCCCGAGGCGAAGGCGGACGAGCGGGAGGCCGCGCAGGCGCGCGTCGATGCCATGTTGGGCGTGCTCCGCTCGGACCCGGTGATCGTCGAGGCCTTGCTGCGCGACGCCCGCGCCGAGCTGGTGCGTAGCGAGAAGCGTGAAACCAAGACGTGGTTTATCCTGGCCTCGCTCGCCACTCGCACGCGGCAACTAGCGGTGGCGGAACAGTTCTTCCGCCAGTGTCTTCAACAGCTCCCGGCCGACCAGGAAGTGCGGGTCTACCTCGGGCTTTTCCAGGTGCTCATGCGGCAGAGAAAGTACAAGGACGTTGTCTCCCTCTGTCAGGACGCGCTCGCGCACCGAGCGGCACGAAACGGGACCGAATCGATCTTCCACCCGCCGCTGGCAGTCGCCCTTGCGGCATTGGGACAATACGACGAAGCCCTCGTGCACGCGGACAAGGCAATTCGTCTGACGTCCGACGAGTGGAAAGTGGTGCAGCACTGTCGAAAGGCGCTGATCCTGGCGCAGGCCGGCCGCTACGCGGACGGCGTCCGCGAATGTGAAGAGACGTTGAAGGAGTTCAAGCTGATGACACAGGTGCAAGAGATTCGCCAGGCGCTGTCGCAGGTCTATTCGATGCAAGGCGACCACGCGAAGTCGGAGGAGCAGCTCCGCCTCATCCTGGAAATGGACCCCGACGTGCCGCTGGCGAACAACAACCTCGGCTACCAGATGGCCGACCGGAACGTAAACCTGGACGAGGCCGAGCGTCTGATCCGGCGGGCGATCGAAGCGGACCGGTCGTCGCGGAGGCAGGCGGACGACGACGGGGACAATGCCGCGTATCTCGACAGTCTCGGATGGGTACTGTTCCGTAAAGGCAAGCTGACCGAGGCGCGCGAATGGCTCGAGAAGGCGGCCGCGCTTCCCGACGGGGCGGACGACCCGACGGTCTGGGAGCATCTGGGCGACGTTTACGTGAAGCTCGACCTGCCGGGTAAGGCGAAGGAGTCCTGGCACAGGTCACTCAAGATGTGGGAGACCGCTGCGAAGCGGAAGGGCGAGACGCGGCCGACCGAAGTGGAGAAGAAGCTGAAGACGCTGGAGCGATAGGAACCATGCCACAGAGTCTTCCAGGTGGGCGCGCGCCACCCCTGTCCTGGAGGAATTCAACTTTTCTGGAAACGCCCAACAATTCTGGAATAGCCCAACTTTTCTGGAGGAACTGTTGAACCTGTGGCAAACGCTTGTCCGCAAACGACTAACTCCTCCAGCCCTGTTTTGCGGGCGGCCCCGAATGCCCTAGCGGGTCCTCCCTTGCGAGCATTTCCGATCGGCCTAAATTGAAGGAGTGTGGCGGGGGCGTGGATCGTCTCCGCGGCGAGGAGGCGTCATGGCCGGGCATTCCCATTCGGCGAACATCGCGGTCCGCAAGGGCAAGCAGGACGCGGCACGCGCGAAGCTCTTCAGCAAGCTCAGCCGGTACATCATCATCGCGGCCCGGGCCGGCGGCGGGGACCCGGACACCAACCTGAAGCTGCGCTACGCCATCGACAAGGCCCGCGCCGTTTCCATGCCCCGCGACAACATTGAGCGGGCCATCAAGCGCGGCACCGGGGAACTCGAAGGCGCGCAGATGGAGGAGCTGGTCTACGAGGGCTTCGGCCCCGGCGGCGTGGCGGTGATTTGCGACGTGCTGACCGACAACCGGAACCGGTCGAACGGCGAGGTGCGCAAGATCTTCGAACGCGGCGGCGGCTCTATGGGCGGGCCCGGATCCGTTGCGTACCTGTTCGACCGCAAGGGGGTCTTCATCGTCCCGGCCGACCAGACGTCCGAGGAGGCCCTCATGGACCTTGTCCTGGAGGCCGGGGCCGAGGACCTGAAGCGCGACGGGGACAAGTTCGAAGTGACGAGCGAGGTCTCCGCGTTCAACGCGGTCCAGTCGGCGCTCGAAAAAGCCGGGATCAAGCCGGAATCGGCGGAGATCGAGCAGGTCCCGAAGGCGATGGCGGACGTGGACGTGGAAGTCGGTAAAAAAGTTGCCCGCCTGCTCGACGCTCTCGATGAGCATGACGACGTGCAGACGGTCTTCTGCAACGCGAACCTGACGCCGGAGATGTTCGCGGATTGAAGCCGACTATTTCTTCTTCGCCGGCGCTTTTGCCTGTTTGGTTTTTGCTTCCCCCGCCTTAGCGGCCAGCCGCAGTTCGTGCTTCTTGCGGCGCTTTTCTCGCTTTTTGAGTCGCACTCCGGCTGGGTTGCCCATGACATTCTCCTGTTGGTGATGCCTCTCACCTTATGACTCGCCCTGAGGAGCCGGCAATCCGCCTTGTGCCGGTTCGCGACTCCGGGCTACACTGCCGCCCCTGACCCGGCCACGCACGGACGCGCCTCGCCGGGAGCCGACGCGCGTCCCGGCCGGGGTGCGCGGCGACTCCCGATGGTCCTTCTCCGTGGCCGAAACCGAGCAGAAGAAATCGACCCCGCTGCCGTGGCTGCTGCTCACGGGCATCCTCGGCGTCTTTGCCGTCGTGCCGCAGACGGGCACTACGACCCCTACGCCCGCCAAGAAGGACGAAAAAAAGGACGCGGACCCGCTGCCGGTCCTGGTGTCCCCGCAAGATCCGCTTTTTCCGGTCTTTGCCTTTCACAAGAGCCACGGGTTCGGCACACTCAAACCCATCGACGAACTCCGCGAAGGTCTGCACGGCTACAAGACCGAGTTCCTCATCGCGACCGTCCCGGACCCGATTGATTCGGCATACGGCTACGCGTTCGACCAGGTGGTCGATGCGATCCAGCGGGCGGTCGAGAAGAAGGACGGCTACATCCTCGACCGCTGCTGGCTGCCCTGGGAGTTCGATCGCAAGGCAAAACCGAAACCGGGAGACCCGCCGAGCAACCTCCGCGAGTCAACGCCCGGAATCCTCCTGTTCCGACACGGCAAGGACAAGGCGCGAAAAGTCAATCAGCCCGCACTCTGTGTCGTGTTCCTCGTCGGCGAGACGCCGATGGGCGGGCTTCACAAGCCAGCCTTCTATCGCGCCCTGGGCGTGATGCGCGACGTCGGACATCCAGCAAATGCGCCCGTCCGCGTCGTCGGCCCGTACTTCTCCGGATCGCAGACATCGCTTCAATTCGTGCTCGGCGACTGGTGGACGCGGTCGGACTCCGGATCGATCTACGCGATCGACTATCACCCGCCGTATCGCTTCCAGGTCATCACCGGCAGCGCCACCGCGATCCGCAAGAGCGAGTTCTTCTCCTACGAGTCCAACAAGGAGAACTTCCCCTCCTGGCGGCAGGACGGGGTCGAATTCTCGTCTACGGTCATCCCGACGCGAACGACACTCGGCGCCCTTCTGCACTTCCTCACCCGCCGCGATGGTTCGGGAACGCACGAGGCGATCCCGTGGAGTCTCGACCTCGTGCCCGGCAAGGTCGCCATCCTCGCGGAGTCGAACAC
>Ga0075418_10008825_pt1 | contig 11312 bp, 13 predicted proteins | sample SoiMetdeltSBSDD2_FD_81776 | JGI IMG/M metagenome (GOLD analysis project Ga0075418, IMG submission 81776) | Bulk soil microbial communities from a Populus tree surrounding site in Tennessee, USA - Soil MetaG P. deltoides SBSDD2 | ecosystem: Environmental > Terrestrial > Soil > Tree plantation...
CACCTGGCCGGTTTTAGTCGGCACTGAAGGGGAGCGCGACGTGATGCTGTCGTCGCCGATTATTCTTTACGATTATCCCTGTGTCGCGGCGGAAAGCCCCGGCGATATGTACGACGCCACGGAAATTGACGAGATCCTCGCGCTGCGCACGATGACTTTGACAGACGACGAGAAAAGCGCTGCGCGCGCCACCGACAGGCGCGCCGCGGCGATCATCGACCGCGTCGACAGCTTGCCGGGTGAGGTCCTGGAACGTTTGCACGGCGCGGTCCGTTACCTGCGGAAGTCGGCGCCGAAGCCGGAAACCCAAACGGATACCGTGCCGCGGTGGAATCCCGCCGCCGAAGACTCGGTGTCGCCGGAGACCGATCACGTCCAGATCGACGGAGTTGCCGTGGCGAAGGGCAGCCACGTGCGATTGAGGCCGGGATTGCGCCGCGCCGACGCTCAGGACTTGTTTCTTCAGGGCAGAGTCGCGACGGTCGAGGCGGTCTTTTCTGATGTGGACGATAGGCAGTATCTCGCGGTTACGCTGACTGACGATCCGGCAACGGAGCTGCTCCGCTGGCACGGCAGATATCTTTACTTTTATCCGGACGAAGTGGAACCGTTGAAAGAGCGCTGATGGCCTCTATCCGGACAACCAAGAGCCAGTGTGAACAAGGAGAAACAATGTCGAGAAAAAGCGCTGACGAATCTAATAGGCCGTCTCTGCTGGGGATGGTCGCGATCGTGGCCCTGGGCTATCTAGTGGCTAAAAATCTGCCGGACATCATCCGCTATATAAAAATCAGCCGCATGTAATTTCCGGCATAGGACAATGGGAGAACCGAGATGAGCCCATGCATTCTCGTCGCCGGCATCGGCAATATTTTTCTCCAGGACGACGGTTTCGGCGTCGAGGTTGCGAAGCGTCTGGCCGATAGCGAATTACCCGAAGGGGTGAAAGTCACAGACTTCGGCATCCGCGGTGTTCACCTCGCCTACGAGATGCTCGATGGCGGCTACGATACGACGATCTTGATCGATGCCGCCCCGCGTGGAGAAGCGCCGGGCACGGTCTATTTAATCGAACCGGACTTGCACAACATTGACGCGCAGCAATCGGCTTCCATGGACGCCCATAGCATGGATCCGCAAGTGGTCTTTGCCACGCTCAAGTCATTGGGAGGATCTCCGCGCGGTGTGCTGATCGTCGGCTGCGAGCCGCTCGTTATCGACGACGGGATCGGTCTCAGCGAACCCGTTGGCCGCGCCGTCGAGGAAGCGGTCCGACTGGTTCATTCCGTCGTCGACGATCTGGCCGCGGAGCGCATGTCGCAAGAGGTCGTTGCCCAACGCAGCTCGGATATCGTCGGGTGAAAAGATTTTGCGCCATCCCGGAGCGCTCGGTCGCGGCACGGAGGAACCATGCATGAATATGGCATGTGCGACGGAATCGTTGACGCCATACAGAGGCGCGCCGCCGGCCGGCGCGTGGCGCGGGTGAAAGTTCGCGTCGGCGTGATGCACCGAATCGTCGACGAGGCCTTTCAGCACGCCTTCGCCCATGCCGCCGAGGGCACAGAGGCAGATAACGCGGCTGTCGATATTGTGATTGTTCCGGTCAAGGTTGCCTGCCGGTCGTGCGGCTCGACATTCGACAGCGAGGAGCTCGCGGTCGCGTGCGCGAGCTGCAGCGGCGTCGACCTCGATCTAGCGGGAGGCGACGAGCTTATCCTTGAGTCCATTGAGTACGACGCAACGAGCAGTGACCGCGCTTGAGGAGGAACCGCATGTGTCTCGGAATCGCCGGGCAGATCATGGAAATTCTCCAGGAACCCAATGACCTGGCGCGCGTGCTGGTGTTTGGCGCAGAGCGCCTGATCAACATCGGCATGGTCGAGAAAGAAGGTTTGGCTTGCGGCGACTGGGTGCTCATCCACGTCGGCTTTGCCATCGCGAAAATGCAGGAAAATGAGGCGAAGGCATCCATGGAATTTTTAACGGGAATGGGCGAAGCGTTCACCAATGAATTGCCGCCGGGATGGGACGAGGATGACCTCAAAAATGAATTCAAAGACGAAGACTGATTCATGAAGTTTCTAGTCCTTTGGCATCTGGAAGTGAGCCGAATCAGTCCGCAAATGATGGCCGCGGTCATGGATCAATCCAAGTACGGCAAGAAGCTCGAGGCCGAAGGCAAGCTCGAGTGCCGCTATCACGTCGTCGGCAGTCACGGCGGCGCCTGGATCTACAACGTCGAGTCCAACGAAGAGTTGGATCGGTTGCTCGCGATGTCGCCGGTTTTCAATTTCTCGACGTATCAAGTGCTGCCGCTGGCGGAAATGCCGGATCCTGGGGGGTCAGGAACGGCATGAGCGAGCGCCGGCACATTACCGTCGCGGGCGTCGTGCAAGGAGTAGGCTTTCGGCCCTTCGTTCACGGGTTGGCGCTCAAGAACGGTTTGGCGGGGTTCGTTCTTAATGACACAGCAGGCGTAACTATTGAGCTCGAAGGCGAGCAACCGGCGCTGGATGGCTTTCTAGCGGTGTTGACGGAAGCGCCGCCGCCCCTTGCCCGCATCGAAAACATCAATTGTTCGATTGTCCCGCCGACGGGCGAATCTGAGTTTAGGATCGTCACCAGCCACGGCGACGAGCAACGGAACGTTTTGATGTCTCCAGACATACCCACCTGCGAGGATTGCTTTAAGGAACTCTTCGATCCAAGCGACCGCCGCTACCGTTATCCATTTATAAATTGTACCAACTGCGGTCCGCGCTTCACGATTATCAAAGACGTTCCCTACGATCGCGAGCGCACGACGATGGAGTGCTTTAGGATGTGCGCCGATTGCGCGCAAGAATATCACGATCCGGCCAATCGTCGCTTTCATGCACAGCCGAATGCTTGTCCGCGCTGTGGCCCGCGGGTTCGGTTGCTCGATTTTCAAGGTCGCGAGAGCGCCGAACCGGATGCGCTGTTTGCCGCCGCGCAATTACTGAGCAGGGGCGCGATTCTGGCGGTGAAAGGTCTGGGCGGCTACCACCTCGCATGTAACGCGCTCGATCATGAAGCCGTGCGCCGGCTGAGAGCGCGAAAGCATCGTGAGGACAAGCCGTTCGCTTTGATGGCGCGCGATTTGAACGCGGTGAGGGAGTACTGCATTGTCGCGCTCGAAGACGAGAGGCTGTTGTCTTCGCTGCAACGACCGATCGTGCTCCTGCGCAAACTTGAAGACATTCCGATCGGCGACGCAGTCGCGCCCGGCCAACGGCAACTCGGTTTTATGTTGCCTTATACCCCGTTGCATCATCTGCTGCTCGCGGATTCGGACCTGATATTGGTGATGACCAGCGGCAATTTGAGTGAAGAGCCGATCGCATACAGGGATGACGAGGCCCTTGGCCGGCTTGAACAAATCGCCGACTATTTCCTGGTTCACGACCGGCAGATTCACATGCGCTGTGACGATTCCGTTGCACGCACGATCGACCGGCGCGAATTGATCATCCGCCGCTCGCGCGGCTATGCGCCGCAGCCGATTTCGATGAGCGTGCCATTCGTTCAGCCGGTGCTCGCCTGCGGCGCGCATCTCAAGAACACCTTTTGTCTGGGTAAAGAGCGCCATGCCTTCATGAGTCACCATATCGGCGACCTGGAAAACTACGAGACGTTGAAGTCTTTCGTGGATGGCATTGCACATTTCAAAAATCTCTTCGCCGTCGAGCCCGCCGTGATCGCCCATGATCTCCACCCCGAATACCTCTCCACCAAATACGCCGTCGGAATTCATGGACTCACCAAGATCGCCGTGCAACACCATCATGCCCATATCGCGAGCTGCATGGCCGAGCACGGCCTAAACGGTCCCGTCATCGGTGTCGCCTTCGACGGTCTTGGCTACGGCGGGGACGGCACGATTTGGGGCGGAGAATTTCTCGTAACAAGACTTGCCGGCTATGAGCGCCGGGCGCACTTACGCTGTGTCCCTCTGGCGGGTGGCGATAGAGCGATTCGCGAGCCTTGGCGCATGGGGCTTAGTTATCTGCGCGATGCGCTGGGCGCAGATCCGCTTTTCTTAGGGCTTCCGGGCTGGGACGGAATTGCGGAAAAGAAAATCGAGCTGGTTACGTCGATGATCCAACGGGGGCTGAACACGGTCCAGACATCGTCCTGTGGACGGCTGTTCGACGCGGTCGCTTCGATAATGGGTCTACGCCATGAGGTAAATTACGAAGGACAGGCAGCCATCGAACTTGAAATGGCTGTGCGCGAAGGAATCTCGGAGAGCTATCCTTTCGAGATCGGCGCCAGCAGTCCTTGGGAAATTGATCTGCGTCCCGCGATCGAACGCCTCGTGTTAGACATTCAAATGAAAGTTTCAGTTAACTCGATCGCGGCGAAGTTTCATAACACTATCGTCGCGGTCATCGTTCTAATATGCCGACGGCTGCGCGAGACCGACGGCTTGACTCTTGTCTGTCTCAGCGGCGGAACATTTCAGAACGGCTATCTGCTGGAGCGCCTCGTTCCTGCATTGCGAAGTAGCGCATTTGAAGTTTATCTAAATCGGCAAGTTCCCAACAACGACGGCGGTATCGCGCTGGGACAGGCGGCGGTGGCCAATGCCGTCATGGCGGGAGGTCGGTAAAGTGTGTCTTGGTATTCCCGGTAAAATTCTCGACGCGTATGAATCGCAGGGCCTGCGCATGGCCAAGGTTCAGTTCGGCGGGATCGTGCGCGAGGCCTGCTTGCAGTATGTCCCCGAGGCGGTCGCCGGTGATTACGTCGTCGTCCACGTCGGCTTCGCAATCAGTAAGTTGGATGAAGAGGAAGCGGCGCGCACTTACCGCTTGCTCGAAGAGATGGGTCAACTCGGCGAGCTTGCTGACGCGCAGATAAATGACGAAGTTCGAAGAGGAAATTCATCGTGAAGTATGTCGACGAATATCGCAGCGAGCCGGTCGCGCTGAATATCACCCAAGAGATTCGCCGTATTCAGACTCGCCCTTGGGTGATTATGGAAGTCTGCGGCGGCCAGACCCATTCGATTGTCAAGCATGGATTGGATTATCTTTTGCCGGAGACCCTAGAGTTGGTGCATGGTCCGGGCTGCCCCGTCTGCGTGACCTCCTTAGAGATGATCGATAAGGCTCACGCGATTGCGCGGCGTGCCGACGTGATTTTTACCTCCTTCGGCGACATGCTGCGCGTGCCCGGCTCCGAGGCCGATCTCTTCGCCATCAAATCGCAGGGCGCCGACGTGCGCATCGTCTATTCGCCGCTCGATTGTTTGAAGATCGCAAAGGCCAACCCCGACAAGAAGGTAGTATTTTTTGCCGTGGGATTCGAAACTACGGCGCCGGCCAATGCCATGTCTGTATGGCAGGCGCGGCGCGAAGGCGTCAAAAATTTCTCGATTCTAGTTTCTCATGTGTTGGTCCCTCCGGCCATCGCCGCCATCCTGCAGTCGCCGCAAAACCGCGTGCAGGGATTTCTCGGACCCGGACACGTATGCGCGATTATGGGCTATTCCGAGTACGAAGCGATCAGCGCGCGTTACCAGGTGCCGATCGTCGTCACCGGTTTCGAACCGTTGGATATTCTCGAAGGGACGCTGATGACGGTCCGGCAGCTCGAAGCGGGAAACGCCGTGGTCGAGAATCAGTATGCGCGGGCGGTGGAGCGTGAAGGCAACCGAGTCGCGCAAAATCTGGTTTCAGAAGTGTTCGAAATCTGCGATCGCAAATGGCGCGGCGTCGGCTCGATTCCCAAGAGCGGCTATCGCCTGCGCTATGAATTTCGCGACCACGATGCCGAGCGGCTTTTCGAGGTCGAAGAGATCGACACCAAGGAGCCGGCGATCTGCATCAGCGGGCAGATTCTAAAAGGGATCAAGAAGCCGCATGATTGCCCCGCGTTCGGCACGCTGTGCACGCCGCAATCGCCGCTCGGCGCTACTATGGTCTCCGCCGAAGGCGCATGCGCGGCGTATTACGCCTACGGGCGCCACCTGAAAGCGGGAGAGGTCCGGTATGCTGTCTGAAGGCAACGGCGCCCATGCGGCGGGTCACGCCCTGAGCGAGAAAGTTCTGCGCAAATGCCGCGAGTCCGTCGAAGTGAAAGAGAAATTTTTCCGTTTGTATGCCGAGCAAATTGCCGAGCTGTGCGAAAAGATGGCTGGCCGATTTCAGGCGGGGCACGAGCTCTGGGTCATGGGCAATGGCGGCAGCGCCTGTGACGCGCAACATGTGGCGGTGGAATTCATCCATCCCATTATAGACAAGCGCCGGGCTTTGCCGGCGCGCGATTTGGTAAGCCAGATACCGGTGCTGACCGCAATCTCCAACGACAAGGACTATGCGAAGATTTTTGTCGACCAGCTTGCTCTCTGGGCCAAAGCGGGCGACATGGCCTTGGCAGTTTCGACCAGCGGGCAATCGCCCAATTTGATTTATGCGTTGCAGGCGGCGCGCAAGAAAGGGCTCTTGACCATCGCGTTCTCCGGTAAGGACGGCGGCCGGCTGCGCGAGGTTGCCGAGTATTGTTTTACCGTGCCAAGCTTCAGCATTCACCGCATTCAAGAATGTCACGTCGCTTTGCTTCACATTCTCTGGGATTTGATTCACGTCGCGATGGGCGAGGAGGACGTTATTTAATGGACCAGGAAATAGGCGCAGATCTGCTCGGCGCGGTATGCCCTGTTCCGGTTCGCGATCAGCAACAGATCGTGCTCGGACATGGCAGCGGCGGCAAGCTTTCCGCCGAACTCCTTCAAAAGATCTTTTTGCCGGCGTTCAAGAATGAGTTTCTCTCCCGCCTCGACGATCAGGCGGTCTTGCCGATCGAAGGAGCGCGAGTGGCGTTTACCACGGACGCGTTCGTCGTCACGCCGATTTTTTTCCCGGGTGGCAACATCGGCGACTTGGCAATCAACGGTACCATCAACGACCTGGCCATGAGCGGAGCCAAACCGCTTTACATCGCAGCGGCATTTATTTTGGAAGAAGGACTGGCGATGGCTGATCTGGAGCGGGTCGTCGGCTCGATGAGCGTGGCGGCGCACTGCGGCGGCGTGCAACTGGTCACCGGCGATACCAAAGTGGTCAACCGCGGCAAGGGTGACAAGATCTTCATTACTACCACCGGGATCGGTTTGGTCGATAGCAAGTTGAGAATATCAGCTGACCGAGCGCGGCCGGGCGACAAGATTCTGCTCAGCGGCACTGTCGGAGATCACGGCATAGCGATCATGTCGCGGCGCGAGAACTTGGAGTTCGAGAGCGCTATTGAAAGCGACACGGCGTCGTTGCACACGCTGGTCGGCGAAATGATCGAGGCCAGCGAGCAAATCCATTGTCTGAGAGATCCGACACGCGGCGGCGTGGCGACGACGCTCAACGAGCTTGCAGCAAGCTCGCGCGTCGGCATGGTCATCGACGAGCGTCAGATTCCGGTGCGGGAGTCAGTGCAAGGTGCTTGCGAAATTCTCGGCCTCGATCCCCTCTATGTCGCCAACGAAGGCAAGCTTTTGGCGATCGTCGATCAGGCAGACGCCGCGGCAGTGCTGCAAAAAATGCGCGCGCATCCGCTTGGGAAAGAAGCCCGGGTGATCGGCGAAGTGGTCGCCGACCCTCCGGCAATGGTGCTGATGAAAACCGCGATCGGCGGCACGCGAGTGGTCGACGTGTTGTTTGGTGAACAGTTGCCGCGCATCTGTTGATTCTCTACTAGCCTGCGCAAGGTTTCTTTTGCTACCCAAGTCGAGGTATCATTTCCGGCGCGACCTTGTTTCGCGTGTTATGTAGACTGCGTGTTATACCTTTTTTATTAAAAGCTCTTGATTCGGCGTGCGTGGGCCTTCTAAAATGCCGCCGTCTATATTGGAAGATGTTGATGCCCTACAGCACGAGAAACGGCATTAAGACCTACTACGAAGTCTCGGGCGAAGGATTTCCCTTCGTTTTGATGCACGCCAATCCGTTCGACCGGCGCCTGTTTCTCTATCAAGTGGCGCATTTGTCCACTCACTTTAAAGTGATCAATATCGATCTACGGGGCTATGGCTACTCAGACAAGCCGAGTGTCCCGGTTACCGTGACCGATCTCTGCGAGGACGTGGTTGCGGTATGTCATCAAGAGGGCGCGCGTGAGGCGATTTTCGCCGGAGTCAGCGTCGGCGGAGTGATGGGTCTGCAACTGGGATTAGACTACCCTGAGCTGTTCAAGGCGCTAATTTTAGTCGGTTGCAGCAGCATGCCCGGCGATCGCTACCAGAGCCGCACCGACGGTTACATGAAGCAGGGCGTGGAGAAATTTCATATTCAACATCTGACCGATCTCGTCAGCAAGGATTTTGCGCAGAGCCGACGGGGCCAGTATCTGCTCGGCATGCACACCGAGATGGATTCGCGTTTGAGCGCACCCGCCATCGCCGAGATATTCCACGCACTGCAGAATCGCGATTTGACGGCGCGATTGCCTGAGCTCAAGATGCCGGTGCTGATCATGAACGGCGAGTTCGACAATTCGCTCAAGCGCAGCAAAGAAATGAGCACGCGCATCGCCGGCGCGGAACATCGCATGATTCGCGGCGCCGGGCACGCCTGTTGCCTGGAAGATCCCGGGACGTTCGATGAGCATGTCTTGATATTTCTTAGGAAGCACGGTTTTTTGAAAAATTAGCGCCATCGAAATTGCGAGTCGTGGAATGCGGAAAGCTTGCCGGTATTTCTCGTGGATTTTCTCGACAATCGTTTGTTTGTCGATTACATCGGCCCAGGCATCCGAATGGAAGGACAAAGCGGAGGCTGAAGGCAAGCTGACGTGGTACGCGTCGTTGGGAGCGACCGACGCGCGGCGCATCCTCGATCGTTTCAAAGAACTCTATCCAAAGATCGACGCGCAATTCTACCGCGCTGGCGATGCCCAACTGATGGAGCGCATCCTCGCTGAATCGCGCGCCGGCAAATATGATTGGGATGTCGTGAGCACCACGGGTTTCTACGCTTTCAATCTTAAGAAGCGCGGCATGTTGGCGGCGTACGATTCGCCAGAGCGTAAGTTTATTCGCCCAGGCCACAAAGATGCGCAGGCCATGTGGACGTCGATCTACACCAATTACACCGTGCTGGGTTACAACAGCCGCTTGGTCAGCCGAGACAATCTGCCGAAGACGCACGCCGACCTGCTCAAACCGATTTGGCGAGGGCAGATCGGCATCGTGCAGACCGCATACGAGTGGTTTGCCGTAATGTTGCAGGGGATGGGACAAGAGAAAGGTCTGGCCTTCATGCGCGAACTGGCCAAGCAGCAGCCGCAGCTGCGCAACGGCCGCACCTTGCTGGCGCAGTTAGTTGCGGCGGGCGAAGTCAATGCCGCGTTGGCGGCGTACTCGCAGAATTTCGAGAACTTAAAGCGCGACGGCGCGCCGGTGGATTGGGTGGCGCTCGACCCGGTCTACGGCAATCTCAATCCAATGAGTCTGTCGGCGAAAGCGCCGCACGCAAACGCGGGTAAGCTGTTTATCGATTTTGTTTTGTCGAAAGCCGGGCAAGAAACCATTCGCGCCCAACGGCGCGTGCCAGATCGGATCGACGTTTTGCCTGATCCGCCGAAACTGGCTCAAGGATTTTCCGCGGTTTTCACCGCCGATCAGGTTTACGAGAACTTTGACCGCTACGTAAAATTGTTCCAAGAAATTTTCGGCAAGGGATAGCGGAAATTCTTTGCATCGCGCTACCAGTTCAAAAACAGTAGTCTGAGCGCACCATTTTCACCTGCACGTCTTATATCCACAAGGCATCATGAATACGCGCACAAAAGGCGGCGCGCGAAATTCCCAAGAGCTGTTTCCATGAAAGCGGTCTTGGGATCTCCCGTGTAACGATTCGAACAGCACCGGGGAAAAGTTATCCCAAACGCGAGTGATGCTTCTCACTCTAGTTCCCCAGCACTTTCTTCATTCTCTCGATGACCGCAGGAGGTTGCGCCATCACTTCTTTGGCGAGCTTTTCCATGTCCTCGCCCGCGACCGGATCCAACTCATAACTTCTTTTTTCAGCTTCCACTTTGAGCTCGGGATCTTTGAGCGCGCTGGCGAACGCGCTGCGGAGAATTTTGAGCCGGTCAGGCGCTATGCCGGCGGGCCCCACCATGGGACGGCCGAAGACGCCGCCGGCGAGAATCACGGTGGCGACGCGGCGAGATTGATCCGGTGTCTTGTACTGGTCCATTAACTCGTAGATCGTCGGCGTATCCGGTAGGCGCGGATCGCGTTTGCGCGCCGACTGCGCGATGCTTCTGACGAAATTGTTCTTGCGCCAGGTATGAAACGGCTCGCGCGCAAAGAAGGATTCGATGGTCATAGCGCGGCACTGGATCTCGCCTTTTTCCACCGCGAGATCGATCGGCCCGCCGCCTTGATAGCCGAGCACGATGGTAAACTTGGCGCCGACCGTTTCTTCCAGCAGCTTGGGAAAATAGTAACCGGTCCCAGTCGCGCCGCCGGAACCGCATTTGGGCGGCTCGCTGGCTTTGCGCACGTCTTCGATGGTTTTGTACTGGGTATCGGCGCGCATATAGAGCTGGTGTTCGCTCTCCGACGGCGAGCCGATGAAACTATACTTGCTCCAATCGTATTGGACTTCCTTGCGCCCGACGATCTGATCGAAGTAAAGAGTTGGGGCTATCCAGCCAAGCGTAAGTCCATCCGGCTTAGCGACGGAGAATACATAATTGGCGGCGATCATCGAGCTGGCTCCCGGCATATTCTGGATGACGAAATTGGGATTGCCGGGAATGTATTTCGTCATGTATTGAGCGATGAGCCGCGGCCACAGATCGTTGACGTCGCCGGCCGGGTAGCCGGTGACGATTCTGACAGTTTTCCCCTGATAATAAGGCGTTTGAGCATTGGCGGAGACGACGCTGAAGAGAAACGATGACAAAGCGAGAATTAGTTTCTTCATATCGGCCTCCAGTTTAGGCTGAATTCTTATTACAAACGCTCGTGGGTGGTCAATGCCATCGAGCTTTTTTCAATTCAGTCTTTCGTCTCTTGACGGCGGCCTTAAATTTCCATTAGCTTTCGTCAGGTCGAATTTAACTCGTTCAGGAGGGGGCTATGAAAATAGGACTGAGCGGCGGGCTTTTTGTCTGGTTGTGGATGTTGGCGATGCCATTTTCTGTCCAGGCGCAGGATTGGGGTCCCGGATTCACGAAAGTCAAAGAAGGCATCTACGTTTTCGCTCCGGATGCGACCACCACCACGTGCAGCTTCGTTGTTACCCAGGAGGGTGTGGTGATGATCGATAGCTGCAACAGCC
>Ga0075418_10008826_pt1 | contig 11311 bp, 11 predicted proteins | sample SoiMetdeltSBSDD2_FD_81776 | JGI IMG/M metagenome (GOLD analysis project Ga0075418, IMG submission 81776) | Bulk soil microbial communities from a Populus tree surrounding site in Tennessee, USA - Soil MetaG P. deltoides SBSDD2 | ecosystem: Environmental > Terrestrial > Soil > Tree plantation...
CGGGGGCGAGGCGGGGATCGGCAAGACCACTCTCCTCGAGCACGTCGCGAGCCGGCATCGCGCGACGGTCCGGGTTCTCTGGGGTGCATGTGACGCGCAATTCACGCCGCGCGCGCTCGGCCCGCTCCTCGACATCGCCGACCAGGCTGATGGCCCCTTGTCGCGGCTCGCTCGAAGCGAAGCCGGTCGCGACGACCTCTTCAACGGCTTCCTCCGCGAGCTGCGCGGCGGTTCGCGTCCGAACCTCGTCGTCTTCGAGGACATCCACTGGGCGGACGACGCCACGCTCGACCTTCTGCGGTTCGTCGCTCGACGGCTCGCGACGACCAGGACGCTGTTGCTGGCGACCTTCCGCAGCGACGAGGTTCGTCCGGCGCTGCAGGTCGTCCTCGGCGACCTGGCGAGGATGGCGGGGATCGACCGGATCGACCTGCCGCCGCTTTCGGAAGTCGCGGTCTCGTCGCTGGCGGGGAGCGGTCCGGCCACCGCAGCCGAGCTCTATCGCGCGACCGGGGGCAATCCCTTCTATGTCACCGAAGTCCTCGCGTCGCCCGGGACCCGCGTCCCGCAATCGATTCGCGATGCGGTTCTGGCGCGGGCGGCGCAGCTGAGTCCTGGAGCGCGGGCGGCGTTGGAGACTGCCGCCCTCATCGGTACCCGCGTTGACCCGGCGTTGCTCGATCGCGTGGAGCGGCCGGAGCCCGGCGCACTCGAGGAGTGCCTCGAGCGTGGTGTGCTTCGCCGCGCCGGCGGCGACATCGTGTTTCGACACGAGCTGGCTCGCGAAGTGCTGGAGGACGCGATCTCGCCGACCCGGCGCCTGGCCATCGAACGCCGAGTCCTGGACCTCATGATCGAGGCGCCGGCCGGGACGTACGACCCGGCGCAGATCGCCCACCACGCCGAAGCCGCTGGCGATGCGGACGCCGTCATCGCATACGGCACGGCTGCCGCCGAGCGGGCAGCGTCCGTCGATGCCCACCGCGAGGCCGCGGCTCAGTACGCACGCGTGCTGCGATTCGCGTCCGGCCTCGGGAATGACGCTCGTGGCCGGTTGTTTCGCGCGCGCTCATACGAGTGCTTCGTGCTCGGCGATCACGTCGCCGCGGTCGCGGCGGCCCGAGCCTCGCTCGACTGCTGGCGTCTGGCCGGCGATCGCCTCGCGGAAGGAGACGCCGCGCGCTGGCTGTCGCGCACCCTGCTCTACCTCGGTGGTGCGAATGAAGGGGATGCCCTTGGCCGCGCGGCGATCGAGCTCCTCGAGACGCTGCCGTCGGGACCCGAGCTCGCGATGGCGTACGCGAACCTGTCGCAGCACCGGATGATGGCGTGGGACCACGAGGCCGCGATGTCGGCGGGCCGCCGGGCGATCGAGCTTGCGCAGCAGCTCGGGCACGTGGAGGCGCGTGCGCATGCCCTCAACAGCATGGGGACCTCGATGCTCCTGAGCGACGATCCAGCCGGGCGGGAGCTGGTCGAGGCGAGCATCAGCCTCGGGCGCGAAGCGGGATTGCACGACGACGTCGCACGCGGCTTCGCCAACCTCGCAGAGACCGCGACGATGTCACACGAGCCGGCGCTCGCGGAGCGCTTTGCGGAAGAGGGCCTCGCCCTCGCGTCGGAGCGCGAGCTCGGCGAGCACGGCCTATTCCTGCGGGATTGCCTCGACCAGATCCGCGTCATGCAGGGACGCTGGACGGAGGCTTTCGATTCGGCGCTGCCGCACGCGATCGATCCGGCCACTCCCGCCTACATCCGGATCATGGCCTGCACGGTGGTCGGCCGGGTTCGGGCGCGTCGCGGGGAGAGAGGCGTTGTCGAAATCCTCGACCAGGCTCTTGAGCTGGCCCAACCGTTCGAGCAGCTCCAGTTGATGGTGCCCGTTCGGATCGCCCGCGCCGAGGCCGCCTGGCTGGCGGGCGAGCCGAGCCGAGCCGCGATCGAAGTCGAGAGCGTATTCGAAGCAGCGCGGCAGCGAGGCGGTTCATGGCCGGTCGGGGAGCTGGCGTTCTGGCGCTGGAAGGCCGCGGCTGTCGCGCCCCCATCGTCAGGCGTCGCCGAGCCCTTCGCCCTCCAGATGGCGGGGGACTGGGCTGCCGCGGCGGCCCTCTGGGAGGCACTCGGCTGTCCGTACGAGTCCGCCCTGGCCCTGACCGATTCCGTGGAGGAGGGCGTGCTGCGTGATGCCCTGGCCCGGTTCGAAGAACTCGGGGCGTTGCCGGCGTCGCGGATCGTCGCGCGTCGGCTGCGAGCCCACGGAGCGCATGCGGTCGCCAGGGGACCGACATCGAGCACTCGGGCGAACGCCGCCGGGCTCACCCGCCGTGAGGTCGACGTCCTGGAGCTCCTCGCGGATGGACTCAGGAATGCGGACATCTCGGAGCGCCTGATCATTTCGCCGAAGACCGTCGAGCACCACGTCTCCGCGGTGTTGGCCAAGCTCGGCACCCGCACTCGGGGCGAGGCTGTCCGCGAGGGCCGGCGCCTCGGGCTGGTCGACGAGCGCCACGAAAGATAGGGGACCGGACCGCCAGATCTGGGTGTTCCCACCGACGCGCTTGGGTCGAGCCCGTCCCTACGGTCGGCGCAGCCGGTCGGCGCCGACCGGCACCTATCGTCAGGAGCTGCCCCGTGGAGAGGAACCGCCTGCCCCAACGGACCGCACTCGTCAGTGCGGTCCTTCTTCTGGTTGTCGCCTGTCAGGGAGGCGGCGTGACGCCATCGCCCAGCGCGACGGCCGTGACATCCAGCCCAGGCGCCGCGTCGCCTGAGCCACCGACTGAATCACCGGCGTCGTCGCTGACGGCTGGGCCACTGCTCCCCGGCCGGCTCCTGTTCTCGAGGTTCAACGAGTCGAACCACTCGAACCAGGGCTCGTTCATCTCGCTCCCGAACGGCACCCAGGAGACCGAGGTGCCGCTGCCCTGGGAGGAGGGCCTGAACAGATGGTCCCGGTCGGGGACCGAGATCACGGTCGTCACGCAGCTCGCCGACGGGCGGATCGGCACCGCGATCGTGGCTCCCGACGGAACCGTCCTCCGAACGCTCGAAATCCCCGATCCCACGCTCAACCTCGCATGCGGCGCCTGGTCATTCGACGATGCCCGGCTGGCCTGCGAGGCCTGGGACGACACGGATCCCACGCGACGCGGGATCTACTCGGTGCGCTCGTCGGACGGGGGCGATCTTCGGCGACTTACGTCGGCACCCGAGGGGATGGCGGACTTCCCCGGTGACTACTCGTCCTCTGGCCAGTTCTCGTTCATTCGCGGCCCCGAGGACGAAGGCAGCGGACCGTTGCTGCTCATCGACTCGGCCGGCGCCGAACCGCACCAGCTCGGCACCGCGAAATACGAGGATGCAGGCCGATTCTCGCCGGATGGCCGCCTCGTCCTGACGGCTGGCGGTGGGTCGCTCGTGATCCTCGATCTCGAGGGCCAGATCGTGAACAGGATCAGCGACGACGCGTTCCTGTTCGGTGCGGCGTGGTCACCCGATGGAACGCACATCGCCTATTCGCGGACCCCTGTCGGCTTCATCGCGGACATCTGGACGAGCCTGCCCGACGGGACCGAGCGACAGCAGGTCACCCGCACGCCGGCGAACGAGATCAACGTGGACTGGGGGGTCGGGGGCGACTGAAGCCGGCTGACGCCAAGCTCCGACGTCGCCCGAGGTTAGGCCCGGATTCGAGTTCTCGCGGCCGCGGTGAATCGCTTGCCCTCCGCCGTGCATCCATGTCATATGGCGGTGATGACAAGCAGCGACGCGGAGCAACCCTCAGCGCTCATCGCGCTGGCGGCAGCCGGCGATGAGCTGGCGTTCGCGTCGATTGTTCGCCTGTATCACGAGGACATGCGCCGGGTCTGCGTCGTCGTTTGCGGCGATGACGGACTCGCCGAGGATGCCGTCGCGGCGGCCTGGTCGATCGCGTGGCGGAAGTTGCGCAGCCTGCGCGAGCCTGCACGACTGAAGCCATGGCTCGTGTCGGTCGCGGTGAATGAGGCGCGCCAGCTGCTTCGGTCCCGCAGGCGGCGCGCTCTCCTCGAGATCCCGGTCATCCATGTCGACGACCCGGGAGGCGGTCTCGATCCAGGCGCGGCCATCAGCTCGATCGACCTTCGCAATGCCCTCGCCCGGCTCGACCCAAACGACCGCGCGCTGATCGCGATGCGCTACCTGGCCGGCTTCGATGCGACCGAGCTCGCGTTCGCGACCGGACGCAGCCCATCGGGCACCCGAGCACGCCTGGCGCGCCTGCTCCAGCGACTCGAGAAGGAGCTCATCGATGCATGAGCTGAGCACGTTCGAACGCCGCCTGGCCGTTGGCCTTGACGCGGTCGCGGGCCCATCCAGAACCGTGGACGCGATGGCGATCACGCGAGTCGCCGCCTCCCGCGCACCAGTTGGCGGCTCCATCTTGTCGCGGTTCTCGGCGGCGATCGTGCGCTCACGGAACGCGCGGCCGCTGACGGTGCTCGTGGTCATCGCCCTGGCTGCGGCTCTGACACTCGGGGCGCTGGCGATTGGCTCGCAGCTCGTGCGCCTGCTGTCAGTGGAACCTCAACCGTCCCCAATGCCGAGCCCGACGCTTGTCGTCACGCCGGGCGCAGCCGTGTGGTCTGCCACGGGCAGCATGACCGTCGGCCGGAATTGGCACACGGCGACAAAGCTGCTGGACGGACGAGTCCTGGTCGCCGGCGGGGAGGCGTCGCCCTCGCAGGACCGGCTCGCGAGCGCCGAGATCTACGACCCGAGCACGGGCATCTGGACCGAGACCACGAGCATGAACGTCCCGCGCTCGTTCCACACGGCCACCCTGCTCGCCGACGGCCGTGTGCTCGTCGAGGGCGGCGAGCTCCACGCGCTCGGCGACCCGGGGGCAACCGACACGGCCGAGATCTACGACCCGGCCTCCGGGTCGTGGACGATTACCGGTCGCCTGAATGGACGCCGCCAGGGTCAGACCGCCACGCTTCTACCGGATGGGCGAGTGCTCGTCGCAGGTGGCAGCTCGCAGGGGGATCTCTACGACCCCGCGACCGGGGCGTGGACCCTCGTGGATTCATTCGTCACGCCCCGAGAGGACCAGGTCGCCGTCCTGCTCGCTGACGGACGCGTCCTTGTGGCCGGAGGCATCGGCATCCTGAACGAAGCGCCCTCGTCGGACTCCGCCGAGCTCTTCGATCCGACCGCGGGGACATGGACCGCCACCGGCAGCCTGCCGGTGCGACCTCGGCGTCACACGGCGACGGTCCTGGCCGACGGACGGGTCCTGGTCGCGGGAGGCATCGACGAGAACGCCCGCCCGTTCGAGTTCTTTGACGCCGCCGAGCTGTACGACCCGAGCTCCGGGACGTGGGCGCCAACCGGCACGATGCTGGCGGCCCGTTACGGCCAGACCGCTGTCCTTCTGCTCGACGGCAACGTGCTTGTCGTCGGTGGGCTCAGCTACGGGGCGACCACCGACCGGATCCTCGCGACGGCAGAGCTGTTCCATCCCGCCGACGGCACCTGGTCCGCGGCGGCGGCCATGGCCGCACCCCGTGTTGGCCACACGACGACCCTCCTGGTCGACGGCTCGGTCCTTGCTGCCGGGGGGATCAGCGTCAGCACCGGCGAAGCCTTGACTTCGGCCGAGCGCTACGGAGGTACGGCTCCGTGAGGCGCCTTGGACGCTGGGTCGCGCCGGTCGCCGCGACCGCGGTCTCGATCGCTATCGTCGGCTGCGGAGCCTCGGCCCCGACCTTCTCGAGCGCCTCGCCGAGCCCGACGCCAACTCCGACCCCGACGCCGGCGGCGTCCGGGCCCGGGCCAACGTCGTCGAGGCCGACCCCCGACGGCAAGATCGTCTTCTATCGAGAAGCCGGGGTCTGGCCGCCGCCCGAGTTCATGATTGATCCGGATGGCTCGAACGAGATCGCGCTGCAGGACGACGGCCTGCTCCCGGCCAGGAGGTCGCCGGACGGTCGGACGCTCCTGGTCCGGCGCTTGGTCAATGAATGGATCCGTCCGGCGATCCTCGACGCAAAGGACGCGAGCCTCGTCCTGCTCGACGCCTACCCCGACCGCCAGATGCATCTCGACCCGGTCGGGTGGTCCGGCGATGGCGCCCGGATCTTCGTCTTCTCCGGGGTCGACGCGGTTGACCCTCTCGACATCGGCCTGTACAGCGTGCGTGCGTCGGACGGCGGCGACCTCACGCCGGTCGTCCTGTCACCGGCGGGCGCCAGGGACTGGGTCAGTCCGTCTCCAGATGCATCACTGCTCCTGGTGAACCGGGAGCTCGGCGATGGCACGAGCACGCTCCTGGTTCGAGCCGCGGACGGCCCGACCGAGCACAGGCTGTCGACGGACGACATGGTGCCGGTCGACCTCGAGTTCTGGGGCCCGTTCGACGGTCAAGGGCGGATCTCGGAAGCCTGGTCGCCCGACGGGCGACAGATCGCGTTCACGGTGCGCGTCATCACAGCGGACTCGACCGGCCTCTTTATCGTGAACCCCGACGGGACCGGCCTCCGTCAGATCGTTCCCACGAGTATCGGAGCGGTCTCCGCGCAGTGGTCGCCGGACGGCAGCAGCATCGCGTTCACGAGCCGGCTTCGGTCGCAGCCGCAGGTCTGGATCGTTGGTCTTGACGGCTCCGAGCCGATGCCCCTGACCTCCGACGCCGATGGCTCCACCTCGGTTGCGCCGATCTGGTCACCGGACGGCCGCATGCTCCTCTTCGAGCGGAAACAGGCCGGCCACGTGACGTTGTGGACGATGAACGCGGATGGGACGGCGCAGACGCAGGTCACGAAGACGCCGCTCGCCGACGACTACTTCGGTGGATACGCCTGGCTGGCGGCCCCAGGCGGTTAGCCGGCGCCGACGCCGGCTCAGCCGCGGCCCTTGGTCGTAGAGATGTCGGCCTCGTTGCCGGCGGCGTCCGCGAGCGTCCACCACATGGGTGCGCGATCGTCGCGGACGATCCGGCCGCCGGCGGCCAGCGCCGCAGCGACCCGAGCCTCGGCCTGCTCCAGCGGGATCCAGACCGCGACGTGAATCGCACCGCCTCCGTCGGGGCGTGGCTCGTCCATTGCTTCAAACCAGAACGATGGCCCGCGATCGTGCGGGTCCACCAGGTCCTCCTTGGGGCTGTCGGGCCGCGGCTCGTAGCCGAGGAGGGCACGCCAGAACGGCACGACGGCCGAGATGTCCGGGGCGCCTGGGATCACGAGGAAACTCTGGACGGCTGAAGGGTCAGCCGTCAGGCCGAGCTCCCGCGCTGCTGCGGAGATCTGGCGTGCCAGCTCGACGTCTCGCCGAGTGGGTCCGTACCAGTCGTCCCGGCGCGTCAGCAGCCGGACCGAGACGCCGTCGGCTCGGACGTCGATGCGAGGTCGGTCCGTGTCCAGACCGGGCAGCCCACAAATGGCGGCCACGAGCCGGGCGCTCTCGGCGTACGAGCCGGTGCGAAAGAACGCGCCGGCCCCGTCCTCGACGACGCGCCAGTCCTCGGTTCCTTCGGTTCCATGGAATTGGTCGGGGCTGATTCCGTCGGCCCTGAGCTCGTCATCGGTCATGCCCGGGAATCTAGCGTCGTCCCGCGGAGGGCGCGGCTATGGGGCCTCGCTGGCCTCCGGGCCGCCCTTCGCCGGTTTGTCCTTGCACTGGCCGGGCGGGAAGCAGTCGCCGAACTTCGCCTTGAACCGGTCGGCCTTCGCCTGGCTCCAGCCGGGATGGAGGTGGCCGACCTTCTTCCAACCGCCCGCCCACGGCGGCTTGCCGGGGCCGCGGAGGGCCGTGCCGTTGACGGACGTGACGTCGACCTCGGTCGAGCCGGCGGCGACCTGTCCCTCGATGGTCACGCTCTTGCCGACGAACGGCTTGAGCGGATGGTTGTCACCGAAGAACCACTTCGGGCCGGCCTCGAGCGTGTACGTGGTGCCGCCGCTCGTCAGCGTGTACTCGGTCTTGCCGTCGGTATCCGTGGCCGCCTTGATGGAGCCCTTGAGCGTGATCGGAGTCTTCTCGACCTTCGCCTTCTCGGGCTTCTCGGGCTGAGCAGCAAACGCCGGCAAGGCGATCACGATGGCGAGGAGGCCGACGGCTCCGGCGAGGATCCGTCCGCGGTGCTTCATGCCCGCACACTAGACCGCCGCAGACCGCACTTCCAGTCCTATTCAGCCAGCCGATGTGCCTCGCGTTGTCGTCTGGCACCGCCGGCCGCGGATCAGCCGATTCAACCTGCGACGACCTCGCCGACCATCGAGAGCGGGTGGACGTCGCACCGGAAGATGTATCTGCCGGAGGCCAGGGTGGGCACGTCGTAAGTCTTTGCGCCGGGTCCGCTGAAGATCTCGCCAACAAATACCGGCTTGCTGTCGGCACCGAAGATCGCCACGTTGTGGGGGAGCGCGTCGCGGTTCTCGAGGAGCAACTCGAACGGTTGCCCGGCTGGCACGTCGATCTCCGTCCGATCGAACGCGATCTTCGATGCCACGATGACCGCGCCCCCCGGCGGCGCCGTCGGCGGTGGGCCGGTCATGGCCTCCGCCCCGCACGCCGCAACGATGACCAGCGCGACGAGTGCGCCGACGACGTTGGGCTGCCGAGTCATCGACCGGCTCGCGGTGTCAGGCGGCGACGCGCGGCCGTCGCGAGGTCGCGCAGCCGTCCGATGATTCCGCGCGGACCGCCGTCGACCTGCCACAGCTCGATGCCGATCAGGCCGATGAGGATGACCTCGAGCCCTTTGTCGATGTAGGCGAGCGGGAAGCGCCCGCCGAACAGGAACCACGCCCCGATCGTGGCGGCGGTGAACCCGGCCAGCGCAAGCCTGACGAGCCACCGCTGGGTCGCGAATGGACCCGGCAGGACCAGCCCGAGCGCCAGCGTCGCGTATCCGGCGGCGTTAGCCAGGAAAAGGAGCCCGCCGAGCGAAGCGTGGATGACGGCCGTACCGATGGTGAGCGCGAGGATCAGCGTCCGGATGAGGACGGCCGCCGGGCTCGCAGCCGGACGATGGGCAACCTGCGTCGTTGTGATCGTCGCCATGTCGATCTCCTTGTCGCTGCCGTTACTTGCTACCTTCGCCTAGCAAGAACCTACGGCAGCAACGTGCTACTGTCAAGTAGCAAGTGACAAGGTCCGAAGTGCCAGCTCAGCGGGCCGGATTGCAAGGCCCTTGGTAGGCGCCTGCAAGGCTTCGGCGGGACAGCCGGGGGTAGAATCGGAAGTCTCCCGGCTCGCTCACGACGGTCAGTTCAGGCCGCTCGTCCGGGTCGGTGCGAGCATGGAGGGACACAATGATTGCGTTCATTGTTGACCTCAAGAACAAGCCTGGCGAGCTTGCGAAGGCTGCCAAGACGATCGCCGACCGGGCGATCAACGTCACTGGCTTCAGCGGTTCGGTGTGCGGCGACAGCGGCACGGCCGTGTTCCTGACCAGCGACGAGAGTGGGACACGACAGGCCCTCAACGGGGGCCAGCTCAAGTTCCACGAGGTCGAGTACCAGACGGTTCGCCTGGCGGACCGCCCGGGCACGCTGTACGAGGCCACGAAGCGCCTTGCTGACGCGGGCGTGAACATCCAGGCCGCGATCCCAACGGGCATGTCGGGTGGCAACGTCCACCTTGCGTTCCTGACGGACAACCCGCAGAAGGCCAAGGAGGCCCTCCGCGAGTGGATCCTGGAGCCGGCGTACAGCCGCTGAGCTGACGTGAAGCCGGCGCCGCCAACACGGCGCTGATCTGATGGGGGCCCGGGCTTCGGCCCGGGCTTTCGTCTGCTCGGCTCAGATGACGGGGCGGCGAGTCAGACGACTAGCGCTGCAAACCGCCGGACAAAGTACGAAGCGGCTCCCGAAGGAGCCGCTTCGTTGCTGTCCCGGTGAAGACCGAACGAGTTGTTCGGGTGCTTCTGCCACGCGTCAAGGGCATCTATCACGTCGGCTGCACCGACTACCCTGACCCAACCTACCCATGACCTTGCCGCTGGGGCAGCGCGCTGCGTTGCAGCAGCAACAGTATGCGCGCCGGCGGCTCCTCAAACAAGGGTTTAGACGCCCCGAACGATATAAATTCCTTAACGTTCCGCGGCGTGGATCGTCACCCCGGTCATGGCAACCGGGCTATCGGGCAGGTCGCGGTTGTTCCGCGGCGCGTTCACGATCGAGTCAACGACGTCCATGCCCTTCGTGACGACGCCGAACAGCGTGTAGTTCTTCGGCAGCTTGCCGGTCAGGTCCTGGTGGCAGATGAAGAACTGTGAGCCGTTCGTGTTCGGCCCCGCATTCGCCATCGCGAGCGCGCCGCGGACGTAGTCGCCCTTGACCGGCTCATCCTCGAACTTGTAACCGGGACCGCCGGTCCCGACGCGACCACGATCGAGCGACGCCTTCTTGCCGAACTGGCCGTCGCCGCCCTGGGCAACGAAACCCGGGATGACGCGGTGGAAGATCACGTCGTCGTAGAAGCCCTTGGTGGCCAGGTCGATGAAGTTCTGGGCGGCCTTCGGGGCGCTCTCGGTGTAGAGCTCGACGTCGATGTCACCGAGCTCGGTGGCGATCGTGGCGCTGGTCATGCGGGTGGGCCTCCTGTGATCTACGGGTTCGAGACGGACACGCTGTCCATTGCGATCGGGTTCGTCGGGAGCTCGGCGTCTGCCGCGGCGGCGATCGCCTCAGCCGTTTCCATTCCTTCGAGGACGGTTCCAAAGATCGCGTAGGTGTTGGCGCTCTCGAGCGATCCGCGGGCAGCATCATCGAGGACGATGAAGAACTGCGAGCCCTGTGAGTTCGGCGCAGGGGTCCGGGCCATGGCGACTGTGCCGCGGCCGTACACGGCCGTGACCGGCTCGTCCTGGATCGTGTAGCCGGGTCCGCCGCTGCCCGAGCCGGTCGGGTCGCCGCCCTGGATGACGAACCCGGGGACGACGCGGTGGAACACGACACCGTCGTAATAGCCGCACGCGGCAAGCGCGACGAAGTTGCCGGCCGCGATCGGCGACAGCGAGCCCTCGACCTTGATCGTGATCCGGCCCTTCGACGTGTCGATCGTGACCGTTCGCGTTTCGCCGGCGGCGAGGGCGGCAGGCTGGGCGGTCGGGCATGCGGTTGTCGCGTTGCTCGCGGGTGGATTCGTCCCGCCGCCCCCGCCTCCGCAGGCTGAGAGCGCGAGGATCGCGGTGAGCACGAGGACGATCGGGCGAGGGCGTCGGATCACGCGGCGGCCTCCACTGCGGCGGGGTAGTCGAGCGCGCCGGAGAGCAGCGCTTCGCCGACGATGATGCCGGTCACGCCGATATCGCGCAGGCGGCGCACCG
>Ga0075418_10008827_pt1 | contig 11311 bp, 10 predicted proteins | sample SoiMetdeltSBSDD2_FD_81776 | JGI IMG/M metagenome (GOLD analysis project Ga0075418, IMG submission 81776) | Bulk soil microbial communities from a Populus tree surrounding site in Tennessee, USA - Soil MetaG P. deltoides SBSDD2 | ecosystem: Environmental > Terrestrial > Soil > Tree plantation...
CGCAGCCACTAACCAGCAGTGGGAGAAAACAGAGGATGAGGAGCGCGCAGCGGCGCAGTGGCGGGAAGGGGTTCACGTCATGGCTTTTACCAGTTGCTACCGGCGCCCGAATCCCCAAACCGGCGCTCGGGTGCGTAGGATGCTGTCATGACGAACCGACGATTCGCGCCCGTGGCGTTGTTTGGGGCGTTGCTCGCGGGCTGCGATGCCGAGAACGTCCAGTGGGCATTCGTGTCCAACCCGGGTGGCAGTTTCGGCACGACGGGTGGCGCCGTCATCGTGATCCGTGTGACGAGCTCGTCGGCGCTCGGGCTCGAGGGCGATTTCCTGCGCGTCGAAGGAGTCGATGCGCGCGGGCCGGTTTCGGTCCTGCTGCTGCACGAGGGCGACTTCGGCGTGCTCGTTCACGGCAACTCGGTGGAACTGCGGTCGCCGGCGCTGTCGTTCGACGATGGGTCCGGCATGAGGCCAGGCCGCGTCGACGTGTCGGGCGGGGTCTTGCAGGTCCCGCCACCGGGTGGTGCCGCGTCCCTGCGCGTGCAACTCCCCGACAGCTCGGCCGTCCACCCTGGCGGCGTGGGCCCCGGCACGCTGCACATTGCGCGGGCAGGCACCCTGCTGATCCTCGAGAGTGCCGCGGGCCTGGTCGTGTTCGGCGAACAAGCGACCCCCGAGGTGGTCGGCACGTCGGCGACGCTCATCACGACGCCGGAGGGGAACCGCTTTGCGCTGCGGGTTTCCGCCACCCAGGTGCGACTCTTGAACGTCCCACCGCTGCCGCTCCCCGGGCAACGCCTCGTGTACGTCGCGCAGCGCGATTCGATGCGCATCCTGGGACCACTGGCCGAGGTGCTCGCCGAATTGCCAGCAAGCTCGATCACGCTGCAAGGCGGAGCGGGTGGCGTGTTCCTGCAAGCTGCCTTGCCGGAAGGTCTGCCCGGAGATCCGTCGCCGATGAACCTCTTGATGGCGGCCGACAACCGCTATCTGCTCCGCATCGATCAGTGAAGTGACTCGCTGCGTCGCCTGCCCCGCGGCCATCAGCCAGAGCAATCGGACTCGGCCAGATCAAGCAGGCGGCGGAATCTGCTCGTCGTTCCGGGCTTCCTCCCGTTCGTCTGGAGGACTGATCGCCTCTCGCTCCTTCTCGGCGAGCCTCGTCGACGCGACTGCTTCCGACTTGAGCCTTCGCATGAGCGCCAACACGAGCACGGGCAACGCGGCGATCAGGAGCAGGCTGAAGCACTGGTCGAAGAGAACGCGCCAAGGCGCTCCAGAACCGTGCATGAGGTGGTCGCGCCAGGCCTCTTCGAGCTGCGGAAACGTACGCCCGGTCCGTCCCACGAGAGCCCGCTCGAACGAAGTCAGGTCGTCCGTCGCCCGGGCGACCGCGAGCAACGACTCCATCCTGTATTCGCGGACGAGCCATGCGACGAAGGAGTAGCTCTGGCCATAGGCGAGCCGGAGATCGCTCTCTCCGGTGGGAAACTCCTTGCGAAGGGCGCCAAAGGACTCGAGCCGGCCCGTCACCGCGCGCCCGACCAGATCCTCCTCGCGGGCGCCCAGGTAGGTGTCGCCGGCGATCGTCTGCGCAAGGCCCTCGTGGAACCACCGCGGCATGAGCGCGCCGTGCGGCGTGACGAATTGGTCCAGTAGCTCGTGCACGAGTTCGTGCAGGACGACGCCGCGGGCGCTCGCGCCGGTGCGACGGATCTCCCCCCAGACGATGTGGATCTGATGCTGGCCCAGCATCGCGAAGCCCGGGGAGTCCGGATGAAGGTGCGCCGTGAGGGCCGCCGGCATCGAGTCCCGGTCGGCATGGACATGCACGAAGAACGCGCGCGACGGCATGCCCGGAAAGATCTCCCGCAGGCGGACCAGCTCCGAACCGACCATCGCGCGTACGGTGTCGACCACTTCGGGTGCGATCGCCCCGCTCCCTGCGACGACCTTGGGTTCGACCGGTCCAGACGCGCTCGCAGCGGACGGCAACCCGGACGCCGCCCCTGCCGGCCGGGCCTGATCACAACCGGCCGGCAGCAGGACGACGAGCGCAACGAGCAAGGCAGAGAAGATACGTGGCAGGAACACGCGAGGATTGCGTCATAGTCTGGGCCAGCCGGCCAGAGCAAGCCGGCACCAAGTCCTCTTCGGAGACCCTCACGTGAAAGCCTGGAAGTTCCTTGTTCCCGTTTCTGTCGCCGCAGCCCTGGCAATGGTGCCCCAGGATCCGGCGCCCCAGAGTCCAGCGAGTACCGATCAGGTCGCGATCGTGCCCGTGTCCGAGTTCAAGTACACGACGCTGCAGGGCGCAGATCGTGTCTTGAGTGCCCGCAATGTGGTCGAGATCCGACTGTTCGAAGATCATCCGCACAACATCCGGCTCGAGCTGATCTACGAGAATGGCGATTACTCGATGATCGACGCGACGGAGTTCCACGTGCTGCGGAGCGGCACCACGCGCGAGGTGAAGCTCGTGCGCGGCAAACTGGCGCGCATGCGGTTCCCGCGTCTGCCGTGATCGCGTCCAGACGGCGCGCTGGCATCGAGCACCTGCAGCGGGGTGTACATCGCTTCACCACGTGGGCCTTCGTTGCCGAAAGATGCAACAGGCGGGATCGGGTCGGCATGCCATCGCATGACTCGACACACCATCCCGCTGCAGCAACACCTGCTGACCCGCTCGGATCTCGCTCGCTTGGAGATCCTGGCGGACCAGCTGCGGCATTGGCAGGCAACAGGGTGGCTCGAGCAGATCGGCCGGTTGCCCGATTCCGAGTCACACGGGGACGCCGTGTTCGCGGTGCACGCGCCCGATCTGCGCAAGGAATTCGCATCGCGCCTCGAGGCGCTCGGCAAGTCCGCAGTCGTGATGGCCCCACAGCAGGCGAAGTCGCTGCTGCAGGAACGGTGCGACGCGGAGACGGCGAACCGGTCACCAGGCGCGGTGGAGCAGAACAACGCCGCGACGCGCGGCCGCGATTCCGCTGACGAGCCGCCGACCGCGAAACCGGTCGAGACCCCTTGGGACACGGACAACGCACTGGCCACGCACCTGCTCGAGAACGACCTGCCGCAGGTCCTGCAGGAAGCAGCCGCGGAACTGGAGTCCGAAGTCGAGGGAGGGCTGGCGACGGCTGACCATGAGGCCAAGGGGTGCGGAAACACCATCGATGCCTTCGATGAGCCGTTCGAAGCAGAGGAACTCGACGTAGACGAGTTGCACGCTGCATTGGCCAACTGGGACCCGTGCGAGCAGGACGCCGCCATGAACGAACTCGATGTACCTACGCGACCGGCTGTGGCAACCAAGCCGCCCGCGCCAAAGACGAACCCAACCTTTGCCCGCGGATCCGCCCGCGGGTCCGACACCATGGTGCCCGTGATGCCTGCTGCGACTCGAGCAACCGACTCTGCAGCTTCGACCATGAGCCGCGTCGAGACGTGCCTCGGCGAGTTGAAGAGCGCCATGGCCGCGATGACGCGCCCGGAGCCCGCGGCGGTCGACCTTCGCCCGATCATCGAAGCGGTTCAGACCGGGTTCGAAGGGGCCTCGCGACAATCTGCAGCCCTGAGCTCCACGGTTCACTCCTTGACCGAACAACTGAGTGGCGCGTCACGAACCGTCGCTGACGCGATGAAAGGAAGTGCCGCGGCACGAAGCCACGCCGGCCCCCCACAGTCCGTCGCTGCCCGCGACGATCACTTGCCGATCTCGCTGCTTGCCATGGCCGTGCTGGTGCTGTGCTGGTCCCTGCTGCTCTGGTTCAAGACCAGTTCGCCGAGCGTGGCGGTCGGGACCATCGTGGGTGCCGGCGCCGTCGCTTGCTGCCTGTCGGCCGCCCGGCGAGCCCGGTCTTAGAAGCCCCTGGCAACGGTCGCGTCGCAGCCAAGATCAAGGCCGGGTGGTCGGCGACAGCAGGTTCGCCAGGATGCGCACGGCGCCGGGGCGGAGTTTCTTGAGCTGACGCCACAACGCGAGTGCGCAGTAGACGTATTCGCCATCGTCGGTTCGCGCATAGAGCAGCGCGCTGCGCTCGGGCGGCTGGCCTGGATCCTGCATCTCGATGATCTCTTCGAACTCGCTCGCATAGACGGAAGGCAGATACAGGGCCCGTTCCTGTTCCCAGCCGTCCCAATCGCCTGGCAGGATCACGTTCGGGTGCGTGAGCAGGGCATGACCCGGCTTCAGGATCCGCACCGGTGCATCGGCACGCGTGACGCGACTCTTGCCGACGTGGAGCTCGAACGGAGCCCCGAGGAAGCCTTCTCCGGGTGGATCGAACTCGACGTCCTTGTGATAGAAGACCACGAGGCGCTTGCCCCTCAGGCGCGCGAACTCGAGCAATCGACGGAATCCGCGCCGCGCCTCCGGCCGGTCGCGCAGGGCTCGGATGTCGACGACGATCGTGTCGAACGTGCGCAGATCGGCGACCGCTATGTCGGCGTCGCTCAGTTCCGACAAGGCGAGTCCGAGGCCACCCGTACCTAGAATCCCGGGCAGCGTGTCGTCGCGCGTCCGCAACAGTCCGACGCGCAGACTCGCGGGAGTCCTCACATCGATCTTGTGCACGGGCAGCGCGATCTTGTTGTCGCCGAGCCGCACTCGCAGCACGTCCACGCCGGGCTTGCGTTCGGGTGGTGCCGAGACCGTGAACTGGAAGAGGTCACCGCGTTGGTTCGACAACAGCACCTGCTGCCGATCCAGCGGGATCGCGTAGCCGGCGGGCGCCTTGACTTCGAGCCAACCGTCGACGGGAAACTGCGTGTGACGAGCGACGCCCACGCTGAACTGCAGCGTGTGCCTGCCCGATGGCAAGAGCAGCATGCGAGGCCGGATATCGAGTTCGACGGCAGCGCGCTGCTCGACCGGAACGGTCACCACGACCGGAACTTCGAGCTCGAAGACCCGGACGAAGAACTGGATGCGGACCGGCGGCACGAAACGATCGCCGCGGAAACGGTGCAGCATCGGATCCTCGTGACGCAGGTCCAGCGGAACGCGGATCGTGGCGTCGGCGCGGTATCCCGACTCCGTCGCTGTAGCTTCCCTCCCATTGGCAGTCGCCAGATCGACCGACAGACCATCGAGGCCCTCGGCGCGCAACTCGACTTGCTGTGGCCGGGCAGTGTGCACATGAACCGTGACCGTGAACTCTTCGCCGCCGACCGCCATCGCACCAGGTGGCACGTCGAGTTCGATCTGCACGCCAGCGAGCAGCAGCAGCACCTGTTCGAGTGCGGTGATCCGCCGGCGCAAGCGCGAGGCCACGTCATCGGGGCCAGTCGTCGCGGCGGCAGTACGCGCGGCGAGCAGTTCTCGGAGCTCGAGCACGAGATCCCGAACTTCCGCGGCAGGTGGATCGCGCTGCGCGATCCGCAAGGGCAGATCACGGGTCAGGAACGCCTCGATCGCGGCGGCGCGTTCGCGTGAGCCAGGCCACGTGCCATCGTCGAGCAGGCATGGCAGACCGAGCGGGCGACGTTCGTCGAGAGCCACCGGTCCCATTTGCGACTCGAGCTTCAGCTCGGGTTCGAAAACGGTGTCGATCGGCCCCGGTGGTCCCGGGCTCGTGTGCCACTTGCGGAGGATCTCGTACGCTGTCCTGCGCAGCGTCGAGCCACGGGTCTCGTCCAATCGATCCGCATCGATGCGCAACGTATTCGGGGTGATCGTGCTGCGAGCACCCAACAGAAAGGTGTGGACAGAACATGGTGCCCCCGGCGCCGGATACGAGCTGTCCGCGGCCTGCCTGATCGCCTCGGGCAGCAGCGTGACGAGCGCGAGATCGTGACCGTGCGACTCCTCTGCTTGATGCGTCGAGACCACCGCATCGGGGCGAATCGCGCGCAGCAGGCGCACGAGGTCGTGCAGCGTCCCCTCGCGCCCCCACTCGGCGAAGGTCTCCTCCGCGGATCGCCGGTAGCCGCCATCGGGGCGGTTCAAGTACCAGACCTCGCCTTCGAACTGGGCGCAGCCGGCTTCCGTCTCCAGGGTCCGGATGCGTTCGAGTCCGTCCCCCGTCTCGGGGCCCGCGCTGTTCTGGCCACCACCACCGCGCGTCGCGAGCAGCACGGCGACTCGAATGCCGTAGGTCGAACGCAGCCAAACCGCCGGGAGCACGTAGCGGTCGTCTGGATGGGACGCCACGAGCAGCACGAGCGCATCCGCCGCAGCATCCTTGACCGCCTGGTGCAGTGCCACTGCTCCCGCAGGTGTCCTGCCACAAGTGTCCTGCCACCTTTGGGCAAACGCGGGCGCCACCAGCAGGAGCCCTGCCACGGCGACCCGCGAGGCCGCTAGCCCCAAGGCTCGCCGGCGAGTGGGCACGCAGTGCAGCGAGGAGCGGATTGTCGTGACGTCAGGGCCGGCGCGCAGGTTCTCGCACAGCTGGGACCCCGGCTCCGAGTCGACGCGCATTCCGGGAGACTATCAGACCCCGAGTCAGACCCCGAGTGCGAGGCGATTGGCCAGCACGTCGGGCAGGCCCGCTTCGCGAATCTTCCGCTGCACGCCGGCAATGTCGTACTGCACGCGGCGGATGCACGCGATCTCGAGTTCGGTGTCGACGAAACCGTAGGCCGCTCGTGGGTCTTCGTCGCGCGGTTGCCCCACGCTGCCGACGTTCATCAACACGCGGTCGAAGCCGCGGTAGGAGATCTCCGCCTCCGAGTGAGGCACGACGTGAATGTCCTGCGGGGCGGAATCGCGACTGAGGTAGATCGCCGGAACGTGGGAGTGGCCGACGAAGCAGAGGCGTGTCTCCTGTTGTGCAAGCGAGTCGAGTGCCTCGACCGGGCTGATCACGTAGCCGAATTGTTCCGGCAAGTGCAGAGTGCCGTGCACGACGGTGAACTGCGCGTGCTTGACGACGAGTTGAAGCCCGCGCAGGAACTCGTAGTCGGCGGGTCGGAGACGCTGCTTGGTCCAATGGATCGCCGCTCGTGCGAAGTTGTTGAAGTAGGACGTGTCGAGCAGATCGAGCACGGCTGCATCGTGGTTGCCCAGACACGTCACGCAACCAAGTTGGCGGACGCGATCGATGCACACCGAAGGTTCGGGCCCATAGCCAACGATGTCGCCAACCTGGACCCAGGTGTCGACTCCGTCCCGAGTCAGGGCGGCAACGACGGCGCTCAGGGCCTCGACGTTGGCATGGATGTCTCCGAGGATTCCTATGCGCATGTGAACACAGAGATTACGTTCACTCTTGAGGGCTCCGAGCCACCAACGACGAGCCAATCGCGGCCATCACCGCGGCACCCACGTTTCGACCGGAGAGGCCCACGCTCCACAGATCTACTGCCACGGCGGCGGAGCAGACCACGCATGACGCCATAAGTATCTTCCATATAATATCTTGCGGTGATCGTTGCCCGGTTGATGAAAGCGCGATCGCAAGTGGGAACCACGCAACCGCAAGGAATGTGGCAGATTTCAGCGCTTCGAACGCGCGCGGAGCGTAGCCGAAAAGGAGGTCGAAGCAAACGCAGAGGCCGGCTTGGGCAAGCGCTACGAGCAGCACGAGGAGGACGTTTGCGATCGCGGTGCCTGGTCGGCATCGGCGTTCGTAGCCGCCCACTAGGAGCAGCAGGGTCGCCATTAGTGCCCCACCAAGCCAGACGGCATTCTCGAGAATGCGGACTCCGAACCCACGGAACATTCGAGGTTCCTGAGCAGCCGCCATGGCGGCCCAAATACCGAGCACTGCCCAGGGCACCCAACCAACCAACCTGAGGCGCGTCAGCATCGTCAGACCAACGAGTCGCGCGTGGACCGAGAGCACGACGCAAGTTCAACATGGAGACCCTCACATTGCAACTCGGCCCTGCGAGCCGAATCCACCTCAAATCCCTCGCACATCGAGAACGTACTGCTAGGATTCCGAGCGGCAGGCAGCGATGCGCGGTCACTGATCGATGCCAAGAGTTTGGCGGCTAGAACCGAGGATACCGGGTCGTGCGTTCGGTAGTGCTGGCGAACCAGAAGGGCGGCGTGGGAAAGACCACGACGGCAGTTCATCTTGCCCATGGCTTTGCCCTCGCCGGACGCCGAGTAGTACTCCTGGACCTGGATCCACAGGGCAATGCAACTGTCGCTCTGCAGGGGATGGAGCAGGGGGTCGACGAGAGCGGGTTCGAGTTGCTTGTCCAAGTTGCCGAGGGGTTCTGGCTTCTTCCGTCCTCCGCAGCCGGAGCCGAGCGAACAGTTACCATTGACGCCGGAAAACTACGGTCGCTCGTCGCCGGGCTGGAGCCAAAGGTGGATTGGCTGGTCGTGGATTGCCCGCCCAGAATGGATGAATGGGGATGGGCGGGGGTCCAGCTCTGCGATCACGTAGTTGTGCCGGTCCAGGCTGAGTTCTTCGCGATGCACGGCCTGTCCCAGATGCTCGCCTCGATCGAAGCAATCGCAGCCGAGTTCCCTGGCAAAGCCAGCCTCCGGGGCGTGCTTCTCACGATGGTTGACCCTGAGGAGCCGGTGGCCTTGGAGATCCTCGAAGATCTGAGGCGCAACCTAGGCCCCCTGGTGCTCGACTCGATCATCTTCCGCGATGCCAGCCTGGTTGAGGCTGCAAGCCACGGCAAGTCTGTCTTCGCTCACAGTCCATGGTCCAAGAGTGCTCTGTGTTATGCGGAGCTGGTAAAGGAGCTCATCGATGGTTGACCGACGGCTAGGTAGGGGACTCGACTTCTTCCTTTCAGGCGGCAGGAGTGCAAAAGCAGGTCCCGGGGAGGGAGACTCGAGCAGCATGCCCGCGAAGACTCCAGGAGAGGAAGTGCTGTTGGCTGATGTCCAGAAGCTCGTGCCTGGTCCCTATCAGCCGCGAAAGCAGTTGTCGGAAAGCGACCTCAAGTCGCTTGCCGATTCGATCCGCGTGAGTGGGATCCTCCAACCCATTCTCGTCCGACGGGTGGGTGATCGCCTGGAGATCATCGCAGGAGAGAGGCGGTGGCGAGCCGCTCAGATCGCCGGCGTGAGTCAGGTCCCAGTCCTCGTACGTCAGATCACGGACCAGGACTCGGCTGTCTTCAGCCTGGTTGAGAACCTGCAGCGTGAGGACCTGAACGCCATCGAGAAGGCTAACGGTTTCAAGCTGCTCATGCTGAAGCTCGGCTCCACTCAGGACGAGGTAGCCAAGCGCGTCGGCTTGGATCGCTCCTCGGTCGCCAACTTTCTGCGACTGCTCGATCTGCCCCAAGAGCTTCAGGCTCACGTTTCACGTGGAACATTGAGCATGGGACATGCTCGAGCCCTGCTCGGGCTGGCTAGCCACGAGACGATGATCGCGTGCGGCGAGGAGGCGATTCGGCTGGGCTTGTCCGTACGCGACCTTGAGTCGAGGGTGAAAGCGCTACAGGAAGCCAGCAAGGGTGTAGCAGCCAAGACTTCCGGGGCACGCAAGTCGCGTCCCGTCTGGCTCAACGAACTCGAAGAAAGCCTCGTCGACGCTCTCGGCACGCCAGTCACGATCCGTCATGGGCGCAAGCGCACCCAGATCATCATCGACTGCGCTGGCCGCGAGCAGTTCGAGCGCGTGTTCCAGCGGCTCAAGAACGCCTAGGCATTGCATCCCCCGCGGGGGCGCTAGAGCAGAGTCACCGAGGTCACCCGGATGTTCTCCGTCGGTCTGCCTTGGCCGCGCTCTTCATCCTGCGACGAAAGCGTGGCTTCGCAGATGCGCTTGAGGTTATCGAGACCCTCGACGACGTAACCGACGATCACCCGCTCTCCGTCGTACCTGGGGGCATCATCGACGGCGATCCACAGGCGGTCCGCGCACGACTTGCCATCGGTTTCGTTGCGGGCGGAGACAGCACCTGCAAAGTGGCTGAGCTCGCTGGCCTCGAATTCGACCAGGTGCTTGCTCGGGTCCGTGGTCTTCCACTTGGACCGATCGTCTTCCCTGGTCGACTCGAACCCGAAATGCAGTTCCATCGGTTGTCGCAGGAAGCGGGCGGGGCGCTTGATCTCGTCGACCGCGATGCCCTTCCAGAAACCCTCGCCCTCCTTCGCCAGGTCCGTGATCGCCGCGCGGTGCTTGGCTGCCTGAGGCATCAGCACGAACACGATGGACCCGTAGCCCGAGGAGAACTCGAGCTTGATCTTGGGCGCATCCGCCGGCACCTCATTGCGAGCGAACTGGCTCGGCGGGGCATAGCCCTTGGCAGCCACGATCTGCTCGCGAATCATCGCCACGGCACTTCCCTCGATCGCTGGCTTGAGGGCGGGCGTTTTCAGACTGCTCGGAGCTGGCGTTACCTTTGAGTTCGGATCGGCCTTGGCTTCCTCCCTGACCTGAATCGGGTACTTGGAAGCTCGTACAAGGGAGTGGTTTGGGTACTTGGACTCCAACTCGTGCAGGGCAGATTCCGCCCGCTCCCATTGCGCGCCAAGGACGGCCTTCCGGGCAATGGCAATGAGGAAGAAGGGCTTCTGGGTAGGCGTCGCCTTCGCTAATCCCTCCTCCAGCTGACTGAGCTCGACCGACCCGAGATTCTTCGCGAGGCTGTATCTGGCCTTCTCTACATCACCATAAGAATCGCCCAGACAAATGCTTGAGGAGAATTTGGCCCAGGTCTCGTCGATCCCCTTCTGATTGAAATACTTTATGGCGTAATTTATGCCAAGGGCGCAGAAGATCGCGACGACGATGGTCCAGATGAGGGACCGGTAGCGAATCCAGAAAAACTCGATCTGGCTCGGAGATTCGGTTCCTTCGAGCGGGCGGGTGGGGGTGGCAGACATTGGATCGGGTGCGGGTTGCTTTCTTGATTACTTTCTAGCGTAATCAGTCTTGTAGTCGACGACCATCTGGGTAGACCCCTCCCGAGACGCAGAGAAGGTGTAGTCGGCGGAGTAGACGCCTCGCTCGAAGCGAATGCGGATTCCGCTGTCCGGCAAGCTCTCTTCCGTCAGGGCGGTCCAGTTATGTTGCGGCATGCGTTGGCGCACATATCCCATCGCATCTTCCATCTTGATCGATCCCAGGTAGACGAGGTGGGCCTGCCGCCATCCGGCTTCCTCGCGCGCATAGCTCTCGTGTCCCGCCTCCCGGAGCTTGAAGCCCGATGGCACCACGACATCCTGGAACTGCACCGCAGAAACGCCGAAGGCGTGCTTCGCCTCCGGAGTCTGGCAGGCGCTGAACAGCAGAAGGCAACCGGCCCAGAGGAAGGTCCAACCTGTTGGCTTGCAGCGTGAGCGCATGCGCGCGTGGCGCAACTGGGCAGCGGTCTCGATCATGGCTATTCGCGGTACCGTGTTGCAGATCTGCGGGAGGAAAGGGGGCGAGAGTCTAGCTGCGCG
>Ga0075418_10008829_pt1 | contig 11311 bp, 9 predicted proteins | sample SoiMetdeltSBSDD2_FD_81776 | JGI IMG/M metagenome (GOLD analysis project Ga0075418, IMG submission 81776) | Bulk soil microbial communities from a Populus tree surrounding site in Tennessee, USA - Soil MetaG P. deltoides SBSDD2 | ecosystem: Environmental > Terrestrial > Soil > Tree plantation...
CCCCTCGCAGCAGGGGTTCAGCACCAGCCGCGGCGGCGGCTTTCCGATCGAGATCAGCATCCGCGGCCGCGACTGGAACCAGCTGGCCGGCTACTCGCGCCAGATCATGGAGGAGATGGCGCAGACCGGGAAGATCACCGACGTCAACAGCGACTACCAGGTGGGCATGCCCGAGGTGAAGGTGGTGCCCGACCGCGACAAGGCCGCCGACCTGGGCGTGAGCATGGCCGACATCGGCAACACCATCAACGCCGCCATCGGGGGCACGCGGGTGGGCAAGTTCAAGGAGGGCGGCCGGCGTTACGACATCCGGGTCCGGCTGCTGGGCCCGCAGCGGCAGCGCCCGGAGGACATCAACGGCCTCTACGTGCGTGGCGCGGGCGGCACCCTGGTGCGCCTGTCGGACCTGGTGACCATCGAGCAGCAGCCCACGCTGCAGGCCATCACGCGCAAGGACCGCGAGCGCGCGATCACGATCTTCGGCAACGTGGCCCCCGGCGCGTCCCAGGCCGACGCCATCGCGGTCGCGCAGAAGATCGCGCGCCAGGTCCTGCCCGAAGGCTATCGCGCCATCCCGTCCGGGACCTCGCAGGCCTTCCAGGAGTCGTTCGACTCCCTGCGGTTCGCGTTCGTGCTGGGCCTGATCGTGGCCTACATGGTCCTGGCCGCGCAGTTCAACGCCTTCAGCCACCCGTTGACCGTCCTGCTGGCCCTTCCCTTCAGCATCACGGGCGCGCTCTTCATGCTGTGGGCCTTCGGGCAGAGCATGAACGTCTACAGCATGCTCGGGCTCATCCTGCTCATGGGCATCGCCAAGAAGAACTCCATCATGCTCGTGGACTTCACCAACCAGATCCGCGAGCGCGGCGTGGAGCGCCACGCAGCCATCATGGAGGCCTGCCCCATCCGGCTGCGGCCCATCCTCATGACCTCGGCCTCCACCATCGCGGGCGCCATCCCGCCCGCCCTGGCCCTGGGCGCGGGGGCGGAGACGCAGCGGCCCATGGCCATCGCGCTCATCGGCGGGATGCTGGTGTCCACGGCCTTGACGCTCTTCGTGGTGCCGGCGTTCTACAGCCTGCTCGACGACGTGGTGGTGTGGAACGAGGCGCGGCGCCGGGAAGGCACCGGTCTCTTGGCGGGGCTACGGGCCCTGCGGCCGCGGCACGCCGGATCCGGCACGATCGACAACGCGCACCCGCTTGGGTAGCGGCCCGCCGCAGGACCCCACCGGCCGCTTCTCGGACCGGGTCCAGGACTACGCGCGCCACCGTCCGTCCTACCCGCCGGAGCTGATCGACCTCTTGCGGGAGGAGCTCGGCCTGCGGCCGGAGCACGTGGTGGCGGACGTAGGCTCGGGCACCGGCATCCTGACCGAGATGCTCCTGGCCAACGGGAACCGCGTCTTCGCGGTGGAGCCCAACCGGGCGATGGCGCGGGAGGCGGTGGCCCGGCTCGGCGCGGACGAGCGGTTCCGGGACGTGGACGGCCGCGCGGAGGCCACCGGGCTCGGCAGCGGCTCGGTGGACTTGGTCGTGGCCGCGCAGGCCTTCCACTGGTTCGACGCCGTCCGCGCACGGGATGAGTTCCGCCGGATCCTCCGGCCGCAGGGGTGGGTGGTGCTGGTGTGGAACATCCGGCGGGTCGATAGCACGGCGTTCCTCCGCGACTACGAGGCCTTCCTGCGCCAGTGGGGCACGGACTACAACGAGGTGAGCAGCCGGTACCGGGACGAGGTCGCGCTGAACGTCTTCTTCGGCCCCGGCGGATACCGGACGCGCCGGTTCGACTACAGGCAGATGTTCGACCTGGCCGGGCTCCGGGGACGGCTCCTGTCCAGCTCCTACACGCCGGCCGCCGGCGATCCGCGGCGCGAGCCCATGCTCCTGGCGCTGGCCGAGCTGTTCGAACGGCATCAGCGGGACGGCCGGGTCGCCTTCGACTACGACACGTGGGTCTACTACGGCCGCCTGACGGCCGCGGGCGCCGGTGTATCCTGAGGGCGGCATGACCACCCGGAAGACCGCGCCGTTCGGGTTCCTGCGCGTGGGCGCCGCCTGTCCGCGGCTCCGGCTGGCGGATCCCGAGGGCAACGTCACGGAGATGCTGCGCCTGGCCGCGGAGGCGCAGGAGCGCGGCGTGCAGGTCCTGCTCTTCCCCGAGCTGTGCCTCACCGGGTACACCGCCTCGGACCTGTTCTTCAGCCTCTCGACGCTCGTGGGCGGCGTGGAGGGCGCGCTCGAGCGGCTTCTCCGCGAGACCGCGAAGTCGCCGATGGTCCTGGTGGCCGGGATGCCCCTGGCCCACGAGGGCCGGCTCTTCAACACCGCGGCCGTGATGCAGTCGGGGAAGGTCCTGGGGCTGGTGCCCAAGAGCTACCTCCCGAACTACAAGGAGTACTACGAGGAGCGGTGGTTCTCGCCCGCCCGCGACGCCATGTCCGACGCGGCGCGGTTCCTGGGCGAGACGGTCCCCTTCGGCGCGGACCTGCTCTTCGCGCAGGAATCGGAGCCCGGGGTGACGCTGGGGGTGGAGATCTGCGAGGACCTGTGGGCCGCGGTGCCGCCCAGCAGCTTCCACGCCATCGCCGGGGCCACGGTGATCCTGAACCCATCCGCCTCCAACGAGCTGGTGGCCAAGGCCGAGTACCGCCGCGAGCTGGTGAAGGTCCAGTCGGGCCGCACCATCGCCGCCTACGTGTACGCAAACGCCGGCGTGCACGAGTCCACGACCGACGTCGTCTTCGGCGGCCAGCTCCTGGTGGCGGAGAACGGCGTGCTTCTGGCCGAAGGGGAGCGCTTCAAGCGGGAGGGGGACCTCCTCGTCACCGACGTGGACACCGAGCGGCTCCTGGTGGAGCGGGCGCGGCAGACATCTTTCGCGGAGGGCGTGCACGCGCTGGCCCGCGCCCACCGCCGCATCGCGCTTCTGCCCGTCCCGGCGCCGCGGCCGCACCGGCTGGTGCGCCGGATCGAGGTCCATCCCTTCGTGCCCGACGACCCCGCCACGCTGGACGACCGGTGCGAGGAGATCTTCTCCATACAGACCGCGGGCCTGGCGCGCAGGCTGGAGCACGTGCAGGTCAAGCGCGCGGTGCTGGGCCTGTCGGGCGGGCTGGACTCCACCCTGGCTCTGCTGGTGGGCGTGCGGACCTTCGACCTCCTGGGCCTGCCGCGCGACGGCCTGCTGGCCGTGACCATGCCCGGCTTCGGGACCACGGAGCGCACGCTCCAGAACGCGCGCTGCCTGGCCCAGGCCATGCGCGTGGAGCTGCGCGAGATCGACATCCGCGCCGCCTGCGAGCAGCACATCAAGGACATCGGCCTGGACCCCGCCGACCGGCAGAGCGTCACGTTCCAGAACCTCCAGGCCCGCGAGCGCACGCAGATCCTCATGGACGTGGCCAACAAGGAAGACGGCCTCGTGATCGGGACCGCGGACCTCTCGGAGCTGGCCCTGGGCTTCGGCACCTTCGCCGCCGACCTCATCGCCATGTACAACGTGAACTGCGGCGTGCCCAAGACGCTGGTGCGCAAGCTCGTGGGCTGGGTGGCCGGCCACGAGACGACGGGGGCGGAGCGCACGGTGCTGCAGTCCATCCTCGATACGCCGGTCTCGCCCGAGCTGGTGGCCGTCGGCCGTGACGGGCAGACGCCGCAGCGGACCGAGGACATCGTCGGCCCCTACGAGCTGCACGACTTCTTCCTCTACGCCCTGCTGCGGCTGGGCGCCGGGCCGCGCAAGACCCTGTTCCTGGCCGAGCAGGCCTTCGCCGGACGCTACGACGGCCCTGCCATCAAGCGCTGGCTGCGCGTCTTCGTCACCCGGTTCTTCGAGCAGCAGTACAAGCGCTCGCTCATGCCCGACGGACCCAAGGTGGGGTCCGTGGCCCTCTCCCCGCGCGGGGACTGGCGCATGCCCAGCGACGCCTCTCCCGCCGCGTGGCTGGCGGAGCTGGAGTAGACTCGCCCTTCATGCCGGTCGTCCTCATCTGCAGCCAGGCGGAACTGGAGCCGGACCTCGGCCACACCCTGCTGTGGCGCGCCGGCGTGGAGCGCCACGTGGCGACGCGCCTGGAGGACGCCCGCATGATGGCCGTGGCCGCGCGCCCCGACATCGTGGTGGTGGATCGCGAGCTGCCCCGCTCGGACCGCCTGGTGGCGGCCCTGCGCGAGGATCCCTCGACGCGCGGCCTCTCCATCGTGGTGGCGGCTCGCGGCGACTTCGATCCCTCGGAGGTGGAGCTGCTGGAGGCGGGGGCCAACGCCATCCTGCGGCTGCCCGCGGGTCCCGAATGGGACGAGCGCCTGCCGCGCCTCATGAACGTCCCCGTGCGCCGCGAGGCGCGCTTCACCGTCCACTTCGACGTGGAGGCCACCGCCGGCGCCGAAGATCCTGCCGCCGCCCTGGCCATCAACCTCAGCATGAGCGGTATGCTGCTGGAGAGCCCGATACCGCTGGCCGTGGGGGACGATATCCAGCTGCGCTTCCAGATCCCGGAGACCGAGTCCACCATTGCCACGCGCGCGCGCGTGGTGCGCGTGGGCGGCCCCGGCTTGTACGGGGTGGAGTTCGGCCAGGTGGACAAAGGGGCCTCCGGCCACCTGCGCGCCTTCGTCGACGCGGCGTCCGAGCGGGCGGCGTCCTGATGGCCATCGCGACCGAGGAGACACCCATCGACATCCCCGTCCTCCAGATCGCCGACATCGAGCTGCCCTCGGAGATGGAGCGCCTGCGGGACCTGGCCTACGACCTCTGGTGGGGCTGGTCGCCCCAGGCCACGCGCCTGTTCACCTGGATCGACCCCGAGCACTGGCAGCGTTACCACAACCCGGTGCAGCTGCTGATCAACGTGGAGCCTTACCAGTGGCAGCGCCTGCTCGGCGACCCCGAGTTCCGCCATACCTATGAGGCCGTGATCCAGGCCCTGGACGAGTACCGGTCGCGGCCGCGCTGGTTCTCGCAGCACGCGGAGCGGCTGCCGGGGCCGGTGGCGTACTTCTCGATGGAGTTCGGGCTCCACGAGTCGCTCGGGGTGTATTCCGGCGGCCTGGGCGTCCTGGCCGGCGACCACTGCAAGTCGGCCAGCGATCTCGGCGTCCCGCTGGTCGGCGTGGGCCTGCTCTACCGCTCCGGCTATTTCCGCCAGACGGTGGACGCGGACGGGTTCCAGCAGCACATCTATCCCGACTACGACTTCGCGCGGCTGCCCGTGCTGCCCGTGCAGGCACCGGCGGGCGGCATCCTCACCGTCCCCATCGACCTGCCCGGGCGCGTGGTGCAGGCCGTGGTGTGGAAGGCCCAGGTGGGCCTGGTGCCCATCCTGATGCTGGACACCGACATCCCCTTGAACGACCCCGCGGACCGTCCCATCACGGGGATGCTCTACGTGCGCGGCCGCGACATGCGCCTCTGCCAGGAGATCGTCCTGGGGGTGGGAGGCGTGCGCGCGCTACGCGCGCTGGGGATCTCGCCCGCGGTGTGGCACATGAACGAGGGCCACGTGGCCTTCCAGGGCCTGGAGCGGGCGCGGGAGCGCGTGCGGCGGGGAGAGGGCCTGAGCGAGGCCTTCAAGCACGTGGCCAAGAACGCCGTGTTCACCACCCACACGCCGGTGCCCGCGGGCAACGAGAGGTTCGACCGCGACACGGTCCGGCGCTACCTCGGCCCGTGGACGCACGACGTGGGATCCGACCCGGAGGCCGCGCTGGCCCTGGGCGAGGAGGGCGGCCAGTTCAACCTGACCGCGCTGGCCATCCGCCTCTCCTCGAGCGTGAACGGCGTGAGCCGCATCCACGGCCAGGTGTCTTCCGCGATGTGGCGGCACCTCTGGCCGGAGAAGCCGGAGAGCCCGGTCTCCTACATCACCAACGGGGTCCACACGGAGAGCTGGATCGGGCCCGAGATGCGCTCGCTCTACGCCCATCACCTCGACCCGGCCTGGGAGCAGCGCATCCTGGACGGCGACATGTGGGCCCGCGTCGAGGGGATCCCCGACGCCGACCTGTGGGCGGCGCACCGGTCGCAGAAGGAGCGGCTCATCCGGTTCGTGCGCGAGCGGGTGCGGTCCCAGGGCGCGCGGCACGGCCTCTCGCCCGACGAGCTGCGCCAGGTGGAGGGCCTCCTCGACCCCCGCGCCCTCACCATCGGCTTCGCCCGCCGCTTCGCCACCTACAAGCGAGCGATCCTGGTGCTCTCGGACCTGGACCGGATGCGCAAGCTCCTGTTCGCCGAAGGCCGTCCGGTCCAGATCGTCTTCGCGGGCAAGGCGCACCCCGCGGACCGCGAGGGCCAGGACTTCATCCGCCAGCTCTTCCAGCTGGCCCAGGGCGAGCTGCGGGGCAAGCTCGTCTTCCTCGAGGACTACGACATGGAGATGGGCCGCATGATGGTGCAGGGCTGCGACGTGTGGCTCAACACGCCGCGCCGGCCGCAGGAGGCCAGCGGCACCAGCGGCCAGAAGTGCCCCATCAACGGGGGGATCAACCTCAGCATCCTGGACGGGTGGTGGGCCGAGGCCCACCGCGGCGACAACGGCTGGGCCATCGGGAGCGAGAAGCCCGCCGAGACGGAGGAAGAGGACCGCGAGGACGCCGCGTCCCTCTACCGCCTCCTGGAGGAGGAGGTGGTGCCCCTCTTCTTCGACCGCGCGGAGGACGGCCTGCGCCGCCCCTGGATCCAGTTCATGAAGAACTCGATCATGTCCGTGGTCCCGCAGTTCAGCGCCCACCGCATGGTGCGCGACTACGTGGAGAAGGTGTATCTGCCCGCGGCAGCCCGTAGGGGCTAGATCAGGCGAGTTCGCGGCCGACGGGCTGCCGCGGGCTCGTTAGTCCGTTCTCAAAACCGGTCCTCTCCGGCCGGTTCACTCTCCAGCCGGCCCGAACTTGTTCCGGAACAAGCTCCCCGCAGGAATAACTGTTACTTTCGGTTACTCGTTCCGGAACGAGTGAAGCGCTACGGGAAGGTCTGGACAAAGGGACGGCTGACAAGAATCGACAAGGAAGGTTCTGAGGGAGCGAGCCTGCGCGAACTCGTCCAATCGCAGGCTCGCTAGGATGCCGACGCCTCGAACCGCCGCCGCGCGTCGCTGAACAGCTGGTAGAGCCGGGTCCGCTCGGCCATGGTGTTGCGCAGGGCGGCGTCGGCGCCCGCCGCGTCGCGGCCGTTCAGGACCAGGTCGGCCATGGCCGCGAAGGCCTGGGTCCCGTCGCTGGTCTTGAAGTCGTCGCCGACCAGGACGACGAAGACGCGCCGGCGGCCCTCCGGGTTGAGGCGGCTCACGCGCTGGTGCAGCGTCTCGCCCTTGCCCGCGGGCGCGCTCGTGCGCGAGGTGACCACCACCGTGTAGACGCCCTGCTCGAGGAGACGGGCCGCCTCCCCCGAGTCGTCGAACGAGTCGACGGCGTATCCCTGGCGGGTGAGGGTCTGCGTGAGGGCGGCGGTCTGGCCGGCGTCGGGGAGGGCCACCAGGGCCCGCATGCCCGCGGCCTCGCCGCTCTGGGACAGGCCCATCTCGCGGCGGAGCTGGGCCATCATCCCCGCCCGCATGTCATCGGTCTGCGTCGCACCTGCAGCCGCGGGCGCCGGCTCGGCGGCGGGCACGGGCGCAGGCACCGCCGCCGCGGGTGAGGCGGCCACGTGCGCAGCCTTGCCCGCGAACTTCACCGGCGTCTGGCACTTCGGGCACTTGACGGTGAAGGCGCGGTCGGGGGCCTTCGCGTCGTCCACCACGACCCTGTGGGAGCACTTCGAACAGGTCGCTTGCACCGCCTACCTCTCGATCAGGTCGTCCATCTCGGACTTGGGGGCAGGCTTGCGGGCCGGCTCCTTCTTGACGCCCACGCTGGGCACGTCCCCGCCGCCCTGCGTGTCCAGGCGGAGCTGGAGGTTCGTCCGGTTGGTGGCATAGGAGAGGGCCGTCTCCCGGTCGAGCTGGCCGGCGTGGATCAGACGCTCCAGCTCGTAGTCGAAGCTCTGCATCCCCTCGAGCACGCCGTCCTCCATGGCGTCCAGGAGGCTCTTGCCCTCCCTCTCTCCTTCCGCCACGTATTCGCGGGTGCGCGAGTTGGAGCGCAGGATCTCGCACACGGCCATGCGGCCCCCGCCCTGCTTGGGGGTGAGGCGCTGGCTCACGATCCACTTGAAGGACTGCGCGAACCGGGTGCGCACCTGCCGCTCCTCGTTCTTGGGGAACACGCCGATGATGCGGTCGATCGTCTTGGACGCGTCGATGGTGTGCAGGGTGGAGAGGACCAGGTGGCCGGTCTCCGAGGCCTCCAGTGCGATCGAGATCGTCTCCACGTCGCGCATCTCGCCCACCAGGATCACCTTCGGGGCCTGGCGCAGCGCGGCGCGCAGGGCGAGGGCGAAGGTCTGGGTGTCGGCCCCCACCTCGCGCTGGTTGATGGTGGCCACGTTGTGGGGATGGAGGTACTCGATCGGGTCCTCGATGGTGATGATGTGGATGGCCTTCTCGCGGTTCAGCTTGTTGATGATGGCCGCCAGCGTGGTGGACTTGCCGGAGCCGGTGGGGCCGGTGACCAGCACGATCCCGTTCCGCTCGTTGGCGATCTCGTTGACCACGGTCGGTATGCCCAGCTCCTCCACGGTCGGGACCTTGCTGGGGATGACGCGCAGGACCACGGAGTAGCTGCCGCGCTGGGCGAAGACGTTCACGCGGAAGCGGGTGCGCCGGGCCAGGCTGTAGGACAGGTCGGTCGATCCCGTCCGCACCAGGCGCTCGGTCGCGTCCCTCTTGCCCGCCAGCAGCCGCATGGCGATGAGCTCGGTCTGGTAGGGCAGCAACCGCTCGATCCCGCCGTAGGGCACGGTCCGGAGCTGGCCGTCCACCTCGACCTGCGGCGGCCGCCCCACGGAGAGGTTCAGGTCCGAGATGTTGGGGGCGGCATCCAGCATCGTCTCGAGGAGGGGATCGAGGTCGAAGTAAGGCATGGGCGGCCTCCGAAGGCGGGGATGATACCATCCTTCGGCTCGACGCCAAGGAGAGGGCAGGATGCTGGAGGCGGTGGACCTGGGCCGCACGCTGGCCCGTGCCGAGTACCAGCGGACCTTCCCCGCGCTCCAGGAAAGGCTGCGCCGGCTCCAGTACGCCCTTCTGGACGCCGAGGTCCCCACCGTCGTCCTGTTCGAGGGCTGGGACGCCGCGGGCAAGAGCAGCGTCATCCAGCGCCTCACGGAAAGGCTGGACCCGCGGGCCTTCCGGGCCTGGCCCGGCTCGCCGCCCTCCGAGCTGGAGCAGCGCTACCACTGGCTCTGGCGCTACCAGGTGCGGCTCCCCGAGGACGGCCACATGGCGCTCTTCGACCACTCCTGGTACGGCCGCGTCCTGGTGGACCGCGTGGAGAAGGTCGTCAAGAAGAAGGTGTGGCGGAAGGCCTACGACCAGGTCAACGAGCTGGAGCGTTGGCTGGTGGACGACGGCCAGGTGGTGGTGAAGCTCTTCTTCCACATCTCGCGCAAGGAGCAGCGGCGCCGCCTCGACAAGATGGAGCGGGACCGCGCGGAGAAGTGGAAGGTGCAGCCCGAGGACTGGCGCCGGAACAGCCGCTATGACAGGTGGGTGGTGGCCATCGAGGAGATGCTGGAGCGCACCCACACCACCGCATGCCCCTGGACGGTCGTCGAGGCCACGGACGCGCGCTGGACGCGGGTGAAGGTGTTCCAGGCCATCGTGGACGGGATGGAGGAGGCGCTGCGGCGGCGCCAGGAGGCGCCCCAGGCGGTGAGCCGCACGCAGGCGGCGCGCGAGGCCACCCGCGGACAGCGCGAGCACCGGCGCAGGGAGGACGAGGCCCTCGTCCGCTCGGTCGCCGCCGCCGCCGGCCTTCCCCTGGAGGCGGAGTGAGCGTGCTGCAGGCCCTCGACCTCGAGGCCCGCCTGCCCCAGAAGCTGTACGACCGCCGCATCGCCGCCCAGCAGCTGCGCCTGCGCGAGCTGCAGTTCGAGATGTACGAGCAGCAGGTCCCCGTCCTGGCCCTCTTCGAGGGATGGGACGCGGCGGGGAAGGGCGGGGCCATCAAGCGGGTCACCGAGACGCTGGAGCCGCGCGGCTACACCGTCTCCTCCTTCTCCGCGCCGCGTGGCGAGGAGAAGTCGCACCACTACATGTGGCGCTTCTGGCGCGTGCTCCCGCGCGCGGGCCACCTGGGCATCTTCGACCGCTCGTACTACGGGCGCGTGCTCGTGGAGCGCGTGGAGGGCTTCTGCGCGCCCGACGAGTGGCGCCGGGCCTACCGCGAGATCAACGAGTTCGAGGCGCACCAGGCCTCCTTCGGCATGGTCATCCGGAAGTTCTGGCTCCACATTTCCAGGGAGGAGCAGCTCCGCCGTTTCCGCGACCGGGAGCAGGACCCGTTCCGGTCCCACAAGATCGGGCCCGAGGACTGGCGCAACCGCGCGCGCTGGGACGCCTACGTGGAGGCCGTCGAGGAGATGCTGGAGCGGACGTCCACGCCCCAGGCGCCGTGGACGGTGGTGGAGGCCAACGACAAGCTGTACGCGCGTGTGAAGGTGGTCAAGACCCTCGCCGACGCGATCAAGGAGGCCTTGAAGACGTGACCCGGGCCGAGCGTTCCCCGGCCCTGCTGGTGGCGGGAACGACGGTCTTCTTCCTGCTGCTGCCCCTTCAGATCGCGGGCACGGTCCCCGTGGCTCCTGTCGCGCTGGCGCATGCAGCCCCCGTTCTGGGGATGGTCGGGCTTCCGGGCGGTGGGCGCCGTCCTCATCACCGCGGGACTGCCCGTGGTCCTCGCCGCTATCGTGCGCTTCGTGCGCCAGGGCCGGGGCGTCCCCACGCCGGTCCTGCCGGCTCGGCACCTGGTGGTGAGCGGCCTCTACCGCCACGTGCGCAACCCGATGTACATCGCGGTCCTCTCCGTGATCGTCGGCCAGGGCCTGCTGTTCGGAAACGGGCCCGTCCTGCGCTACGCGCTGGCCGTGGCCCTGGGGTTCCACCTCTTCGTGCTCCTGCACGAGGAGCCCTCGCTGAGCCGGCGATTCGGGGCCGAGTACGAGAACTATCGGCGCGCGGTGCGCCGGTGGATTCCGCGCCTCAAGCCCTGGACGCCGGTGAGCTGACCGCCCGCTCCAACGGGACGGCCCTGCCCTCGGGCACCGTCTCGCCGCGCAGCCAGGCCGCGATGGTCTCGACAGCCTCCACGATCCGCGGCCCCGGCCGGTTCAGGTAGGCGTTGCCGTCCATGAGCAGGACGCGCGGGGCCAGGCCGCGGAGCGTCTCCGCCAGGGGCGCGGCCTCCGTGACCGTGCGCTGCAGGTCGAAGCCGCACGG
>Ga0075418_10008830_pt1 | contig 11310 bp, 9 predicted proteins | sample SoiMetdeltSBSDD2_FD_81776 | JGI IMG/M metagenome (GOLD analysis project Ga0075418, IMG submission 81776) | Bulk soil microbial communities from a Populus tree surrounding site in Tennessee, USA - Soil MetaG P. deltoides SBSDD2 | ecosystem: Environmental > Terrestrial > Soil > Tree plantation...
CACGATGCACGTCCCGCTGCTACTCACCGGTCCCGGCCTAACACCCGGAGTCTCGAATGCGCCGGTCAGCACGCGGCGCGTGTTCCATACGATCCTCGACTGGGCCGACGTCGACGCGCAGAACAGTCTTCGCGCCGAGCTGAAGGAAGTCGTCCTCGGCGAGGCGATGATTCCATTCCTGCAGTTCGGATGGCAGCCGCAGGTGATGGCGATCGAGGGATCGCAGAAGGTCATTCACGCGGGAGCGCTCGAGGTTTACGACGTTCTCCATGATCCCGCGGAGTCGCGCGATCTCGCCGCGCGGGCAAATCTCTCGCGCGATGTGCGCGCGGCGCTGCGCGAATATCCGATTCCGTCCACGCAGCCGTCGACGCACAACGAAGCGAATGACGAAGAGCGCCGCCGTCTCGCGAGCCTCGGCTATCTCACGTCCGAGGTGCAGCCGGTGGTGCGCAAAGACGCGCCGCGCCCCCGCGACATGGCCCATCTCTTCGACGATCTCGACAAAGCATCGGGGCTGTTCGCGCACGAAGAGTACGCGGCTGCGATTCCTGTGCTGGAGAAGATTCTCGCCGCCGATCCGCACAATTTGATGGCAGCGCTTCGCATCGCCGCCGCGCATTCCGCGCTCGGCCGCAACGCCGAAGCGATCGCAGCGTTTCGAAAGGCCGAAGCGATCGCACCCGGCTCACCGGATGTCCGCAACTATCTCGCGTTGCACTACGCGAAAACGAACGACTGGGAGCGCGCGACGCCGATGCTCGAGCGCATCGTTGCGGAGACGCCGGATCGCCTGCCCGCGGTCGAAGCGCTGGCCGCGATCCGTGAACGTCAGGGCCGCATCGACGATGCGATTCGACTCCGGCAGAAGGTCTACGCGATGCGAACGCCGTCCGCCGCCGAGCTCGCGCACCTCGGCGAGCTCGCGATGGGCACCGGCCAGACGCCGGTCGCACTCGATGCGTTCGAGAAAGCGCGCGCGATGCAGGGATCCAAATTCGCGCACGATCTCGAGCTCGGCGTGCTCTATCTCGCGTCGCGGCGCCTCGAGGATGCGCGCGACGCACTCGATCGCGTGCCGAAGTCGCATCCCGGATATCCCATGGCGCTTTTCAAGCGCGCACAGGTCAGCGTGCTGCTGAATGAAGCCGATCATGTGCAGAGAATCGCGCGTGCACGCGAGCAAGCGGATGCGACGACGAGAGAGTTGATCGCGCGAGAACGGCTATTCGAAGGAAAGTAACCTCGTGGGGCCGGCCGCTGGCCCGCCGTCAGGCCGCCGGCCCGGCGGCCGGCGGAACGGCGGGCCGGAAGGCCCGCCGTTTCTTGTTTGCGTCAGAAGGCGACGCGCACTGCGACCTGCACGCGTCGCGGCGGCACGAAGAGGCGCGGCTGTCCGAACAGCGCGCTGTGCACGTCCGGTCGCGGCGAGTAGCCGGTCTGTCGATCGAAGACGTTGTACAGATCGGCGATCACCTGCAGCGCGATTGCCGAAGTGGGCAGCGGAATGTCCTGCGTGTAATTCAGATCGAGCTGATAGTGATCGGGCGATTTGCGGCGGCCCGCAGGCTCCGCGTAGCGATTCGTATCCGACGTCGAGGTGGTCAGGCTCTTGTACGGCTCGAAGCTCCAGAACTCCCACGGATGACCCGACTGATACAGCGCGAGCGCGCCCGCGCTGGCGTGCCACGGGAGAGTGTAGTAGCCGTAGACCTTGCCGAGGTGACGGCGATCGCCGTGGAGATCTCCGTACTTGTTGTCCCACATCTGGCGTCCGGCGCCGTCGGCGATGTTCGACGAGCCGATGAACGTCGCGAAGTCGTAGGTCGTGCTCGTGTTGTCCTGATCGAACGTGCCGTAGTAATGGCTCCACGTGTAGCTGCCGCGCAGGTACGCATTGCCGGCGCGCCAGTCGGACTCCAACGTCGCCTCGTAGTACTTCGTGAAGGCGCCGTCGAGCTCCGCGATCACGTACGTGGATCCGCTTCCGATCTGGGCGATCTTCGCCGCGAGATCCGGAATGTACAGCTCGCGCGGAACTCCCGGCGGCGGGTTGAACGCGACGCGCGCGTTGTTGTTCGTGTCTTCCCAGAAGTTCGTCGAGTAGCGATAGCGCCCGTAAGCGCGTGCGCTCCATCCCGGCGTGAGCTGCTGTGACGTTCCGACCATGAACTCGTCGGTATGGCGCGGATCGAGATCGTCGACGAACAGCTTGCCGGAGCTCGCTGCGACCTGCTCCGATCCGATGAGGTTTCCGCTCGCATCGAAGAAGGCGCGCGTCACCAGTCCGAGCGTATTGCGATCCCACGACGCGGCGCGCGCGAGCGAGTTCGCTTCCGGGTTGTACCGCGCGTAGTTGAAATAGACCGTGTCGTTGCCGTTGTAGGCCCAGGTCGCGCCCAGGCGCGGCTGGATCTGCTTCGACCACTCGATCTCGTACATCTTGTAGCGATTGCCGGGCGCGGCGACGAAGCCGGAGATCGTCGACGAGTCTTCCTTCAATCCCTGGCCGAATAGCGTGTCGTTGCTGAGCATCACGCCGACGTTGAACGACCAGTCGCCCCAGCGGATCGTGTCGTTGATCTCGAAGTTGTCCGTTTCGACTTCCGACGTGATGACCTGCCGGCCGATGGAACCGGCCGTGTTTCGCTGGAAGTCGGCCTGATAGAAGATCGGCTGGCCGGCGCACGAGGCCACGCTGGCGGGGCAGGTCGTAATGCCGCCCGGCGCCGTGATCTGGCCCCAGCCGTTGGAGAAGCGCGCGAGATCTTCTTTCAGCTCGTTGCGCTCGTAGCCGACATGAACATCGTGCGCGAGAGAGCTGCCGATCGTGAAGTCGTACGAGAGCGCGCCGCTCTTGCGGTAGAAGTCCTGATCGTTGACCTGGAAGAATCCACCGACTGCGCCGCCGCCGACTTTCTGGCCGCCCTGCGTGAAGCCGTACCTGTTGATGATCGGGGTGGCGAAGTCGTTGAACGCGAGATCCGCCGGCGTCGTTCCGGTACGCAGCCGCGGAACGACGAAGTAGCCCAACTGATCGAGGGCGTTGATGTCGAGGTGCGTTCCGATCGCGTTCGTCGGCACGACGTTGTCGAACAGAAGATCGGGCATCGCCGAGGTCTCGAGTGCGTAATCGGTGTATGTGAAGCTGGCGAAGCTCCGGTCGTTGATGACCCACGATGACTCGAGGATTCCGATCTGCTGCTGCGACTCTTCACCGACGGATGCCGTCGCTGCTTCGGCGGCGGCAACGCTCGCGAAGTCGTCCTCGCGATCCGAGTCGCGATAGCTCGCGTGCAGAAGAATGCGCGCGGTCGGCGTGAACGTGAGCTTGCCGAAGTACTCGTTGCGCGTGCTGTCGAAGTCCGGCACGTCGCCGTAGAGGTTCGAGCTGTTCTCGCGCGCGCGAGTCGGGCGGTAGTACGACGCGTAAAAGAAGAGACGATCGCGCAGGATCGGTCCGCCGAAGCTGGCCGACCCCCAGGTTTTCTCTTCCGCATAACGCAGCGAGCTGCCGGAGACCAGATCGCCGGTCATCGAGTCCGTCTGCAGCTGATATTTGAATTCGCCGGCCCACTCATTGGTGCCCGACTTGCTGACGGAGTCGATCGTGAATCCGGCGGAGCGATTGAAGTCGGTCGCCTTCGCGCCGCCTTTGACGATCGAGACCTGGGCGATGTCGATCGACGACGGCTCGGCGGCGAGCGTTCCGAACAGCGGAAGCGTCACGTTGACGCCGTCGAACTGGTAAACGTTGTCCTGCTCACTGCCGCCGGCCGAAGGGCCGCGGATCGTCGCGTCCGTGACCTGAATGCCCGGTGCGAGCTTGACGAGATCGCGATACTCCTGCCCGATCGGCAGACGCTCGATGACGTCTTCGGAGATACCGCTCTTGATCGCCGCCGACGTGGTGTCGACGAGCGTCGACTCGGCGGTGACGGTGATCTGCTCCGACACGCCCTGCATGCCGAGAGTCACGTTCACCGCGGCATCCTGACCAAGGATGACGCGAACGTTGCGCGTGCGGGTCTCCATGCCGGCCAGGCTGAATTGCAGCTGATACTGGCCGGGAGGCAGCACGGGGAGACGGTATTCGCCGGTCTCCGAAGTGGTGGTGACGCGTGCCTGCGGAAGCACGGACGATTGCGCCTCGACAGTGACACCGGGAAGCGGAGTGCCATCGACGCCCGTGACTTTGCCGACGACGTTGCCGGTCTGCTGGGCGAAGGCGACGGGTACCGCCAGGACGAGGGCGAACAACAAGAGAAGAGCACAGAGATGGCGTGAACGAACCATTGGACCTCCTCGAATTCTGCGTGAAGAGCGCGATAAGACTTGGGCGTATGGTAATGAAGGTTGGCGGCTACGACAACGGCCATTCCAACTCGCCGAGGAAACGCTCGTCCTCGCGCCATCTTTCATGCACGCCGACGTGGAGGTCGAGAAAGACCTTCGTGCCGAGGATCGACTCCAGATCCTGCCGCGCCTCGGTGCCGATGCGCTTGATCATCGTGCCCTGCTTGCCGATCACGATCGATTTCTGCGAGTCGCGCTCGACGACGATCGTCGCGTAGATCTTGATCAGATTCTTCTCGTCGTCTTCCTCGAAGCGATCGACGGAGACCGCCGTCGTGTACGGCATCTCGTCGGACGTGTGCTGCAGGACCTTCTCGCGCACGATCTCCGCGGCGAAAAAGCGCTCGGGCTGCGTCGTGTAATCTTCTTTCGGATACAGCGCTTCGCCGGGCTTCACGGTCTCGAAAAGAAGTGCCACGAGCTCTTCGATCCCCTCCCCTGTCGATGCGGAGATCGGCACGATCTCGTCGAAGATGCCGAAGCCGTGATACTGCTCCATCAGCGGCAGGAGCTTGTGCTTCTTCAGGAGATCGATCTTGTTGAGCAGCACGATGCGTTTCGCGTCGGGATTCATCTCGCGCTCTTTGCGAAGAAGATCGATGACGTACTGATCGCCTTTGCCGAACGGCTCCGTCGCGTCGATGATCAACGCGATCACATCCCCCTCGGACAGCGACGACCGCACGTGATCCATCATCCGGACGTTGAGCTTGTGCAGCGGACGATGGATGCCGGGCGTGTCCAGAAACGCGATTTGCCCGCGCTGGTCGTTGAGAATGCCGACGATGCGATTGCGCGTCGTCTGCGGCTTCGCGGAGACGATCGAGACCTTCGTGCCGAGGATGCGATTCAGAAGCGTCGACTTGCCGGCGTTCGGCCGGCCGACGAAGGACACCACTCCGAATCGTGGTTTACGAGCGGTCATTGCCTTCTTCTTCTTCATCCGAGCGCCACTCCGGATCCCGCGTCACGCGGACGCGGTAGATCCTGCGGCGGTCGGCCCGCTCGACGTCGAAGCGGAACCCATCCTTTCGCACGACGGCGCCGACCGCGGGAACGCGGCCGAGCCTCGTGAAGATCAGACCGGCGACGGTCTCATAGTCGTCGCCGGAGAGCTTCGCATCCAGCTTCTCCTCGAGCGTCTCCACACGAAGCAAGCCGCTCACCAGCCAGATGCCGTCGCCGACTTCGACGATCGTTGCTTCTTCGTCTTCGTGCTCGTCCGCAATTTCGCCGACGATCTCTTCGATGATGTCCTCGTTGGTGATGATGCCCGCCGTTCCGCCGTACTCGTCGACGACGACGGCGATCTGCAGGTGCTCGCTCTGAAACTCGCGCAAGAGCTCCGAGACTTTCTTCGTCTCGGAGACGAAGTACGGCGGCCGCGCGAGCTCGGCGACGGAACGCTTGTCGCTGCGGAGGACCGCGTCGAGCACGTCCTTCACGTGCACGACGCCGCTGATCTGATCGATGCTCGTTTCGTAGATCGGAATGCGCGCGTACTTCGATTCGCTGAACAATTTCGCCAGGTCGTTCATCGGGAGGCGCGCATCGAACGCGAGCACGTCGATGCGCGGCGTCATGATCTCGTGGGCGAGGCGGTCGCCGAAGTCGACGATCGACTGCAGCATCTTCCCTTCCGACGCTTCGATGATTCCCTCTTCCTCGCCGACGTCGATGTACGCCTGCACTTCTTCGTCGGTGACCTCTTCCTCGTTTTCATCGCGTGACTCATTGCGCGCGAGACGCTCGAGCAGTTTGCGCAGCGGCCAGAGGAGCGGAAAGAAAAGGTAGTACGCGGTGCGCGAGAACGGAATGAGCGCGCGCAGGATCACTTCGCCGGTGTCTTCGGGCACGAGAGCGAGAATGAATTTCCAGACCACGACGAGCGCCGTCCAGATCGCGATGCTCTTGAAGATCGCCGTGCCGAACGACTCTTCGTCATACACCATCGCCGTAACGCCTCCGCCGATCACGAGCGCGATCTGGAGCAGTGCGCCGCTGACGAGCTGAAAGTCGGCGACGTCGAAGTACGTCCAGTGCGAGCCCGCCTCCTCGGCGTCGTCCTTGAGCCGGCGCAGCCGGACGGGGCTGAGCTGAAGCGCGAAGGAGCGAAGCGCGTCGAAGATCAGGTAACAGACGCCGCAAACGATGGCGATCAGCACCCAGTGGATGTGCGCGTGCGGGATGCTACTTCCCATGCGGTCCGGCGGATTCTAGCTCCTTCGGCAATTTTTCGGCCGCGAGGAGTAATCTAATTGGGCATGAACACGCTCCTTCTGCTCCTCACCGTCGCGTCGACGCTGGTCCTGCGCTCCGGTGACCGCATCGCGGTCGAAGGTCCGGTGCGCGAGGAAAAAGGCGTCGTGACCTTCCGCTCCGCCGGCGTGCTGTACTCGATGCCGGCCTCGGAGATCGAGCGCATCGAGCCCGTACAGCCCGCGCCGGAGACACCCTCGAAGGCGGCCGAGCTCGAGGGCCCGAAGACGCTGCCGAAGAAACTCGCGCTTTCGGAGGAAGAGAAGAAGCGGAGGCTCAAAGAACTGGAGCAGAATCACGCCGGCAAACCTGCCCCGCCGACGACGCCGATCGAGCAGCAATATCCGCCGCCGACGCGCGGTGAGGTCGAGCAGCAGAAACGCGACGAGTGGGATTGGCGCCGCGAAGCGCGCAGCTACGAAGAAGCCGTGCGCCGCGCGCAGGAAGAGCTGTACCTGCTCGAATCACGCGTCGCCGAACTGCAGGACCAGATCAACGCACTGTTCGCGCTTGGATACAAACCGCGCCAGTTCACCTACCAGACCACGCAGCTCGTCAAAACGCGCGAGCAGATTCCCTACGCCAGGCTCGAGGTCGAGCGCGCGCAGCGCGCGCTGGAACAGTTCCGCGACGACGCGCGCCGCCAGGGAATCATGCCGGGCTGGCTGCGCTAGCCGGCACGGCCGGCAGCGCTGGTTGCTCCGCCTTCGAAACGATTCGCGCGACAACCAGGATCACAGCTTCGGGCGGCGCAACGCGCCTGACGTCGTAGAAGTCCTATCGGTCCTATTGGTCCTATAAGTCCTAGACCTGCGGGCCGAATGACTCCGCGATCATCGCCGTTTCATCTGCCTCGATCGCCCGCAGCGCATTGCGCGCGCGCTCGAGGAACGGGTCGAAGCCCGCGGCCATCACGATGCTTTCTTTGATCTGCGCGCGGTTGCGCTCGACGAGCGCTTCAATCGGACCGCTCATGTGCGTGATGTGGCCCGCGCGCGCGAGCGGATCGAAGTCGCCGGCGTAGAGGATGTGGCGCTGGTCGGGCTCGTAGAGGACCGTGATCAGCCGCGAGTCGGAAACCGCCAGCAGATGCAGGACGATGCTGCGCACGGGCGCGATGCCGACGTCGCCCGCGAGAAACACGACGCGCCGCTGGTCATCGTCGGGCAGAAGAAAATCGCCGAACGGACCATCGACCGTGACTTCGTCGCCGGCGCTCAGCCTCCGCAGCGCCTCTCCACCCTTCCCGCTTCCCACCCGTACGCAAAGCTGCAATGCCTCGGGGCGCTGCGGCGCGGAGGCAATCGTGTACGCGCGCGACACGCCCTCGGGAAACTTGAAGTTCACCCACTGGCCGGGCTGAAATGAAAACGCCTCACGGAAAGAGACCGTCAACTGCATGACGCTCGGCGCGAGGGACTCGATCTCCGTGACGATGGCGTTCTGCCGCACGAGCGCGATTGTATAAGAGGTTTTCGCCGCTACTTCGGAGTCGCCGCTAGTTCCGGCGGGAAGGGAATCTCGTCATGTCGCTGGCGGATCAGGGCAAAGCGCGCGCGCCATTTGGCGCGCACGCCGGGCTGGCGGGATGTTTCGTGATCGAGCAGACGCGGCCAGCTCTCGCCGCTGAGACGGTGATAGAGAATCGTGAATTCTCTTTCCGACCAGAGGGCGACGATCGAGCCGTCCGGTGAAGACGCTGTCCGGACGTCGAGCGGCTTCTCGCGATCCGGCGCCGGGCCTAGATACGTCGCCGGCACCACGAGCCGGCGACCCTTTCGAATTTCGTAGTAGAGGCTCGGCGGAGCGTCGAAGTCGCTCTTGATGAACAGCCGGATTTCGACGTCCGGCGCGAACGCGTAGCTCCCGTACTCCTCGCGCTGGGGACTCGTAATCCACCAGAACGCGAAGCAGAGAAGGCCGAGCGCTGCGAGAACGACGGCGCGAACTGCGATGCGCGATGTCCGTTCGCGACTCCGCGTCGAAGACGAGCTTTCTACGGCTTGACCTGAACGTTCCCGCTGCCTTCCGGCAGAGCTTCGAGGGAGTACGACCCGAGCGGGAAGCTCCGGCAGTCGATTCCGGTCGGAGGGCTGTAGAGAACGGGCTCGTCGTCCTCGCGCTCGAAGTCGCTGGCAAACCAGACCAAGCCGACTCCGGGATCGACCTCCAGTTCCGCATCGCTCGCGATCCAGCTCGCCGCCGCCGGGTTGTACTGCCCCCACGTATAGCGATCCGGATCGGCATTTTTCCCTTCGCCGCCGTCTTCGACCGTCAGGATCACGTGACGACCGACATAGACCCCGACGTTGGAGTCTCTGACCAATCCGGCGATCGCGGCGCGGTTGCCAACGACGTTCACACAATCGACGTCGACCCGCAGCGAGACCGTCGTTTCCGGAACGACATCGCCGCCGCCGTCGCCGTCGACGTCCTGATCCGGAATCGCGAGCGGTCCGGTGAACATGATCTGGCCCGACGCGCTTCCGTTCGGATGGATCATGGCGTTGAATTCGACATTTCGAGTGCCTTCATCGTTGTTGGCGTGGAAGGCGCCGCTGGCACTCTGCGCAAGAGCGCCGGGAACGATGAAAAGCATCGCCAAAAAGAACGCGGAAAGAAAAACACGCGGGACCCGTTTCATTTGTGCTCCTTGCGAAAGGGTTTCCGGTTGATCGATTCACTCTAGGTTCGCCGACTGTATCCGCTTGTGATCGGAATCACGCTCGCTCGCAGATCGCGAGCGCGCGCCTAAAACCACATTCCCGCTTTGGTGAGCTTCGTGATTTTCTTGAGTATACGGTCTTTCTTGAAGCCGCGCAGGTGATCGACGAAGAGCGTGCCGTTGAGATGATCGATCTCGTGGCACATCGCGCGCGCCATGAGTCCTTCGCCCCACATCTCGCGCGTGTCGCCGTGGCGATCGAGATAGCGAAGCTTCACGCGCTCGGGACGGGTGATCACTTCGACGAAGTCGGGGATCGACAGGCACCCTTCTTCCTCGGTGATCTCCCCTTCCGCGTCGATGATCTCGGGGTTGATGAAGACGTGGCACTCGTTCGGACGCTTGCCGACGGAGAGATCGATGACCATCAGCCGCTTCGCGACGCCGACCTGATTCGCGGCGAGGCCGACGCCCGGCGCGGCGTACATCGTCTCGATCATGTCGTCGATCAGCTTCTGCAGCGACGCGTCGATCTCCGCCACCGGCGCGGCCGGAAGGCGCAGCACATCGTCGCCGTATTTGCGAATGGGTAGAACCGCCACCGTCAGCCTTTCTTCTTCAGACTCTCGATCATCGCCTCGACGGTGTGCTTCGCGCGCTGCTTGTAGAAGTCATCGAGCACTTTGCGAATCCCGGGATATTTCGCGAGAACGCCATCCAGCTTGTCCTTGTCCAGACGCAGGAGCTCCGTTCGTTGCGAAGCGGTGATCGTCGCCGTGCGAGGTTTTCCGGTCAACACGCTGACTTCGCCGAAAAAATCCCCTTCGCCGAGGCGCGCCAGGTAGACCGAGCCGGTGCCGCCGGCACCGCGCGTGTACACCTTCACCTCGCCCGATGCGATGAGATACATCGACGATCCGGTATCGCCTTCGTTGATGATCACGCTCCCCTCGCTGTGCGTCTCGAGGTCCATCTCGCGCACGATCGCCGCGCGCTCCTCCGCGCCGAGGATCTCGAAGAGAGGACTGCGCGGAACGGGACGCGAGAACATCGGCTCACTCTTGCCCGCCTCTTGCGACGGCGGCTGCGGCAAGTGCTCGCGCGCCTTCTCCGCTTTCTTGCGGACGGCGATCGCCTGCACGGTGAGTCCGTTGTCTTCGTAGTACTTCGCGGTCGCTTCGTACTGCGCGACCGCGTCGTCCATCATGCCCGCGCCCGCGAGCGCGTCCGCGAACTGCAGACGAATGCGGGGATTCGACGGGTATTTCTCGTGCTCCTTCTTGAGGAGCGGAACGGCGCGCGCGTATTCGCGCCTCGCGAGAAGACTGGCTCCGCTTTCGGTCTCTCCGGCCATACGGGCGGAGATTCTAGTATGCAGTTCGCAGGATGCAGTAGGCAGAAGATCGAAGTTCGTGGCTTTCGCCCTGCACTCGTCAGTAGCGAATCCGCTGCAACTCCGCTTTTGCGGCGGACGCGGGACTCGAGAACGGATAGCGGTCGATGACCTGCTGCAGCGTTTTGCGGGCGAGCGCGAGGTCGCCGGTTCGCGCCTGCGCCATCGCGGTCTTGAACAGCGCATCGGGCGCTTTGTTCTGATCGGAGTAGTCGTTCACGACGCGCGCATAGAAACGCATCGCATTCGAGAAATCGCCCGCGGCGAAGTACGTCTCGCCGATCCAGAACAGCGCGTTGTCGGCGAGATCGCCCGCGGTGTCGGCCTCGAAGACTTCCTCGAACGCGCGACGCGCGTCCGCGTATCTCCCCTGTCCGAAGAGCACGATCGCCTGCCGGTAGTCGTCGGCGATCTTCGCCCCGACGAGCGCCTTCTGCGGCGGTTGCGGAGCTGCTTCCTGTGGAGCGGCGGGCTTCGTCAGCCCGCCGGTTGGGGACGTCGGCGGGCTAAAGTCCGCCGCTCCAGCCGCACGCTCTTCCTCGAGCTTGGCGATCCGATGATTGAGCACATCGATCCGATCGAGGAGCTCCGTCATCGCGGTCTGCATCTCCGCGATGCGCGGATCCGCCGCGGGCGC
>Ga0075418_10008831_pt1 | contig 11310 bp, 9 predicted proteins | sample SoiMetdeltSBSDD2_FD_81776 | JGI IMG/M metagenome (GOLD analysis project Ga0075418, IMG submission 81776) | Bulk soil microbial communities from a Populus tree surrounding site in Tennessee, USA - Soil MetaG P. deltoides SBSDD2 | ecosystem: Environmental > Terrestrial > Soil > Tree plantation...
CCAGCTCCAACGCCACCCCCTGGGCCATCAATTAGCCAGCAGGCGTTCCAAGAGTTCCAGAACCAGGATATTAATTTCGATTTTGATCAGTATGATCTACGGACTGATGCTCGGACGATCCTTGATAGGAAAGCAAGTTTCTTGAATCAAAATGGTTCTGTAAGAGTCCAGATCGAAGGGCATTGTGACGACCGTGGAACGAACGAGTATAATCTGGCCCTTGGTGAGCGTCGTGCCAATGCTGCGAAACAGTATCTGACCACCGCAGGCATCAGTGCAGGACGTTTATCTACCATCAGTTATGGGGAGGAACGCCCTCTCGACCCGGGTCATAGTGAAGCGGCCTGGGCCAGGAATCGGCGTGCACATTTTGTGATTACTGGTCAATAGAATGTTGTCAAACTTATGAAACGTATGTTTGTGCTGATGAGTCTGCTCCTAGTTGGCCTGACGATGGGTTGTGCGAGTGACAAAGATCTGCAAGCTATGCGTGCTGATACCCAAGCGTTGGAGCGTCAGAGTAGTGAGCGCCAACAGACGGTTGAGGCACGACTGCAGAGTGTGAGTGACCGTGTAGCCCAAGCTGAAAAATCTCAGGCCGAGACACGACGGGACTTGGCGCGGACTACGGCCACCCTGGATGAGCTGCGGATACAACTCCAACGCTTACAGGGTGACATTCAAGAAACCCAGAATCGAGTACGGCGTGGCACGACAGGGAGTGAGGGACTCTCGGCAACCAAGCTGGCCGATTTTGAAACCCGCTTGAGTGAGTTGGAAAAACAATTCCCTGCTCGGAAGGGCGCTACGCCGACAGTTTCTCAACAAAAACCAGAACAAGAGCCGGGCCTGTCGTCGCCGGCTCCACCGGCTTCCTCCACGGTGGACTCGTCTCCATCAACGCTTCCAGTGCCGGCAACACCAGTGCCCCCGCCCCTACCACCACCGACACCGCGGGTGGCAGCGCTGCCGCCGACAAATACTACCTCACGACCACCAGCGACGCCATCACCTGCAGAGGCGAATGTTACTGATCAGTTGTACAAGCGCGCCTTGAAGGATTATCAGGAGAAGAACTACGAGGCTGCTGTGGTAAATTTTAAGCAGTATTTGCGGCAGGCGCCTAAGTCTCCACAAGCCGGAAATGCCCAGTATTTGATCGGTGAATCCCTCTATGCTCAGAAACAGTATGAGGCGGCTATCGTAGCTTTTGATGAGGTCGTCCAGAAACATAGCCAGGATCCAAAAGTTGCGGCAGCTATGCTCAAGCAAGGCTACGCTTTCGCTGAGCTAAAGGATGCCCGTAATGCCCGATTTTTCCTGCAACAAGTCCAGAAAAAATATCCCAACAGTCCTGAAGCTCAACAGGCGTCAGAGAAACTGAAGCAACTCCGTTAAGGGGCTTTCACGCCCATTGATGGAAGCTTCAGTTAAACTTAAAGCGCATCTTCTTGGCTCTGGATCTCTGGAGACGTTCGAGCTGGTCCATCTGGTCTGCATCAGGCTCGAGGGTACCGTTTTCCCATGCGATCACGTCGGCTGGACGTACCCGAAGTAACTGGGCCATCTGTACCTGAGTCATTTCCGTGTACTCACGGAGGGCGCGGATCTCGTCTGACGTTAACATGGCTCCTTCCTTGTATAGTAGCGTAGCAATGTAGATGTAACTATAGGCAAGTTCTGACATGCGTATCTATGACATTACCGCTCCTCTGTCGCCATCTCTCCCCGTCTATCCTGGTGATCCAGAGATCACCATCACTCCTATAGCCCAGCTGCAATGGGGCGATGCCGCCAATGTCAGCCGTCTGGTGCTAAGCTCGCATACTGGGACGCATCTCGACGCGCCACGCCACTTCTTCGAGGAGGGCACGGCGATTGACAGCCTTGATCTCCGCCTGCTCATGGGGCCAGCACGGGTCTGTGCCTTCCCCCTTGCGACAACGCACCTTACTGCTGATGACCTACGCCCTCTGGGGTTGGCCAGTATTCAACGTCTTCTTTTGCAAACGCCCAATGCCGCATTATGGGAGAAAAAAGGCTTCCAGACCAATTATATCGCACTCACAGAGTCCGCAGCGCATCTCCTGGTGGAGATGGGGGTACGCCTCGTGGGCATCGACTATTTGTCCGTAGATGCCTTTGAGCGTCAAGATTTTCCCGTCCATCGCATCCTGCTAGGGGCAGGGGTTGTGATTTTGGAAGGGCTCGATTTGCGGACAGTGCCACCTGGCGACTATGAATTGTTGGCGTTACCGTTGTTGCTTGCGCATGGCGATGGCGCTCCGGCCCGCGCCATCCTGCGTCAACCTTAGAGCAAGCCGGCCCGCCGTCGCCACCACCACTCGACCCCTAGCACGCCCAAAACCGCCAGAAAGAGCGGTATGGTCTCGCGGAGCCGTAACTGCGTCTCTTCGAGGACCTTATAGCTCGGTGCTCCACCAAAAAACTCGATGAGGCTGGCTACCGAGGGACGCGCTGGAGCGTATACGGGAAAAAAGGTGCCGCCCGTGCGCTCGGCAATGTCCCGCAACAGCTGATGATTAGGAGCCGCATGCTGGCTTTCGTCACCCGGACGCTGGACGCGCAGGAGCAAGCGATTGGCTTCATGGGTTTTCCCACCAATGTCAGCCTGGACATCGAGTTCATAGATGCCTTCCTCATCAGCGCGGAAACGGTAGCGATACTCCCCCGGATTGCCTGTGGGCACATACTGCACTGGTGTCTCCGTGCCATGGGGCGTGCGCAACTTCGTGCTGAGGGTCGCATTCTCCGTAGGACGATAATCGTCTTGCAGCACTTGCAGAGTGCCCGTGACTTCACTGCCGACCGGGAACTCGCTGGCATCCGCCATAATTCTGACCTGTTTGAGGACAGGATCACGGATAAGCCAGCGCACCATCTGGCGCACGAACTGCAGATAGTATTGATTTGAATCCAGCCGACCAGCCATCTGAAAATTCCATTTCCAGATATAGTCACTCATAAGGGCCAACGTCCGTCCTTCCCCAAACCGCTGCATGGCCAACAGGGGCACGGCTGGTCGATCGTCCAGACGGCCACTGCTGATGCCTAACACTGTGGCTCCAGATTTGACCTGGCCTACGAGATTGAACGCATCGAGCTCTGGCAGCATCTCCCAGATGCGCTGGTTTTCCGTGGCATCAGGTGACAGACGTGTAATGGGATGGGCTTTGCCCTCTTCTGTCAGCACCAGACGCTGAGTCATTGTGCGGTAGTCGTTGCGGTCCGGACGTAAGGTAACAGGCAAAATATCTTCGATAGGAGTTCCGCCATATCCCCCCTGGGAGAAGGCGAGCATGCCACCAATCATGGCAAAGGCGCCACCCTCCTGGACATATTTGCGCACGTTCTCCAAATAGTACCAGGGAAAGTAGAGCTGATAACTGAAATTTTCAAAGATGATCAGGTCAAAATTTTTGAGCTCTTGCGTAAACAAACGCTGGGTCGGGAAGGGAATCAAACTGAGTTGGCTTTCTGGCACATTGACGACGTCTGTCGGGGTCCGTAAGATGACGAAGGAGATCATGTCAATGCTCGGATCTTGCTTCAAACCTTGACGCAAGAAACGATAATTCCAGGTTGGGCTGCCACAGACCAGGAGCACGCGAATCTTGTCACGGGCCACTGAAAGAGGAAAGTCCATCTGGTTGTTCTCCGTGAGTGCTTCCCCGAGATGCGGAGCCACACTGACGGTATAGGTAAACTCGCCAACTTCCTCTGGCTCGATCTCAAATTGGACCTGTTGCTCGAACACATCAGCCGTGACCTGCGCTGTTTTGGTAGCTACGACACGCCCAGCGCGCTTCAAGACTACCGGGAGCTCACCACGATAGCCCCAGGCCTGTACCGTAACGTTCACCTCCGTGGGATAGTGCACAAATGCTAATGTCGGGGCCTGCACAGAGGCAATGCGAATATCTCGGTAGGTCTCCGGCACGCCGACACCGACCGTCACCACGCGGACACCAGCCTGACGGAGATGTCCCAGGCCTATGTCCGTGCCATGGTGAGCTCCATCACTCAAGAGTAACACCCCTACTGGCTGGGTACTACGCTGTTCTTCGAGGACAGTGGCTAGCGAGGCAAGAATGTCTGTACTTCTGCCCCCGGCTTGAAGTTCCTCCAAGCGTTCCACAGGAACGGCGCGTGCCTTCTCGTCAAATTGGTACAGCTTGAGTTGATAGTGCTGTGCGAGTGCTGCCAGAGCCGCATGCTCACCACTGTGCAGATAGTTCTTGACTTGCTGCAGACGCGTCGGTTTGCCTGGCTCGGATAATGCCATACTTCCCGACGTATCCATCATCACGATCAGGGGTGGCAGAATCTGCAGGACTTTTTGGACGAGTAGCGATGGATTCACCAGCATTCCCAGGAGGAACAGGTAAGCCATTGCACGTAGGAGGCAGAGACCCCAGCGTACTGGCACAGAGACGCGCTGGCGCAAGTCCCGCCACTGCAGAACCAGCAGCAACACAAAGCCAATGGCCACCATGAGCGTCAGCGTAACCGAGAGCGTCATGTCCCATGTCAGACTACCGCGGAAGGTGCCAGACGCCGTTTTCCAAACTAATGGGTAAAAGGGAAGACTGTTCATCCGAGTTTCTTACGAATAAAAGGTAAATGAATTAAGTCCTGCTTGTAGTTCACTGTTAAAGCATAGAGCACGCAGTTCACTCCCAGCTTGAACGCTTCGAGTCGTTGCGCCTCCCCACCCGGATGACATGTCGCCACCCAGTGTCCTAGATAGTCGCGCTCCCAAGCTACTCCAAGGCCATTCTGACAGTATAGGAGGGGAGTCCGATCTTCCACCTGTACTCCTTCCAGGTAGGGGTTCACAACCCGGACACCGCCAATAGTGCGAATCAGGTAAAAGGTCCGAAAGATCGTATGGTCAGGTGGGAGAATTTTGAGTGCCCGATCTGGAAACAGACGTGCCACCTCCTGGCGGACACTGGCATCAAAATCTCTCCCCTTATTGCCACGCGCATCGTCAATGAGCAACAAGCCACCAAAGAGCAAATAACGCCGCAGAATTTCTAACTCTTCATCGCTAAAGGGCTCAAAACCGCGTTCACCCGTCATATAGAGAAATGGGTAAGCAAACAGGGCTGGATCACGCAGGGTCAGGCCCTGGCGCTCATCACGGGTTTCCACACTAGTGCGTAAACGTACCTCTTGCATTAAAGGCATCGTGGCGCGCGGATGTGGATCCCACTGACCACCTCGGTACTGGAGCTGTGCCAGAATAAACGTGTTTGATGCCGGGATAGCCTCGGCTGGCGATACGAGTGCTGCACCTAGTCCCAGGGCGGCAGGCGTGCCTACAGCCCAGCGCAGCATGTGGCGCAAGAAGGCGCGACGTGATCTCATCGTATAGCTCTTCCCTCACCCCTCACTACACCCCTCATGATCCTACTCTTCACAAACGATTGGCGCATACGTTTTCCACCGCCAGCACGACGACTAAGGTTAACAGGACAAGACTCGCGAGCTCTTGCGTTGGGAGTGCAGAGCCGGAGGCAGCTTGCCCTAAAGTTTCTTCTTCCTCAAGCACCATGGAAAGAGGGCGCAATCTCGTTTGCATCTCAGCAGCCTGAATTTTCTCAAAATTTGACTCAGCACGCGTGCCATTGACCGCCAGAAAATCGGTACTTGCTGACGTTGCCAGACGATAGATACCAGGGACCGTGTAAGATGTATACGGTGCTACCGTCAGGGCGCCATCGCGTGCGTAGTGGATCAGACGTTCCTGGCCATCGGGCGTGCGAATGGTAACGGTAGTGCCGTCGTCCTCCTCACGTCCGAGCAGGCGTGTGGCCTCTGGCATAACGGCCCCAGGACGCTGCGATGCCGCTGATAAATGCGCCGCATAGCCTACGAGACCATGGATCAAAGGCACATAGGCCGTGCGTGTTGGGAGATCGGTCCAGTTGCGATCAGCACTGGAAGCGAAGAATAGGACGCGGCCACGTCCCAGATCCTTATCAACCAGGAGAGGACTCCCATCCTGCAACGCCAGAAGCACTCTCACCCCTGGCACCGTATTGGGTCCTTCCATGGTGACATAACGATAGAACTTCCCGCGTTGTAACAGGGCTTCCTCACCCGTGAACGTGGCGAGGGCCTCATGCGCACTGTGCACCGTACCAATGGCTATCGGCTGCTCCGGCTGGCGTTGCGTGGGCTGACCGAGTGCAAGCGGTAGCAAGAGCGTGTCAGACCGGTAAAACATGGCATTATAGCGTACTGGATCGACCCGGTTACCAGCGAAAAAGAGGAGGCCCCCCCCCTCCACCACAAACTGATAGAGACGCTGACGTCCCTGGGCCGTGAGCGCTTCGACGTTGCATAACACGATCACCTGGTAGTCACTGAGGCGCTCTTGTTCCAGACCTTCCCAAGGTATGGGTTTGGGATAAAACAGCGGCCGTCCCAGGACACCGCGTGGTTGCAGCGCCTGCAGCAGGTAAAAAATTTCACTGTCAAACAACGAGGTCCCAGGGTCTCCGTCCACGAGCAGCACCTGCACTGGCGTCACGGTACGCAGAGCATAATAGAAGCGATCATCCTCAGCAAACCCATCCCCTTCCAGGCGGACCTCCCCCCAGTGTAAGCCTGCCGGTGGGGCAGCAATGCGAAAGGGCACCGTGAGTTGTTCATCAGGACCCAGATCAACCAGTTGCTGGCCCACGGCGTTGGACCCTACGAATAGATCAACGCGCACGTTGCGCAGTGCTGTAGCACTGCGATTCTGTACCGCAGCTGTAACGTCGATCGGCGCATGCTCGATGAAAGGCTTTTCGGTAATGCGCACGTCGGTAATCAGAACGTTGGTATCGCGCTGTGACCCTCCCAGGCGGATGAAATGCAATGTGACGTTCTCTGGAACGACCGACAATTGTGATAAATGGAACTCTTCCCAGCCACGCATGGTGAAGTCTGACAAGAAGATCAGGCGGCGGCGGGCTGTCGAACTCTCTTGCAAAAGGGTAAAGGCGCGCTGGAAGGCGCTCGGCACATCAACGGCGGCATGACTGGGCTGTAAGGCTGCGAGCTGTTCCTGAAGCACTGTCTGATCACGACTCAAGGAGATCGGGGCATTGGCAGCCTCTTCGGACATGAGGAGTGGTAACACCACGGCACTATCGTTCAGGGCCAGGCTCTGCACGAGACGACTGGCCAGCGTCTTAGCCCGCTGCAGACGGGTCTCCTGCCCATCCCGGTATTGCATACTTAAACTATTGTCGATCAGGAACACTGTCGCCTGGGGGGGAGCCAGCGCGGCAGCCTGAACATTGCTGCCAGTTAAGTGTGGTCGAGCCAGACTGAAAGCCAGGAGACAGATCGCCAACATGCGTAGCGCCAGGAGCAACCATTGCGCCAGACGAAATTTGCGTGCCGTGCGTTTATCGGCCAGCAGGAGAAAACGTACGGCGGGAAAACGATGCACCAGGGCCCGGCGCCTATAGATGAGGTGAATGATCACCGGCATGGCGGCAGCGAGAGCACCAAATAGAAAAGCTGGCTGGAGGAATGTGAGACCCATACTCGTACTCAACCAAACATAGCGCGTGAATTATTGCCGTCGTGCCAGATAGCGTGTCAACGCCACATCGAGTGGTGTTGTGGTCGGGAACAGACTGTAATCAATCGTTTCACGCCGACAGGCCCGCCGGTATTCTGCTAGAAATGCCTCCATTTGTTGCAGATAGGCAGCACGAATCGCCCGCGGGTCCGACAACACACGCACAGCAGTATCCTCAATATCCTCGAAAACGGTTAACCGTTGAAAGGGAAACTCTAGTTCGTTTTTATCTAACACGTGAAACACGATGACCTCATTACGTCGGTGTCGGAAGTAGCGTAGCGCCCGCATGATCACCTCAGGGTCATCGAAGAGGTCCGAAATAATGACAATCATGCCACGCCGCGCCAGCTTGCCGGCTAGCTCACGCAGTACCTGGTCTAGATGGGTTTCACCTTGTGGTCGTGTTGCTTCGAGATGACTGGCCAGGGCATGCATATGCCGCATACCACCGCGCGGCGGAATATAACGTTGCACTTGCGCATTGAACGTCACCAGCCCGACGTCATCCCCTTGGTGCAACATCAGATACGCCAGGGAAGCGGCAAGATAGCAACTGTAGTCAAACTTACTCATACCCTCAGAGCCATAGTCCATCGAGGCGCTAGCGTCAACCAGCAAGTAGGCCCTGAGGTTCGTCTCCTCTTCGTACTCTTTGATGAAATAGCGGTCAAACTTGCCGTAGGCTTTCCAGTCAATGCGGCGGATTTCATCCCCTGGGACATACTCCCGATGTTCGGCAAACTCGACGCTATAACCACGATAGGGGCTGTCGTGCAGACCGCTCAACAGGCCCTCGACTACATGCCTCGCACGCAGCGACATATTGGCGATTTTGGCCAAGACCAGTGGATCAAAGTAGCCCCGGCGCACAGTGTCAGTCGGCATAGTAAGCCCTCTCCTTACGAAGCCAGAGCGACATCGACTGCCTCAGGCCGCACGACCTCGAGCAACCGCTCGATGATGGCCAACGAGGTCACCTTTTCAGCCTCCGCATTGAAATTCGTCAAGATACGATGACGCAGGACAGAGGGAGCCAGCGCCCGGACATCGTCGATGGAAGCGGCAAAGCGTCCGTGCATAATGGCACGCGCCTTGGCACCCAGAACGAGATACTGGGAAGCCCGCGGGCCAGCCCCCCAGTCGACCCAATCTCTGATGAACGAGGGCGCGGCGGGATGATTTGGCCGTGAACCCTGCGCCAGCCGCACCGCGTAGCCAACCACTGAGCGCGTGGCCGGGACCTGCCGCACCAAAGTCTGTAGGTGCAAAATCTTGGCGGCGCTGAGCACACGTTGCAGTTGCGGAGTATAAGCTGATGTACTATTTTGCACTATATCAATCTCTTCGTCGAAACTTGGGTAATCAATGCCGATGTGGAACATGAAACGGTCGAGCTGCGCTTCGGGGAGAGGATACGTCCCTTCCTGTTCAATCGGATTTTGCGTGGCCAGAACAAAAAAGGGCAGATCGAGATTATAAGTCCGCCCCCCAGCCGTGATCCGGTATTCTTGCATGGCCTGCAGCAGGGCCGCCTGCGTTTTCGGTGGCGTGCGGTTGATTTCGTCAGCCAGCACGATATTGGCAAAGATCGGACCTTGCAGAAACCGATAGTGGCGATGCCGTGTTTCCTGGTCTTCTTCCAGGATATCGGTGCCCGTGATGTCTGACGGCATGAGATCAGGGGTAAACTGGATACGATTGAAGCGCAGGTGAAGCACATTTGCCAGCGTACTGATGAGTAAGGTTTTGGCTAACCCCGGTACTCCCACTAGCAGACAATGACCACGCGCCAGGAGCGCAATCAGGAGTTCCTCAATTACTTCGTCCTGCCCCACAATGACCTTTTTGATTTCCTGGAGAATAGCCTGCCGCTGCTGCGCCACTTCCGCGACGGCAGCCACATGCTCAGGATCGTTCAGATCCTGCCCTGGCGCGGGCCCAGTGGACTCGTCTTCTGTTGCCATTATTGCGTCCTCTGTAGTGTCTCAAACAGTTGTTGCTCCTGCTGTGCCTTATCGGATTGTCCGAGTTGGCGGTAACTCTCGGCCAGATGCATATGTATAGCAGGATCAAAGGGATTGATCTGCACAGCTTCGAGCAGCGCCGCCCGCGCCTGGGTATAGTCCTGCAGGGCTACGTAGAGCCGCCCCAGGTTCGTATACGTCGCTGCATCATCACTCGATAACTGTTGCGCCCGCTGCAGGTGTGGGAGTGCCAGTTGCCATTCGCCCTGGGCCATCAAGACACTCGCGAGCTTGTTGAGCAAGTAGGGCGAATAGGGATCCTGTGTGAGGGCGCGACGATACTCTGCAGCAGCAGCGGGGGCACGGCCGTTATGCCGTAGGCGGTCACCCAGGCGCGCATGCAAGCGTGCCGTGTTCGATTGGAGTTCCTGCTGCAGTTCGTCGGTCGGCATTTTGCCTTCTTGTTTGAGTTCGAAACGTGGTAAGTGCACCCCCTGGTGTTCCTGGAGCTGCTTCGCCACCAAAAACTGTCGCCACTGCTCTTGAAATGGGTCAAAGGCCATACCCATAACGCGTGCCACTGCCTCGGCAGCGCCGCCCTCACGCGTCTGGCGCAGGGCCTGCAGAACCCCTAATAAACCCTCAGCACCGCGCTGCTGCACGATAAAATCGATAGCAGAGGAGGCCTCAGCATAGGCGAGCTGCACCTGATAAGTGGTATCCAGCTTCACCAGGGACGGGTCCATGTTTTTAAAGCCCACAAAGCTGTTGTGTTTGAGGGCATGCGCGAGCAGACTCTCTGAGCGACGGTCCAGCCAGGTCCCCAGCGGTAAGCGCCAGACGGATTCAAAGTACTTAGCGATGCCCTCATGGAGCCAGATTGGGGCGCGATTGTGGCTCAACTGGACGACGATATAATGGATATATTCGTGACTGAGAGCATCTGTCCAGCGATAGCCACGAGCCAGATTACGCGGCGATAACAGCATAATCTTGTTGAACTTGCAGATACCAATTGCCCCGGAGACCTCGATGTCACGGGTTGACAGGCTCGAAGCCGGGTAAAATGTTGCTGTCGTCGGGAAGATTTCCACGCGCATCTTCTCGGTGGGTGTGAAACGAAAAATCTCCCCCAGACGCTGGTAGCTCTGCTCCAGGACCTCTGCCACGTACGAAGCCAGAGCAGCATCTTTGTCGAGATCAAGAAAGATACGGAAGTGGGCTGTTTCGATCGGTTGCAGGGTCGCCGTGCTCTGGATAGTCTGCGCCACGAACTCACGATAGGCCTGGATGCGCGGATGTGGGGCAACCTTGAGAAGGCTATCGAAGGTTTCCAGAGCTTCCGCATAGCGCCCGAGTTCAAACAGCGCCTCACCGAGGAGAAAACGCCAGGCAGGGTGCTGCGGCTCGCTAGCCAGACGCTTTTCAGCCCACTGACGCGCCGCTTCAGGCTGCCAGCGCTCCAGCAACACTTCTCCCTCATTGGCTACCTCGGTCTCTGGCTCCTCTTGCTGACGAGTACTCCAGGTCAGGGCTGGCCACAGCAGGCAGACACACAACGCCACTATGGCAAAAGGCTGGCCCATGAGGCGCGTGTGCACATCCTTAGCGGACAATATTGCGATAATACTGCTCAATGAGTTCCTTGAACCGTTCTGGGTAGCCCTGTTTCAGGGCTTCCATAATGTCCTCACGAAACATGCGTGGGACTTTGTACGCTTCCTTATCAGGCAG
>Ga0075418_10008832_pt1 | contig 11309 bp, 12 predicted proteins | sample SoiMetdeltSBSDD2_FD_81776 | JGI IMG/M metagenome (GOLD analysis project Ga0075418, IMG submission 81776) | Bulk soil microbial communities from a Populus tree surrounding site in Tennessee, USA - Soil MetaG P. deltoides SBSDD2 | ecosystem: Environmental > Terrestrial > Soil > Tree plantation...
AGGAGCGCGGCCCCGATGGCCTCCGGCGACGGCGGCGGGCTGGCCAGGGGTGCCGTCTCCAGGCCCGAGGCCGACACGATCGATCCCAGCCGCTCGGTGAGCCCCCGCCGGCGGCGGCACAGCTCGATGAGCCCCCGGTAGAACAGCACCGGCCCGGGAGGATGGGTGGCGGCATGGAGCGCGCGGTGGCGCAGCGAGGCCAGGATCTCCTGATGTCCGGCCAGGAACCGGGCCGGGTCGCGGGCCAGGCCGGAGTTGGCCACGCGGTGGAAGGAAGTGAACGAGCCGCTGATCGTGCGGCTGACCAGAGCGGCCACCGCGCCTTCCTGGTCCACGTGGCGAAGGCCGAGCTGCAGGCCGAGGCCCAGCAGCGTCGCGCCGGCCAGGAGGCCGCCGTACGCGGCGCGGGAACGTCGCCCGGCGGCGGCGCGGCCGGACAGGAGAAGGAGGACGACCAGGCCCAGGGCGCACCCCAGCGCGGGCACCACGCGCGCGCTCCACGGCTTGGCCCCCGCCGCCCACTGCCATTCCGGAGGATAGGGCGCGGGCCCGCGCAGGAGCGGGGTGGCCTCGAAGCGGACGGCCAGCAGCGCCAGGACCGTCACGGCGATCAGGACGCAGGCCCGGAGCGCGCCCGGGGCCGCCGCCGGCCGGATGCCGATCACGACGCCGATGTTACGGCTGGTCCGGGCAAGGGATGACGCCCGGATCCTCGGGGCTGCACATGAGGAGCCGGTTGCAGTCGTCCTTCGGGTCGCAGATCACGCCCTCGTCCTCGCAGCGGTTGCCGTAGGCCTCGCTGGTGCACAGCGGGATCCCGGGCTTGGCCGTGTATCCCGAGCAGACGGGCTCGCCGCACGTGTAGCGCCAGCGCGCGGGCTCTTCGTCCTGGCAGGCGTTGGGCACGCCCAGGATGAGGACCGTCGTCGCCGCCAGTAGACGGCTCATGGGCAAGACCCCCGACCCCAACCCTACGACCGCGGCGCCCGCGGCACAAGTGGGCCTCGGATCGGTGCTACCATCGCCGCAGATGGGCGAACCCCGGACTCCGGCCCGGCTTCCCGCCCCGTCCAGGAGCGGGGCGGCGGAGGGAGACGCCGAGCAGGCCCGTCGGCAGGCGGAGGTCCTGGGCCTGCCCTTCGATCCCCTCGACAGCCTTCCCGACGACCCCTCGCTCTGGGCCGAGGCCCCGCTGGAGCTGATGGTGCGCTTCGTCTGCATACCGACCGCCCGCGAGGGCTCGCGCCTCGTCCTGGCGTTCGGCGGCCTCGAGGACCTGCTGAAGATCGACGAGGTGGAGTTCCACCTCGGACGCCCCATCGACGCGGTCGTGGCGCCGCGCGGGCGCGTGGAGCTGGCGCTCAAGCGGCACCGCGGCGGCGACGTGCTCCTCGAGCAGGCCAGCGAGCCGCTGCGCCTGCAGCTGGTGGCGGACGAGGAGGGCGACGCGCTGGACCTGCAGACGCTGCCCGCGGAGAGCCCCATCGTCCGCCTGGTCGACTCGCTGATCCTGGGCGCGATCGACCGCCGCGCCTCCGACATCCACATCGAGACCAAGGACCGCGAGGTGCTGGCCAAGTACCGCATCGACGGGATGCTCTATCCCGCGCTGGAGCCGCTGGACAAGCGCCACCACGACACCATCATCAGCCGCATCAAGGTCATGTCCGAGCTGGACATCGCGGAGAAGCGCGTGCCCCAGGACGGGCGATTCCGCCTGCGGCTCAAGGGACGGACCATCGACTTCCGCGTCTCGGTGATGCCGTCGATCCACGGCGAGGACGTGGTCATCCGCATCCTCGACAAGGAGTCGCTGAACACCGCCTTCCGCAACCTGCGCCTGGACGTCCTGGGCATCGCCGAGGCCGAGCTGCGCAAGTTCCGCAAGTACATCACCGAGCCCTACGGCATGGTGGTCGTCACCGGGCCCACCGGCAGCGGCAAGACCACCACCCTCTACGCGGCCCTCTCGGAGATCGCCACCCCCGACGAGAAGATCATCACCATCGAGGACCCCGTCGAGTACCAGATCCCGCTCATCACCCAGGTGCCGGTGAACGAGAAGAAGGGGCTGAGCTTCGCGCGCGGCCTGCGCTCCATCCTCCGCCACGACCCCGACAAGATCATGGTGGGCGAGGTGCGCGACCCCGAGACGGCCCAGATCGCCGTGCAGTCCGCGCTCACCGGCCACCTGGTGTTCACCACCGTCCACGCCAACAACGTCTTCGACGTCATCGGCCGCTTCATCCACATGGGCGTGGAGCCGTACAACTTCGTGTCCGCGCTGAACTGCGTCATGGCCCAGCGCCTGGTGCGGATCCTCTGCGCGGCCTGCAAGCGCCCGGGCGAGGTGTCCGAGGACATGCTGCGGGAGTCCGGGCTGGACCCCGACGTGTACCGCGACCAGGTCTTCCACGAGGCCGTGGGCTGCGAGGAGTGCGGGGCTACCGGATACCTGGGTCGCACCGCGGTGGCGGAGCTTTTGGACATGTCGGACCACATCCGCCAGATCATCCTCGAGCGGCGGCCGGCGTCGGAGCTGAAGCAGACGGCGCGCGAGGAGGGCATGACCTTCCTGCGCGACAGCGCGCTGGAGAAGGTCTTCGCCGGCCTCACCACGCTGCGCGAGATCAACAAGGTCACCTTCGTGCAGTGAGAAGGCTCGCCCAGAACCTCATCCTCTCGCTCTTCTCCATCCTCGTGTGCGCCGCCCTGGTGGAGGCCTTCTTCCGCGTCCTGGACCGCGCGCCGGAGGAGCCCTCGCCCGAGGCCACCGGCCCCACCGCCGAGCACTACCGGTTCAACGGCTACCATCCCTTGCTGGGCTACGACGGCCTGCCCAGCGCGCGCGGCCGGTTCCACGGCCGGACCGTCACCCACAACTCCCTCGGCAACCGCGGCCCGGAAGCCGCCTTCGCCAAGCCGGCGGGCGTGCGGCGCGTGGTGGTGATGGGCGACTCGCAGGCCTGGGGCTACGGCGTGGGCGACGACGAGACGATCCCCGCGCAGTTGGCTCGCCTGCTCGAGCAGGGCGGCGGCGCGCGCTGGGAGGTCCTCAACCTGGGCGTCGGCGGCTACGGCACCGACCAGGCCTTCCTGAAGTACCTGGTGCAGGGCGCGCGCTACTCGCCCGACGTGGTCGTCCTCACGGTCTTCAAGAACGACCCCGTCGAGAACGCGCACACCGTCTATTGGGGCGTGGAGAAGCCGCGCTTCTACGTCGAGGACGGCCGGCTCTGCCTGGGCAACGTGCCGCCGGCGCGCGCGCCGGGCTGGCCCAACAACCGCCTGCTCGCGGACCGCGAGCCGAGCCTGCGCATCCCCGGCACCCAGTTGGACCTCGCGCGGAGCGCCACCGCGCGATTCTTCATGCGCCGCGAATGGCTGCCTTCCCTGCTCGCGCGCGACGACTCGGGCCTGGCCGCGGTCCGCGAGCAGGTGGGCTGCATCCGGAACCGCAAGGCGTACGACGGCGATGGGATGGAGATCCTGGAGCGGCTCGTCACGGAGCTGGCCCGGATCACCGCCCGACAGGGCGCGCGGCTGGTGCTGGTGTTCGTGCCCCGGTCCAAGGATGTCGAGGACCCGTCCCTGCCGGCTTACTACGACGGCGCGGCGGCCGCGTTTCGCGCCCAGGGCATCCCGTTCGTGGACCTGCGGCAGCGTCTGGCCGCTCCGGCGGCGGGCGGCGTTTCGTCCTTCCTGCCCAACGATCCGCACCTCTCCGCCGCGGGAAGCGGGATCGCCGCGGCCGCGCTGCGCGATTGCCTCCTGAAGGCTCAGGGGCCCTGCGATTGAACGCGCCGGCGCGCCGACACTTCGTGACGGGGCGTGACACTTCCGGTGACAGGCACAGACGCGACGCCGATCACACTTCTGCGCCCCCGAAAACGGCAACCCGCTGGCCGGCCGGTCCTTAGGAGGTAGCGATCGCGACGCGTCACCGCTAGCACGGTTCCTGCAACCGTTCTTCGGCAAGAGGGGCCCTCGGGCCCGGGAGGACGAGCCACATGGCTTTGAAGCTCGTTCGTGAAGAGTCTCCGATGGAGTTCTTCAGGGAGCAGCTCGAGAGGGCCATGGAGCACCAGAGGGTCAGCACGTCCGCCTTCACCGAGCACTACCTCGTGAGCCTGCTCGCGGGGTGCGTCCGCGGCGACGGCCTGCCCGCGCCCGACCCCGGCTACGACGAGGTGCCGTTGGCCCTGCTCTACGCGCAGGCCCTCCGGGCCTCGCGCCACGAGCGGGCCCGGCTTCTGCGCGCCATGGGCGACAGCGCGCTCTTCGTCTCGGGTTTCTTCGCGGACAGCCTCAACCGCACGCTGGTGGACCTGGCCTACTACCGCGCCATGGGCGGGCAGGCCTACGCGCGGCTCAGCCGCGAGGACGCCAACCTGGGCTACGCGCCCGACGTCTTCGGGGAGCTGTCCGGACGGTTCACCGAGTTCGCGGACGTCCTCTCCGAGGTGTCGGAGGCGAGCCGCCTGGTCAGCGACCGCTCGGTGCTGCAGCTCTACGAGCGCTGGGTGCAGACGGGCAGCCGGCGCGCGGCCGTGCTGCTCGCGGAGAAGGGGATCGCTCCCGTCGGCCCCGGCGACGGCCGGCCGCATTGACCCCCCCGCTCCCGGGTCTCCTTCTCGACGTGCAGCGGCGCCTGGAGGCGCTGTACGCGCTGGAGACACAGGCCCCCGTCACGGACTTCGTGCTCACCGAGGAGGAGGCGGCCGCCTATCCCGGCGGCGGCAGCCGCACCCTGGTGACCCAGGACGGGGACCAGGTGGGCCTCGGCGTCGTGCTCGAGCGCGAGACGTTCGCGCTCCTGGCCGGCGCCGACCCGCGCGTGCGGCTGGACCAGGGCAACCTGGGCGCGTTCTGCACGCTCACCGAGGAGGTGAGCCACTTCGTCTACCTCCACTTCTGCGCGCGCACCTCGCGCTCCGTCACCCAGCTCGAGCTGGAGCTGCAGGCCGAGGTGGACAAGTACCTGACCACCGTCTTCCTGCTGTGCCTCCAGAACGACGGCGCCGTCTCCGCGCGGCTGCGTGACCTGCTGTTCCACCGCTACCGGCTGGCGGTGCCGTTGTCCGCGGAGCAGGTCGAGCGGTACCGCGCCGCGAGCGCCCTGGCCTACCGCTACTGCTCCCACCTCGAGTCGCGCTACCTGCGAGGGTCGCGCCCGTCGCGGCTCGAGGACCTGGCCCGCGAGGCACGCCGGTTCTACCGCCTCGGCCAGCGGGAGAAGCTGGAGAGGATCGCGGACCTGCCGTCATGAGCGACCCCGAGGCCGGCAGGGGCGATCCCGAGGCCGACGAGCGGCGGCGCCTGCGCCTGCTCCGGATGGTCGTGGACCTCACGACCAACGTCCTCGCCCAGGGCCGCATGGCGCGGCCGGAGGCGGAGGCCCTCGTCGCCGCGACGCGCCGCCGGGCGCTGGAGCTGTTCCCGGAGAAGGCCGCCACGTACGACCTCATCCTGGCCCCCCGCTTCGCGCGCTTGATGGACGAGTTCGCCCCTCCGTCCGCGGGCAACGTGCTGCCGTTCCGCCGGCCCTGACGATCGCCTCGGTCTTTTCCTGGTAGAGTACGCGGACCGCCAGCCGGAAGTGGGTTAGATTTCCTTCGAGAGGGGGTTTTTCTTGGCCGTCGACTCCCCGGAGTTCACACAGCTCACCTACGACAAGGTCGCCGACGCCTACGACGACCTGTGGAGCCGCTACGTCGCCGAGCCGAACGCCAAGCTCACGCGCGCGCTGGTCCTGAAACGCGGCGAGCGGGTGGCGGACCTGGCCTGCGGGACGGGGCTGTTCACCGTCCCCATGGCGCAGGCCGTCGCCCCCGGCGAGGTCGTGGGCGTGGACGTCTCGGAGGGGATGCTGGCCGCGGCGCAGAAGCGGGCCGAGGCCCAGGGCCTCCGCCTGACGCTGGACCAGGACAAGATCGAGGACTTCGTGGCCCAGGCCCGGCCCCAGAGCTTCGACGTCGTCTCCCTGCGCTTCGCCCTGGCCTACATCGACTGGAGCCGCGTGCTGCCTCGCATCGGCGCCGTGGTGCGGCCGGGCGGAAGGGTGGGCGTCCTCACCAACACCACCGCCAGCGTGCCGCAGTTCTACGAGCTGTTCGACCAGTACCGCCGCTCCTTCGACGCGGCCTGGAAGCTCTACAAGCACTTCCGCAAATCCTTCGGCGAGGCCTGGAGGATCTACTGGCAGCTGCGGGACACCTTCGGCGATGGCGCGTTCATCTCCGTCCCCGACACCGCGGATACCGTGGTCGAGCGCCTGGCCCAGGGAGGTCTCCAGCCCGTGGAGACCTGGACCGACCGCATCCGCCTCTGGTTCCGGTCCGGTGAAGAGGCGGTGGCCTGGATGGAGGAGTCCGGCTACGCCACGCATCCCACCCTGGAGCACGTCAGCCCCGACACCCTGCGCTTCCTCGAGACGCTGTTCGCGGAAGGTCTCGAAGGCTTCCGCGAGCCGCAGGGCATCCCCCTCGACTTCGTGATCGCGGGCGTGGTGGCGCGCAAGTAGGCGCTCCGCGCCGGCGATGCGGATCGGGGTGGACCTGGGCGGGACCAAGATCGAGGGCCTGGCCCTGTCCGCCGAGGGCGCCGTGGCGGCGCGGCGCCGCGTGCCCACCCCGCGCGACGACTACACGGCCACCCTCGAGGCCGTGGCGCGCCTCGTCCTCGAGCTGGAGCATGAGGCCGGCGGCCCCGGCACCGTCGGGATCGGGATGCCGGGCGCGATCTCTCCCGCCACCGGCCGGGTCAAGAACGCCAACTCCGTCTGGCTCAACGACCGGACGCTGGCCGAGGACCTGCGGCGTCTCCTGCCGCGCCCGCTGCGGCTCGCCAATGACGCCAACTGCTTCGCCCTGTCCGAGGCCAGCGACGGGGCTGCCGCCGGCGCCCGCGCGGTGTTCGGCGTCATCGTCGGCACCGGCGTGGGCGGCGGCCTCGTGATCGACGGCAAGGTATGGACCGGGCCCAACGCCATCGCGGGCGAGTGGGGCCACAACCCGCTGCCCTGGCCCGAGGCCGGCGAGTGGCCCGGCCCCCCGTGCTACTGCGGCAGGACGGGCTGCATCGAGACCTTCCTCTCCGGCCCGGGCCTGGCCCGCGACCATCGCGAGGCCGGTGGAGCCGACTCCGATGCCCTGGCCGTCGCGGCGAGAGCGGAGCGTGGAGACGCGGCGGCGCGCGCGGCGCTCGATCGCTACGAGGACCGGATGGCGCGCGCCCTCGCGGGCGTGATCAACGTGGTGGACCCGGACGCGATCGTCCTGGGCGGCGGGATGTCGAACGTCGGCCGGCTGTACGCGAACGTCCCGCGGCTCTGGGGGCGGCACGTCTTCTCGGACCGCGTGGACACGCGGCTCCTCCCGCCGGCGCACGGCGACGCCAGCGGCGCCCGCGGCGCGGCCTGGCTCTGGAGCGTCGAGGAGGCCGCGGCTCAGCCTCGCTGACGCCACTCCGCCGCGAGCAGGCTGTAGACCACGTGGTCCACGAAGTGGTCGTAGAGCCATTCGCGCTGGCGCAGCACGCCTTCCCTCGTGAACCCCAACCGGTCGGGGATGGCGTTGCTCCTCGCGTTCGCCACCGCGCAGCCGATCTCGACGCAGTTCAGGCCCAGCTCGTCGAACACGTAGGGCAGGAGGGCGGCGCAGGCGCGGGTGATGATGCCGCGCCCCTGATGCGGCTCCGCCACCCAGTAACCCAGGCTCGTCTTGCGGTTCGGCCAATCGATCGCGTGCAGACCCACCACGCCGACCAGCCGGCCCCGCTGGCGGATCCCGCAGGTGAACCCGTTGCGCTCCGCGTGCTGCTTCTGCGTGGCGCGGATGAAGGCGAGCGTGTGCCCGGCCTCGGTGTTGTGGTCCAGCCAGGGCAGCCACTCGCGGAGGTAGGCCCGATTGGCGTCCACCAGGGCGAAGAGCTCCTCGGCGTCCGCCTCCTCCAGCAGGCGCAGCTCCAGCTCCTCGCCCACCGCCCTCGGGAACGGCAAGCTCACGCCGCCCCCCGCGTCGGCGCTTCCCCGCTCCGGCACATCGGCCGGTGCGAGAGCGCGATGGCGGCCGTGAAGCGGATCGCGCCCAGCCCCGCGGGCGCCAGATGGAAGAAGTCGACGTAGCCGATGATCCAGTGGATGCCGATGGCGCAGGCGAAGCCCGCGATGCCGGCGACGAGCAGGGCCTGCCACAGGCCGCGCGAAGGCCGCCCGTACCAGACGCAGAAGAGCCAGGTCACGCCGCAGGTCAACAGCGCGCCTCCGAAGCCGGCCCGGTCGTGGGCGATCAGGGGGACGAGCCGGGGATTGATCGCGCGCAGGCCGCCCGCGTCGAGGCCGATGTAGTCCAGGTCCTGGGGCACGAAGACCCGCGTGGTGCCGACGACGCTGATGGTGAGGCCGGCGCCGAGGAGGCCCAGGCCGGTCGCCAGCAGCAGGACGCGCCCGAGGCCGGCGCCCAACGGCGGCGCGCTCCCTGTGGGCGGCGCGGCCACGATCCGCCGCGTGCGGGCGAGGCCGAGTGCGAAGAGGGCCAGGAGGACCAGCGTCGCCGTTCCGTGCCAGGTGTCCAGGTACCCGTAGCCGATGTAGGTCAGGAAGCTGGCGAACCCGCAGGCGCCGCTGACGGCGAACGCCCTCCAGGCCCACCGCTCCCCGCTGCGCAGCGGGAACTCCGCCAGCCAGGCGTACAGGGTCCCGACGGCGATGAGCACGCCGCCGAACGCCACGCGGTCGTGGAACATGAAGTGCACGATGCGGCACTGCTGGAGAGCGCACAGCCTCTGCGCGTCCATGCCCAGGTACGCGACGTCGTGAGGGAGGAAATGGCCGGTGGCCGATTGGAAGAGGGCGAAGCCGCCGCACGCGATGAGGGCGAGGCCGATGACGGTCAGCACGGGGCGGCCGTCGCCGATCAGGGCCTCCGCCAGCCCCCGGTCGCGCGTCGCGGCCGAGGTCAGAGCCATATCCGGCTGGGACGCACGCCCGCCTTCGCGAGGTAGGGGTCGAGGCGCTGGGCCAGCCGCGGCCAGTGCTGGTGCGGCACGGCGGGATAGAGATGGTGCTCGAGGTGGTAGAGGTGGTCCATGGCCACGACCCGGGCAAAGGTCCCGCGGAACGTGCGTGTCTGGAAGAGCGCGTTCCTCTCGTGCGGGAAGTGCTGGAGGTGGGCGGTGATGAGGGGGAAGATCCAGCTGCCCATGACGGCCAGCGCCGCGTAGACGAAGAAGACCGGTGTCCTGGCGATTAGCAGGATCGACGCTGCGAGCAGCCCGACGCAGGCGGCGCCTTCCGCGAGGATGAACGCGCGCTCGCGGGGCGAGGCCCGCCGCAGCGCCCAGGGCCAGATCCGGAGCTGGTAGATCGGGCCCTCGACGAGCGCCCGGAGAAACGACATGCGCGCCGAGGCGCCTTCCACGTCGTCCTCGTCCGGGAATTGCGCGTGGTGATGGAGGTGCGCCATCTGGTAGGCGTGGCCGCTGCGCAGGCACAGGAGCTCCGTCGCCGACAGCAGCAGGTCGTTGGGCCATCGCCGCAGGCCCAGCGTGCGATGGACGAGGTCGTGCGACGTCGAGCCGTAGGTGAAGAAGCTCAAGCCCATGACCGCGAGGACCGCGGCCGGCCACCACCCGCGCGACGCCAGCACGAAGTAGGCCGCGGTGCAGAGGAAGGGAAGCGCGAGCGTCACCCCGCGGCGCAGCGGCGTCGTCCGCAACAGGTCCTCGCCCAGCTCGCGCAGCGGCGGCACCGACTGAATTGACGCCCCCCCGATCCTCGTCAATTCAGTCACTTGCGCCACGTTGTCAGCCGGTTTTTGCGTCACGTTGTCAGCCAGTCCTTGTCGTTACGTTGTCAGCCGGTCTTCATTACCATTCCCTTGCGTTACGTTGTCAACCAGTCTTCACGTATCCTTCCGTCGCCTTGGACGCGCTCTGGCTCTCGCTGGTCAGCTTCCTGTCCACCTGCGCCGGCGGCCTGTTCGCCTTGAAGTTCCGCGACCGGCTCCATCTCATCCTGGGGTTCACGGCCGGGGTCCTGCTCGGGGTGGTGAGCTTCGACCTCCTCCCCGAGGTGTTCGACCTCGTGAGGGAGCACGGCCTCGATCCGGCGCGGCCCATGGCCGCGCTGGTGGTCGGCTTCCTGCTCTTCCACGCGGTGGAGAAGCTGGCGCTGATCCACCACGCGCACGAGCAGAGCTACGCGGACCACCACCACACGCAGGTCGGCGTGCTCTCGGCCTCGGCCCTCATCGCCCACAGCTTCATGGACGGTGTGGGCATCGGCCTGGGCTTCCAGGTGTCCAACGCCGTGGGCCTGGTGGTGGCCACGGCCGTGATCACGCACGACTTCGCGGACGGGCTCAACACCGTGAGCCTCATGCTCGCGCACCACAACACCACCCGGCGCTCGCTGGGCATGCTGGCCCTCGACGCGCTGGCCCCCATCGCCGGCGCGGCCTCCACGCTGGCCTTCCAGATCCCGGCCCGCACGCTCGTCCTGTACCTGGGCTTCTTCACCGGGTTCCTGCTCTACATCGGGGCCGCGGACATCCTCCCCGAGGCGCACTCGCGGCGCAGCTCCGCGGTCACGATCCTGCTGACCTGCCTGGGCGCGGCCTTCGTCTACGTGGTCGCGAGCCTCGTGCCGGAGGCCGGCGGGCCGCTATAGGGGGCCGGGCTCCGCGGACGGGAACAGGCGCCTTTCCGCCAGCACGAAGAACGGCATGGCCAGGGCGGCCAGGACGGCGGCGGCCACGTACGCGCGCGAGTAGCCGAAGCGGTGGATGATCCAGCCGGTGGCGATGGACCCGGTGCCGATCCCCGTGTCGAACGCCGCCAGGATCCCGCCGAAGGCCGCCCCCCGCCGCGCGGAGTCGACGTGCGTCATCACGTGGGCAGCGAAGGCGGGATAGGCGGACCCGAAGCCGCTGCCGAACACGATGGCCGCGGCGATGAGGCCCGCGCGGGTCGCGCTCGCCGCCAGCAGCATGAGGCCGAGAGCGATGAGCGCGAGCGAGGGGAACAGGATCTTCTTGTAGCCGACGCGGTCGGCCGCGCGCCCCGACAGCGGCCTCGTCAGCAGGATGACCACGCTCATCACCGTGAAGAAGATCCCCTTGGGCGCGATGTGGTTGGCGTCGGCGTAGAGGGCCACGAAGCTGGTGATCCCGCCGTAGCCGAACGAGTAGAGGAAGAGGGTGAACGAGAGGAGCATCACCCGCCACTCGAGCAGACCCTTCGTGAAGAAGGGGTCCACGTGCGCGGCGACCGGCCTCGGCCGCTCCTCCAGGCTGAAGGCGATGGCGGCC
>Ga0075418_10008833_pt1 | contig 11307 bp, 8 predicted proteins | sample SoiMetdeltSBSDD2_FD_81776 | JGI IMG/M metagenome (GOLD analysis project Ga0075418, IMG submission 81776) | Bulk soil microbial communities from a Populus tree surrounding site in Tennessee, USA - Soil MetaG P. deltoides SBSDD2 | ecosystem: Environmental > Terrestrial > Soil > Tree plantation...
CGCGCCGGCCGGGCGGCCAGGAGAGCATCCGTGCGCTGAACGGCACCTCGAGAGCGTCGCACAGGCGCGTGAGCAGCGCCTCGGGGGCGGCGAGCAGATCGGCCGAGTCCACCACCGGTGGCACGCGCCCGGTCGACTCCACCACCTGGTCGAAGATCTCGATCTGCTGCGGGAGGCCCGTATCCGCCAGCGTAAATTCCTCGAGCTTCTCCGACAGCGATGCCAGCATCGCGCGCGGGTCGCGGATCAGGAATGCATGCGTCATCTGCGCGAGCCACTCGCGACCGATGTCCGGCAGCAGGTGATGCGACATCTGCTTCTGGTAGAGGATGCGCGTACCCGGCCGCTGAGGCGCGACCAGCATCTCGATCACGCGCTTCCAGTCGGTCTCGTGATGAGCGATGACCTGCTCGCGGCCCGGATGCGGTCGCCCCGTCACGGCGAGGTAGTGCGCGTACAGCGGCTCGTCGACGACGACCGTGTCCTCGCGATTGCCCCAGGACCGCATCAGCGCCGTCGAGACGTTGCGCGGTCCCGACCACATCGCGAGCCGCAGCACGCGCGGCGACCGTCAGCGGGCGACCTTGCGGAACCGGTAGATGATCTGGTCGGTCTTGCCCTTGATCGCCGGGTCGAACACGAGCTTGGTGTGATCGTCGGCCTCGTGTTTGAGCGCGGCGGACTCGGCGTCGAACTTGAATCCCGCCGCCTCGAAGTCGCGGCGGACGACCGCGGGATCGATGCGGTGTAGTTTCTCGACGATCGCAGAAGGGTCGCCACCGGGCGTAGCGACGTGATCCTGCACGAGCACGACGCCGCCGTCCTTCAGCGCGGCGTGGAGCTTGCTCAGCATCGTCTTCGGATCGGTCCGGTTCCAGGTTCCGTCCGCCGGCTTCCAGTACATGTCGTGATACGACATCACGAAGAGCGCGGCATCGAGACTCGCCGGTGCGAGCGTGAGTTCGTCGACCTCGGCAGTGATCTGCCGCACGTTCGGCAGACGGTTGCCCTTGTAGCGCGCCGCGATGTCCTTGACGGCGAAGGCCTCGTACGGCGCGTTGTTGTAGGCGATCACTTCGCCCTTCGCGCCTACGATCCGCGACAGGAGCTCGGTGTAGTACCCGCCCGCCGAGAACACGTCGATCACGTGCCAGCCCGGCTTGACGCCGAGAAACGCGAGGATGGCGGCCGGCTGGCGCCAGGCGTCCTGGCTGTGGTCGTCCACCGGCCGCTCGCTGCTGCCGATCGCCGCGGCCACCGGGTCGGCCGGTGCGTCCGCCGCGCGCACGCCTGCGGCCACGAAGAAGCAGACACAGACGAGCAGGGTGCGTAACTGCGGGCCGATCATGGTTGTCCACTCCTGTGAGGGGTTGGAAAAAGGGGAACCGGAGCCGCGTCCGAAACCGGCCGCGGACGCCGCCGTCGCCTCACCAGCGACCGGTGGCGAGGTGCTGCCGCACCGTGCGCTGGAATCGCGTCGCCTCGGCCAGCAGCCAATCGCGAAACGCCACAATCACCGGCTCGCCGATCCGCGAATCCGGCATCAGCAGATAGTAATGCAGGTCCAGCTCGATCACCTGTGGAAAAGGTGCCCGCAGGGCCCCCGTGGTCAGGTCGCCCGCCGCATAGGCAAGGCGACCCAGCGCAACACCCTGACCGGCGGCGGCGGCCTGCAGCGCCAGGTGCCCGTCGTCGAAATGCAGCCCTCCTCCCGTGTCGATGCCGCGTGCGCCAGCGGCACGGAACCACTCCGCCCAGGTCGGCGGGCGGCCGGCGCGACGCATCGAGTCGTCGTGTATGAACGGCGTGCGTACGAGATCCGCGGGACGCCGCACGGTGTGCGTGCGAAGCAGTGACGGGCTCGCGACCGGCGTGACGAACTCGCCAAACAGCGCATGTGCGGTCGCGCCATCGAAACCCCCGCGACCGAAGCGGATGGCGACATCGATCTCGTCCTGGTCGAGATCGAAGGGTCGGGTCTGGGTGCGGAGCCGCAGGTCGATGTCGGGCACGCGTCGCACGAATCTGGGCAGCCTCGGGACGAGCCAGCGGGTCGCGAAGGACGGGGTCGCACCCACGGTCAGGTGGCCGCTGCGCTCACCGCCACGCAGCACGCCCACCCCGCGGGCGAGTCGCTCGAAACCCTCACGAAGGTGCACAGCCGCGAGTTGCCCCGACTCGGTCAGCGTCAGCCGCCGCGCTCCGCGGCGGAACAGCTCGACACCGAGATGCCGCTCCAGCCCACGGATCTGGTGGCTGATGGCCGCGGGCGTTACATGCAGCTCGCGCGCGGCGCGTGTGAAGCTCAACAGGCGCGCCGCTGCCTCGAAAGCACGCAGCGAAGTCAAGGGCGGGAGCGGCTTGTCCACCATGAAATCATCTCATCCTCACGGTGACCATTTCTCATTACCGGGGCGCTCGGTCGGACCTCTACGATGCTTGATTAACCTCGGAGGATATAGGACCTGGACCCGTTGCCCAATTCCGGGAACTGCAGCCCTGTGGCGACAGCGTCGGACGCGGGACGTTTCGGCCGATACTGCCTGTTTCTCGATGTCGACGGCACGCTGGTGGAGTTCGCTGCGACCCCTGATGCGGTTCGTATCGATCCGTCGCTTGCGTCGCTGATCGATCGCGGTTCACACGCGCTCGGGGGGGCGCTCGCAATCGTAAGCGGGCGAACCATTGCGGACCTCGATCGTCTGTTTGCGCCCAGGCAGTGGCCGGCGGCCGGGTTGCACGGCCTCGAGCGCCGCGATGCCCGGGGCCTCACGACGACGACGCCCTCGCCCGGGCGCAGCCGCCTCGAATCCGCGCGCGCCATGGTCGAGGCCTTTGCGGGCCAGCACCCTGGCGTACTTGTCGAGGGCAAGGGCGCGTCGGTTGCCGTGCACTACCGCCAGGCGCCGGATGCCGAAAGCGGCCTCACGCGACTGCTCGAGCAGCTGGTGCGCGACCTCGGCAGCGAGTTCGAGTTGCGGCCCGGTGCGTGCGTGCTCGAGCTCAGGCTCAGGGGTCCGAGCAAGGCGGATGCGATCCGGGCGTTCCTGGCCGAGCCCCCTTTCGCCGGCCGCATACCCGTGTTCGCTGGTGATGACCTCACCGATCTCGACGCATTTGTTGCCGTCGAGCGCGCCGGTGGCCTGTCGATCTCCGTCGGCGATCGTGTGCGTGGCCGACTGCGGTTAGCCTCGCCGCGTGAGCTTCGGGCGTTTCTCGCGGACCTGCTGCCTGAGGCTCCGGGAACCGCGGAGAGGAAGGCGTGAACCTCGAGCTCGGTGTCGTCGGCAACTGCGAGATCGCCGCGCTGGTGGACGAATCCGCTCGAATCGTCTGGGCGTGCCTGCCGCGGCTCGACGGCGACCCGGTGTTCTGCTCGCTGCTCATGCCCGAGGGCGGTGACGCCGCCAAGGGCGTGTTCGCGGTCGAGATGCAACATGGCACGCGCAGCACGCAGCGTTATCTTCGCAATACGGCGATCCTCGAGACACTGCTCGACGACGGTGCGGGCAACGTGCTGCGCGTCACCGACTTCTGCCCGAGATTCCGCCGTCGCGGTCGCTTCTTCCGGCCGATGATGATCGTGCGGATCGTCGAGGCGGTCGCGGGCCGCCCGGTGGCCCGGCTGCGGCTGCGGCCGCTCTGCGACTATGGTGCGTGCGAGCCGGAAGCTCATGGCGGCTCGCACCACCTGAGTTTTCTGAGCGCCGCCGCGCGTTATCGCCTGACGACCGACTGCTCGTTGAGCGCGATCGCGGAGCAGTCGCCCATCGTGATCGATCAGCCCATTGCCCTGCTGCTCGGGCCGGACGAGACCGTCGAGGAGGCGCCGCTGCTCCTCGCGCGGTCGCTGCTCGATGCCACGCGCAGTTACTGGCAGGACTGGGTGCGCGGACTCTCGATACCCGCCGAGTGGCAGGACGCCGTGATCCGCGCCGCGATCACTCTCAAGCTCTGCACCTACGAGGACACGGGCGCAATGGTCGCGGCGCTCACGACCTCGATACCGGAGCATGCAGACAGCCGCCGCAACTGGGACTATCGATATTGCTGGCTCCGGGACGCATACTTCTCCATCAAGGCGCTGAACAGGCTCGGCGCCACGCAGACCATGGAAGGTTATCTGCGCTTCATGGATCACATCGTCGCGCGCGGCGACGGCGCCGGGGTCCAGCCCTTGTTCGGTTTGTCTGGCGACCATCAGCTGCCGGAGCGCGTCGAGGAAGCACTGCCGGGCTATCGCGGCATGGGGCCGGTACGCGTCGGCAACCAGGCCTTCGTGCAGCGGCAGCACGATGTGTACGGCTCCGCCATCCTCGCCTGCACGCAGCTGTTCTTCGATCATCGTCTCAGCACGCCGGGCGACGTTGCGCTCTTCGAACAGCTCGAGTCCTTCGGCGCGCACGCCGAGCGGACAGTGGGGGTCGCCGACGCTGGTCCCTGGGAGTTCCGCGGCAAGGAGCAGCCGCATACGTTCTCCGGCGCGATGAGCTGGGCTGGCTGCGACCGGCTGGCCCGCATCGCGGCCTCGCTCGGCCTCGAAGACCGCGCAGCCGACTGGCGCCGACGCGCCGCACGGATTCGCGACAACGTGATAGAGAACTCCTGGAACCCGAGCATCAAGGCCTTCACGTCGAGCTACGGTGGCGCGGATCTCGATGCGACGGCACTGCTGCTGCCGGAACTCGGTTTCGTCGCGGCGGACGATCCGCGCTTTCTCGGTACGCTCGAGGCCGTCGAGCGCGAGCTGCGGACCGGGAACTGGCTGTACCGCTATCGTCACATAGATGATTTTGGTCACCCCGCCACGGCTTTCACGATCTGCGGCTTCTGGTACGTGCAGGCGCTGGCCGCGGTCGGCCGGCAGGAGGAAGCGCGCGAGCGCTTCGATCGCATGCTGGCCGGTCGCACGAGACTTGGCCTCCTGTCCGAGGACGTCGAGCCGGAGACCGGCGAACTGTGGGGAAATTTTCCGCAGACCTACAGCATGGTCGGCATCGTGAGCTCCGCATTGCGCCTGAGCCGCAGCTGGGAGGACCTGGTATGAGCCGCCTGGTAGCCGTCTCGAACCGAATCTCCATTCCGCGCAAGGGCGCTGCACCCGGCGGGCTCGCCGTAGGAGTGCTCGCCGCCATGCAGGCGCGCGGCGGACTGTGGTTTGGCTGGAGCGGCGACATCGTCGACGCTGCCCCGCAGGAGCCCAGGCTGTCGAGCCGAGGCGGGATCAGCTTCGCGACCATCGACCTGTTGCGCGAGGATCACGAGCTGCACTACCTCGGGTTCTGCAATGGCGCGCTGTGGCCGCTCTTCCACTACTTCGTCGACAAGTTCCAGTTCGTCGACGCACAGTACGCCGCGTACCAGCGGGTCAATCGCCTGTTCGCGGAGCGGCTGCGGCCCCTGATCCGCGACGACGATCTCGTCTGGGTGCACGACTATCACCTGATCCCGCTTGGCCAGAACCTGCGCGCCGCGGGAGTGCAGCAGCGGCTCGGCTTCTTCCTGCACGTTCCGTTCCCGCACATCGAGGTGCTGCGCACGCTGCCGGTTTACGGGGCGCTGATGCGCGCACTGCTCGCCTACGACACGATCGGCTTCCAGACCGCACGCGATCTCGATTCGTTCCGCTCCTGCGTGCGCGAGCTCTGGGGACCGGGCGCCATCGGCAGCGACGGCGTAATCACGGCCGCGGGCGGGCGCTCGCATGCGCTCGTGAACCCGATCGGGGTCGACGTCGACGCCGTGCAGCGCGACGCGATCGAGTCCCAGTCGCTGCCCGCGGTGCAACGGATGGCCGCGGGCATGCTCGGCCGCAAGTGCGTGATCGGCGTCGACCGTCTCGACTACAGCAAGGGGCTGGTGCAGCGGTTCCTGGCGTACGAGCGCTTCCTCGAGACCAACCCCGCCGAGATCAACCGTGTGACGCTGCTGCAGATGGCGCCGGTGAGCCGTGGCGACGTGCGCTCTTACGTCGAGATCCGGCGCGCCCTCGAGCAAGCCGCGGGGCGGATCAACGGTCGCTTCGCCGACACCGACTGGACGCCGATTCGCTATCTGAACCGGAACTTTCCGCATGACGCGCTGATGGGGTTCCTGCGCAATGCCCAGGTGTGTCTCATTACCGCGCTGCGCGACGGTATGAACCTGGTCGCGAAGGAATTTGTCGCCGCGCAGGACCCCGACGATCCCGGCGTGCTGGTGCTCTCGACCCTCGCGGGCGCGGCCCACGAGATGAGCGGCGCATTGCTGGTCAACCCGCACGATCTGCAAGGTGTGGGCGACGCCTTGAAGCAGGCGCTGGTCCTCCCACGGAACGATCGATGGGAGCGCCACCAGCGCATGCTGGCGGTGCTGCGGCAGAACGACATACACGCCTGGCACACGCGAGCCGTGGCCAGCCTGCGCGGCGACGCCGTTCCGCCGCGTGCCTGGGGTACGGGGCCGGGTGCTATCGAGCCGGGGCGCTCCCGCTCACCAGTTCGCCCGCCTTCATGATCCAGACGGGTGTCTCGAGCGCACGCACGTCGGCGAGCGGGTCGCCGCGGACGGCGATGATGTCCGCCCACGCGCCCGGTCGCAGCGTGCCGATCCGTCCCTCCATCCGCAGCAGCTCCGCGTTGACCAAGGTTGCGGAACGGATGGCGGCCAACGGCGACATTCCCGCCTCGACGTAAATCGCGAACTGACGGCCATTCAGGCCATGCGCCTGGACACCGGCGTCCGTACCGTAGGCAAGCTTGAGACCCGCGGCGCTAGCCTGACGCAGGCTCGCCATCTTCATTTCGCGCACCTGCCGCCCCTTCTCGAGCGGGTAGGGCTCGTACCCGCCGGCCGCGCCGCGCTCGATCATGTAGCGGTTGGGGTAGGGGTTCATGACGAGCCAGACGCCGTGCTCGCGCGCGAGTTTGACCGCCTCGTCGTCGAGCATCGATGCATGCTCGATCGAGCGTGCGCCCGCGCGTATCGCGCGCTTGATGCCCTCGGCGCCGTGCGCATGCACCGCGACGTCCCGCCGCTTGTCGGCCGCGGCCGCAACCGCGGCGCGGATCTCCTCCTCGGTGTAATCAGCCATGGTCGGGTCGGTGCCCGCGGACATGACGCCGCCGGTCGCGAGCAGCTTGATCCAGTCGGCGCCGTACTTGACGTTCTCGCGCACCTTTTGCCGGATCGCGTCCGGCCCGTCCGCGAGCGCCTTGTAGCGCTCGACGTGGATGTCCTCGGGCAGCTCGTTGTCGTCGCCGTGCCCGCCGGTGGCGGAAAGCGACTTCACCGCGACCAGCATGCGCGGCCCCGGAACGCTGCCCGCGGAGATCGCGTCGCGCAGCGCGACATCGGCGAAGTCGCGGCTGCCGAGATCGCGCACCGTCGTGAAGCCGGCCAGCAGCGTCTTGCGCGCGTTGGCCACACCCTCGATCGCGGCGCGCGCCGTGGTCTGCTTCAGGTCCTCGTACGGCGTCTGCTCTTCGCCGCCGACCAGATGCACGTGCGCATCGATAAGCCCGGGCAGGAGCGTCACGTCGCCCAGGTCGATGTCAACCGGCTCGCCCGCTGTACGCGGGCCCACCGCGGCGATCGTGCCCTGGTCGATGCGGATCACCTGGTCGCGGAGCACGCGACCGGTCTCCACCTCGAGCAGCCGCGCTGCCGTGACCGTGACGGGCTGCGCCCAGACGAGCTGGGCCACGAGGCACATATATATGAGTGGGAAGATCCGCATCGATAGCGCTCCGGGGCAGCTTATGTCGCAAAGCGCGGATTCTAGCTGCACAAGGCCGCAAGGCAGGGGCGGCCTGCCTCCCGTTCGCCCAGCCGAGCCGCACGGGATGGGACGGCGGCGGACGTGCTACTCCAACCCCGACGCCGCTGCCCGTAGAATCGTCCCCGCCGCCATCGCGGCTGGCAGCGGGGGGTATGCCATGAAGGTCCACGTCAAGCAGAGCCTCAAGACCGACGTCGCCTCGGCGCTCAAGCTGTGTACCGACCAGAAGAACCAGGAAGCCGTATACGCGAAGCTTCCGGGCACGGACGTCCGGATCAAGCGCGAGGGCAAGGCACCAAACGTGCGGCTCAAGGTTTCACGGACCATGCCCGCAAACCCGCCTGCCGCGATCAAGCGACTGGTGCCGGCGACGAACCAGGTGTCGCACACCGAGACGTGGCGTGCGGACGGCGACGGGCACGTCGCGGATATCGCCGTCGAGATCAGGGGCGTGCCGGTGAAGATCACGGGAACGAAGGCGCTGCGACCCGCGAAGGGCGGCTGCAGCGTCGAGTGGACCTTCGACGTGACCAGCGGTCTCCCGATCGTCGGCGGCGTCATCGCCTCCTTCGCGGGTGCCGAGCTCGAGAAGAATCTCGCGGACGAGTACAAGGTCCTCAAGGCGATGGCCTGAATCAGTGACTGAAGCGCGTTCGATGAAAACGCGCCGACCGGGGGCAATCCGCATGAACGGCCTCATGATGGAAACACCGCTGCTCGTGACCGGGATCATGCGGCACGCGGAGAGGAACCATCCGAAGGGCGAGGTCGTCTCGGTCACGGCCGACGCGCCCCGCCACCGCTGCACGTATGTCGATGTCTTCCGCCGCGCGCGCCAGCTTGCAAATGCGCTCGAAGCGGCCGGTGTGCGCGAGGGAGACCGCGTGGGCACGCTCGCCTGGAACGACCACCGCCACCTCGAGCTCTACTTCGCCGTTTCGTGCATGGGTGCGGTGCTGCACACGGTCAATCCGCGGCTCTTCCCAGAGCAGGTGGAGTTCATTATCAATCACGCCGAGGACCGGCTGCTGTTCGTCGACCCTGCGCTGCTCGCGCTTCCGCTTACCCTCGGCGACAAGCTGAAGACCGTCCGCCGCACGATCGTGCTGACGAGCGACGCCGCGATGCCAGCCGCCGCGGCGGGGAAGTTCGAATCCTACGAAGCCTTCATCGCGGGCCAGCCCGACGAGTACGACTGGCCGACGCTCGACGAAGGCGCGGCCTGCTCGCTCTGCTACACCTCGGGGACGACGGGCAATCCAAAGGGCGTGCTCTTCAGCCACCGCTCGACGGTGCTGCATGCGTATGCGGGTTGTTTGCCGGACGCGCTCGGTCTGTCGCGCCGCGAAACGATCCTCGCGGTGGTGCCGATGTTCCACGCCAACGCCTGGGGGCTGCCGTACAACGCACCCATCGTCGGGGCGAAGCTCGTCTTTCCGGGACCGAAGATGGGCGACCCGGCGACGCTCGTGGCGCTGATCGAGGAGGAAGGCGTCACACACGCCGCAGGGGTGCCGACCGTGTGGACCGGCCTGCTCAATTACCTCGACGAGACCGGCAAGCGCCTGCCGACGCTCCGTCGCACACTGGTCGGCGGCTCGGCCGTGCCAGTGAAGATGATCCGCGACTTCGAGCAGAAGCACGGCATCGTCGTGCAGCAGGGCTGGGGAATGACCGAGATGAGCCCGGTCGGCACTGTGAACTCGTACGTGCCCGACGGCGACGAGCCGGCCGAGGAGACCTGGCGCAAGCGCGCGCGGCAAGGCCGCGCGGTCTTCGGCGTCGAGATGAAGATTGTCGACGAGCAGAACCGCGAGCTGCCGTGGGACGGTGTCGCGACGGGCGAGCTCAAGGTACGCGGTCCCTGGGTCTGCAGCGGCTATTTCGGCCTCGACACGAGCGCCGCCCACGACTCCGACGGCTGGTTTGCGACCGGCGACGTCGCCGCGATCGACGGCGACGGGTACCTGCATATCACCGATCGCGCCAAGGACGTCATCAAGTCGGGGGGCGAATGGATCAGCTCGGTCGACATGGAGAACTGCGCCTGCGGGCACCCCGATGTGCTGATGGCCGCTGCGATCGGCGTGCGCCACCCGAAGTGGGACGAGCGGCCGCTGCTCATCGTCGTGGCGAGGCAGGGGCGCGTCCCGGCGCGCGATTCGGTGCTCGCTCACATCGCGCGCCACTTTGCGAAGTGGCAGCTCCCGGACGACGTCGTGCTCGCCGAGAGCATCCCGCTCACCGCCACCGGCAAGATCGACAAGAAACGACTGCGCGAGCAGTACCGCAATCACCTCATGCAGGCGAATGCCGGCTGACGGACCTGCGATGCGTGCCGACGGGACGCAGGCGGCCGTCACCAGACCTTGCAGAGGTCCTGTGGCTTCTTCACGAGCTTCGCGTTTGCCTTGCAGCTGAAGGCGGTCGCGAATTCGGGCATGTTCACGACGACGCCGTTGATGCGCACAGGCGGCGGTGAGTGCGGGTCCACGACGGCGTTCACGCGCATGTTCTCCGGGCGATCGTTCGTGCACGCCCACTGCGCGAAGCCGACAAAGAAGCGCTGCGCCGGGGTAAGACCATCGCGCTCGGCGAGACGCATCGCCTTGGTCTGCTCCTGCCATGCCATCCACGCCATGAGTTCGCCACCGAGGTCTGCAATGTCTTCCCCGGAGGTGAGCGCGCCGTTGATCTTGATGTCGTCCACGATAGTGTATTGCGAGTACTGGTCGCGGATGCACTGCGCGCGCTTCTCGAAGCTTTCGGCGTCATTCTTCGTCCACCAGTCACGCAGGTTCCCGTCGCCGTCGAACTGGCGGCCCTCGTCGTCGAAGGCGTGCGTGAGCTCGTGGCCGATGGTGCCGCCGGTGTTGCCGTAGTTGGGCGCATCGTCGAGCTTCGCGTCGAACAGCGGCGGGCTCAGGATGCCGGCCGGGAAGTTGATGTCGTTCAACTGCGCGTCGTAGTACGCGTTCACGGTCGGCGCGGACATCTGCCACTCGCCGCGGTCCACCGGCTTGCCGATCTTCGCAGCCTGCCGCCGCGCCTCGAAGCGCAGCGCGCGGCTCACGTTCGCGAAGAAATCCGAGCGCTCGATGGTCAGCGCCGAATAGTCACGCCACAGGTCCGGATAGCCCACCTTGTTGCGCACCTTCGCGAGCTTGGCGAGCGCCTGGGTCTTCGTTTCCGGCGTCATCCAGTCGAGCTGCCGGATGCGCTGCTGCATCGCCTCCTCGATCTGACGCGTCATCGTAACGGTCTTTTGCTTCGCTTCCGGAGTGAACGTACGCGCGACGAACTCCTGGCCGAGCGCCTCACCGAGTTGCTGGTCCACCCATGACACACATTTCTTCCAGCGCGGACGATCTGCCTCCACGCCTCGAAGATACTTTCGATCGAACGCGAACTTCTCGGCCACCGGCGCCGAGTGGAGATACGGCGCGGTGTCGTCCAGGAGACTCCAGCGCAGGTACGTCTTGAGATCCTGCAGACTCTCCTGCGTGAGGCGTGCGTTCAGCTCCTTGAAGAACGCCGGTTCGGTAACG
>Ga0075418_10008834_pt1 | contig 11307 bp, 3 predicted proteins | sample SoiMetdeltSBSDD2_FD_81776 | JGI IMG/M metagenome (GOLD analysis project Ga0075418, IMG submission 81776) | Bulk soil microbial communities from a Populus tree surrounding site in Tennessee, USA - Soil MetaG P. deltoides SBSDD2 | ecosystem: Environmental > Terrestrial > Soil > Tree plantation...
TACTTTTCTAACCACCGGGGGCGAAAAACATTTGAACATACAGGGCGCATTTGCAGACAGCAATTTTCTTTCCGTCTTCGATCTTCCGTTGTTAAAAGGTAAGGCTAGCGCGTCGCTGAATGGAAATTATAGTATTGTTCTCACCAATCAACTGGCAAAGAAATTTTTCGGGAATGAAGATCCGATTGGCAAAACTGTTCGAATCGATAGTACGGATAATTTCACAGTAACCGCTGTATTGAAAGATTTTCCTCCAAATACGCAATTTGATTTTGAATACTTGCTTCCGTGGAATTATATGATCCGCTTAGGATGGGATGATGGAAAAAATTGGGTGTCCTTTGCTTTCTTGGACACTTACGTGTCATTAAAACCCGGTGCATCGGGAAGTGCGTTCAACGAAAAAATAAAAGAAATCATCTATTCAAATACCAGGGGTACGGCTAATGAATCAAAAGCTGAGATGTTTACACAACCGCTCAGCAGGTTGTATTTATATTCAAAAGCAGAGAACGGGCAGTTGGTTGGCGGAAGAATTGAAATGGTGAAATTATTTGTCATCATCGCCATTTTTATTTTGCTGATCGCCTGCATCAATTTTATGAACCTGAGCACTGCACGCAGTGAAAAAAGAGCAAAAGAAGTTGGTGTCCGGAAAGTAATGGGAGCCTTTAAAACTTCGCTGATCATGCAATTTATCGGCGAAAGTATTCTGCTCGTATCTGCAGCATTTATTTTTGCTATTGTTGTTGTATTTCTTTGCTTACCCGCTTTTGGTCAGCTGACAGGCAAGCAGCTTACACTGGATTTTACAGATCCGTTTTTCTGGTTCTTTGCTATCGTTTTCATCCTGAGTACGGGACTTATTGCCGGCAGCTATCCTGCCTTTTATCTTTCCTCGTTTGCGCCGGTAAGAGTTTTTAAAGGAGGTTTCAAAAAAATAAATGCACTGGTTACACCAAGAAAAGTGCTGGTGATATTGCAATTCACATTTGCAATCATTCTTATCATTTGTACCATTATTGTAAAGCAGCAGGTAAAATTTGCGAAGGACAGGGATACAGGCTATAACAAAAATAATCTTATTTACACGTTTACACAGGGCGATGTCAACCAACATTTCGACCTGATAAAGCATGACCTCTTAAGCAGTGGCGCAGCCATTGGAGTGACAAGAACCTACAGCCCGATTACCAAGCGATGGAATGATGGTGCGGAGTTTCAATGGCCGGGCAGTACCGAAGCTGACAAGAAACTCAATTTCGTATGGTTTGGTTCGGATGCTGATTTTGTAAAAACGATCGGTACGAAACTCGCTGCTGGTCGGGATATAAATGTTTATAATTATCCTACAGATTCCATGGCTATGCTTTTGAATGAGCAGGCGGTGAAAATGATGCGATTAAAAGATCCGATTGGACAAACAATAACATTTACTCCGGATGGTCGCCAGTGGCATGTAGTTGGTGTAGTGAAAGATTTTATCCTGGAATCTCCCTATGAAAAAATAAACCCGATGATGATCGTGGGGCCTTCGCAATTTTTCCAGGTCATGCATATTAAGTTAAATCCTGCCAACACTGTTGATGTTAACCTGGCAAAAGCGGAAAAAATATTCAAACAGTATAACCCGCAATATCCCTTTGATTATGTTTTTGCAGACGAATCTTATGCCAGGAAATTCAGTGATGAAAAAAGAACCGAAATACTTGCCGGATTATTTTCTGGCTTGACGATTCTAATCTCCTGTCTTGGTTTATTTGGGCTCGCAGCTTATATGGCAGAAAACAGGATAAAAGAGATCGGAGTGAGGAAAGTACTGGGTGCTTCAGCAGCAAATATCTCATTGTTGCTTTCAAAAGATTTTCTGAGGCTTGTTATTGTGTCAATACTGGTTGCTTCACCGATCGCTTATTTCGCTGTAAGCAAATGGTTGAGCAACTATTCGTATCGTACGGAAATTCATTGGTGGGTATTTGCTGGTGCCGGAGTGCTGGCAGTAATTATTGCACTCATAACGGTGAGTTTCCAGGCGATCAAGGCAGCTATTGCCAATCCGGTAAAATCACTACGAACGGAGTAAAGAATAATTAATAATTATTAATTAATAATTATTAAAACCAACACTATGATAAAAAATTATTTTAAAGCAGCATGGCGCAACCTGAAAAAAAGTAAGGTTTATTCCTTTATCAATATTGGCGGACTTGCCATCGGCATGTCAGTTGCGATGGCTATCGGTTTATGGGTATGGGATGAATTGTCTTTTGATAAATATCATAAAAATTATCATCGCATCGCACAGGTTTGGCAGTTTGTAAAATTTGACGCAGAGAAGTCATCTTATAATTCAATGCCAATTCCTCTTGCCGCCGAGCTGCGAACTAAATATGCCGAATTTGAAGCCGTCAGCGTGTCCACATACAATCGGGATGTGATTCTCACAACGGGTGATAAAAAACTTTCACGAACAGGAATGTTCGCAGAGCCTGATTTCCCCAAAATGATAACACCTGAAATGCTTGCGGGAACCTACGATGGTTTGAAGGATATTCATTCAATTATGATTTCGCAGTCGCTGGCCAAGGCGATTTTCGGGAATGAAAATCCGTTGAGTAAAATTATCAGGTTGAATAACAAAGAAGATGTAAAAGTAGCCGCCGTGTATAAAGACTTTCCCGGCAACAGTTCTTTCAACAATGTATTTTTCCTGGCTTCGTGGGAATTGCTTACCACAATGGATGGCTATGCGAAGTTTGCATCAGACCAGTGGGATGAAAACTCTTTTCAATTATTCGCGCAATTAAAACCAGGAGCAGATATAAAGAAGGTTTCAGCCAAAATAAAAGACATCAGGATGAATATGGAAGACCCTCCTAAATACAAACCGGAGTTCTTTCTCCATCCCATGAGTAAATGGCATTTGCAGGGTGATTTTAAGAATGGTGTTAATGAGGGAGGGTTAATAAAACTTGTCAGGTTATTTGGCATCGCCGGCGTTTTTGTGTTGCTGCTGGCCTGTATCAACTTCATGAACCTTAGCACAGCACGAAGCGAAAAAAGAGCAAAAGAAGTGGGTATCCGTAAAACACTTGGATCGGCGAGATCACAATTAGTGCAGCAGTTTTTCAGTGAATCAATGTTGGTTTCATTTATTGCATTGATGTTTTGCATAGTGATTGTTCAACTTTTGTTGCCGTTCTTTAACCAGATCACAAGTAAGAACATGACCATTTTATGGACGAATCCTTTATTCTGGTTGTTTGCAATTACTTTTAGTTTGATCACCGGGCTAATCGCCGGTAGTTACCCGGCGCTTTATTTGTCTTCTTTCCGGCCCATTAAAGTTTTGAAAGGAAGTTTTAAAGCAGGTCGACTGGTTTCATTGCCAAGAAAAGTATTGGTCGTGTTTCAGTATACCATTTCCGTTACACTGATCATTGGAACAATTGTCGTCTTTCGCCAGATCAATTATGCCAAAGACCGGCCCCTTGGATATGATAGTAATGGCCTGATCGAAGTGAGCATGACCACTCCGGATCTGCGCAGTCATTTCGAGGCGCTAAGGACTGATTTGTTAAATACAGGTGCGGTAGCTGAGCTTTCACAATCGAGTCAATCAATTGTCTCTGATTATGGAGGCACCACCAATGTTTCATGGAAAGGAAAAACGCCGGACTCGCGTCCGCTCTTAATGGCTAATTCTGTCAGCCATGATTTTGGTAAAACAATCGGTTGGAAGATTTTAGAAGGAAGAGATTTCTCTAAAGATTTTTCAATGGATACATCCGCGATAATTCTTAATCAGGCAGCAGCGAACCTGATGGGCTTTAAAGCTCCGTTGGATGAAACCGTAAAATTTGGCGGCAAGGACTTCAGGGTAATTGGAGTTGTCAGCAATATGATCAAAGGATCACCCTTCGAAGCTGTAAAGCCATCGGTTTTTACAATAAACCCTCGTGCGCTAACCGTCATTAATATTAAACTTTCATCGCACGGGAGTGTAAGTGCATCGTTGGTTAAGATTGAAAATGTTTTCAAAAAGCATAACCCTGCTGCTCCATTTGAATACAAGTTTGCAGATGAGCAATACGCAGCAAAATTTGCAACGGAACAGCGGATCGCTAAGCTTGCCGGTTTTTTTGCCGTGTTTGCCATTTTAATTTCCTGTCTCGGTTTGTTTGGCCTGGCATCCTTCGTTGCCGAGCAACGCAGAAAAGAAATAGGTATCAGGAAAGTATTGGGCGCTACTATAGCAAGTGTCTGGCAACTTTTATCCAGGGAATTTTTATTGCTTGTCGTGATCTCATTGTTGATTGCGTCACCGGTCGCCTGGTATATGATGAACCAGTGGTTAGAAAATTATCAGTACCGTACACAAATCGTGTGGTGGATTTTCGGCGCAGCGGCATCGAGTGCATTGATCATAACATTGTTGACAGTGAGTTTTCATGCAATTAAGGCGGCACTTGCGAACCCTGTGAAATCGCTACGAACTGAGTAAATAAAAGATTATGATAAAGAATTATTTCTTGCAAACCCGGCGAAGAGTTTAAGAACAGAATGAATAATGAGTAATGAGTGATGAGTAAGTTGAAGTTTTACTCATAACTCATCACTGATCACTCATAAAAGAAAACACTATGATCAAAAATTATCTAAAGATTGCCTTTCGCAATATCTTGCGTCAGAAAGGATATTCTGGTATCAACATCATCGGCTTAGCCATTGGCATTGCTGCTTGTCTTTTGATCCTGCAATACGTATCCTTTGAACTTAGCTATGAAAACTTCCATAACAATAAGGATCGCATTTATCGTGTGCAGCAGGACAGGTTTGATAACGGCAAACTGAGTACGCAATGGGCTGGTGGTGCCTATGCAATCGGTAATTCATTTAAAGAGGCAATACCAGAGATCGAAGATTATGTAAAGGTGGTGCCACGAGACGTTGTAATTACTGAAGTCAATAACCAGCCGGTCAAGATCAATAAAGTATTTTATGCTACTAATTCATTCTTTCACGTTTTTACCTATCCATTATTAGCGGGAGATAAGACAAAGGCATTGACCGAGCCATTTACTGCAGCAATATCCGAAACAACTGCGCGGATGTTGTACGGAAACACCGATGCGGTTGGTAAAAGTTTACGGTTAAATCGAAGAAGAGATTACACCATCACGGCAGTATTTAAAGATGCACCCGTAAACACTCAACTGCGACCTGATATCCTGCTTTCCTATCCCTCGTTTGTAAAACTTAATGCGCCAGATAACAACCCTGAAACAGCCTGGCTTTGGGATGGTTGTCTTACTTATGTTTTATTGCGGAAAGGTGCTGACCCGGATGTTGTCGAGAAAAAATTCTTACCGGTCGTTGAAAAGTTTACTGCGACTGACCTGAAGCGATTTAATGCCGCCGTTACTTATTATTTAGAACCTTTAACCAACATTCATTTATACTCACATTACATCGGTGAGCCGGCACCCAATGGCGATGGTAAGACCACTTATCTTTTATTGGCCATTGCGTTTTTTATAGCTGTCATTGCATGGGTAAATTATATTAACCTTGCGACAGCCCGTGCCGTGAGCAGGGCAAAAGAAGTAGGTATTCGGAAAACCGTGGGTTCGCAACGGAAGCAGCTAATATTTCAATTTCTATCCGAATCCGCATTGCTAAATACTTTCGCCCTGGTACTTGCACTGGTATTGGTTATTGTTGCCATTCCGGGGTTTAACAAACTTTCAGGACAGAACCTAAGTTTTTCGTTATTCAGTACGGCAAACTTTTGGTTAGGTCTTATCGGCTTATTCCTTATCGGCGTATTTTTTTCAGGATTATACCCGGCTTTTGTATTGTCGGGTTTCAAACCGATTGACGTATTAAAAGGGAAAATGACCGCCACTACAAAAGGCTCTTTACTAAGAAAAGGATTGGTAGTATTTCAATTTACGGCATCACTGTTTTTGTTGATAGGAACGCTTGCTGTATATCAGCAAATACAATATATGCGTAAGCAATCATTAGGGATCAATATTGATCAAACACTGGTGGTAAGGCCTCCCATGGTTGTTACTGATTCTACTTATACACAAAACATGTCCGCATTTAAGGAAACATTGAATCAGCAAACAGGTATAAAGGGCGTGACAATATCTACAAGCATACCCGGGCAGGCAGTGGATTGGAATGCCGGAGGTATAAAATTGGTTGGTACGGACGAAGCAACACAAAAGCAATACCGTGTAATTGGAGTTGACCATGATTATATGAATCAGTATGGCATCAAACTGGTAGCCGGACGATATTTCTCCAAAGATTTTGGTACTGACGACAGTGCAGTCATCTTTAATAAAAAGGGATTTGAGCAATTGGGTTTGAATAAACCAGAAGATGCGGTTGGTAAAAGAATTGATTTTTGGGGAAGCCGCTATACGATTGTAGGAGTAGCAGAAAATTTTCATCAGCAATCATTGCGGGAATCTTTTGAACCACTAATATTTCGTTTGATACCCGGTATACGCGGATACTTGTCAATAAAAGTACCTGCCGCCAATGCCAGCGAGACAATTACATTGGTAAAAAGCAATTGGAACAAATTTTTTCCCGGCAATACATTCGAATATTTCTTTCTGGATGATCATTTTGATCAGCAATACAAGGCTGACCAGCGATTCGGGCAGGTATTTGGCTTGTTTACGCTGCTGGCGATATTAGTTGCCTGCCTGGGATTATTTGGTCTTGCCTCATTTACCACAATTCAACGTACCAAGGAGATCGGGATCAGGAAAGTTCTGGGTGCTTCCGTGTTGCGGATATTAAAACTATTGTACCAGGAGTTTGCATTGTTGCTGGTGATTGCATTTGTTATAGCGGTGCCCTTGGCATGGCTGACCATTGTAAACTGGTTGCAGGGGTATGCTTTCCGTATCGATATTCATTGGTCATATTTTCTTATACCATTTATAGCTATCCTGGTAGTTGCGTTGTTGACAGTAAGTTTTCAGTCGATAAAAGCCGCCATTGCCAACCCTGTGAAATCATTACGAACGGAATAGTGAATGGTCAATCGTGAATTGTGAATGGGTTCACTATTGACGGAGTTTCATTGACCATTCACCATTGACAACAAAAAATAAAGGGATATGAATAAAATAAAGCAGATCATAACAGGCCTTGTACGGTTATCGAGTTTAAAAAAGTTAAATAATAGTATAAAATCGTAGCCATGATAAAAAACTATTTCAAAATTGCCTGGCGCAACTTTCAAAGGAATAGAACGTATTCTTTCATTAACATACTCGGATTAGCTACAGGCATGGCCGTAGCGATGATTATTGGGCTATGGATATACGACGAGGTTTCAGCGAATAAAAATTTCAAGAACTATAACTCCATTTACCAGGTAATGATGAACCAGACCTTCGATGGGCATCGTGGTTCACAACAAGCCTTGCCTTATCCCATGGGGGAAGAACTTAAAAATAAAATTCCCGATCTCAAAGCTGTGGCCATGTGCGATTGGGGTCAAAGACATTCATTGCTTTATGGAGAGAAGAAGATCACCAGGTTCGGACATTTCATTGGTGAAGAAGCTGCCACAATATTCTCTTTAAACATAGTAGAGGGGAGTAAAGATCCTTTACACGATCCCTATTCAATTGTATTAACAAAAGAAACGGCCAACATACTTTTTGGAAAAGAAAACCCCATTGGCAAAACTGTAAAGCTCGATAATCAAACTGATCTGAAAGTAACAGCTGTTGTCGATAAAGTGCCTAAGAATAGTTCATTGTCTTTTGATTATTTAATTCCTTTTCAATTGCAGGAAAGTATTTATTCATGGATAAAACAGTATCATAAAACAAACTGGGCAAATAATTCATGGCAGGTATTTATACAACTGAATGATAATGCTAATCCGGCAAGTGTGAATACAAAGATTAAAGATGTCGTCATTTCTCATTCTACAGATGACAACACATTAAAGCACGTCAAGCCCGAAGTTTTTATCCATCCTATGTCAAAATGGAGATTGTACAGTGAATTTGAAAATGGTAAAAACGTTGGCGGATTTATTAAGTACGTCAGGATGTTTGGCATTTTAGGTTGTATTGTATTGCTAATCGCCTGTATCAACTTCATGAATTTAAGCACTGCACGTTCCGAAAAAAGAGCAAAGGAAGTCGGGGTTCGTAAAGCTGTAGGTTCGGACAGAAAGCAACTCATCAGCCAGTTTTTAAATGAGTCCATATTAATGGCAGTATTTGCTTTTTTAATTGCAGTTTGTATAGTGGCTCTTGCTTTGCCCTACTTCAACAAATTGACTGATAAAGAAATGAGCTTGCAGGTAGGAAATCCTGGTTTTTGGGCAATCATGATATTGTTTACCATAGTTACAGGATTGCTTGCAGGAAGCTATCCTGCTTTTTACCTCTCTTCTTTCAACCCGGTACGTGTATTAAAGGGAAATTTTAAAGCCGGTAAAAAAAGTTCATTGCCACGAAAAATATTAGTGGTGTTGCAATTTGCAAGTTCAATTGTTTTAATGATCGGAACGATCATCATTTATCAGCAAATACAATATGGTAAGAACAGGCCAATTGGATTCAATAACCGCGGATTGATCTCTGTGGATTGGTCTGATGACATTAGCAAACATATTGAATCGCTTCGCCAGGAATTGCTAAGCTCAGGCGCAGCTGTTTCAGTAAGTCAAAGTAATTCTCCACCCACTCAGATTTTCAGTAATAATAATGGCTGGGAATGGAAAGGAAGTCAGCCTGTTGAAAAATCAGTAGTGTTCTCTACGATCGCCACGGCTTACGACTACACAAAAACTTTGGGTATAAAATTATTAGCGGGTAGAGATTTTTCGAGAGATTTCGCCGATTCTAACTCAGTTATTTTAAATGAAGCCGCCGTAAAACGAATGAGGCTTCAAAATCCCGTGGGTGAACAGTTGAAATGGAACGATAGACCTATGACTGTTATAGGAGTGATACCCGATATACAAATGGAATCACCTTATCGTCCTATCTCGCCGCTTACCATCATATTTAATAAAGATTGGGTAGGCAATTTGAACATCCGGATGAACCCAAACATGCCCGCATCCCGGTCTATTGCTTTAATGAAACCAATTTTTGATAAATACAATCCTGCTTATCCTTTCGAATATCGTTTCGCCGATGAAGAGTATGCCAAAAAATTTAATTACGAAGAACTGGTAGGAAACCTTGCTGCCATCGTTGCCATACTGGCAATTTTTATTTCATGTCTCGGGCTTTTTGGTTTGGCCTCATTTACCGCTGAACAAAGGGTAAAAGAAATTGGCGTAAGAAAAGTGCTTGGTGCAAGTGTTTTCAATTTATGGCGACTGCTTTCAAAAGATTTTGTGATCCTGGTGTTATTGTCCTGTACGATCGCTATCCCGGTTGGTTGGTATTTTATGAACGAATGGCTGAAAAATTATCAGTATAGAACAAATATCAGTGTTGAAGTTTTTATAGCAGTAGTATTTGCAGCTATCATCATCACACTACTGACAGTAAGTTTCCAGGCAATAAAAGCTGCGATCGCAAACCCGGTAAAATCATTACGAACAGAATAAATATTAGCCATGATTAAGAGTTATTTCAAAATAGCGTTGAGAAACCTTGGAAAAAGCAAGATGCATTCATTTATCAATATTGCTGGATTATCTGTGGGAATGACTGTGGCAATATTGATCGGTCTGTGGATCCACGACGAAGTGTCGTTCAATAAAAATTTTAAAAACCATGATCGCATTGCACAGGTATTTCAGAATGTAACCAACAATGACGAGGTGCAAACATGGACAAATGTGCCATGGCCGCTTGCCGAAGAACTGCGTAAGAATTATGGCAGCGATTTTAAACATGTCGTCATGGCCACTTACATTGGTGAGCATCTTGTTTCAATTGGTGATAAAAAATTGAAAAAAACAGGTGGCTATTTTGAAAAAGAGGCTCCTGATCTGTTTAGCCTTGATATGGTCCATGGACAGGCTGATCTTTCCGATCCCTCATCAGTATTGATTTCCGTATCTGCTGCCAAAGCATACTTCGGAAATGCTGATCCGGTAAATAAACTTATGAAAATAGACAATCAGATAGATGTGAAAGTCACAGGAGTCTACAAAGATTTTCCGCGTAACTCCGCTTTTGCTAACCTTTCGTTTATGGCAACCTGGGATATTTTTTACAGCAACACCGAATGGATAAGAACAATGCCCGATCCATGGAGACCCAATGCATTTACTTTATTTGTTCAGTTAAATGATAATACTGATTTCGCTGCTGTTTCAGCAAAGATCAAGGACGCCAAGTTGAAAAAAGTAAATGCGCAGCTTGCTAAAAAGAAACCTGCGTTGTTTTTGCATCCGATGAGCAACTGGCATTTGTATTCTGAATTTAAGAACGGAGTAAATACTGGTGGCGCTATCCAATATGTGTGGATGTTTGGAATTATAGGAGTTTTTGTCTTGTTATTGGCGTGTATAAATTTTATGAATCTAAGTACGGCAAGGAGTGAAAAAAGGGCAAAGGAAGTTGGCATTCGTAAAACAGTTGGTTCACTGCGTAAGCAATTGATCATACAATTTTTCACTGAGTCATTTCTTACGGTCATCTTCTCGTTCGCTGTGTCGCTGCTGTTTGTTCAATTGCTGCTTCCATTTTTTAATACTGTTGCAGATAAGCAGATGTCTGTTTTTTGGACCAATCCTTATTTCTGGACAATCAGTCTTGTCTTTATAATTTTCACCGCGCTTGTCGCAGGTAGCTATCCGGCATTTTATCTTTCTTCATTCAGACCGGTAAAAGTTTTGAAAGGGACATTTAAAGCCGGGCGATTTGCTGCTCTTCCGAGAAAGGCCTTAGTAGTGGTGCAGTTTACTGTTTCCGTTATACTCATCATCGGTACCATCATTGTTTATAAGCAGATACAATTTGCCAAAAGCCGCCCGGTTGGTTATACACGTCAGGGTTTGGTGACGCTGCCATTGACAACAGCCATCCATAACCATTTCAATGCAATAAGAGATGAATTGATACAAGGAGGTGCTGTTGTTTCAATCGCTGAAGCAGGAAGTCCAACTACAGGTACCTGGTCGAGTACGAGTGGTTTTAGCTGGAAAGGTAAAGACCCCAATCAATCGATTGATTTTTCAAACGTCGGTGTTTCCTATGACTATGGTAAAACAATTGGCTGGAAGATCAAAGACGGTCGTGATTTTTCAAGAGATTTTGCCACCGATACATCAGCAGTCATTTTAAATGA
>Ga0075418_10008836_pt1 | contig 11304 bp, 9 predicted proteins | sample SoiMetdeltSBSDD2_FD_81776 | JGI IMG/M metagenome (GOLD analysis project Ga0075418, IMG submission 81776) | Bulk soil microbial communities from a Populus tree surrounding site in Tennessee, USA - Soil MetaG P. deltoides SBSDD2 | ecosystem: Environmental > Terrestrial > Soil > Tree plantation...
CGGTGGCGGCCACCCCGGTGACGGGGAGGGTTGGAACTGGAACTGGATACAACGAAGCCTCCTCGAGCAGGTATGAACATGCTAGGGAGTGTTATGACAAATTACGACATAACACGCCTATCCTGGCCTCGTGACTCACCGCGGGTTGCCGGACCCACGCCGGGGTGCGGGTTCACGCGGAAGCGTCGCCACGTCGGGCCGACATCTGGCCGTACCGCGGGACACCTTGGACGCCGAGCTCGCGACTCTCTCCGACGAAAACGTCGTCGAGGCCCGTGCCGCCGGACCAGTCTTCGTCCGCCGCGCCCGAACCCGCAGAACGCGATCCGCCACCTTCGTTCCGGTACTCGACACGCGAGACCGGACGATCGCGGCGGTACTGACCGCCGGCTGGGCGGTCTCCTTCGCGGCATTCTGGTGGTGGTGGCTCCGGCCGGAACACCGGACCGGATGGCCGGGACTCGTATTGAACAGTCTGTTGCTGTTGTATCTGACCGTCGTCCCGGCGTACTTTCTCTACGCCGTCGCGCGGCTGCGAAGGGTCGACCCGACGATTCCCGTTCCCCGGCTGCGGGTGGCCATGGTGGTCACCCGCGCGCCGTCGGAGGACTGGTCGCTGGCGCGCACGACCCTCGAGGCGATGCTCGGACAGGACTACCCGCTCCCGTACGACGTATGGCTCTGCGACGAGGATCCCGACGAGCGGATACGAGGCTGGTGCCGGACGAACGGCGTACGGGTATCCAGCCGCAAAGGAGTGCCGGAGTACCACCGCGACACCTGGCCGCGGCGTACCAGATGCAAGGAGGGCAATCTCGCCTTCTTCTACGACCACTGGGGGTACTGGAATTACGACGTCGTCGTCCAGCTCGACTGCGACCACGTACCGCGACCGGGTTATCTCACCGCGATGGTCCGCCCGTTCAGCGATGCGGCGATCGGTTACGTCGCCGCACCCAGCGTGTGCGATGCCAACGCCGATTCGTTCTGGTCGGCGCGCGGCAGGTTGTACCGGGAGGCGACCTGGCACGGTGCGTTCCAGCTGGGGCACAACGGTGGACTCGGGCCGGTGTGTATCGGTTCGCACTACGCGGTTCGGACCAGGGCCTTGCGGGACATCGGCGGTCTGGGGCCGGAGCTGGCCGAGGACTTCTCCACGACGTTCCTGCTCACCTCCGCCGGCTGGCAGGGGGCCTTCGCCATCGACGCCGAGGCACACGGCGACGGCCCGATCACCTTCGCCGACATGGTGACCCAGGAGTTCCAATGGTCACGCAGTCTCACCACGATGCTTCTCGATCTGCTGCCGGACCATCTCGGCCGGCTTCGTGGCGTGCTCCGGTTGCGTTTCGTGTACGCGTTGGCGTACTACCCGCTCCTCGCGGTGACGGTCACGGCCGGACTGGTCCTGGCTCCGATCGCGGCGGTGACCGGGCGTCCGTGGGTCAGTGTCAACTACCTCGAGTTCGTCCTGCACATGTCCGCGCTGTCGGTGTGGTCGCTGCTGCTGACCCTGTTGCTCCGGCACCGCGGTCTGCTCCGTCCGCAAACCGCGCCACTCGTCAGTTGGGAGAGTGCGTTGTTCACGGTCGCGCGGTGGCCCTACGTCGCCTTGGGCGTCCTGGCCGCCGTCCGCGGCGAGGGCCGGAAACCGATCACCTTCAAGGTCACCCCGAAGGCACGGCGGGAGCTCGTACCGCTGCCGATCCGGCTCACCGCGCCGTACCTCGTCATCACGCTGGTGCTGTCGGGAGCCGCCCTGACCGGTGAGGCGACCAACACCGCGGCCGGCTATGTCTTCCTGTGCGTTCTCGGCGCACTGTGCTATTCGGTCGTCTCGGTGGCGGTACCCGTGCTGCACATCGTGGAAGCCGCCCGCGACGCGCGGATTCCCGTACCGGACGCGGCCGGTACCGCACCTGTCGCATTGCTGGCTGGCCTGTCCACGGTCGTCCCGCTCGCGCTCGCCGTCGCCCGGTACCCCGACTACGCGATCCGGATGTTCGGATGGTGAGCCACCCACCGCGAACGGTTCTGGTGACCGGCGGTTCCGGCTTCATCGGCAGCCATACCTGTGTCGAGTTGCTCGAGCACGGATACGAGGTGGTGGTTGTCGACAACTACTCGAACAGCACGCCGGTGGTGTTGGATCGCATCGAGAAGGTCGCCGGCCGGCCGCTGCTGGCAGCGTACGACCTGGATCTTCGCGATCGCGACGCACTCGGCCGGGTCTTCGAGGCGCGACCGATCGACGCGGTCATCCACTTCGCCGCGAAGAAGGCCGTCGGCGAGTCCGTGCGGATTCCGTTCGAGTACTACGACACGAACGTGGGCGGCACGACGAGCCTGCTGCGGGCAATGGACCACCACTCGGTACGCCGGTTGGTGTTCTCCTCGTCGTGTTCCATCTACGGCGCGGCGGCCGTCCTGCCGATCGGCGAACGGGCCGAACCGCGGCCCACCAACCCGTACGCGGTCTCCAAGTGGCTCTGCGAACAGGTCCTCGCCGACGCCACGAAGCATTGCCCGCGGCTCGAGGTCTTCGCCCTGCGCTACTTCAACCCGATCGGCGCGCATTCCAGCGGACTGTTGGGTGAGGTGCCAACCGGCGTACCGAACAACGTGATGCCGTATCTGATGCAGGTCGCCATCGGTCGGCGCGACCGGCTGAGCGTGTTCGGCAGCGACTACCCGACACCGGACGGCACCGCGGTTCGCGACTACATCCATGTGACGGATGTCGTTTCCGCGCATCGCATCGCGCTCGATCGCCTCACCGGGACTCCGGGCATGCGGGTGCTCAACCTCGGCACCGGCGTGGGCACCTCGGTGCTCGAGCTGATCCGCGCCTTCGAGGACGCCTGCGGTCGACGCATCCCGTACACCGTGGTGGGCCGCCGGCCGGGCGACGTGGCGGAGCTGGTGGCCGATCCGGCGGCGGCGGCCCGGGAGTGGGGCTGGTACGCGACCCGAAGTCTCGTCGACATGTGCCACGACGCGTGGCGGTTCCAGCGGCTGAACCCGGCCGGCTACCTCGGCTGAGGCTGCGGCTGCGCGGCCCCGAGGACGGCACCGGACAGTGGTCGCCCGAAGTAGTCCGCCGGTCCGGGGTCGATGCCGAACAGCCCGCGCAGGTCCAGCGCCTTGCCGGCGACGGCGGATCCGACCCGCGGTACGACGGCACGGCCGGCCTCGGGGCCGAGCTCGGCCCCGCCGGCGAGCTGCGGATCGACGGCGAATCCGGAGTTTCGCGACCCGACCCGCTCCTGCCCGGTAGCTGCCCGCCAGGACGCGAGGTTCGAGTGGACCGCACGTCCCCAGCCGATCCCCCACGGCCCCGACCGGGCGTGGTAGTTGTTTCCCTGGAACGTGACCTCGGCCGGTGAGTATTCGAAGGACGCCACCAGTCCGACGCCGTCGGCGATGAAGATGTTGTTGCGGATGGTGATTCCGGACAGGACTCCCTTGACCCGTACGGCGGGGGCGTTCGCGACGCTGTTCGCCGACGCGATGACGGTGTTGTGGTAGATCTGTGCGTTGCTGACGATGCCGTCGAGCGAGATCCCGCCGTACCTGGTCAGCTTGCGGCCGTCGTTGCTGCTGATGTTGAAACGAACCGTGTTGCCGGAGTGCCCACCGGCCTTGTTGCCGCTGTAGAGCATGTACCCGGCTCCGTCGTTGCCATACGACAGGTTGTATTGCACCGTCGACGACGTGACGTTCTGATCCAGGTCGAAGCCACTGCCGTCCAACCGGCCAGCGGTGTGATTGTGGTACGAGGCGTTGTGCTGGACGACCAGCGAGGTGGAGTCGTACGCCCAGATGCCGACCGGGCCTTCGGGAGCATCCGCGACGGATCCGTTGTCGTGGGCGCTCGACCGCTCGATCAGCCCCGTGTCGACACTGCCGAAGACGATGCCGCTGCCGGTGTTGCGGATGTGGTTGTCCGGGTCTCCGAGGGTGTCGTACACCTCGACGCCGGACACGGTCACCGCTTCGTGCGCGTACCGGGGCGCGGCGATGTCCAGCGGCGGGCCGTAAGTGAGCAGGCCGGCCTCCTTGTTGCCGCGCAGCACGCTGTTCCGGACGGTCACGTTGCGAAAGCCGGTACCGTTGCTGCTCGCGCCGAGCGTGACACCGACCTTGAACCGGGTCACGTCGACATCGGAGACGACCACGCCGTCGAGCTTCCGGTCGCCGGGCAGATCGCTGTAGATGCGGACGCCACCCGCGGAGTCGTACGCGACCTCGTCGCCGATCAGCACCAGATTCCGAATCTCGACGCCGGCGGTGTTGTAGACAGCCACCGCGGAGTCGCCGACCGCCTCGATCGTCGCCCGACCGTCCCCATAGGAGTCGATCACCACGGGAACGGCTGCGTCGCCCGCTTCGCCGGGACCGATCGAGACCCTTCCGGAAAAGCGCGATCCGCCTTCGAGTAGGAGCCGGTCGCCCGGTCGCAGAACCGCCTTCTCGGCCCGGTCGAGCGTTCGCCACGCCGTCGACGGAGACAGTCCGTCCTCGGCGTCGTCACCGTGCTGGCTGAGATGGAACGTCCGGTGCTCGGATCGGCCGGTGTGGACCGACTGGACCAGATGGGCGCCGATCAACAGCGCCGGCGTCGCGACGACACCGAGGCCGATGAGGTTGACCCGTCGTCGCGAGTTCATCGGTCGCGCCGTCACCACGCGGGACAGAATAGGCTCAATCTGGACTAATGCCACGGCGGCCGCGCCGGCCCGGCCAGATCCACAGCAGCGCGACGCACCGAGCCACCGACCACGGTTTGCGGACGGTTACCTGACCAGCACCGTCCCGTGCGCCCGAACCCGGTCGGCGATCTCCGGACGCAGCAACGCCGACGGCGGATCGACCAGCGACGTCACCCGGACGAACGTGGCCGCGAGCTCCGCGTCCTCGGTCGCTGCGAGCTGCAGCTGGGCGAGGTACTCCGGGCTCAGCGGGGACTTGGGCAGCGCCGGGCCGGTCACTCCGGCGAGAGCCATGTCCGGGCCGACCGCCAGCGCCCAGGGCGCGTCGAGCGTCCGCGACAGCCGCTCGAAGTACCGGTGGGGATTGGGTTCCCCACCGGTACGCAGCACGTCGCGTAGCGCGGTCGCGCCGAGCGCCGCCACGCTCATGCCCTGGGCGTACACGGGGTTGAAGCTGCACAACGCATCCCCGATGACGAGCAGTCCCGCGGGCAGCTCGGTCAGGCGCTCGTACCGGTTCCGCACGTAGGTCGGGCACCGGAACGGCGCGGCCTCACCCACCGGCCGGCCCACCCGCACGATGGCGTGGATGTCCGGCGCGGCCAACGTCTCCGCGTACGCGGCGAACCCGCGGGCATCCAGGGGCGGCCGCTCGCCCAGCACCCCGGCGAGGGTGACGAGCGCCCGTCCGCCCTCCAGGCGTTGCGCGACACCGCTGCGCCGCTGGCCGGGGAACCGCGAGGTGACCACGACGACGTCGTCGCCGAAGGCACCCGGCGGCACTTGGAACATTCGCGAGGAGTACCTCAGATCGATGTGGACCCGTTCCTGCGGCGGTGCCTGGTAGCCGAGCGCCGCGAGCCAACGCAAGGTGTGGGAGCCGCGGCCGGTGGCGTCGACGACGAGGTCGGCCGGTACGAGCCGGGAGCCCCCGCCGTGCGTGCTGGTGGCCCGTACCCCCGTGATGCGCCGGCGGTCCCGGGAGGCGGCCAGGCCGACGATGTCGTACCCGTCCAGAACCTCGACATTCCACAGTGACCAGACGCGGAGCCGGATGGTGCTCTCGATGAGCGGCCGGCTCGCGGACAGCATGGTGAGGCCGGCGTCGGCGCGCCGCAACTGGCGACCGTTGAGGTGCCAGCGCACGTTGCCGAGGATGTCACCGGGCAGCGCGCCCTGATCCAGCAGTTGTTCGGTGATGCCCGGCAGCAGTTCCTCCAGGACGATTGCGCCCTGCGGGAGCAACCCATGCACGTGATGGCCGTGCGGGACTCCGCGGCGGTGCGCGACGCTGGACAGCAGCCGGTCGCGTTCGATGATGGTGACTTTGTCGTAGGAATCGGCGAGCACGCGGGCGGCCAGTAGACCTGCGATGCTTCCCCCGAGAACGACCGCGTGACTACGGGCGTTGGACATGTGACGACACCTCCTTGCCTGCGAGGATGGCGGTCGCGACGTGATGTCTCTGCGTACAAATACCGGCAAGGGGTGTGACTAATGTGACTGTCGAGCCGTTCACGGTTCGCGTCGACGACGAGGTGCTGGACGATCTGCGGCAGCGCATCCGCCGCACGCGATGGCCAGACCAGGTGCCGGACATCGATTGGCGACAGGGCACCGAGCTGAGCTACCTGCGAAGCCTGCTCGACTACTGGGCCGACGGGTTCGACTGGCGGACCCAGGAGCGCGAGCTGAACCGGTACCACCACGTCCTGGTCGAAATCGACGGGGTGCGCGTCCACGCCGTCCACGAGCGGGCCCAGCACGGCACGGGATTACCGCTGATTCTCAGCCACGGCTGGCCGAGTGCCTTCATCGAGTACCTACCGCTCGTGCCGTACCTCACGGATCCGGCGGCACACGGCATCGACGGCCCGGCGTTCGACGTCGTCATCCCGTCGCTACCCGGCTACGGATTCTCCGAACGGCCGGCCCGCACCGGGGTCAACTACCGGTACGTCGCCGGGCTGTGGCACCGGCTCATGAACGAGCTCGGCTACTCGCGGTACGGCGCGCACGGCGGGGACTTCGGCTCGGGCATCGCCGCGCTGATGGCGCTCGACAACCCGGCACCCGTCATCGGCATCCATCTGTCCAACCTGGACATCGGGCCGGAGCCGCTTCCGGGTTCGGCGCGGCTGACCCAGGCCGAAGAGGCGTACCTGACCCTGCGGAGCGCGTGGGACGACGCGGAACGCGGCTACAGCGCCATCCAGTCGACCAAACCGCAGACCCTCGGGTACGGGTTGACCGACTCACCGGCCGGACTGGCCGCGTGGATCATGGAGAAGTGGCGTTCGTGGACGGACAGCGGAGGAGACCTCGACTCCCGCTTCTCCCGGGACTTCCTGCTGACCCTGCTGACGATCTACTGGGCGACGCGGACCATCACACCGTCCATGAGGGACTACTACGACAACCGGTGGCACCGGGTGGAGCTGGGTCCGGACGACCGCATCCGGGTACCGACCGGGATCGCCCTCTTCGCGCACCAGTTCGTGTTCGAGGGCGAACCGCCGCGCGAGTGGGTCGAGCGGCGGTACGACGTACACCGGTGGACGCCGATGCCGCGGGGCGGGCACTTCGCGCCCGCCGAGGAGCCGGAGCTCGTCGCGCGCGACATCGCCGCCTTCTTCGGCAGCCTTCCGGGCTAGCCCCTTCGCCGATCAAGGGCAAGTCGGCGTGATTCGATCTCTATGGCACGCCGATTTGCCCTTGATCGGCGGGCCGGGGCCGGGGGGCTAGCTGCCGTTGCGCATCTTGTACGTCTTGACGGCGGCCTCGATGCGCCGCTGGTTCCGCGTGCCGGGGGCGATCGAGCGCCGGACCCGCCGGTAGAGGTACACGCCGCCGGCCACCACCACGGCCCCCACGATCAGGTACACCGCCAAGCCGAGCAACACTTTGAGCAACCAGATCGCCAGCGCGCCGACAGCCACCAGAGCCAGCAGCCCGCCGACGAGCCACGCCAGCATCTTTCCCGTGTTCATGCTCCCCAGCGTGACGGGTGCGGGCAACTGGGTCCATACCACAGGGGGAGTGTGTTGTTAGACGACCAGGAGCGTAGGGTCATCGGGTACTACCACCTGCGCGAGTCGGCGTGGGGGTACCGGCTGCTGCTGCGCGGTACCCGGCACTTCGGCTACTACCCGCACGGGCGGCGGGCCGGTATGTCGATGGCCCGGGCGCAGCGGCTGATGGAGGACCGGCTCGGCGAGGCGCTCGCCCTCCCACCCGGCGCGCTCGTGCTCGACGCGGGCTGCGGCGAGGGCCATGTGGCCGGACACATCGCGCGCCGGTTCGGACTGCGGATCGAGGGCGTCGACCTGCTCGACGTGAGCATCGCCCGTGCCCGCCGTTCCCCGACGCCCGGCGTCAACTTCCGCGTCGGCAGCTACGCCCGCCTGCCGTTCGCCGACGCGACGTTCGCCGGTGTGTACACAATGGAGACTCTCGTACACGCCACCGACCACCGCCAGGCGCTGGCCGAGTTCCACCGCGTGCTCGAGCCCGGCGGGCGACTGGTGCTCGTCGAGTACTCGATGCCACCCCAGGACGAGTTGACCGACGCGCAGCGGCGGGCCTTCGCGGCGGTCAACGAGGGCTCGGGCATGTACAGCTTCGCCGAGTTCACCCACGGCCGGTTCCCGGAGATGCTGGCCGAGGCGGGGTTCGACTGTGTCTCCACTGTGGACGTCATGCCCAACGTCGTGCCCATGCTCCGACGCCTGCACGACGTGTGCTACCTGCCGTACGCCGTGGGGCGGCTGTTCGGCAGGGTCCTGGTGAACTCGATGGCCGGGGTGGAGATGTACCGGCTGCGCCACCTCATCGGCTACAACATCGTGGTCGGCACCCGCCGCCCGCTGTAGCGCCGATCTAGGACGGGGAGGGCGGCGACGGCCGAGGGGGAGGGGCTAGCGGGCCGGGCGGGGGTTGTTCGGGCGGGAGCCGGCTGGGCGGGAGCCGGCCGGTCTCGTACCTGCCCACCGCCGCGCGGCAACTTGCGATATCCTGTTATCTGCCATGACGTACCCCCTGCACACCCCGACCAACGACCGCGGCGCTCAGGAGGTATGCGTCACGCGGCCCGGTGAACCTGCTCTATCAGCCGCTGGACCTGCAGCCGGGTCGGACGGGTCGGTGCCATGGCCGCCTGCAGGTCGACGAGCAGGCGCTGGACGGCGTACGAGTCGGGCAGCTGCCAGCCGACCTCTTCGGGTGAAACCTCCCAGCGCACCCGACCGGCGAGCTCCCGGGACGGTGGTGCGGCCACCCACGAGTGACGACCGTGCAGCACCACATCGACCGAGCGGGCCAGCTCCGGCCGCAGCGGATCGCCGGGGGACACGAATATCAGGTAGCTCCCGGTGCCGGTCACCGCCACCGGGGCAGGAATGGGCCCGCGAGCCACTACGACGCCTAGCCGGGTGGGCAGCTCGAGAACATCGAACTCTCGGCCAGTTGGGAGTAACACTGTGTAGGGGTTGCGGTGCCACCACGTCACGACGAGACTTGAGTCGCGCGAGGCTGCGTCCGTCCATCCCTCGAGTGCCGGATGACAGCCAAAGGTCGGACAGCCGGGGTCGTCGCAGCGATGCCGTTCGCCGTTGAACGCTGCACCTGGCATGACGTCCCACCCGTGCGCCGCGTAACGCTGCGCGGCGCGGCGCAACAGGACCGTCTCTATGGGCCTGAAGTGCACGAAAGTCCTCCAGAATCCAGCGGCTGGCGTCACCGTGGGACGTCAGCACCGTCACTAAACGCAGAGCCGGGTCGTTGTCTCTGGCAGACATGCCATCTGCAAGTTGCAGTGGGCCTATACAGAAAGTACGAAACAGGTTCCGAGGACGAGCGCACATCGAGTGCGACATCGTCCACCACGGGGGAGAACCCTTCGACCGCTCGGGCTCGGCGCCCCCTGCGCCGGGAAAGGGCCCTGAGCGGTCGCCCACAACGCTCATCACCGCCGGGTGAGTGGAAGGGAAGGGACCGGACGTGGACGAGCTGCCGATAGGCCGCCGAGTTGCGTACTGGCGCGGTCGCCGCCGCATGTCGCAGCAGGTCTTCGCGGACCGACTCGGAAAATCGAAGAGTTGGGTGGACAAGGTCGAGCGCGGGGTGCGCCGGCTCGACAAGTTCTCTGTCGTATACGAAATAGCCGACGTCCTTCAGGTCGACGTACAGCTGTTGCTCGGCAAAGATCCCGAACGCCGACCGGACAGCATGAGCTGCGTCGACCAGATCGAGGTCGAGGAGATTCGCGCGGCCCTGGAACGGTACGACCAGATCAGCGCGTTCTTCGACGCCCCGCCGGAACCGCCGGTGCTGGGCGAGATGCGCAAGGCCGTCGGGCACGCCTGGCTGACGTACCAGCACGCGAAGTACGGCGTGCTGGCTCGCACGTTGCCGAAGCTGCTCCGGGACGCCCAGGCCGCGGACGCCGCGTTCCAGGGCGCCGAGGAGGGTCAGTGCGCCGCGCACCTGCTCGGGCAGGTGTACCAGATCGCTTCGTCCTCGCTACGCAAGCTCGGCGAGCACGAGTTGGCCTGGCTCGCGGCGGACCGTTCGGTCGCGGTGTCGCAGCGCGCCGGCGATCCTCTGCTCGCCGGCACGGCGACGTACCGGACGGGCATGGCCTTGCTGGCCCTCGGGCGGGCCCGCGCCTCCCTCGAGGTCAACGTGAACATCGCCAACCGGCTGGCCCCGGGCAGTAACGGGGACAAGGCCTCGCCGGAGCGGCTGTCGGTGTACGGCATGCTGCTCCTGCAGGGGGCCATGGCGGCCGCCCGCATCGGCGACAGCGCGACCGTGCGGGACCTCGTCAACGGCGCCGATGACGCCGCGCGGTGTCTGGGCGGGGAGTTCAACCACTACTGGACCTCGTTCGGGCCTACGAACGTCAGGCTCCATCGGGCCGCGGCAGCCGTCGAGCTCGGAGAGGGACGACTCGCCGTCGAGACCCACCGGCAGCTCGACCCGGAGAGCTTCGGCGCCCTGCCTCCCGAGCGGCGCGCCCATCACTACCTCGATCTCGCGCGCGGCTACGCTCAGATCGGCGACGTGGAGAAGGCGAGCGAGACGCTGCTCGAGGGTGACCGGCTGGCGCCCGCGGAAATCAGGTGCCGGCCGATCGCGCACGAGTTGCTCGGCGACGTACTGCGGCGCACCCGCGGCACGCCCGCTCAAGCGATCACAGAGTTGGCCGAGCACATGGGAGTGGGCATATGACGCTTATCGTCCGAATATGAACGTCGCGGGTGGCCGCCGCGGTGTCCTCTATGCCATCGTGTGCGGCTCTCCGGTCTCCCGCAACGTCGGAAAACTCATCGACCTCGCCCAGCGCGACGGCTGGGAGGTCTGCCTGATCGCGACCCCCGATGGTCGCAAGTTCATCGACGTGGGTGTCCTCGCGCAGCAGACCGGTCATCCGGTGCGGTCGACGTACAAACTTCCGGGGGAGCCGGACCTGCTGCCCCTGGCCGATGCCATCGTGGTCGCGCCCGCCACGGTCAACACGATCAACAAGTGGGCGGCCGGGATCACCGACACGCTCCCGCTCGGCTTGCTGATCGAGGGACAGGGCCGGGGA
>Ga0075418_10008840_pt1 | contig 11299 bp, 11 predicted proteins | sample SoiMetdeltSBSDD2_FD_81776 | JGI IMG/M metagenome (GOLD analysis project Ga0075418, IMG submission 81776) | Bulk soil microbial communities from a Populus tree surrounding site in Tennessee, USA - Soil MetaG P. deltoides SBSDD2 | ecosystem: Environmental > Terrestrial > Soil > Tree plantation...
ATCCCCTGCCTGGGCCTTAACGGCGGTCCGATGTTCAAGCACAACGAAGCCTTCTCCTTCCAGATCGCCACCGAGGATCAGGAGGAGACCGACCGCTACTGGAACGCCATCGTCGGCAACGGCGGGAAGGAGAGCGCGTGCGGGTGGTGCAAGGACAGATGGGGCGTCTCCTGGCAGATCACGCCGCGCGTGCTGACCGAGGCCATGGCTGCTGGCGGTGCCGAGGCAAAGCGCGCGTTCGATGCGATGATGGACATGCGCAAGATCGACGTTGCCGCGATCGAAGCAGCGCGGCGCGGCTGATCCTAAAGCAGCGGCCTGCGCGGCCCGCTGCTTTGAGCGCAACCAGCCGTTCTACGACGTGGCGATGGCGAAAGGCGTGTCCGGCTAATCGGTTCTGCTTCCACGGCGAGCCCGACCACCGCCAGTTGCATTAGGGCCTGACAGCATGTCGCGCCGGACGGTGTTGGCCGGCGGTCCGGCCTTAGATCTTCTGATTGTACTCGCCGACTTCGGGGTACTTGGCCAGGCGGCCGTCGATGTCGGCGAAGATGGCGCGCATGTTGGCCTCGGCCGTCGGGCTCTCCACCACAATGACGAGCTCGGGCTTGTTGGAGGAGGCGCGCACCAAACCCCATGTGCCGTCCTCCAGAACGACGCGCACGCCGTTGACGGTGACGAGATCGCGGATCTTCTGGCCGGCGACCTTGCTGCCGTTGGCGGCCGCCTCCTTGAACTGCGCCGTGATCTTGTCAACGATGCCGTACTTGGCTTCGTCGGCGCAGTGGGGCGACATGGTGGGCGAACCCCAGGTCTTGGGGAGCGCGTTCTTAAGGTCGGCCATTGTCTTGCCGGGTGCGCGCTCGAGCATGTCGCACACGGCGATGGCGGCTATCAGCCCGTCGTCGTAGCCCTGGCCGAGCGGTGGCTGGAAGAAGAAGTGGCCCGACTTCTCGAAGCCAACCAGCGCCTTCTGCTCGTGGGTGTACCGCTTCATGTAGGAGTGACCGGTCTTCCAGTAGAGCGCGCGCGCGCCGTTTTGCTGCAGCACCGGATCGGTCATGAACAGGCCGGTCGATTTCACGTCGGCGACGAACACGGCGTTGGCGTGCTGCGCCGACAGATCGCGCGCCAGCATAACACCGACCTTGTCGGCGAAGATCTCGTGGCCCTCGTTGTCGACCACGCCGCAGCGATCGCCGTCGCCGTCGAAGCCGAAGCCCACATCGGCCTTGCTTGCCAGCACCGCCTCGCTCATGGCGTGCAGCATCTTCATGTCTTCGGGATTGGGATTGTAGCGCGGGAAGGTGTAGTCGAGGTCGCAGTCGAGCCGTATCACTTCGCAGCCGATCGCCTCCAGCACCTGCGGCGCGAAAGCGCCGGCGGTGCCGTTGCCGCAGGCGCACACGACTTTAAGGCGACGCTGGAGCTTGGGCCGCTTGGTGAGCGCGGCGATGTATCGCTCGGCGATATCAGGCACAAAGCGGTAGCTGCCGCCGGGTGCGGGCCGGCCGCCGCCGCCGAGCACGATGTCCTTGAGCGCGGTCATCTCCTCGGGGCCGAACGTCAGCGGGCGGTTCAAGCCCATCTTGATGCCGGTCCAGCCGTTGTCGTTGTGGCTGGCGGTCACCATCGCCACGCCTTCCACCTCGAGCGCGAACTGGGCGAAGTAGGCCATCGGCGACAGGGCAAGGCCGATGTCGTGCACCTCAGCTCCGCCGGCAAGCAGGCCGGTCATCATCGCCTGCTTCACGGACGCGGAATAGGAGCGGTAGTCGTGTCCGACCACGAACCGTTTCGGCCGTCCGCGTTGTCCTGCCAGCGTCGCTATCCCAAGGCCGATGGCATTGAGGCCCATCAGGTTGATCTCGGTCGGGAACAGCCAGCGCGCATCGTACTCGCGGAAGCCGGTCGGCTTGACGAGCGGCAGCCGCTCGAAATCGGCGGTGTTCGGCTTCAGGTCGGCGCGCGGCTCAATGAGCATGCGAAAATCACCTCAAACAGATGTTGGCTGACATACCGGGCCACAGACAACGGTCACAGGCCAGTGCCCGCTGTGTGACAAAAGGACCGAGTCGGAGCAAAGGCTGGATGGCATGGTCAGCGCAAGCCCTACCAGAGGTTATTCTTGCAAAATCAACGTTTCGCCCCGCATATCGACGCGGCTTAGCCGCTTCAGGAACGACATACCGAGCAGGGTGGTGCCGAGCATGCCGCGCTCGCTCACCGATGCCGGCACGTTGCGCACGGTGATGTCGCCGATGCTGACGCGATCGAGCGTGACCGGCGCAACGCGGCCAATGCCGTTGGCGGTGCGAACAAGCTGATTGTAGTCGCGGTCGCGCACGTGAATGCCGGCGCGGCTGGCAAAGGTGAGGGCCACCTGCGAGGCGCCGGTGTCGACCATCACCTCGATGCGCTGTCCGTTGATCTCGGCGTTGGCGAGATAGTGTCCGTGCGGGCCGGCCTGCAGCGCTACCGTTCGGCCCGAGACAGCGGGAGCCGCGCGGTGCCTGCCATCGGATGATTGGCTGGCATTCTGCTGGGAGACCGCGGATTTCGGCAGTCCCAAGGCACTGCGGGCGGTTTCCCTGATTTCGGCAAAGTACACGATGCTGAAAACTGTGGCGCAGCCCGCCACCAACCATCCCGCCGCCCTGGCCGGCCGCCCGCTTTACACCCACCGGCATGGCCATGACGCGCTACACCGCTCGCTCCACGCCTGCGGCGCGGTCGTCCGCTAGCTCCGCAGCGTCAGATAATCTCCGGAAAATTCATAAGAGCGGAGCCTGCTTAAGAAACTCATACCGAGCAGGTTCTCCTTTAGCGCGCCGGGCTTGGCCACCAGCGCATCGATGTCCGTCAAATGGATGGGGCCGAGCGTGAGGGTGCGCAGCCGCACGTGTGCGGCGTACGTAGTGCCGTTGGCGGTCTGCACCGGCACCGAGTACCTCAGCCGCTCCGGGTCGATGCCGAGCTTCTGCGCGTCCGTCGGCTTGAGTACCACAGTCGAGGCGCCGGTATCGACCAGCATCGACATCGTCACCCCGTTGACCTGCATGCGAACGATGAAATGGCCATCCGAGCGCTTGCGGATGCGCACCGATTGCTCGCCTTCCACCTGGGACTCGCTGCGCAGGATCGCGCCCGGCGGCAGCAGCTCGCCCATCACGCGATGGCCGAGGGAGAGGATCTCGTTGCGATAGCTGTATCCGGTCACCAGCAAAAGCGCCATTGCTGTCCAGGCGACCAGGTCGCGCGCTGCTTGACCGAGCCGGCCGCGATAGCTGCCGGCGATCGACGAGCCAAGGAAGATCAGCATCGCCACGCCGGCGACGCCGATGGCAAAATCCGAAGGGTCAAAGCCTGCGATCGAGCCGGCGTCGGCGCGCAGTAGCAGCGCCAGGCCGGCGATCATCAGAAGTGTGAGCGCAATCCAGGCTCCCATCGATTACCTCCGCGCGGCCGGTTCGATGCCGCAGCGTCTCGCGGGCAGCTCCGCCATAATACGCCGCCGCTCGGTATCCGTCATCGCCGTCCAGCCGGCAATTTCACCTCGCGAACGCAAACAGCCGGCACACAGGCCAGTCACCGGATCAATCACACACACCTTTATACACGGGGTGTCCATAGGCCTCATAAGTCCGCGCGGCCGGCACCGCGCGGCGCAGCCCAGCAAATGTAGGAAGCTGGGATTGCTCTGACAATCCGCCTCAGCGAACCGCTGTGGATGGGACGGCGGGGATAGGCCCAATTTCCGCACCTGTCCTAGGGTTTATGCGCCGCTCTTGAGCCGGTGGCTGCCTGTGGCGCTCCTTGCCCAGCGGCTGCAACGGCGGCATGGCCCTCAGAACACGGCTTTTCGGCAAGATCACGACGGCGTCGGTTCCCTTCCGCAACTCGGAATTGAGCTCGAAGGTGCCCCCATGCAACTTAACAAGGTTCTGGACGATGGGCAGGCCCAGGCCCGTACCGCCTTCTGCAGTCTGATGGGCGAGAGAGCCCTGGCCAAAGGCCTGCATGACGCGCGGAATTTCTTCCTTGGGAATGCCGGGGCCGGTATCGCGCACGCTCAACCTCTGGTCGCCTTCGCTGGTCTGAGTGACGGTCAGCACGATGCGACCGCCGCGGGGCGTGAACTTGAGCGCATTCGACATCAAATTGAGAGAGATCTGGCGGATAGCGCGCTCGTCGGCCCAGATCTGGTCGATGCCCTTGTCGAACTCGAGCGCCATCTGCAGCCCCTTGCTTTCGGCGCGCAAGGCTAGCAGGCGCCGGCAATCCTCGACAATATCGACGAGCTGTACCGGCTCCTCGTTCAGCTCGTAGCGGCCTGCCTCGATGCGCGACAGGTCGAGGATCTCGTTGATGAGCTGCAGCAGGTGCCGGCCGCTGGCGTGAATGTTGCCTGCGTACTCCCTGTAACTTGCGTTCTCGATCGGCCCGAGCAACTCAGCCTTCATCACCTCGGAAAAGCCAAGGATGGCGTTGAGCGGCGTGCGCAGCTCGTGGCTCATGGTAGCGAGGAAGCGGGACTTGGCGATGTTGGCAGCCTCGGCGCGGCGGCGCGCCTCATCGGAGATCGACTTCTCTTCCTCGATCTCGGCGATCAGAGCGTCCTTTTCGGCGCGGAACTCGAGCATCGTCAGGGCGGTCGAATTGAGACCCTTGGCGAGCAGGATGAAATAGACATGCAGGCCGATCGCCATGGCCGCCATCGCCACATAGAAGGGATGGCCCTGCATCAACAGGCGCACAACCACGGCCAGCGTCATCGGGATGGTGGAGACGTAGAGGATTTCCATCACGGCGGACGCGAACGTCATGCGAATAGCCAGCAGTACGATCAGGGAGGCCAGCATGAACACGTGCGAAGCGGTATCGGCCACGCCGAGCCCGACCACAGCCATGCCGCCCCAGGTGATGCCGCTGACTAGCTCGAGACAGGTGAATTTGCGTCGCCACCTGTCGACGTTCACCTCGCTCTGCGGTAGCGCCAGGAACCGGCGGCAGGCGGCGATCATGAAGAGCTTGGCCGTGATGACCGTCGCCAGCCACAGCGAGGCCTGGATGACCGGCGCCCAGAACATCGAAGCGAGCGAGAAGATCACCGCCAGCAGCGGCAGGGTCACCCGGGCCGACAGCTCGTTGCGCACGAACATGGCCAGCAGTTCGTATTCGAACTCCGGCTTCAGGACCGTGTTGTGCGCGAGCTTGGCGCGAATGTCGCGCAGATTGGCCTGCATGGCCGCTCGCGGATCCTTTGCCCGCAGCCGAGGCTGGGCCGTGGTGTCTTCGACGCGTTGCATACTCTCCCTCGCCGTGCCGCGCACGCACGTGCGGTCCCCGTGACTCATGCACGCTGGCGGTAGCGACCGCTGCACACTTCGAGCCTGCAGATGCAATGTCTGTTGAAATTACTAAATTCGCGTTTATCAATGGTTTGCTGTCATGTCTTTTGTGCCGGACTGAGCCTTGAAACAGCCATTTGGCAAGGCCGCCGGCGCCTGTTCGGCCGCCGAGGGCGCCGCTTGCACGGGCAACAGCGCTCCGCTACCACTTGACGCAGAGGTCAGGGGTAGATCGGGGCGCCGGCGCGAAAATCCTGCAAACACGGGGTGCTCCCAATCCGCGCCGGGTGCGCATTTTCCTGGCCGAGAAGGGCATCGACGTGCCCTTTGAGGAAATTGACCTGATGAAGGGCGAGCTGAAAACGCCCGAGTTCACGCAAATAAACCGGTTCCAGCGGGTGCCTGTGCTGCTGCTCGATGACGGTACGGCGATTGCGGAGACCATGGCGATCTGCCGTTATTTCGATGAAACCAAGCCAGAGCCCGCGCTATTCGGCACCGGACCCCTGCAGCGGGCCATGATTGAGATGTGGAACCGGCGCATGGAATTGAACCTGCTGTTCTGCGTGGCGCAGGTGTTCCGGCACCAGCATCCAGCCATGGCACACCTCGAGGTGCCGCAGGTTGGCGCTTGGGGGGAGGCCAACCGGCCCAGAGTTCTGGAAATTCTGCAATACCTGGATGAGGAACTGGGTGCGCGCCGCTACATTGCGGGTCCGGACTACTCGGTGGCCGATATTACGGCGCTGGTCGCCATCGATTTCATGAAGCCGGCCAAGATTCAACGGCCGGAAGGCTTGAAAAACCTTGCGCGCTGGCATGGGGAGGTTTCCGAGCGGTCTAGCGCAAAGGCCTGATAGTCTAGCGTTCGGCCGACGGCGGTCTGTTCCCCGGGGAACAGACGCGTCTTCCCAAGCCGGGGCAGACATGTGGGGCCGCAAGTCATTGCGAGACGAGAAGCCATCATGAGACTTACCGTTGTGGGATGCGGCGACGCCTTCGGCTCGGGCGGACGCTTGCAGACTTGCTATCACGTGGAGCATGGGCCCAAGCGCTTCCTGATCGACTGCGGCGCGACGGCGCTGATCGGGCTCAACCGGCTGCAGATCGAGCCCAACTCCATCGATACGATTTTCATCTCGCACTTGCACGGCGACCACTTCGCCGGCCTCGTGTGGTGGCTCATCCATGCCAAGCATGTGGCCAAGCGCACCTCGCCGCTAACCGTGGCCGGACCACCAGGTATCGAAGCGCGTTTCGTGGCGGCGGCCGAGGCGTTGTTTCCCGGTACGACGCAGGTGGAGCGGCGGTTCGATCTGCGCTTGGTGGAGCTGCAGCCCGAGAAAACCACAGACGTAGCTGGCGTGCGGGTAACGCCGTTCGAGGTGAACCATCCATCCGGAGCACCCTCCTATGCCCTGCGTTTCGATGTCGGCGGCAAGGTGCTGGCGTTCTCGGGGGACACCGAGTGGGCCGACAGTCTGGTCGATGCCGGCCGAGGCGCCGACCTGTTCATCATGGAATGCTATCAGTTCGACGGCTCGCCGCGCTTCCATCTGAGCTGGAAGAGGATTGAGGCTGAGCTCGATCGCATCGGCGCCAAGCGCGTGATGCTCACGCATATGGCAACCGGCATGCTGGCCCGGCGCAGCGAGGTACGCGACCGGCGCTGTGTGCTGGCCGAGGACGGACTGGTCCTCGACGTGTGAGGGGCGCGTCGCCGCGTCAGGGCTCGTAGGTCTCGAAAATCGGCGCGTCGGCCCAGCGTGCCGCCACCTGGCGCTGCTCGGGTGTGCGGATCGTCCACGCGAACAGCGGTAAGCGAACTGGCCGCCGGGCATTCCAATCCGCAGCTTCGGGCAGCATGTTCACGTCGACGGCATGAAACGCGACGCCATCGGGCGCGGTGTTGAACAGGGCGTCGAGCGCGGCCTGCCTGTCCGCGCCCGCCGGCATCGCGCGCCAGCCGGATGGCAACTGCCCGACCCCGGTGATCAGTCCGCGCGGGATGTTCGGTGCCAATTTGCCGAGGTCGGCAACGAACCCTGGGTTGAACGACATAAGGGCAATGGCACCGGCGTATGCGCGGGACTGCTCGGCAACCTTCTTGAGGTAGCCGGAAGGCGATGGTCCGCCCGCGCTCTTTACCTCGACCAATAGAGGCACGCGCCCCGCCACCAGGTTCAGGAACTCGGCGAACGTCAGAATGCGGGTTTTCTGATCCTTGTAGTGCAGGGTGGCGAGGTCAGCGGGGGAACGCGCCGCCAGGGCGCCGGTGGCGTCCATCAGGCGATCGAGCGTCGCATCGTGGAACACGAAGGGCGTGCCGTCGGCGGCAGATTGCAGATCGCACTCGATGCCATACCCCTTGGCGATGGCCGCCTGGAAGGCCGCCGCCGTATTCTCTATGATGCCCTTGGCTGCGGCATGCAGTCCGCGATGCGCGATGGGACGCTGGAACACTGCCTTGTCGAGCATCGCCACGCCTGCCCCAGTGTCGATGCCGGTCATCGCATTCTCTTTCCTATGTTGCCTGCCATCCTTAACAAGCGAAACGATGTCAGTGCGTCGCAGGCTTTGCAAGGGACGCTTCAGAAACTACGCTGTACAGTCGGGCAGGGCCTTAGAACCGCCCTTGTCTGCAAGAATTAAGGCACCATGAAGCACCCCTCCTTCGCACAGCAGCGCGGCGCCACACTGGTCGTCACGGCCATCATGGCCTTTTGGCCGACCTATTCGTCGCAAGCGGCTGCACAAGGGGCGGCCGCACGAGGGATTGTGCTGGCCCCGCATCGCGCCGTCTACGAGATGACACTGGCCGAGGCGCGCGGCGGTGCTGGCGTGACGCAAGTGACCGGCCGCATGGTCTATGAGCTGACCGGCTCGGCGTGCGAGGGCTACACGCAGAACATGCGTTTCGTCACCAGCATGACCAATCAGAGCGGCTCTGCCTCGGTATCGGATCTGCGCTCATCGAGTTGGGAAGATGCGAGCGGCAAGCGCTTTCGGTTCAGCTCGAGCCAGTTCCGCGACGAGAAGCCGACCGAGGCGACGGCCGGCGATGCCACACGTGCGCCGACCGGCAACGACGTGAAGGTGGAGTTGACCAAGCCAGCCAAGAAGGATTTGTCGCTGCGCATGGGCGTGTATTTCCCCATCCAGCACTCGCTGGCGCTGCTCGAGGCGGCGCGCTCCGGCAAATCGGTGTTCCGTGCCAACCTGTTCGACGGGTCGGAGAAGGGCGAGAAGGTCTACGATACGGTCTCCTTCATCGGTCGCCGGCTGGCCGCCGGCGGCAACCGCCGGCTACCCACCGTCAAGGACGCCGAGCGCCTCAACGATCTACCTGCCTGGCCGGTCTCGATTGGCTATTTCGAGCCGGGCACGGACAAGAAGGACGCGGTACCTGTGTACGAGCTGATGTTCCTGTTCTTTGAGAACGGCGTCAGCCGCCAGCTGTTCATCGACTACGGCGAGTTCGCCATCCAGGGCGAAATCAAGGAGATCACCTTCCTTGAGCCGCGCGCCTGTGAGCAGCAGCAGGGTGCGCGCTAGTCTGAGGTCGACCTGATCGCGCGCAGGTGGCACGCGCCTTACACACCAAACCTTGTCACTGCGCTCCGCGCTCCCGGGCTGCGATGTAGGCGCCAAGCTGTGCATCACCGAGGGGCAGGTATGGGGGCATGTCCGACCATGATGTGGCGCGGCTGAATGCGCTGAAGCCGGTAGCCCCTGTGGACTGTGGGGCGGGACCTCCAGCCTGGCCGCGATTGAATGAGCCGTCGCTCCACAGCACCCGCAGACCCCCCCGACCACGGATCGCGCCCAGGTCGCGCACGCGCGCGATGCCAGAGGGCGGTACGTCGATCGTGGTCGTCTTGCCGAGGAAAGGTATCTCCACACCCGTCCACGCCAGTTGAACTGGGCCCTTGCTGTCCTCCAGCAAGATCACCCAGTCCTGGGAGAAGCCCTGCGGGACATTCAGCAAGATCTGCAGGGGTGGGGCCCAGATGTCTTCGCGGAAGTTGGCAATCACGATTAGTAGGCTGGCGCCGGCTCCGATCGCACCCATGCCGACCACGGCAAACAACCGTCCGGCCCTGCTCCACCTGAAGCGGCGTACCAGGAGGCGCCCCAGCAGGATCCCCGACAGCAGCCCGCCGAGGACAATCAGCATCATTAAGATTCCGATCACCCATGCCAGACGCGCTTCAGGCATGCCGAGACCTTTTGGCTTCTCAAGGAGTTCCATATCACTGAAACGGGCAGTACCGGTGGCAGCGATACTTGCTGACAAGGGCTGTATTGGGGTCGCGAACTTGGCGGTCTGCTCGTGGAGCGGGCGCAAGGGGCGAAGCCCTCGTGTGCCGTGCAACTGGAGAGAGCTGGCACGTTGGCCTATGCTGCGCGCCGTCCAGTGCGCAGAGGCGTCATGCGAACCGGGCACCGTCGAACGACTGAAGCCTCAGAGCGAAGTCGATGATCTCTGTGTTGTTTGAAGTCCAGGTCAGGGAAGGACACGCGGATCGCTACTTGGACCTCGCGGCTTCCTTGAAGCCCAAGCTGGTGGCCATGGGCGGCTGCCTGTTCATCGATCGGTTCAAGAGCCTGACGCGCGCAAATCTGCTGTTGTCATATCAGATCTGGCAGGACGAAGGGTCTATGACTGCGTGGCGGGTTGAGCCCCACCATCATCGGGTCCAGGAGATGGGGCGGGAGAAGGTATTTTCCGACTACCGCCTACGGATTGCTCAGCTGATCCATGAAGCAAGGCCAGGCAAGCCGGCATGGCAACCCGAACGGCGCACGCCATACAATGATCCCGCAAGGCGTCCTCCCACGTATCTCATCGCGACGGAATCAAAGAACGCTCAGCTCCCAGTGCAGACCCAATGGCGAAGCGACGCTTTCGAGAGCGTCTATCGCCCAGGGCAATTCGCGCACCTTGTCGATCTGCCGGACCATCAGTCCGGCCTGAACCTCGGTGCCGAACTCTTTGCCGATCCGAGCACCGAGTATTTCCGCATTTTCGAGGTCATGCGGGACTACGGCATGTTCGATCGCACCGAGGCACCTCAATTTTACCCACCCATAGATAGAAGATGAGCCAAGGCGCAAATGCAATGCCACGCGATCTGCCTCGCTCGGCATGAGCGTCAAGGCTGTCGCCGGCATGAACGTGATGCTGCTCAATCCGTAGCACTCGCCCACAATCACTTGGGGCAACGGGCACTGGAACGTAGTGGAGGGCAAATGCACATCGGGCTGATCGGCGGCATCGGACCTGCCGCGACGGAGTTCTACTACCGGGGACTGACAGACCGGCACGCGAAGTCGGGTACACGTCTGGACCTGACCATCGTCAACGCCGAGGTGCGCGACCTCACCCGGAATCTCGCGAACAAGGATGCGGGCAAGCAGGCGGAGGTTTTTGCGGCGCTGATAACGAGGCTCAAGGCAGCCGGTGCACAAGCCGCTGCCGTCACGTCCATGGGCGGTCACTTCTGCATCGGCGAGCTTCTGCCGATCTCGCCACTGCCGATGCTCAATGGCATCCCGGCAGTCGATGCAGCCGTCAAGCGAGCGAAGTTCAAGACCATCGGCATCATCGGCACACGCATGGTGATGGAGACGCAACTGTACGGGGCGATCTCGTCTGCCAAGGTGGTCGTTCCGGCGGGCGCTGAGCTCGACGAGGTGCACGCGAACTACGGGGCGATGGCGACCGCAGGCCGCGTCAACGATGCACAGCGCCGTGTGTTTTTTGCTGCCGGCGAGCGTCTCTGCTGCGAACAGGGCGCCGAGGTGGTGCTGCTAGGTGGAACTGATCTGTTTCTTGCCTTCCAGGGACGGACCGTCGATTTCCCAGTGCTTGATTGCGCGGATGTGCACGTCGACGCGATCTATGAGGCATCACTGCAGACACCGTGAAGCGCTGCGCACTTTGC
>Ga0075418_10008841_pt1 | contig 11298 bp, 10 predicted proteins | sample SoiMetdeltSBSDD2_FD_81776 | JGI IMG/M metagenome (GOLD analysis project Ga0075418, IMG submission 81776) | Bulk soil microbial communities from a Populus tree surrounding site in Tennessee, USA - Soil MetaG P. deltoides SBSDD2 | ecosystem: Environmental > Terrestrial > Soil > Tree plantation...
AAGTGGATTAACCATTAACTATTAACGAACACGCAGTGAACTATCCTTTTGGCACACGAGCGGATTAACGTCTAATCCAAGTGCTTACCTACCGGTCGCCTGGGGCAGTAGGTTGTCGTTAAGCCACGTGTCGTGGGAATAGGAGATTTTGTGCGTATCGTTAATGGTTAATAGTTACGCCGTGTGGGTGGTCGTTAAATTCGCGAAAAGGTATAGGGGAGTTCGTGCGTTTTAGTAGTTGTTAATCTTCGTTTATTGAGCGTAGACAAATTCGTTTTAGTATGTTAATAGTTGCTTGTTAATCCACATACTTACCTGAAGATGGGTCATTTATTCTGTTCGGAGCAGCACCATAGCTGTTCGTCGCGGCACGAAATCGGGTTGACGATTAACGAGACATGCGAAACGATCCATACGCACGCATGAGGAATAACTATTAACTATTAACGAACACCCAGTGAACTATCCTATTGGCACCCGCGCGGATTAACTAATATCAATCAAAACTACCAGGATATTTCAGTTATCCCTTTACTCTTAAGATATTCATTGGCTTTGCTGAAATGTTTGCAGCCAAAGAAACCGCGGTCAGCAGAAAACGGTGACGGGTGAGCTGACATGAGGACGAGATTCTTTTGCCTGTTAATAAACTCACCTTTCTTTTGAGCGTAGGCTCCCCAAAGGAGATAAACCACATTTTCTTTTTCGTCCGATATCTTTTTAATAGCAGCATCAGTAAAATTTTCCCATCCTTTATTCTGATGTGATCCCGGCGAAGAAGAACGTACCGTAAGGGTAGCGTTGAGTAGCAATACTCCCTGCTTTGCCCAATGTTCTAGGTCACCCGACTGCGGCATTGGCTTTCCTATGTCCTTGTATAACTCTTTAAAAATATTTACAAGGGATGGTGGCATTTTGATTCCATCGCGAACAGAAAAACACAATCCATTTGCCTGGCCAACACCATGATAAGGGTCCTGACCAATGATAACAACCTTTACATCATCGAAATCGCAACAGTCAAACGCCCGAAATATTTCTTTCCCCGGCGGATAAACCGTTTGTGTTTGGTACTCCTGCTTTACAAAGTCGATTAGTTGTGTGAAGTAAGTTTTATCGAATTCCTCGGAAAGTCTCCTCTTCCAGCTTGGCGCAATTTTAACATCCATACATTCAAAACTACAGGCAATAAGCAAAAGGGCAAATTTCCCATCGCGATAAAACTTGGGCGGAATTTTAAGGCAAATTCATTGATTTACAGTATATTAGAAGTAAAAAGAAAGGTTCGCCGAAGGAATTGTAAAAAATTAATATTTTTGATCCGTATGGTGACGGAAATCACAAAAGGGATAAAGGTAAGTGTGGAAACAGAGTACCAACCGGCATACTCGAGCCCCAGTCAGTATCACTACGTGTTCACTTATCGTATCACCATAGAAAATCACAGTGAATACACCATACAACTTTTGAGAAGGCATTGGCATATTTATGATGCTGGTTTTACACAACGTGAGGTGGAAGGTGAAGGAGTTGTGGGCCAGCAACCAGTGCTCGAACCGGGACAAGCACATCAGTATGTTTCAGGTTGTAATCTGAAGTCTGGTATCGGAAAGATGATCGGAACCTATCTTATGGAACGTGTAGTCGATGGAGTTACTTTACAAGTGAATATTCCAGAGTTCACTATGATCGCTCCCCTACGACTGAATTGAACAATACATTCTTTCAGGTTAAATCATTCCTCAATTATTGGCTCGATAATGTAGACGAACATTCGCTGCATTCGCCTTTTTTTTTCAAATTCTATACTAACATCTTAAAGACCCAACTTCAATCAGAAGTCGCAGGACAACTTGAGGGTTATAGAAATAAGTTGATTGAAGATGAGCGATCATTATTCGTCGAAGATCTTGGTGCAGGATCAGCATTCTTCAAGAGCAATTCAGCAAGAATGATCCGCGACATTGCGAGAACGAGTATAAGTCCCCGTAAATATTCGAACCTTTATTTGAGGATCATTAATGAATACAATTACACGACTATCATTGAACTTGGCGCATGTCTAGGCCTAAATACATTGTACCTGGCCTCATCGCCATCATCGAAGGTCACGACTTTCGAAGGAGCTGAAGGATTGGCCAGAATCGCGGAAGAATTGTTCAAGTCTGCGGCAGCTCAAAACATCAGGCTGGTAAGGGGTAACATCGACGTTAGCCTTCCTAAAGAGCTCACGGCAATCAATATCGTTGATTTTGCCTTGATCGATGCTAATCATCGTTACGAGCCTACGTTGAAATACTTTGATCTCCTTGCCTCAAAAGTGGCGCCCAAAAGCATCGTCGTGTTGGATGATATCCATTCCTCTCGTGATATGGAGCAAGCCTGGACTGCGATTCAACAGGACGCGCGGGTCTGGGCGACAGCCGACCTTTATCGATGTGGACTGGTGTTCTTCGACCCATCACTGAACAAACAACACGTTGTTTTGCGTTTTTAGCCATTGAATTGCAGCCCGAGAACACCTATTTTTGTCAAACTTTTATCAGATTTCTATGAAGGAAAGCCAGACCGTGCCCCCGCCGATCACCAAGAGAAGTAATAGGAACGCAATTATCATTGCATTGCTATCCCTTGTAATCGTCGTTCAGGCGATAAAGATCTACCTCGACTCGCAAGAAAAACAGGAGATAAAAACCGAGTTAACATCAACGGAGCAGGAGCTTGCGACAACGATGCAACGAATGACCGAGATCAGCAAGGAGTTGGACCAGAAGATTGCAGAGGTTCAGAAACTTGGAGGAGACGTAACAGACCTTCAAAAAGCCAAGACAGAAGTCGAGGCCGAGTTGAAACGGTCAAAACGTGCAACTGGCCAGGAGATAAAGGCGCTTAAGGATAAAGTCGAGGGATATGAAACGCTGTTAAAGGTCAAAGACGAAGAAATAACCAAACTGAAGTCAGTTAATAAAGAGTTATTGACCGAAAATACCTCGTTGAAAACAGAAAAGAATCAATTGGGTGATTCTATTAACCGATTAAGCCAAACCAAAGAGGAGCTTGCAGACAAAGTTGCGATCGCTTCGCAGTTGAAAGCAGAGAACGTTCGAATTGTCGGCCTTACAGATCGCGGAAAGGAACGCGAGTCACCATTCAAAAGTCGTCAGGTAGGTAAGTTAAAAGTAGAGTTCAACATTGGTGAGAACAATGTGGCTCCAATTGAGGGCAAAAAGATCATGATCAGGATTGTCGATGAGAATGGTCAGGTTCTTTTTGATGTGAATCGCGGTTCCGGAACGTTTTTGCTTAATGGCAAAGAGGAATTCTATACCGAGGCTCAGGAAGTGTTGTTCGACAATACGCGACAAAAGCTCTCGTTCCTGTACGATAAAGGATCAGAGTATGCTTCGGGCAGCTATAAGCTCGAAGTTTATACGGACGATTATCTGATGGGTAGTTCTCAGTTTGTCGTGAAATAGCGGGAATACTGAGTTTACGACAATGCTCCTCAATTCTGTCTAACCAAGAGGAAGAGGTTGACGGTGATTGTCTGACTCAGTGATTGGAATATTTTATTAACCCATCGTTGGTGAGAATGTAGGCGCAGTAGTCGGAGGGCGCTGCGATGTCCAGAAAAATAGAATCGAGGAATAACCCAACAGGTGTTGGTGCCAGCCAGGTTAACCCTCTGTCATTCGACATCCCAATCCAAGTTGGATGACGACCACCTGCTTCCGGACTTCCAGATATCCCAACCGAAAAACCGACTTTGCCTGAAGGTGAGAACCTGATATCCCTAACTAAGTAAGGAAATCTGGTTGGGGTCAGCGGTCTAAGTCCACCCTCTGAACGGTAGATAGCCGCCTCGTCCCAGTATGACATAAAAAGTACATTGTCCGATGTAGCGGTCACGCACCTGATCAGTCGACCAGCTTCAGACAATGTCCACGTCTCGCCACCATTATTGGTTATGTGCAATTTGTTGTCGTGGCTAACATAGCCGTTCGTAGGATCCGAGAACTGAATTCTTATTGGGCCGCTGGTTGGGACGCCGAGAACTGTCTCGCTTGTCAGTACCACCTTCCAGTTTTGCCCCCCATCCGTTGTCTTAAAAATCGTTAATGTAGTCAAACCATTATCATCTGTTTCGCTGATGTCAGCAAAAAATCCTGTGGCCGGTGAGGTGAAATAGATCGATGCAATTGACATGACACCTAGCTTTATATCCCATCTCTCTCCGCCATCTTCAGTGCTTAGAATTCCCCCGTTACCAAAGTTAGACTCAAACGTATCGGGTCCAAAAAAAACATCCCGGAAGGCTGTGAACCCGTGATCACTATCCACAAAAAAAATCTCGCCATAATACATTTGGTTCGACCCGGGCGCTGCAGGATTTCGTTTTGGCGTAATTACTTCCTTCCAGTTCCGGCCTCCATCTGTAGTTTTGAAAAAACCTGAATTACCCGCCACGTAACCAACCAGTTCGCTCACGAAAAAAATATTGGAAAAATATTTACCTGGCAATTTTAACAAGCTCACGCTCCAGTCATCCGTTATCGTCACCATTCCAAAGCAGTTTCTTCCGTCGGGCGCGGTGATCTCATACACGAGTTGGTCATCTCCGCTAAAGCCAGCCGCCGGTGTGTAAACAATGGCTGTGTCGCCTACCACCCTAGCTTCTCCAAATCGAGGATTGGAATGTATTGAAACACCAAGTGCGGAACGTTCAGTGTCACAGAAGATATCGTTCTTCAGAAAATTTATGGAAATGGAAGCGCCTGGAAGCCAGCGCACTCTGTCTTCTATCGCGTATAGCCCGCACGGTAGTTCTTTTACATCCTTCATTGAGACCGTAACGATTTGTTGGCTAATGACATCACCATTTTCAACAAGTGCCAGCGTAAACTCATCTTTGCCTTCATAGAATTGAAGATCCGGAACGTAACTTAGCAGGAACGTATCTATATTTAACAATTTACCTTTTGAGGGATCGACCAAAATTTCCAGGCTTCCGGCAGAAAATGACTTCTTGATGATAGCCGTCATGTCAATCAGAACAGCCACTCCCGGCTGAGTATAGAATTCTATTTGATCAAATATAACCTGCCTGGAGGGTTGATCTTCCTTGAAGGTGTCGCAGGAGACAGTAACAATAACGGAGAAGGCCAAAGCACAGTATCCGAAGACTTTGAAAGCGAGTTTCATAACATTCAAGGGTCCTACCTGGTATGACCGGACGTCGCTGGAAAACGTTGCATGTAATAGCCATCGGGTGGCGTGCACCTTGTCGATATATGTGGCCTATCCTTCTCGGTGCGTAAGGTGCATCGCGAAGTAACTTCCCTTAGTCAGAAATACCGGCAGGCTAATCCTTCACACGGTTCAATGCAAGCATACCAAGCATCCAGTCCGGCAGCGGTTTATCTGGATTCCTGTCTCTAATGTTTAGATACCAACCGATCTTTTCTATGATGGGGATTTTGTGCGTTTCTACAAATTCGATGAGGGTTCCATCAGGATCTTCACAATATGAGAAGTGACCTGCTGCTTTACCCATATCAAATGAATCACGGCTATCCACCGTAAAACTAAAGTTGGCTTGTTTACAACGGTCTGCAAGATTGGCCATTCCGTTGATATCAAAACAGATGTGAATATATCCAAGGTCGCCCCAGTAACGATCGCGGAACATTTTGGTAGCAACACGATCTTTTACCTCAACCAACTCGAGCTCAGTATCTCCGAGCAATCTGCAAAATGCTCCGCGTCGGTTCTTGTTAGAGCGTAAAATAACCCGGCGGAATTCTCCATCTCCTCCAGGGATGCCCGTAAAATCACCGTAACGCTTTTGGCCATCATAAATCACTTCGCTATAACCAAGTACATCGCGGTAAAGCTTCAATGCCTTATCTACATCAGTGACACCAATAACACAACCTGCGACGCCACCTGTTACTGCACCACTTTTCTTGAACCAGCTTTTGCTTTCGATGATCTCAAAAATATTTTCAAACGGATCCTTTACATAGAAATGTTTCCTGCCATCGGGTGACTGCTGAATGTTATTAATAAGATTGACCCCATTAGACTTGAGTCGATTGAAGGCAGCGTCGATATCTTGCGTCTTCAATTTGACGGCGAATACACCCGTATCTCCCAGGAGATGTTCACCTTCAGATTTTTTTGGAGATCTGCTTGTGAATTGCCAGATCTCGAATCCGCCACCCCCCTGCATATTCATCGCAAGTATTGCATAACGGTCTTCAGCTCTGTCACCAGTGTACTTTGTCATTAAGGAGGCAGTCGCACTATCTTTGAAAACCGGCACATCCATGCCGAAATTCTTGCGATACCATGCCCATGCCTGTTCGGCATCGCGGACACCTATTCCAACCTGTTGAATTCCGCTAATGATATATCCCATAATTGTAACCCCAAAAGAATGCAAATAAATGCAAAAAAACCAGCATGCATAACGAGGAATGCACCTAATACTTGCGTTGAGGTATAAAGGTATAGGGTATAAAGGTATAGGGGGATAACTCAAATAGGAGTTGCCATGAGTAAATCAACACTTGGCGCTCTTTAGACCTTCCCTTAGGCTGCGGACCGACCCTATACCTCTATACCTCTATACCTGTATTTTCTTAACTCTTGCCCTTAAATATCAAAGTATCTGTTACAAGCTGCGGAATCACATATCCTCCTGTGTCAATCTCCATTTTCGGGCGATCTTGAATAAGAGCACGAACACCAGCGGCAGTAACATTAGTTTGATATAAAAGTAATTTTTCCAACTTAGGTAGCTTGGAAAGCTGGTTAATTCCCTCATCGCCTATGTCGTTTCCAATTAGGTTAAGCTGCGTCAACTGCGAAAGTGTTGTCAAGTGCGCAAGCCCGGTGTTCCGAATCTTTGTGTGTTCAAGGTTGAGTTGAGACAGGTTGGAAAGCTGACCGATTGTTTTCAATCCCTCGTCGGTAATTTTTGTTCTACCCAGGTTCAACCATATCAATTGACTTTTCACAGGCAGCAACAATGAAAGATCATTATCAGTTGCTTCTCTTGCATTGACAAAGTTCACGGAAAGATAGTTTGTCTCTGCTCCAACAGGGATGACCAACACTCCCTTGGACCTAAGCGCTGAAATATCACGATCATTCGCGGGCGGAACTTCTTCCGTGGGAATCAGCGACTTTCGTGCTGATTGGGAAAGGACCGAATTAATGTAGCCTTTTATTTTGGATACTTGTTTAAACGCCGCCAAGCGGTGATCAAAGCTAGCCCCTTCCTCAATCCATGATTGGATCAATGCAATTTCTGCCGATGAAAGTTGAGGCTTTTCATTTGGAGGCATATGATGCTCATCTTCCAAGGGAAGCATAAGGCGTTTCATAACTTCGCTTGAATCCGCCACTGCAGCATCGATAATTTCGCCATGTTTTCCTCCTTTGACAATTAAGTCCGGGCGATCGAGTCTAAGCTGGCCTTTTTGCTTCGACGCACTATGACATGAATAACATCTCGATTTCAGTATTGGCTCAATGATATCCGAATAATAGATGGCGCTGTCTGCGTCGTTAACCGAAAGAATCTTAAATGATGGAGCCGATTCATGATCGTCTTCTGTGTTAAAACTAAAGAGATAACCTTCGCCATGAGTAATAGAGCCACCCAAATGTCCCGTGAGAGAAAGGAGTCCGATCAAAGGAATGAACAAAAAGATCCTAACGATCTTTCTTTTTCCCTTGTCCTGAAAATACGTAACAGCACTCTTACGAAGAAAATAAAGAAGGGTGGTAAAGATCGCGGTAGCAATTCCTGTATTGCGATGAAGAATCAGGAGTCGATCGTCATACCCGCCTTCCCTTGATAAGAGCAAGCCACTTGCGACAGCCGCTATGGAGAATATCGCTCCGAGGAACAATGACGGCTGGATTGCCTGTCGAAGCCTCTTAAAAGGTGAAAAATAGGATGCGAACTCAAAAAAGAAAGCAAGGAATAGTATGCCTATTGGCAAGTGTACTAATAACGGATGAAACCTTCCGAAAAACTGAAACAATGTTTGCATGCGTCAGGAGTAACGGGCTCTAAGCGTGTCCAGCATATACTTATTAATTTCCCACTGATTGGCTACTGGCTGTCGTGTGTAGGGTATCGCGGGCATGTAATCAATAGGGCCAAATTCAGTAAGCATAGTAAGTCTTTGCCCGCTTCGCCTCTTTTGTTCCACTACTTTGTCCCACCAGGCGAAATGTGCCTCCACAGCCTTCTTCCATTCGGGTGCGCGAGGGTCATTAACCTGTGGTCCTTCGGGATGTCCAACCCGTGCATGAATATGGCCCGTTCTGCTTAACGCAAGGGCTACTGTATCTTGTTGATCATCCAACAAAGACTCATGCACGTTACACCAGTGCGAAATATCCAATGTAAGCCTTAGTGCCTGGATACTTTCCATGTATTGTCTTGCTACCGGCGCGGAATAAAGAATACGCGACCGGTGAGTCTCATGGTAAATCGGAACGTTTGTCTTGCCGGTAACCTCGGTTGTCAGATCGATAAACGCCTTATTCTGATCAAAGGTGAAAAAATCGCGACCCGAATGACAATTGATATATAATGGATTCAATTGAGCCGCACCTTCCAACGACGCTTTAAATTGCTGTAAGTGTTTGGCGGCGTCACGGTCAGAACCACCAACAAGAAATCCAAATTTCAATTTGTGAGATTCAAACGCGGACAAAAATTCCTTTCTGGACTTTTCGTCGCCAGGATACCAGACTTCGGCACCATCATAACCAAGACCTTTGATCTTTGAACAAAATTCTTCCCAGCTCGCATCAAATCCCCAGTTCGTCGCCAGTATCAAAAGCTCAAAGCCAGGGGCAACGTAAAATGATTTTAAGGGTTTGGAGTAAACAGCGATCTCATTAAAAAGAAGCGCGGTGCCAGATAGCGCACTATATGACAAAAACTTTCGGCGGTTAAGATCCATTATTAAAGGGAAAAATTAAGTTACATCGGGCAAGAAGCATTCTCACGTCAACAGTTGCCTCGAATTTATTCATCAAGCTACAATTTCGCTAATCACTTTGCCTGATACATCGGTAAGTCTGAAGGGCCGGCCTTGAAAATGATAGGTAAGTTTTTCGTGATCAAATCCAAGCTGATTTAATATCGTTGCCTGCACATCGTGCAATGATACTTTGCCTTTGACAGGATAATATCCGATTTCGTCAGTCTCTCCCCATGTCATGCCCTTCTTAATTCCACCACCGGCCATCCACATTGTGAATGCCTCTACGTGGTGATCTCTTCCGTAGAACGCCATCTCCTTTCCTTCTCTATTTTCCTGCATCGGTGTTCTTCCGAACTCGCCGCCCCATACCACAAGGGTTTCATCCAGAAGACCTCGCTGTTTCAAGTCGAGCAGCAAAGCAGTCATTGGCCGGTCTATCAATCGACACTTATTTCGCACGCCGATGTCTACTGATTCATTCGGAGAAGTTCCGTGCGCATCCCAACCCCAGTCAAACAGTTGAACAAAGCGGACACCCTGTTCTACGAGTTTTCGGGCCAATAAACAATTGTTTGCAAAAGATGCCTTGCCTGGTGTTGTCCCGTAAAGCTGATGAATGTAGTCAGGCTCGTTGTTGATGTTCATCACATCGGGCACAGACACCTGCATCCGGAAAGCCATTTCATATTGTGCGATCCTGGTGAGAGTTTCAGGATCATTGAACTCTTGATAATGTTGTTGATTTACTTTGTTAATCGCTTCGATCGTCTTGCCCTTTAAATTGCGATCGACACCTTCCGGATCGCTAAGGAACAATACAGGATCTCCTTCCGAGCGGCATTGCACTCCCTGGTAGACCGACGGAAGAAATCCGCTGCCCCATACGCTCTTACCAGCGTCAGGTGTTTTTCCTCCTGAAGTCAGTACTACGAATCCAGGTAGATTGCTATTTTCAGTTCCTAGACCGTATGTCACCCACGAACCAATGCTTGGACGACCCAGTCTTGGAGATCCGGAATGAACAAAGAGCTGCGCAGGTGCGTGGTTAAACTGGTCTGTATAAACTCCCTTTAAAAAAGAAACTTCGTCTGCTAATTGAGCGAAATGCGGCAGGTTCTCCGAAACATACGCTCCTGACTGTCCGCGCTGCTCGAACTCCGCCTGCGGTCCCAGCATCTTCGGCACACCTCGAATAAAGGCGAACCGTTTTCCTTCCAGTAAAGATTGAGGACAAGGTTGGTTATGAAGCTTTCTTAATTCAGGCTTGAAATCAAACATTTCAAGCTGCGAAGGAGCTCCTGCCATGTGTAGATATATTACATGCTTTGCTTTCCCCGGAAAATGTGGAGGCCTAGGCATCATTGGGTCGACAACTGCAGATAGCCCAGGCGTGGAGGCCTTCGACTGACAACCGCCAAGCAAAGTACCTAACGCTGCTGCTCCAATTCCGGCCGCACTTTCGAGCAGGAAGTGCCTCCGTGATAACTTCCTTATTTGTTCGATATCGAAAAATTTATCTTGCATGGTTTTTCCATCGTTCAAGTTTCGGTATGTGGCGGGTGAATACACCTCCAAGGAATCCTGGAAACCCATACTCCTTCAACTTGTTTTTCACCCTGGCCTTCATTTCATCTACTGTTATATCCGGCGAAGTAAACCTGCCACCTTCATAACAATTTGAACAATACATTGCATTCGTCGTTCCGTCGTCGTTTGTACCTCCCCCCTTCGGATCTTTGCTGAGGGGCATACCACAGGATTGGCAGTTGCGATATACTTTTTCCATACTCATTCTTTGGTTATAACTTCATCCAGGTTTAGTAGAGCATTAGCAACAATCGTCATCGCCGCCCATTCGGGCGTAGCATTGTTGTCAGCCGTTAATTTTGAAGCCGCCAGTTTATTCTTATTGTAATCCTTTAAGGCGTCGTCATACAGTCCTTTCAATACATCAAGTTTTTGATCAGTAATGTCGTGTATTAAAATGCTCTTGTAGCCCGCTCTTATCTGCTCCCTAGGTTCAATTTTTTGTTTTGTCATTGCTTTTGCGAGCGATCTCGAAGCAACGACAAACGATGAGTCATTCAATGTCACCAAAGCCTGCAGCGGAGTATTGGTACGAATCCGTCGACTTATGCAAACTTCGCGGCTGGATCCATCAAACATCATCATCGATGGATATGGACTTGTTCTCTTAGCATAAGTGTATACTGACCGTCGGAACTTGTCTTCACCTTCGCTTAGTTTCCAATACTCGTCGCTATACACAGAATTCCAAATCCCC
>Ga0075418_10008843_pt1 | contig 11297 bp, 9 predicted proteins | sample SoiMetdeltSBSDD2_FD_81776 | JGI IMG/M metagenome (GOLD analysis project Ga0075418, IMG submission 81776) | Bulk soil microbial communities from a Populus tree surrounding site in Tennessee, USA - Soil MetaG P. deltoides SBSDD2 | ecosystem: Environmental > Terrestrial > Soil > Tree plantation...
GTATAATTGCCGTAAAAATGAAATTCAACGAATTGAGTCCGAATTCGGAAGTCTGGGTCCTTTGGGAAATGTGCCGCCGCTCCTCGTTTTTTTCACCCTTGGCGCCACGAAGGCGTACTTCAGGCGGGTTTTTGCAAGCATAAGCGACGCAACCGCTTACGTCACAACCAGGCCCAATTACGCCGCGAAAGCAGCGCCGATACGAACCGTTCGTATTCAGTGTGCGGTCTTATTCCTGCCTTGGTGCGGCGCCGCTCCCTTTGATCGGCCACAAGCCGATGAGCGCCAGCAGACCGCTCACCATCGCGCAGGCGATTGCGGGCCAGTCCCCGATCGTGTGGTACAGCGGCACGCGGTTATCGAGCTCGGCATTCACGATCAACACGTCGGGAGCGCGGCGCGAACCGACCGCCAGCATTCGCCCACTGCCGTCGATATGTGCCGAGAAGCCGGTGTTGGCGGCAATCAGCATGGGCCGCCGGTTCTCGATCGCGCGAAAGACGGCGCAGCGAAAATGCAGGTCGAGAATCGATGAGCCGTAGAACCAGCCGTCGTTGGTGACGGTCACGAGGATGTCGGGCGGTTTGCCACGGCGCGACAGCTCCTGCACCTGGCTGCGCACCAGGTGCGGAACAAAATTCTCGAAACAGATGCACGGGGACAGGCGCTTGCCGGCCACCTGCATCGCCGTCGGGCCGGGACCGCGGTCGAGCCCGCCAGGCAGCGGCGTCAGTTTATAGATCCAGGGAAACCATTCACCGAACGGTATGTACTCGCCGAACATTACCGGATGGACTTTATAGTATCGATCAACGATGCGGCCCTGCGGGTCGGCGAGCAGCGCGGAGTTGTAGAGCTTGGGCTTATGAGGGCCATACTCAAACGTGTTGCTGCCAAACAGGAAGTAAGTTCGTTTTCTCGCATCGGCATCTGCCTGAAATGAGTCGTTGATTCTGTCGGCCCATCCTGTCACCTGACGCAAGAAAGCCAGCCTGAGCTGGGCGACATTCTCCCGGAAGACTTCGGGGGCGATGTCGACACCTTCGGGGAGTTGTGCCGGCTCAATGGCGCGCAATTCGGGGAAGGCAAACATCGACTCCGGCCAGACGACCAGATCGAGTTGGCCTCCATTGCTGACCGCCTTATCCGTCAATTCGCCGTAGTGCCGAAACGTTTGGGCCACGCGTCGGCGATGTTCTTCTTCGCTTACGTCGAAGACCGTGTCGAGCGACCCCTGGATCAGAGCGACGCGAAGCGGCTTTTCGCCGCTGCCAGGGAGCGCCTCATGGAGCCGGTGGTTTCCATACGCCAGTGCTCCGGCAACGCACGCTGCCGCCGGGATAGCGGGCCACAGCCACCAGCCTCGCGTGCGATCGTCGCTGATGCCCAGCCAGGCTGCCGGCACGATCTGCGCCAGGGCTGCGGCAACGATGGCCAGGACGAAGCTCACGCCATAGGCGCCAAACATATCAGAGATTTGCAGAAGGCTCGTCCAAGCGACCTGCGTGTGGCTCAAAAGTCCTCCGGAAAATCCCGTCAAAAAATGCCCACGAGCCAGTTCCAAACCCACCCACACCACCGGCGCCGCCACGACCAGCGGCACTTTCAACCGCTGCACGGCCACGCGGCACAGCCAGACGAGAAGCGGCGTATAGAACGCCAGGTACCAGGCCAGGGCAATCCAGCCCAGGATCAGCCACTGATGTGCCAGGCGGATTCCCTCGAGCATCGCCAGCCAGTGGACGAAACCACCCAAATAAATCCAGGCATACGTTCGCCGCGTGAACCGTCCCGGAAAGCGCGCCAGGCAGAGCCACGGCACGGGTGCGATCCAGGCCAGTGGCCACAGATTGAGCGGCGGAAACGAAGCCCAGAGAAGAACGCCCGCCGCGAGCGAAAGAAGGAGTGCGATGCGGTTGGTATGCCGCGCAGCGGCGGCCGCTGCCGCATTTCGCCGACCCGCTGTCGCGGGTGCCCGGCGCTCCGCGCTCGACATTTGCGTCACGCTCCCTTGATCTCAAATACGGCTTCCACCTCCACCGCCGCCCCGGTGGGAAGTGCCGCAAACCCCAGCGCGCTGCGGGCGTGATAGCCGTCGCCTTCCTTGCCGAAGATCTGGTGCAGCAGGTCGCTGGCGCCGTTGATCACCAGATGCTGGTCGGTGAATTTTGGATCGGAGTATACGCAGCCAAGGACCTTCACCACGCGCAGGCCGTCCAGCGTTCCGTGGACCCGGTGGACCGACTGGAGGATTTTCACCGCGCATTGTTTGGCTGCTTCATACCCTTGCTCGACCGACAAACCTGCGCCAAGGATTCCTTTGGTATCGCTGGTGTGGCCGCTGGTCATGTACAGATTGCCCGTCCTGGCGCAAAGGTTGAGGTACCCGCGGGCCTGGTCAGGGAACGTGACGCCCAGTTCTTTTGCTTTCGCTTCTGGCGACATGGCTGGATGCCTGGGAGCAATGATTGGTTCGTGTATGAAGGCGATTGTAGCAAAACAGCGTCGCTGCCGGGGACGCAAACGTCCCCGTGGCGGATTCGCCTTTTCCCTCTGCGAAATCTGCGTCATCTGCGGATACAATCACTCGGATCGTTTTCGCTCCCTGGGCCGTGACGACGCGCCGCATGTATCCCGCTAATTTTGCCGATCTCTTGGGCGAATTTCGCCAGGCGATCGACGAATGCGCGCGGCTCTATCGGGATGCGGCGGAGCAGGCAGTGCTTGAGTGTCCGGGCCAGCTCGGCGCGGATCCCGCCAAGTTTCGGCTAACGATGGCCGACCTGCATGCCGGCCTGCTGCTGAAAATCTACACGTCCGTCGCCGAAGCCGATCTCCGCTGGAACCAGCCGGAGCAGGTTTTTGCCCAAACGGTGTTTGAGCACGTGTGGGGAAAGTCGCTATTCGGCGACGAGCTGCGCGAAACCGTCCTCCACGTTTCCACTTCGTCAGCCGCGCTGAAATGGTACAGCCTGTTTCGCCCCTTCGATCGCTTGCCGCCGCTGCGGGAGCGAATTCCCGAACTCGAGACGCTGGTGCTGCGGATCGCCAACCTGGTGGCCAAGGCGGACGGCAGCGTGACGCCCGGTGAGACGTCGGCGCTCCAGTCCATTCGCCAGGAGCTGGAGTGCACCTTCCGGCCGCTGCCGCTGGAGAAGACGAACGAGCCTGAAAGACCTGCGCTCGACAGCGGCACCTATCAGCAACTGCAATCGCTCGAGCCACCCAAGCTGGTGCCGATCGAAGACCGGCCGCTCGGTAGGCAGCCGGCCGAACCGCCCCCGAAGAAATCGCAGCAGCAAATCCTCGACGAAGCGCTAGCTGAGCTCGACGGGCTGATCGGCCTGGCCAATATCAAGAATGAAGTCCGCACGCTGTCGAACTTCCTCCGCATGCAGCGCGAGCGAAAGGCGGCCGGCCTGCCGCTGACGCCGGTCAGCTTGCACCTGGTCTTCCGCGGCAATCCCGGGACGGGCAAAACGACTGTGGCGCGAATTGTCGGCCACATTTATGCCGCGATGGGAGCACTGAAGAAGGGTCACCTGGTCGAGACCGATCGCAGCGGTCTGGTGGCCGAGTACGCCGGCCAGACGGCGCCCAAGACAAATAAGAAGGTCGACGAAGCGCTGGACGGCATTTTGTTCATCGATGAAGCCTACAGCCTGGTCGCCGATGCCAAGGAAGATCCCTATGGCCAGGAAGCCGTGCAGGCGCTGGTCAAGCGGATCGAGGACGATCGGCAGAAGCTCGCAGTAATCATCGCCGGCTATTCGGAGCCGATGGACGCGCTGTTGGAATGCAACCCCGGCCTCTCGAGCCGCTTCGCGACGCAGATGACGTTTCCCGACTACTCGCCTGGCGAGCTCGGCCGCATCTTCCAGGTGTTCTGCGACAAGAATCATTACCAGGCGCCGGGAGCGACACAGGCCAAACTCCTGCTCGGGCTGAAGTACTTGTTCGACCAGCGCGACGAGCATTTCGGCAACGCGCGGCTCGTGCGGAACGTTTTCGAACGGGCCATCCGCCGGCTGGCCAATCGTATCGCCGGCATTGCTCCGCTGACCCACGAGCTGCTCACGGTGCTTGAGCCGGCCGACATCGAGATGCCCGACGTGCCCACGAGCGTTTGGGACACGGCTGGGCAGGAGCCGCACAAGGTGACGATCGCTTGTCCCGGCTGCGCGGCCGAGAGCAAGCTGGCCATGGAGCACCTGGGTCGCAAGGCGAAGTGCAAAAAATGCGGGGAAAGCTTCGTGGCCGCGTGGGGAGAGCCCTTATGACCGCGGCAATGCGCCGCCAGCCAGCGCATGCCGCTTAATGGTCTCAAGTCGGCTACGAGGTCGATTCCGCCAGTTCACTCTCGTCGGCAGGCACCTCACGACGGGAAATCAGCGCGGGCACAAACATTCCAACCTGCTGCTGATAGCGCCGGTATTTTTCACCGTAAAAATCCACCAGGTCGCGCTCCTCCACCAGTGCCGCCGCCGCCATGTAGATCGTCAGCACGCCGGCAAAAAGCAGGTGCCCCACGGTCATCGTCGGCGTCGCCCAGAAGGCCAGCGCCCAGCCGAGGTAAAGCGGATGCCGCACCCACGAGTAGGCCAGCGGCGTGCGGAACGGCAGCGGCGTGTACTCTTTCCCCTGGAGGTAGAGCCAGACTTGCCGGGTGCCGAACAGGTCGAAATGGTTGATCATCAGACTGACGAGAGGCACCGACAGCCAGCCGACCGAAAACAGCAACATGCCTATCGACCAGCCGATCGTGTTCTGAACGTTCCAGATGACGATCGGAATCGGCCGCCACTGCCAGATGAGCAGTCCAGTCACCAGGCAGGAGATCAGCACGTACGTGCTACGCTCGATCGGCGTGGGAACGATCCGCGTCCAGAGCCGCTTGAAGGCCGGCCGGGCCATGACTGAGTGCTGTATGGCGAAGGCGGCTAGCAGCAACAGATCGACGACGACAGCCGCGGCAATTGTCCCACCGGCCGGTGGTCCGTCGATCGTCTGGGGCAGGAGCAGATTGCCGACGAAGGCGGCCAGGGCGGCAAACGTGACCAAAAACAGGAGGTGGCAGAAAACGCCGTACGCAAAGAACAGGATTCTTTTCATGGCAACACCTTGCATCGTGGGGGTTCGTGATTCGTTCTCGCCGGGGCAGCCAACACGCGTCGGCGATGCGCTGCGGCTTCCAATAAGTCGTTTCTCATGCCAGCCAAGGGTAGAGGGGACGGGGCGGGAAGTCATAATCGAATGGTGATTCTTGGGTGATCTATCGGTGATCCACCGCCGGGGCAGCGCCGACAGGGAAGTTCCGGTGACGCCGATTTCACGTGTGGGTAGTGATACGGTATCCCTACCCACGCGTTTGGTCAGTTGACTTGTGGTACACCTGAAGGTTGACTACCGGTACACGTCTTCGCTGAAACCTTCCTCCGGAGCGATCACATTGCCTTCCGATACCCGCCAGCGACTTGTCGATACCGCCATGAAGCGGTTTTACCGCGATGGCTTTCGCAACGTCGGTCTGGACCAGATTCTGGCCGATGTCGGCATCAGCAAGACCGCCTTTTACAAGCACTTCGAGTGCAAGGAAGACCTGATGCTGGCAGTGCTGGAACACCAAAACCGCTGGCTGCAAGAAACCTTCCGCCAGATGATGCGCCAGCGGGGCGGTGACTCACCTGCCGGCCAGTTGCGGGCACTGTTCGACGTGGTCGAGACAATCATCGAGTCGGACGACTACCAGGGGTGCATCTTCGTCAACGTGTCGATGGAGTTTCCGCTGCCGCACGAGCCGGCCCACGTGGCCGCCCAGCGGAGCAAGGTCGGCATCGAAGAGATCGTGCGGGCTGTGGCCGCCGAAGCCGGCGCGGCCGATTCGCGGGCCTTGGCTCAGGAGCTGTGCCTCATTATGGAGGGGGCCTACGTGACCCGGCACGTCACGGGCAACCGCGAAACGATTGCCATCGCCCGGCGGCTGGCAGCGCAGGTGATCGAAGCGCACCTCGGCAACGGAAACGCAGTTCAGGACTGACCACTGTCGCGGTGAGGCGCCGAAACACTTGGAGACCTCGCCGGTTCCGTACCGGCTTGGTAAAGTATCCTTCCCACCCTTCGTTTCCCGCCTCGGTATGTCTGGAGCTCAAGCTCATGTCGCATGGTCCGACCAGTTTCAATCTGCCAGCCATCATTATTTCCATCATGGGGACGGCGATTTTTTGGGGCATTTACGGACCGCTGCTGCAAAAGGGGCACATGCTGATGGAAAGCGGCCGGCTGCGTCCTTTCATCTGCGTCGGCATTGCCTATGTGTTTGTCGCCATCGTCGGACCGATCGTGGTGATGATGGCGACGGGCATGGAAATGAAGGAGGGCGAAGGACTCGTCCATGGTTGGACGTTTTGGGGCATCTTCTGGAGTCTGATTGCTGGAACGGCAGGCGCCCTGGGCGCCTTGGGCATGATTCTGGCCTTCAATTTCGGCGGCACGCCGAACTACGTGCCGCCGCTGATTTTTGGCTTCGCTCCCGTGGTGAACACTTTCTTCACCATGTATCTCAATCCGTCGCTGTGGAACAAAATGACGCCGCTTCGCGGCAGTCTGTTTGGCGCCGGATTGATCCTGGTAGCTGTAGGTGCTGTGACGGTGCTCATCGCGGCACCCAAAGGGGGACCGCCGCCAAAAGAGGATTCCGTCCCCGCTGAACCGGAAAAGGACGCGGTGGAAATGCCGCCAATGGACAAGCCGCTCGTGTAAGCGCGGTGAACGTCCCGCGGTCCAGGCGTGCTACCGCGGCCTTACCGGCAGATCCTCCGCCAGCGGTTTTCTGCCGGCGTATTCATCGGCCGCCGTGATTTCCTTGCTGGGATCGAAGCCCTCGCCGGCCACAATGCGGATTTCGCCGTGCAGGTCGTCCTGCTCGGCCCGGACGCTGTGGTGCCGCACCAGCTCCAAGATCGCCAGGAAGACGCCGACGATTGCCGACTTGTGCATCCCCGGCTCGAACATCTCGGAGAACGTGACCTGCTTCTGCCGCGTGATCCGCTCGTGAATCCGCTGCATGTAAACCTGAATCGGCGTCTCGTCGTAGACGATCGCTTGCGCTCGCGTCTGCCGGTTTTCGCGCAGGATGCGCCCCATGGCGCTGACCAGGTCCCACAGCTCGACTTCGTGGATCGGCTGGTCGGCTGGGGCAATCTGCCGCGGCGGCAGGTCGTCTGCCAGCCGCGGATAATGCTGCTGCCAGTCGCGGCTCCGCTCCTCGAGCATGCTGGCCGCGTCCTTATATTTTTTGTATTCCAGCAGCCGCTGCACGAGGTCTTCGCGGGGATCGTCGATCGCCTCGGCCTCTTCGCCGCCGTGCGGCAAAACCAGCCGCGACTTGATTTCCACGAGCGTGCTGGCCACTTCCAGGAATTCGCCCACCTCATCGACGTTGAGCTGCTGAAGTACGTCGAGGAATTCCAGGTATTGCTCGGTAATCCGCGCGATCGGGATTTCGGTCACGTCCAGCTCGTGCTTCCGCACGAGGTAAAGCAGCAGGTCCAAGGGCCCGCGGAAGAGGTCGAGTTGAACGCGAAAATCGTGCATAGTCGGATGCTAGACGCAGGCCGACGGAGTGGCAAGCCAAAGATCGTGCTAGCGGCGCAATTGACAAGCCCGAAGGGAAATGGTCGTTCGCGAGAGGACGACTGTCCCTCGCTGACGCGTCGGGCGTGTGCCGCTTACACCTCGTGATCCACCACCGCCAGCACGCGGTCGAGCAGGTGCACGCCGTAGCTCATCAGACAGCTTCCCAACACGGCTCCCAGGGCCAGGCCCAGAACGATCTCCTGCTCGCGGCTTTGCTCGCGCCCCAGCGGCCAGCCGACGAACACGGCGGCAAAGACGCCCACGGTCACCAGCCCGGTCAGCGCCGCCAGCCAGTGGAACCGCTCGGCAACGAAGTCCCGCGCTCCCAAGTAATAAACGGCCAGGCAGAGCCAACTGATCAAGACTGCCAAAGAACCCGCGGCAAGCAGCAGGTTGATGATCGCCCCGACTCCCACGGTGAACCACAGGAGCGATGCCAGTCCGAATTGGAAGCGAGCGCGGTGCATAAAACGTAGGACAGGTTTTCAACCTGTCCCAAATATCTTTAGGACAGGTTGGAAACCTGTCCTACGCAGCGGACATCTTACTGCTGCAAGAGCGTCGCCACTACGCCAGAAGCTCGCGAATTACGTGCCCATGCACGTCGGTCAGCCGCCGGTCGATGCCATTGTGTCGCACAGTCAGGCGCGTGTGATCGATCCCGAGGAAATGCAGGATCGTAGCATGGATGTCGTAGACCGTCGTGGGATGCTCGCGGTCGGCCGGCTTGTATCCCCACTGGTCGCTCGGCCCGTACGAGGTGCCGCCGCGAATGCCGCCGCCGGCCAGCCAGTTGCTGAAGCAGTACGGATTGTGGTCCCGCCCTTTGCCCCCCTGCGTGCTCGGCATGCGGCCGAACTCGGTCGTCCAGAGGATGATCGTGTCGTCGAGTAATCCGCGCTGCTTGAGGTCGGCAATCAGGGCGGCGGCGCCTTTCGCCATGCCTGTGGCGAGCGGGCCGTGATCGCGGCGGACGTCCTCGTGCGAGTCCCAATTGCGGCGCGGGAAGCTGTTGTCGTTGCCGCTCCAGATCTGCACGAAGCGGACGCCGCGCTCGAGGAGTCGCATGGCAACGAGGCATTTGCGCGAGAAGTACTCTGTTTCTTCGAGCGCGTTGATCTCTTTATCGAACACGGTCCGGCCGTGATCCAGGCCGTAGAGTTTCAGGATGTGTGCCGGCTCGTCCGACAGATCGAGCGCCTCCGGGGCGGCAAGCTGCATCTTCGCGGCCAGCTCGTAGCTCTTGATGCGGGCCTCCAGCCGGTCGTCGCTGGGATGCTCGGAAGCATGCTCGCGGTTGAACTTGCTGAGCAGCGCCTGGGCCGCAGCCTCGCTGCCGACATTGATGAACTCGCCGCCGCGGCCCGGAAACAGGTCGGCAATCGGCGTTTGGCGACCGGGATAGATGATCGTGCCGGCGTGCTGAGCCGGGAGGAATGCCGAGTCCCAGTTTTTGGGGCCGTTCGACGCAAAGCCGCGGTGGTCGGGAAGGACGACAAACGTCGGCAGGTTTTCGTTCATGCTCCCCAGCCCGTAGCTGATCCATGTTCCCATCCCGGGAAAGCCTGGAAGCTGAAAGCCGGTCGCCTGGAGATACGTCGCCTGACTGTGGACGCCGGTCTTGCCGACCATGTTGTGGACGAAGGCCATTTCATCGACGACCTTGCCCAGCTCGGCGACCGGCTCGCCGAGCAGCTTGCCGCAGTTGCCGTAGGGCTTGAAATTCCATTGTGGGCGGAGCCATGGCCCCAGGCCGTTCTGAAACGCCTCGACGTGTTCGCCAAAGTCAGACGGTTGGCCGTCGTGCTTGATGAGGTCGGGCTTGAAGTCGAACAGATCGATGTGGCTGGCCGCCCCGGCCATGAAGAGCTGGACGACGCGCTTGGCCTTAGGAGGATGATGGGGCACGTCGGTGCGGCCGCCGAGCCGCGGATCGTCGCTCGCTTCGGCGTCGGCGGCGAGCAGGCTCGACAGGGCGAGGCCGGCAAAGCCGTGGCCCACAGTGGCGAGGAATTCTCGTCGTGATGGCGTCGGCATCATGTCGGGCCTGCTACTCCACAAACACAAACTCATTCAAGTTGAACAGCACGCGGCACAAGTTGGGTAAGCCGTGCTGATGGGCATAGGCGACGAATGCCTCTCGTTCCTCCGCCGTTGCCGGTCGGCCGAGACATTCGTAAACGGCACGATCTGTTTTCGCGGTCAAATCGCCGCCGCGGGCGTCGAGTTTGGCGGCGTAGTGCTTGGCCATGGTCACCATGAAGCCGTTGTTCAGAAGCGCCAGAGCCTGAAGCGCTGACAGGCTTTCATTGCGCTTATCAACTTGCATCGACGGGTCGGCGCAGTCGAGCGTCGTCATGAACGGCTGCTGCTGCGAGCGGACGATGAAACGATAGATGCTGCGGCGGTGCGATTTGGGATCGTCCGGGTCGTGCAGGTGGTACTCGTAGTGCGGCGAATGCTCTGGCTTGTCGATGACAAAATCCTGGAAGCTCGCACCACCCATCGTTTGGTCGAGCTTGCCGCTGACGGCCAGTACGCTGTCGCGAATTGCCTCCGCTTCCAGCCGGCGGCGGTTGGCGCGCCACAGCAGACGATTGTCTGCGTCAACGGTATTAGCGGACGGTATGCGGGTATGCGGGTGTGAGGGTGTGAGGGTGTGCGGATCGTCCCCCTTCCCTCGCACCCTCCTACCCTCATACCCCGACACCTGCCGATACGTCGTACTGAGAACAATCATTCGATGCAGGTCTTTCAGCGACTGTTTCCCGTCGCGAAACTCTGCCGCCAGCCAGTCCAGCAGCTCGAGGTGCGACGGCAATTGGCCGTTGCGGCCGAAATCGTTCGGCGTATCGACGATGCCCCGGCCGAAGTGGTACTGCCAGACGCGGTTGACGATCGACCGCCACGTGAGCGGATTTTTGGGGTCGGTGATCCAATTTGCCAAAGCGGCTCGCCGCTGGCCCTCGGCATGATCGGCCGACAATTCAAAACGCGCCGGCAACGTCGAGATCGCCGACAAGGCTCCGGGACCGACTTCGACGGCCGGTTTAGTCACATTGCCCCGTTCCAGCAGAAAAATCGGCCGCGGCTTGCTGCCATTGGCGCCGGTGCCGACGAACGTCCCGCTGCCGGTGTGCACCGCACCGACGTAACACACGCTCTGCGGCGGCAGTTTAGCCAGCGATTCCTTCACTGCCGCCAGTTCTTTGTCAGTCGTCTCTAGGTCCTGACGCACCTCGGCCGTGGTAGCCTTGCTGAAGAGTTCCGCCCGCTCGCGCTCCAGCAGCGGCACTTGCTCTGCCGCGGCAATGCTCACGCCGGGATAGAGTCCATCGACCAGATTCGTTCTCCGCCACCGCGGCGGAGCTTCGATCGAGTCGAGGCTTGTCACCATGCCGCTGGCCGCGACGTTCTTCCCCGCGGCATCCAGCACCTCCATTTCGGCAATCGCGAAGATGAAGTCGTTTGCCAGCCGTGGCGCGAGCCTGGTGGCCGTAATGCGAATGTACCTGGCGGTCTTGCCGCCGACGTCGATTTTCTGCGCCGCCAGTCCCGGCTTCGCCACATCCGCTTGCGAGAAGTCGGCCACGGTCCTGACATCGGCGGCAAATGCCGCATCGTCACCGATTTCCACTTTGTAGCGCAAGGGGAAACCAAAA